>Ga0209172_10000699_pt1 | contig 87148 bp, 88 predicted proteins | sample LarsenN4metaG_FD_184113 | JGI IMG/M metagenome (GOLD analysis project Ga0209172, IMG submission 184113) | Hot spring sediment bacterial and archeal communities from British Columbia, Canada, to study Microbial Dark Matter (Phase II) - Larsen... ... | reverse complement strand
TTAGGGGAGTTGATCTGGAGAGAGACGGTGACGATTGAGGTGGACAGACGGAAGGTCGAGCCGGGAGCTGAGGCGAAAGTGACTATCGGAAAAATGAATGTGAATGACCAGATGAGGAAGTTTATCAGGGAGATAAGGTAAAAGGGGATAATAAGTAGATGTTTAACATAGGAGTAACTGTTTTGCTTTTGATTGTTTTGATGTTGTTAATGATTACACTGACACAGCGGACGCCCGGAAGGCGAGAGCATGAAAGAGAAGAACACATTCACCAAGAGATAGTTTATGAGAATTTAATGCAGAATCCTGAATCCGGTTTTAATTCCAGTGTCCCTCGTCGAATCACTTCGCAAGTTGCGGCACACAGTATTGTCTCCATGCAAATGAGAATTTTTAAAGTTCAAAATTCGGAGAATGAGAAATACTGACAGCTGATGTGGTATTAACATCGCTGTCATGAGTAGCTCCTGACAGAACAGTTGAAGAATGATGGTTATGAGAGGTCATTGCGAGGAGAGCCGATTCATCGGCTCGACGAAGCAATCTGCTTTATGCTTTATACTGAGAATAGACAATTAAACCAGATTGCCACGCCCCGACAGGTCGGGGCTCGCAATGACAGAGAGAAAACATTACAATTGAAAAGCAAGTTTAACCGATAACAAGAGAGGGAGGAAGAAGTGGAGAAGGAAATCAGAACCGAGATTGAGCCGAACCTGACCGTGAATGCGGTCAAGGTCTTGGAAAGGCGCTACCTGATCAAGGACGAGAATGGTAAAGTCATCGAGACCCCCAAGGAACTTTTCTGGCGGGTGGCCCGGGCTTTGGCTGCTCCGGATGCTAAATTCGGAGCTACTCAGGAAGAGGTTGACACCGCCACCCGGGAATTCTACGAGTTGATGGCTCAACTGGAATTTACCCCGAATTCACCCACCATGATGAATGCTGGCCGGCCCTTAGGGCAGTTATCTGCCTGTTTTGTCTTACCGGTCGAAGACACCATGGAGTCTATCTTCGACACGGTCAAGCATGCCGCCTTGATTCACAAGTCTGGCGGCGGGACCGGCTTTGCTTTCTCAAGATTGAGACCAAAAGGCTCTATGGTCGCCTCAACTTCCGGAGTCGCATCCGGCCCGGTCTCCTTCATGAAGGTGGTCAATGCTGCCACAGAGGCGGTCAAGCAGGGCGGCACTCGAAGAGGGGCCAACATGGGGATGTTAAGAGTTGACCACCCGGACATCATAGATTTCATCACCGCCAAAGATGACTTAAACGAACTGATAAACTTCAATATCTCCGTAGTGATTCCCAATGAGTTCATGGAAAAGGTCGAAAAAAATGAAGACTATGATTTAATCGACCCTCGCACCAAGAAGATTTACCTCAAAGACGACAAGCCGGTCCGCATAAATGCCCGCAAGGTCTTCCGCCTGATAATCGAGCATGCCTGGAAGACCGGAGAGCCGGGGGTGATGTTCGTGGATAAGATGAATGAGGGGAATCCCTCACCTAAAGTCGCCCTGTACGAGGCCACCAACCCCTGCGGAGAACAACCTTTACTCCCCTACGAGTCCTGTAACTTGGGCTCTATCAATTTGTCCAAGATGTTAAAAACAGTGGTGGATGCCTCCAATCCGGTCAAACCGTACAAATATGAGATGGACTGGGACAAGTTAGCTACAACGGTAGAAAAAGGGGTCCACTTCTTAGACAATGTGATTGAAGCTAACAAGTACCCTTTGCCGGAAATAGACAAGTGGACCAAAGACCTAAGAAAAATCGGCTTAGGGGTGATGGGTTGGGCCGACATGTTGACCCTGCTGGAGATTCCCTATGACTCCCAGGAAGCTTTAGACTTGGCCGAAAGAGTGATGGCCTTTATCAAAGAGAAAGGGCATGCCGCCTCACGCAAGTTAGCCGAGACCAGAGGGGTCTTTCCCTTATGGAAAAAGTCGGCCTTCTACAATGAGGAGACCGGAGTCGGCACGCCGATGAGGAACTCAACGGTCACCACCATCGCTCCAGCCGGAACTATTTCCATCATTGCCGGTTGCTCCTCGGGGATTGAGCCTCTGTTTGCCATCTCCTACGTCCGCAATGTGATGGACAATACCAGATTAGTGGAAGTCAATCCCTACTTTGAAAAAGTGGCCAAAGAGCGGGGCTTCTACTCAGAGGAATTAATGGAAAGAATCGCCCAGACCGGCTCAGTAGCCCATTTCAAAGAAGTGCCGGATAACGTAAAGAGAATTTTTGTTACCTCTCACGACATCAAGCCGGAATGGCACATCAAAATGCAGGCGGTCTTCCAGAAATTCACCGACAATGCGGTCTCCAAGACCATCAATCTGCCGGAAGAAGCTACCGTGGAAGACGTAGAAACCGCCTACTGGTCAGCTTATAAATTAAATTGCAAGGGAGTAACCGTCTATCGGGACGGCTGCCGCAAGGGTCAGGTCTTATCCTTCAAGAAAGAGGCCAAGCCAGTGGAGCAGGTCACCATCAAAGAGAGGCCGGATTTGCTGCAGGGTTTCACCGAGAAAATCAAAACCGGCTACGGCAATCTCTACGTCACGGTCAACACTTTTGAAGGCAAACCGTTTGAAGTCTTCGCCCAGATCGGCAAATCCGGGTACACCACCATGGCCGACACCGAAGCGGTCTGCCGCTTAATCTCCTTGGCCTTCCGTAGCGGAGTGAAAGTAGAAAACGTGGTGGAGCAGTTGGTCGGCATCGGCGGAGCCTCCCAAATCTTTCAGGAAGGGGGGGTTGTCACCTCTATTCCGGATGCCATCGCCAAAGTCCTAAAGAAACATTTCATCAACGGCAAGAACTCTAAGAATCTCAGAATAGACATCGACTTGGAAATCTGCCCGGACTGCGGAGGCGGCCTGCTCTTCAAAGAAGGGTGCGTGCTCTGCCAGGAGTGCGGATTTTCCAAGTGTTAAGTAGTTAGTCAGTCGTACCGGCAGTAAGAAAAGAGGCCAAAGAGGCGAAGGAGGGGAACCTGCTTTCGCCTCTTTTTTTTGTTTCGTGGACTGACCCCTCCCTAACCCTCCCCTTACAGGAGAGGGAATAAGGCTCTCTCCCCTCTTAGGGGAGAGGTGGAGGGGGGTAAGTTCCTTTTCACGGCGGGGTAAGAAAACCCCGCCTGCGGCTTTGTCATTCTGAGTCCCGGTATCATCGGGACGAAAAATCTATCTTTTTTACTTCCTTCTTTTTATTTTGGCTTCCGCGGGTCCTGATAAACTGGGACGTGCACAAACCAATCAGAGTTTCTGTGAAAACTGGGTCGTGGCCACGATTCCACACAGTCCCTCTATAAATAGGGCCTCCCTTCCCCCTTGGTAGTGATTTGGTAGCGCAGTTAAGTAACAGAAGGGGAAAGAGTAAGGCAGAAAAAGGGCTATTTTCAGCCCTTTGTTGCGGACTGTAAGTTCAGAGAAGACAAAGGGTTAATTTTGAGTGCTCGGAGGCGGAGTGAAAAAAGTCGGTTACACGGAGGGATTTTGGGCAAAAAATTTTTTTGGAAATTTTTGGGCGAGAACTGACTCCTCTTTCTCCCCAGAGGGAGACCCACGAGTCGGCCAGGTCGCGTGAAGTCAGGTATCTGCCTGAGATTAAACTAATTCACCGGCACACAACACACTCCAGTGGGGACTGGAATCCAGCAATTAACCGGATTGCTACCCAAGCAACCAGTGGCCGGACGATCTTTGTCAAACACATAATTGACTAAATAAATCACATCCGGCAGGCTGATAGGAGGGTTGCCATTCACTTCACCTCGACAGGGGGGGGCAAAATTCCAACAGTTGCCTGGATCTGAACCTAAACAACCCGTGGCCGGGCGGTCCTTGTCAAACACATAATTGACCAATTGAATTACATCCGGCAGGCTAATGGGAGCAATGCTATCGACATCCCCAGGCTTGATGTTCTGCTGGAGAGGATTAAAAACCGTGGGGCAGATGTCGCAAAGATCACCGACGCCGTCCTCATCAAAATCATTCTGATTGGTGTTAGCTACAGCCGGACAGTTGTCGCAGGAATCGCCAACCAAATCAGAGTCTGTATCCTCCTGCAAAGGATTGGGCACGCCGGGACAGTTATCCACGCAGGTCGGGATCCCATCCTGGTCATTATCTGCAGGAGGGGCACTTACCAGCACCAGATTGTCAAATGCCACGGTGGCCGGGGTGCCGTCCGTGCTTTGGGCGAGCATTCCCATGGAGACTAAGGCGGTAGTCATGGTCCCGGTTCGAACTAAAACCCAGGCAGAGCCGTTCCAATAGTAGGATTGAAGGGTGGTCCCGATGCGGGTTATTCTGAATTTTCCCTGCAAATCTGAACTTTGAACCCAGGTGGCATTGCAATTGTCAGGAATGCCTTGCCAGGCTCTATAAGAATCGGTATATGGGATACAGGCACTGACCGACCCGGCCCGGTGCCGGCCAATTGCGAAATATTCAGTGCCGGCGCTGACATAAAAGGAGGCATTCTGCTCCAGGGAGGGGGCGGGCCAATTGAGCAGGGCAAAATCAATTTGAACATCGAAATTCCCGCAAATGATGAGGTTGGAATCCAGCCACGCCTCCGGGCCGTCTAAAAAGTCACAGCCAGAAGGCCGGGTCAAGACCAACTGGCCTCCGGTTTCGGACACGCTTCCACAGGTAGATAAATCGATCCAGAGAGGAGCCAAATTGCCATCTGCAAAATCATCGCTGCGATTACCGGCACAGCAGATCGAAGCCGAAGAAATTGTTGCCGTATGGCCCGCAGGTTGGAAAGCCTGGGCCAGCACAGGGAATAAAATAACACTGCTGGTGGATGCCAACCAAAACAGAATCAGGCAGAAAGTGAGCCGCCCTTTTATTCTGAAAGTTTGAATACACATGGGAACTCTCCCGGCTTCTAATGCACTAAGATTTCTCGACAACCTCCAGTGAAAGTTAGCACAAAAAGAATAACCTTTCTCCGGGTGATGTCAAGTGAAATCTGATTTGGGTAGTGTATCATATCTTGTGTAAAATTTATTTGGCTCGTTCCGATACGTCAGAGTGAATAAGTGGAGCTTTAGGGTTTATCCTGAAGGCTCATCCAAAGAGATAGACAGAGGTAACTCTTGTTTCTGGGAGAGTTCTTAGAATGGAGTATGTATCGTGGTTAGCAATTTTCTGAACAACTCAAATCAAAGCGGGGATTCATATTCCCCGGATTGAGGACAAGCTGGCTTTGCGTTTTCCTAAGCCATTCTGAGTTATCGTGATTAAAGTAGTTAGACTTTTTTCCGAATAATTATAGTAGTGGTGGAGGGAAGATGCCATAAAAGAGGGTCAAAAGGAAGCCCTCTTTTGCTTCGTTTAGAGGAGAGATTATGTCCTTGACGCCATCAGGAAGACTTTCCGCTATCGAGACCGACAAAGGGGTCTTGCAGATTCAGACTGAATTTACCCTGACCCCGTCTAAGAATATTGTCACTTCCCATATCTTTTCCGGCCGGGTAATCCGCAAAAAACAGACCCCCTGGCCCCACCTTTTGGAAGGGGAAGAGGACCGGCGAAAAGCCGAAGAAATTCTGGCCCAGCAACACAAGCTGGAAGTGGAATTTGCAGTGGTTCATTGCGAGGAGTTGCTGGGTCCCCTCTTGGAAGAGATTGACAAGAACAATACCGAAAAAAAATTGGAGGAGCTGAAACAAAAGCTTGCGGATGTGCCCGGCATCAAAAAGGTTTTGCTCTTGGACCAAGATTTGGATTATATGGTTCTGAAAAATAACGGGGGCTCAACCTGTTCTCGGGAGATTGAATTGGTACGACAGACCTTAGATTTGAGCAATCTGATCTTTTCTGTCAGCCGGGTGGGTAAACCGATCCAAATTTCAAGTCATCTGAAAGAGGGAAAGCACTTCCTGCAGAGCTGGGGGGATAAATTCTTGCTCTTTCAGACAGAACCGGAGTGCGATATGAATCGCCTGAAGACCAGCATCCAATTGGCCCTTGCCGGAGCGTAGATGAACCAGCTCTTGCAGCAGGTAAAATCGGTTCCAGGTGTCAGCGGGATTTTGGTTTTAGACAAAAACAATTCCACTACCTATCAGCTGCTGCCGGCTTCCTTTTCGGTGGAGGTCATCAAGAAATTAGCGGTCCGCTTGAAAGAAATCGCCTCTACCTGGGCGGAGCTGGAGCAGACCGAGATCAAATTTGAATCGGGCTATGCCAAGCTGGTCCACACCACTTCCAGCGTGGCTTTTCTTCTGGCCAAGCCAGAGATTTATTTCCCGGACCTCAACTTAGTTTTGAAATCGGTTCTCCCTCAGATTGAAAAAAAGATCAGCCGAGCCAACCCATTCCGGGACGTGGAGCCGGAGCAACTCTATGCGGTCAGCAAGGTAAATGTGGATTTGCTGGTGGCTACCATAAATCTGGTGGCAGGGAAATACCGTGATTTACTGGGCGCTTATCAGGCCACCCAGAATCTGCGCAAGTCCAAAGATAAAATTTTGAATATCTTTCCTTACCTGACCAACTTCTATGTGGATAACCAGGCCCGGGTCAGTTTCTTGAAATCCAGACAGGAGATTGACCAGGCCCGCATTCAGGAAGCTTTCTCCAACTGGATTTACTCCTTTAAGGCTTACTGCGACCACGCTGCTCCAGCTATGCAGGATGCGGACATCAAGGAGTTGACCGCCGAACTGAAAGCCGAGCTGGCCAAGCAGGGCTTCTACCACTGGTATGAGGCCCTGACGGTGAGCTAAAGAATTTTATTCAAAAAGATTTTGGATTGTAGCGCCCGAGCCTTGCTCTCGGGCGTTTTTCTTGACCTTACCACAGCCCCTCAGGGTGAACCTTGCAGCATAAACTCTCTCCTTCAGGAGAGGAAACTCTCAACTTTTCGGCCTCCTTAGGGTAAGAGCGTCTTTGATTAAGACAAGAAAAGCAGGAAGTTAATTTAGTACAAAAAATAAACTGGAGGAGGGTTTGAAGGCTTGAAAAAAATCCCTTTCCGTATGATACGGTAAAGGTGTTTTACAGCCGCCGGCCGTATTTTGCTTTACGCTCTCCCCGGGTGGGGGTCGTGGCGTCGGCGCAACAGCCAGGGACGACCTTCATTGAAATCAACTGTGAAAGGTTTTTTTCAAAAACTACCCTCGTCCAGTCTGACTTATAGTATATTAGAGAATCAAAATCAAGCAAGGAAAATCTGATGGCTAAAGTGCGAAATTCAATAGGAATAGACTTAGTTGAAGTAAGCAAAATCCGAGCCAGCCATAAGAAGTTCGGCAGGCACTTTTTGGCTAAGGTCTTGACTAAGGGGGAGATGGCCTACTGTCGGAAGAAAAAGAATTTTTATCAGAGCGTAGCCGCCAGATTTGCCGCCAAGGAGGCTTTTAAGAAGGCACTCTCTATATATTGGGCAAAGCCGATTAGCTGGCAGGAGGTAGAGGTGGCTGTAAACAGGAACAAAGCCCCGGAACTGAAACTCTCCCCCAGATTGAGAAAGATTCTCAATCAGAAGCAAGCTGCCCTGAGCCTCTCCCACACTGAAAACTTTGCAGTCGCCATAGTCTTAATCTCCAGCTTTCGTAATTCGTAGCCGAGGATCTCTTCCTCGGCTATATTTTTTAGAGAGGCGGGGTAGTAAACCCCGCCTACGCTATGCGTATGGCTTGACCCTTTGTTCTCCTCTTGATTCTGTAGAGAGAGGGCTTATTTTGTGCTGCAAAAGGAGAATAGCTTGCCAAAGGAAGATCCCATCATCGAAATCTTCAAAAAATCCAAAGCCCTTTTGTCTGGACATTTTTTATTAAGCTCTGGCCTGCACAGCGGCACATACTTTGAAAAATTCGCCGTCTTGAAAAAGCCGGAGTATCTGCAGCTACTCTGTAAAAAAATGGCCAACCACTTCAAGAATCAGAATATCGATGTAGTGATTGGACCTACTACCGGCGGGATGTTGATTGCCTACGAAGTGGCGAAGAATATGAAAAAGGGATTTCTGTTCGCTGAGTCTGAAGAAGGCAAGAGGGTCTTGAAAAGAGGTTTTGAGCTGAAGCCGACTCAGAAGGTTCTGATTGTGGATGATATTTTGACTACCGGCAAGTCGGTGCAGGAGGTGATAGATCTAGTGAATGGGTACGGGGCGAAGATTATGGGGATTGGAGTGCTCTTGGACCGAAGCGGCGGGAAGGTGGATTTCGGGTATCCTCTGTTTGCGCTGGCGACTACGGCGGTGGAGAATTATGAGCCGGAGAATTGTCCGCTGTGTCAGAAAGGGGTGGAGTTGGTGAAGCCGGGGAGTAGAGTGATTAAGTAGGTTATTCGTAGCGTCCGAGCATTGCCTCGGACGTTTATTTTCCCGCCCTGGGCAATGGTTCGACAAGCTCACCATAAAAGCCAGGGCGCTACCCATGGGCAGTTATTGCGAGCCCCGAGCGAAGTCGAGGGGCGAAGCAATCTGGTATTAACTGCCCAGACAGATTGCCACGTCAATTCGTTCCTCGCAATGACGGGTAAGACCAGATGGCACTGCCGTAGCCGAGGATACTTTCCTCGGCTAGAATTAAGACAGAGGCGGGGAATGATCCCCACCTACGAGATTCGTTGGTGATGACCTCACCCTGCCCCTTACTTAAGGAGAGGGTATTTGCTCCCTCCCCTCTTGATGGTGAGCCAGTCGAACCATCAGAGGAGGGCTGGGAAGAGGTAGGTATCTTGTCCAAAATGGGCTTGACAAACCCTAGACTGCCCATATTTTACTATTAGACATTCCTGTCTGAATATTGTAAAATACCGTGCGATACGTTAACTTTATGAATGATTAGGCTGGTGGTGGGTTTAGGTAATCCCGGCAGAGAATATAAAGACACCCGGCATAACTTAGGCTTCCAGGTCATTGATTTAGTGGCCAAGAAGCATAAGAAGAAGCCCAAATCCGGCCCGGGGGATTTTCACTTCGTCCAGATTGACTTTGAGGGTAGAGAACTATATTTAGTCAAGCCGGATACCTATATGAATAACTCAGGGATTGCAGTTTCAGGCTGTCTGAAGCAGTGGGAAGTCAAACCGGAAGAGCTTTTGGTGATATGTGACGATTTGAGTCTGCCGGTCGGTAGAATCAGAATCCGGGCCAATGGGACCGATGGGGGACACAAGGGCCTGAAGTCTATCATCGCCAAGATTGGAACAACTGAATTTCCTCGTCTGAGAATGGGAATCGGGCCAAACCCGCCGGATTATCCGGCGGAAAAATATGTATTGAAACCGTTTCACAAAACCGAAAAGAAAACCGTAAAAGAAATGATTCAATCTGCTTGTGAAGCAGTAGAATATACCATAATCGAAGGAGTCGAGAAAGCGATGAATAGATTCAATGCTAAAGGAGGAAAGGTTTGAGAAAGTACGAAAGCACCTATATTTTAGATCCCTCTTTGGAGGCTAACGCTATTGAGGAAAGGATAACCAAGTTTAATTCCACTATAATTTCCAACGGCGGGAACATCATCAAGCTGGACAGATGGGGCGTCCGCAATTTAGCCTACCCCATTGCCGGAAAGAGCCAGGGTTTTTATGTGGTCACTCTTTTTGAGGGGAAAAAAGAGACCTTGGTCGAGCTGGAGAGGGCCTACCGGTTAGACGAGCAGGTGCTGCGGCATCTGACCATCGTTTTGGAGAAGAAACAACTGAAGGTTCTGGAGAAGGCCGCGCAGCCAGCTCCCCAGGCTTAAAATAGAGGATAGAGGTTATGGGTACCAACAACAGCAAACTGCCCAGCTTAAACAAGGTCCTGATTATCGGGAATCTGACCAAAGACCCGGAGCTGCGCTATACCCAGGCCGGAATCTCAGTGGTCAATTTCAAAATCGCTTCCAGCAAGAAATACAAAGACAGCTTGGGCACCCCCCGAGAGGATGTCTGCCACATCGGAGTGGTGGCCTGGCAGAAACTGGCCGAAAGCTGCAAGGATTACCTGCACAAAGGGAGCACCGTCTTAATCGAAGGAGAGTTACGGAGCAGAATCAAAGAGACCGCCGATGGCGCCAAGAGAAACTTTGTGGAAATCAAAGCCTTCCACATCCAATTTTTAGACCGCAGAGGAGAGGCGCAGAACTTGGGTGCAGAAGAGCCCTTGGAATTTTCCAGCTTGGAGCCGGAACATCTCCCCAGTTTAGAGAATTTCAATGCCAAGTTTGACGTTCAGGAGGATAGTAATGATACACGATGAAGAAAGGGTCAGAAGAAAACGGACCTGCCGCTTCTGCGAGCAGGGGATAGAGTTTATCGATTACAAAGATGACCGATTCTTGCGCCGTTTTTTAAGCGACCGGGCCAAGATACTAACCCGGCGTATCACCGGCAACTGCGCCTTTCACCAGAGGCAGTTGACTACCGCCATCAAGAGAGGCCGGCATCTGGCTTTACTCCCTTTTACTTCGGAAATTCACCGCTAAGGGAAATGAGGTTAGAATAATGAAAGTCATTTTGAAGGAAGATTTGGAGAAATTAGGCCAAGCCGGCTCAGTGGTAGAAGTCAAGGACGGCTACGCCAGAAATTATTTAGTTCCCCACAACTTAGCAGAAATCGCCACCAAGGGGAATTTGGCCTCCATCGAGAGAATTCTCAAAGAAAAAGAGACCCGGGAGAATAAGAAGAAAAAGGAAGCTTTGGCTTTAAGGGATAAATTAGAAGGAATTTCCTGTACTGCCGAAGTCTTAGTGGGGGAAGAAGATAAAGTCTTCGGTTCGGTGACTCCCTTAGAAATCTCCCGCATGCTGAAAGACAAAGGTTTTTTCATCGACAAGCGTAATATTCTTGTGGAAGAGCCGATAAAAGCATTAGGTGTCTTTAGCATCCCGGTCAAGTTGCACCCGGAAGTAATCGCCAGCCTGAAGCTGTGGGTGGTCAAAAAGCAGGCACAGCCGTAAAATGGGAAGAAAAAGATGATGCAGAAGGCCAAAATCAACGGTCTGGCCTTAGATGTCACCACTAACTCTCCGGTGATCATCTTGGCCCCGGAATCAGAGCAGGAGACCAGAATCCTCCCCATCTGGATCGGTCATTACGAGGCCTGGGCCATAGCCATGGAGCTTTCCGGAGTGGCCTCCAAAAGGCCTCTGACCCATGATTTGATTCGCTCCTGCATCGAAAATCTGGGGGGTAAAGTGGAAAAGGTAGAAGTGACCGAGCTGGTCAACCAGACCTTCTATGCCAAGGTCTACATTCAGCTTAATGGCAAAGTCGTAGAAGTGGATGCCCGGCCTTCTGACTCGATTGCCATAGCCCTGAAGACCTCGGCCCCCATTTTCGTCAATGAGGAGCTCTTCCAGATGAAGCGTTCGGACGGCATCACCGAAGATCTCTCCGACCCGGACTCGCTCAAAGACCGCCTCAGAAAAATCCCGCCAGAAGAATTCGGGAAATACTCCCTGTAAAAAACCAGATGTTTTTTGTAGCGTCCGAGCTCGCCTCGGACGTCCGTATTCTCCCGCCTTGGGCAAGCCAGGGTGCTACATTCTCCAACCCTTGTTTCACAAAACTGACTTCACCCCATCCCTTTCCTTTAGGAGAGAGTGAAAGACGAACAGCTCCGTATGTAAAGGTGGTTTAGTTCCCTCTCCTATTAGGGGAGGGTTAGGGAGGGGTTAGTTAAACTTGTAATAAATCAATTTTGGCGTATATTTAACAACGTGACTGCGCTGGAAAAATATCAACATTTACAGAACATATTGAGATCGATGGAGAATACAGTGGTGGCTTTCTCCGGCGGCGTTGATTCAGCCTTAGTTCTTAAGGTGGCGGTAGATGTCTTAAGCCGAGAGAAAGTCCTGGCGGTTACGGCTGATTCAGAAAGCTACCCCAGAGAGGAATTGAATTCAGCGGTCAAGTTTACTCAGGCAACCGGTTTGGATGGGCGACATAGAATAATTCGCACCGAAGAATTGTCCAATCCGGATTATGCGGCCAATGCTTTCACCCGCTGTTTTTTCTGCAAAGACGAGCTTTACGCTCAGCTAAAGCAGATTGCTGAAACTGAAAATATCAAGCACATCTTAGATGGCTGCAATGTCTCGGACCAGGGGGATTTTCGGCCCGGACGAGAAGCGGCTAAGAAACACGGTGTCCGCTCACCTTTGATTGAGGCAGGCCTGAATAAAGAAGAAATCAGAGAGATTGCCAGAGATTTAGGACTTTCAATCTGGGATAAGCCGGCCTTGGCCTGTTTGTCCTCCCGTATTCCATACGGCCACAAGGTCACTAAAGAGAAACTCTCTCAAATAGAGCAGGCGGAGGAATTTTTACACTCACTGGGTTTCCGGCAAGTAAGAGTCAGGCATCACCAGAATATGGCCAGGATTGAGTTAGAGCCGAGCGAGATTCCGAAGATATTGGATGTAGAAGTTAGAGAAAAGGTTTTCAAAAAACTAAAGGAGATTGGCTACCTATACGTCACTTTAGACCTGCGGGGTTATCGCAGCGGGAGCATGAACGAGGTTCTAAAAAAGAAGGAATGATGGCAGACGAGAAAAAGATTGCCTTGAAAATAGTAACCGGAGGGCAGGAGAAGGAAGTTACCTTTGACGAACTGACTCTGGCCAATAATCTCTCCCACGAGGCCCTGGTGCGGGTGCTGGTCAAAAAAAATATCGTCACCCCGCAGGAGTTATTAGAAGAATTGCAGAAGGTAAGGCAGGAACGATACTCAGCTTCCCAGCCACCGCCTGAGAAGTAGAAATGTCCGCTGAAGTCTTAAGCTGGACCTCCCATCCTTTAAGGAAATCTAAAAAGAAGACTGTCTATCTAATCTTAGCTCTTTTTCTAATCTGGTCATTGGTCTTCTGGGCTACGGCTTATTCGTGGGGTTTCTTGTTTCTGGCGGTGCTGATTCTGACTGCGTCGCTGTCGCCCTTCTTCTTTCCAACCAGATTTGAATTGACTCAGGACAAAGTCAAAGTACACTTCTTAGCTGTTAAAAAGGAGAAAGCCTGGTCAGAGTTCCGGAGCTTCTATCCGGACAAGAATGGAGTTTTCATTTCGCCGTTTGCCAAGCCTAACCGTTTAGAGAATTATCGCGGGCTGTATCTGCGCTATGAAGGGAATCAAGAGGAAGTGTTAAGCCTCGTGAAGTCAAAAATTAACTTCCAGCCCCAGACCGAGGCTTCCGCTAAAGAGAAGAGCTGAAATGTCCTTCAAAGACTTAATGTTCTGGAGAAAAGACTCTTTCAAAATAGAAAAGACACCTCTGACTCCGGAGCAGGAGGTTATTTTGGACAAGATTGCCAAAAAGGTTGTTTACTGGCGGATGACCACCCCGGCCATTCTGTTCTTGGAGTCGGTCAAGCCGATGAACTACGTCGGCTCGCAGATGTTAGTCTTCTTCGAGCCATTTGTACAGGCGCTTTTTAATGTGAAAGAGTACAACGAGTTTATCAGGATTATGGAAGAAAGGGAGAACGTGGAGAGGCTGTTGGTAAAGATTGAGAAGTTTGATGCGGAGGTGGCGGAGAAAGAAAAGCAGGAAAAAAGGAAAAGGAAAGAGGAGAAGAAGTTGAGAAAAATGAGGGGTGCGGGTTAAGTGTTCCGTCAGGAGCTATTTCTGACGAAGAATAGGAATGTCAGGATAAAGTCCTGACACAACTCAAAGAGGAGGAGGAAAGGCGATAAGAAAAGGAGAAGCAATAAGTGAATAATGAAGAACTATCAGAAATAGATATTAGGATGCTTCAAAAATGGGGAAATGAAGAGAGGGCATATAATTTTATAAAAGAGGAGTTTCAAGTTATTAACAAGACTTGTTTTAATGATGAACTTCCAGAGCTAGAAATAGAGATTCGACCGATGTTTGCAAGAGAAGGAGATATACTTTTTGGCTCTAGTTCAGCCGGAGCAGAATACTACGCTAAAGATTCTGTGATGGAAGCAAGAATTGTACTTTACTCAGTTGCTCTTTTGGAAGAAGAACTTGCGGTTACGGTTCTTGCTCATGAGATGGTTCACTATTGGGAGGATTTCACAAAAAATTTGTCGGCAGAATATAGTTATCCTGAGGAATTTGACCAGATCATAAGTCAACATTTTAAAGATGGAATAAAGCAACAGAGTTGGCGTAATGGTCACAGTCGCAGATTCTTAGGGAAGATTTCTGAAGTGGCTGAGACCTTAAAATTATCTTCGAAACGTATTTTATATGATGCAAAGTAGAACAGTTATAGGGTTTGAGGTTCAGGACTAGGTCCAGATACAACTGAGAAAAAATGAATAAAAGTAGATTCTTCGGGTTTTGCCCTCAGAATGACAAATCTATTATCCTGTCATTCTGAGCGACTTGTCCTGAGCCAAGTCGAAGGAAGCGAAGATCAGTTACTTCCCACCTTGGAGGCAAGTTGGGCTAAGAAAATGAAAGATAAATGAATCTCACCAGCCAGAGGGAAATTCACCCCGCCACCATCGGCGCCCGCACGACCATTATTGGCATCTTGGTCAATGCCCTTTTAGCCGGTATCAAATTTTTGGCAGGAATTTTAGGTAACTCCTACGCTCTGGTAGCAGACGCAGTTGAATCGAGCACTGATGTCTTCAGCTCGCTGGTGGTCTTAAGCGGGCTCAGAATCGCCAAAGCTCCACCGGATGAGGATCACCCTTACGGACATGGCAAAGCCGAGCCTCTGGCAGCCTCAGTTGTGGCAGGCGCTTTAATAGTGGCCGCTATCGGAATTGCGGTCAACAGTGTCAGAGAGATACAGGTACCTCATCATGCGCCGGCGCCGTTTACTCTAATCGTTTTGGTTGTGGTCGTCATCACCAAGGAAACTTTGTTTCGCTATGTTTTCAAAACCGGCCAGTCTTTGCAGAGCACGGTGGTAAAAACCGACGCCTGGCATCACCGAAGCGACGCGTTGACCTCAGTAGCAGCATTTATAGGAATCTCAATTGCCCTGATTGGTGGAAGGGGGTATGAAGAAGCTGATGACTGGGCGGCTTTGTTTGCTTCGGGAGTGATAGCTTTTAACGGCATCCGCCTGCTTCGCCCGGCCTTGCTGGAAGCCATGGATACTGCGCCATCCAAAGAAATTGTCGCTCAAATTTTAGACTCAGCTAAAGAGGTAGAAGGGGTAGTAGGTTTAGATAAATGCCTGGTCAGGAAGATGGGGTTTGATTACTACGTGGATTTGCACGTCATCGTCAACTCGGAGATGTCGGTCAAGGAGGCGCATAAAATAGGGCATGACGTCAAGGACCGCTTGCGGAGTCAGTATCCCCACATCAAGGATGTTCTGGTACACATTGAGCCGCACCAGTTTTAGACAAATTGTTAGCAAAGTATTTACAGGCGATAGCGCAGTAATCACATTGGATTATCTTAGAGCCTGTTAATGCAGATTGCCACGTCCCCTTCGACAGGCTCCCATCGGGTCTGTCTTCGACTCCGAGGTCGCTCAGACTCGAGGAGAGCCCTCAGGGTCGAAGACAGGGTCCTCGCAATGAGGGCCACTCGTATCTCCTCTCTTAAAAGGAGAGTAGGTAAATAAATTCCATTTGTGAAAGAGATGTTCGGTGCTTATATTATGAATCTTGATTTTGGCAGCCAGGCATCTGCATGATAGACTGCTGGTGAAAACTTCCCGGTTGCTCGATTGTAATATTGATGATAAAGTAGTTAAAGGAGAATTATGAAGGGCTTAAAACCAGAAGAAATTAAGGTCATCGTCGCCACCGATTGCGGCTCCACCACTACCAAGGCCATTCTGATAGAGAGAAAAGATGGTGACTACCGTTTAATCGTCCGCGGAGAAGCTCCTACAACTGTAGAGGCTCCTTTTGAAGACGTTACCATGGGAGTTCTTAATGCCATCGCTGAAGTGGAAGAACTTTCCGGCAGAAGAATCTTAGACGAAAAGGGGCAGATAATTTCACCTGCCAAAGACGGTGTCGGCACTGACATTTATGTCTCCACCTCTTCGGCTGGCGGCGGTTTGCAGATGATGGTGGCCGGAGTGGTGCGCTCCATGACGGCAGAATCGGCCGAGCGGGCTGCTTTAGGAGCTGGCGCAATTGTCATGGATGTGATTGCCTCCAATGACAAAAGACTTCCCCATCAGCAGATTGAGCGAATTCGTCATCTGCGGCCGGATATGATTTTACTCTCCGGGGGAATTGACGGGGGGACTACCACTCACGTGGTAGAAATTGCAGAGCTAATTTCTGCAGCAGATCCCCGGCCCAGATTGGGGACTGGGTACAATCTGCCGGTGATTTATGCCGGCAATAAGGATGCCCGGGAAGCCATCAAAGAGACCTTAGCCGACAAGACCGATTTAGAGGTAGTCGACAACATCCGTCCGGTTTTGGAGAGAGAAAATCTTCTGCCGGCCCGCGAAAAAATCCATGACCTCTTCATGGAGCATGTCATGGCCCAGGCGCCCGGTTACAGAAAACTTATGACCTGGACTGATGCCCCGATCATGCCCACTCCGGGAGCGGTGGGGTTGATTATAAAGACCATTGCGGAAATTGAGAAGATGCAGGTTATCGGCGTGGACATCGGCGGAGCTACCACAGACATCTTCTCCGTTTTCCAGAATACCTTCAACCGGACCGTGTCGGCCAATTTAGGATTGAGTTACTCTATCTCCAATGTTTTTGCCGAAGCCACCCTTCCCAATGTGATGCGCTGGGTACCCTTCAAAATGGATGAGCGCGATTTACGTAATCGAGTGAAGAACAAGATGATTCGGCCCACCACCATTCCCCAGATGATGGAGGAGTTAATCTTCGAGCAGGCCATTGCCAAGGAGGCATTAAGGCTGGCTCTCATCCAGCACAAGTCCTTTGCCACCACTTTAAAAGGGGTGCAGCAGCAGAGAACTATTGCAGAAGCCTTCGAGCAGACTGTCTCCGGCCTGACCCTTGTCAACATGATGCGCTGCGACATGCTGATCGGCTCGGGCGGAGTGCTCTCCCATGCTCCTCGAAGACAGCAGGCCGCCTTGATGTTGATTGATGCCTTCTTGCCGGAAGGAGTAACTCGTTTAGCCGTAGATTCTATATTCATGATGCCGCAGTTAGGGGTTCTCTCCACCGTTCATCCGAAAGCTGCCACTCAGGTCTTTGACAAAGACTGCTTGATTCACTTGGGGACCTGTATCACTCCGGTAGGTGAGGATAAATATGGAAAAGAGATCATGAAGTACAAATTTGAGCTGCCCGGCGGCAAAATTGAGCAGGGAGTTCTGAAATTCGGGGAGATGAAACTTGTTCCCCTGGAAGTAGAGCAGACTGCCAAGGCCTGGCTGGATCCGGAAAAAGGTTTCGACTTAGGAGAGGGAAAAGGGAAGAAGAAGGAGACCACCATCCATGGTGGAGTAGCGGGTATAATCTTGGATGGAAGAGGCCGTTCCAATTTACTTCCGACGGATGAGAATATGCGGGTTCAAAAATTGAAGGAATGGATGTTGGCATTAAATATTTATCCGGATTGGGCTTTGAAGAGATAGTTTCGACAGATGGAAAAACATCAGCGCTACAATGTTTTGAAAGATTTACTGATTGCCGAAGACCGGGTCTTCGGGGACCGGATGAACATCTTCTTGGTGGTCAATTCCATTATGCTGGTGGCTTTCGGGCAATTCAAGGTGCCGGGATTCATTATCCCCACTTTGGGAGTAGTGATAGATTTAATCTGGCTGTATGTGGGTTCGCTCACGCTTTCGGCCCACAATTTCTGGCGGGACGAGATGTTGAAATTGGAGCAGGAGATGTTTGGAGAAAATGCCTCCTCTCTTGGTATTGTCACCCGTCGCAGGGCTTTCTATCCCTGGCTGGGGAGGATTACTGGTTTTTCCTCCACGGAGAGTCTGGCTTATCTTTTGCCTTTGGCTTTTATGGCGATCTGGGTGTATTTGCTGGTAAAGTAAAAATGTTATGCTTAGAATTTTGGATAATAAGGAGTAGTAAATGGGACACGCCTATACCCCGGGATTAAAAGTTACTGAAAAAGAACTAATTACCAAAAAGAGAATCCTCCCCCTCAAAGGAGAGGTGTTAGTCAAAGTCGGCGACAAGGTCAGGCCGGATGATGTGGTTGCCAGAACATATCTTCCCGGACCGGTGGAGCCCATCAACGTAGCCAACATCTTAGGCGCGCCGCCGGAGGATGTGCCCCACTTCATGCTCAAGAAGGAAAAGGAAAAAGTTACCGAAGGGGAAATCCTCGCCAAAAGTAAATCTTTCTTCGGGCTCTTCTCCTCGGTCTGCAAGTCAAAAATCAACGGCACCATAGAGTCGGTCTCCCACATCACCGGCCAGGTCTTAATCCGCGGCAATCCGGTTCCGGTTGAAGTAAAAGCCTATTTAGACGGCGAAGTGGTGGAAGTCTTCGAAAGAGAAGGGGTGGCGGTCTGTTGCTGGGGGAGTTTCATCCAGGGGATTTTCGGTATAGGGGGAGAGACGCACGGGGAAATCAAGATAATAGTCAGCTCTCCCAAAGATGTCCTGACTGAAAAGGAAATCGACTCCTCCTGCGAGGGGAAAATTATCGTAGGTGGGAGTTTAGTCACCAGTGCCGCGTTACAGAAAGCCATTTCTGTGAAAGCCAAAGGAATTGTAGTGGGAGGATTTGACGACAAGGACCTGCGCGACTTCTTGGGCTACGATTTAGGCGTGGCCATCACCGGCTCAGAAGAGAGGGGGATTACCTTAATCGTAACCGAAGGATTCGGCCAAATCAACATGGCGGAGAGGACGTTTAATCTGCTAAAATCCAAAGAAGGGGAGTCAGCCAGCATCAACGGCGCTACTCAGATTAGAGCCGGAGTAATCCGACCAGAAGCAGTCATCCCTATGCCGGGAGATGTAAAGTCCTATTTCAAGAAAGAGGAAGTTGAGAATATTGGTATACAAATTGGCAGCCCGGTGCGGGTCATTCGCCAGCCTTACTTTGGAAGGTTAGGCAAGGTAGTAGATTTGCCACCTCAGCTACAGCAATTGGAGACTGAATCAGGAGCTAGAATCTTAGAGGTCGAATTCTCAGACGGCCAGAAAGCGATTGTGCCGCGGGCCAATGTGGAAATGATTGAAGGATAAAATTACTGTTCGATTTATCCGTCAGTCTCGTATCGTTAGCTACTGCCAAGGCCACACATCAGTATGTTCTCTTTGGCCTCTAATACAGATTTAACTTGACAGGTTTAAAGGGGGCTTCTATTTTGAGACCTGTTATGCTGTTTTAACATATAAATATGACCAAGCAAGCGCAGCAGAGCTGCAGTATCCGCAAACTCGGAGGCAAGGTTTGAGAAAATTCTTCGCCTCCTTTTTTTTAGCCCTCCTTTTAACTCCCGCTATCGCTCAAATCCCAGCTCCACCCACCGAAGTCAAGGCTTACGACACGCCGGATGATGCCGGAAACAGCATCACCATCGAATGGCAAGTATCTCCAGATGACAGAGAAGGCATAATCACCGGCTATGAAATTTTGCGGGCTGAGTCACCGGAAGGTGAGTATGCTAAGGTAGGGGATGCCCCACGAGGCACGAATTCCTACATCGACAGCGGCCCTGAAAATCACAAGGATTACTTTTATAAAATTCGAGCCTTATCTGCCGCAGGTCCTTCTGATTCCCAACCTTCGCTTGTGGTTCAGACCAAGGCGCAGTGGTTTAAGCGCAATCGTCTCAACGGACTGATTGCACTTCTGCTTTTGTCAGGTGGAATTCTCTATTTCATCCGCAAGGCGCGCTCCGGCAAGGAAATTTACATCCGCAAGATCGCCGGCATTGAAGCGGTAGAAGAAGCGGTGGGCCGGGCCACCGAGATGGGGAGAAAAATTGTTTTCATCCCAGGCATCCAGGACATGGATAACATGCAGACCATTGCCGGAATTACCATCTTGGGGCATGTGGCCAAAAAGGCGGCTGAATATGAGGCCAAATTAGCGGTGCCGGTTTCACGCGCTCTGGTGATGGTGGCCTGTAGGGAAGTGACCAAGCAGGCCTTCACTGCCGTTGGACGGCCAGAGGCCTATAAGGATGACATGGTTTACTATTTGACCGACGACCAGTTTGGCTACACTGCCGCTTTAGATGGCCTTTTTGTCCGGGAAAAACCGGCTGCCATTTTCATGCAGGGAGCTTTTTTTGCCGAATCTCTAATCTTGGCCGAGACCGGAAATTTCATCGGCGCCATCCAGATTGCCGGCACGGCCCAGCCCTCCCAGCTTCCTTTCTTCGTGGCCGCCTGCGATTACACTTTAATCGGCGAAGAGCTCTTTGCCGCTTCGGCCTATCTATCCAAAGATGTCAAACTTTTAGGCAGTCTGAAAGGCCAGGATGTGGGAAAATTTTTGATGATGGCTGCCATCTTTGTGGGAGTAATACTAACCAGCCTGGGTGTATACGATCTAAGCCGGATTTTTACGGTGAGATGAACTGATGCGGCGAGAAGTCCCTTTAATCATAACCGCCGTAACCGGATTTATCTTCATCATCCAGTTTTTCGTCCCTCATCCCCCTTTTAATAGAACTCAAGATATTTTCAATGACTGGGTAAATATTATCATCGGCTTTGCCATCGTCTTGGGGGTCTTAAACCTGATGCGGGTGAACTTGAATAAAATGTCCCAGAAATCTAAGGGGTGGCCCTTTGCTTTAGTCACCATTTTGGGCCTAGTTATTTATTCGGTGGTGGGACTGGCTTTCTCCGGCGGCAGATCGTTCCAGAATCCGGGCACTTCCTTCTACTGGGTCTATATCAATGTCTTTTATCCGTTAAACTCCACCATGTTTGCCCTACTGGCTTTCTTTGTGGCCAGCGCCTCATATCGAGCCTTCCGAGCCCGCAATAAGGAAGCCACTTTGCTTCTGATTGCGGCCACGATTCTTATGTTAGGGAGAGTCCCTTTAGGTGAGTATTTAAGCAGTTGGATGCCGGAGGGGTACCGGCTCTCCAGTCTTTCCGACTGGATCATGGACTTTCCCCAGACCGCCGGACAGAGGGCCATCATGATGGGGATAGCCTTGGGAATCATATCAACTTCTCTGAGAATCATTTTAGGAATCGAGAGAACCTATTTAGGTGGCGACTAAGTGAATTTCTGGCAGAGACTTTTAGCAGTTGACCGTAGGGTCATCTTTGCTTTAGTGGCAGTGGCGATTGTCATCCCCTTCTTCATGAATTTTGCGGTCAAGGTCGGGGTCACTCCTCAAGTTCAGGCGGTCTATGATTACATAGAAAAGCTCCCTCCCGGCTCTTTAGTCATGATCTCCTGTGATTACGACCCTCCTTCAGCGCCGGAATTACAGCCCATGACCGAGACCATGCTCAAGCACTTTTTTTTGAAAGACCTTAAAGTAATCATGTTGGGCCTGTGGCCACAGGGTTCGGTGCAGGCCAATATCGCTTTAGCAAAGGTGATGGAAGATACAGTTCTGAGGGCCAAGAATCTGAAGTATGGGGTGGATTACGTCAATTTAGGATTCACCGCCGGCAATGAATTCGTCATCATCCGGATGGGGACCGACATGCACGCCGCCTTCCCGGTAGATTTCAACGGCAAAAAAACCTCTGAATTACCTTTGATGCAGAATGTCCGAAACTTTGACAATATCGCCTTTGTCTTCAATGTCTCGGCCGGCTATCCGGGGACTTATGAATGGGTGATTTTCGGAGTTGACCGCTACCGGGTCAAGTTAGCCGCCGGAAATACTGCGGTGCAAGCACCTTTGGTTTCACCCTATGTCCAGACCGGTCAGTTAATCGGCCTCTTGGGGGGGATGCGGGGAGCGGCTGAATACGAAGAAGTCTCCCATTATTACGGCAAGGCCACCGGCTTCATGCGCTCGCAAACTTTTTCTCATGCGGTGGTCATCTTTTTCATCATCGTAGGGAATTTGGCCTATTTCATGACCCGAGGAAAGAGGAAATCATAAATGGACGGCAATTCCTTTTTCAATATTGGAAATTTAATCGCCGGAGTTTTGACCATCGGCATCATCTCTTTTCTCTACAAAGACAATCCCTTATACAAATTCTGCGAATCTCTGTTTGTAGGCGTATCAGCCGGATACTGGTTTGTCACCATAGTATTCACCGTGATTCTGCCCAAACTGTACGATAAGCTGGTCTCCAAGGAATACATTTATTTGGTAGGGGGAGCCTTAGGGGTATTGATGCTCATGCGCTTGGTCCCGAAAATCAGCTGGCTGGCCAACTGGGCCCTGGCCTTCGTGGTCGGTAGCACCGCGGGAGTGAATTTAATCGGCTACATGCAGTCCAACGGCATGAATCAGGTCAAGAATACTATCTTGCCTTTGTGGACCGGTTCAGCAAACTCCTCCATCGGCAATATCATCATCGTGGTCGGAACATTCTGCGGACTGGTCTATTTTTTCTTCTCCAAGGAGCATAAAGGAGCTTTCGGAGGTCTGGCCAAGATCGGCATTTTATTCTTGATGATTACTTTCGGCGCGGCTTTCGGCTACACGGTGATGTCCCGTATGTCGCTTCTAATCGGCCGGATGGACTTTCTCTTCGGAACCTGGATGGGGCTGGTGAGGTAAAAGGAAGAAGGAATAGCAAAGATTTCTAAAACTGCGTCTTTATTCACTAAGACCGCCTGACAATTCTAATCAGCACGTAATTACTTAGAGAAATTTTGTTTTCGAGAGATAATTTTTGAAAGTGGATGACTATTTGGTTCGTCGGGGCTTGAGAAAATTCAAGAGAATTCGAGCCTGGGCTTTCGCAGCCGTAATCTGGCTCTGGCAGTCACTTTCTGTCCTGGCTCAGGAATCACCTTTACCTCAGTCTGGTTCGACGAGTGACTTCCGCTGGTTTGATACCCACCGCTGGAATGTCTTCTTAGCTTTAGTCATAATATTTTTCTTGATTATTTACTTCATCGAAAAGGCTAAACAGGGCAAAAATCTCTTCGTCCGCCGAATAGCTGGATTAGATGCCATTGAAGAGGCAGTTGGCCGAGCCACTGAAATGGGGAAGCCGATCTTATACGTCCCGGGCATTGACGACATGAACAACATTCAGACCGTGGCCAGCATGATAATCTTGGGTAACGTAGCCCGGATGGTGGCGCAGTATGATACCCCCTTGATTGTGCCTTTGCGGATGCCTTTCGTCTTGCCAGTAGCTGAAGAGGCGGTCAAGCAGGGGTATATGGCGGCCGGCCGGCCGGATGCCTTTCAAAAAGACAATATCCGGTTCATTTCAGATGAGCAATTTGCCTATGCCGCCGGAGTCAATGGAATTATGCTGCGAGAAAGGCCGGCTGCTAATTTGCTTTTGGGGTCGTTTTTTGCTGAATCTTTGGTTCTGGCTGAAACCGGATTTTCAACTGGCGCCATACAGGTTGCCGGGACGGCTAACATTCACCAGTTGCCCTTTTTTGTGGTGGCCTGTGATTATACTTTGATTGGAGAGGAGCTATTTGCGGCCAGCGCCTATCTTTCCAAGGAGCCGAAGCTCTTGGGCGCGCTAAAAGGCTCGGACTACGCCAAGGCGATTATTCTCTTGGCCCTGATAATCGGAGCGATCTTGATGAGCTTTAATATAGACTGGTTTAAGAATTGGTTTTTTGTAGAGTAAGTCAATGGCAAGAAAAGAAGATTGGTTGCAATTGACTAGTATGAAAGAAGTTGTCTCGGGATGCAATTAATAAATGCGTAAAGAAGTTCCTCTAATCATCACCTTCTTGGCGGGCACATTTTTTATTGCCGACTACTTCATTCCCCACTCCGGCTTTTCCAAAATGGCCGAGTCTGTCAACGGCTGGACCATCATCGTGATTGCCTTCTCTTACATTTTGGGGGTGGCCAACGTGGCCAGAGTCAATTTAGACCAGATTCAAAAAGGGAGCAAAGATAAATTTTACAAGATCATCCTCTTAGTCTGCCTTTTCTTCATGAGCATCGCAGGGATAGTCTGGGGTATCCAGGGTGGCTCGGTCTTTGACTGGTTTTTCTTGAACGTCTATTACCCCATGCAATCGACCATGTTTGCCCTCTTGGCTTTCTACATAGCTTCAGCAGCTTTTCGGGCTTTTAGAATTCGTTCGATTCAAGCGGCTCTATTGGCCATCACCGCAGTTCTGGTCATGATTGGCCGGGTGCCGGTCGGCGAAGCAATCTGGAAAGATTTCTCCATTTTTTCGGAGTGGATCATGAATGTGCCTCAGTTGGCAGGTAAACGAGCCATCTTAATCGGAGCGGCCCTGGGGGCGATTTCCACCGGTTTGAAGGTGATTGCAGGATTAGAACGGACGCATTTGGGCCAGGATTAAATGAAAAGATTATTGGAAACAATCAATAGCTTAGACCGACGCTATATATTTCTATTCATCGGCCTGGCGGTCAGTCTCCCTTTATTTTTTCCCATCGGAATTAAGTTTACAGTTACTCATCCGGTACAGGGATTCTACAACACCATCGAAAAAGTCCCCAACGGCAGCAAAATTCTAATGTCCTGCGACTATGACCCCGGCTCTGCGCCGGAACTCTACCCCATGACCATTTCCGCTTTGGAGCAGATGTTCAAAAAGGATTTGAAGGTCGTCATAACCTGCTTATGGCCGGCCGGGCCTCCTTTAGTGGAAAAAGCCTTAGCCCATGTGACCCCCCAATATCACAAGCAGCCGGGAATCGATTACGTGAACTTAGGTTTCAAGGAAGGAAGAGAAGTGGTGATGGTTTCCATGGGAGCCTCCATTCCCAATACTTTTCCAACTGATTACCAAGGAAAACCGGTCTCACAGATTCCCATTATGCAAGGGGTAACCAACTTCAAAGATGTGGCCATGATTGTCAATATCTCAGCCGGTTATCCGGGTACCAAAGAGTGGGTGCAGCAGGTGCAGTCCAGATATCAGATTGACTTGGTGGCCGGCTGCACCGCGGTTTCGGCCCCGGAATTTTATCCTTACTATCAGACCGGCCAACTCAAGGGGCTCTTGGGGGGAATGAAAGGCGCGGCAGAATATGAAAAATTAGTAGGCTTCAAAGGGCTGGGGACCAGGGGAATGGATGCTCAGTCGATTTCCCATCTGACAGTCTTTCTATTCATCCTGATTGGCAATTTAGCCTATTTTGCCCTGCGCTTCTGGAAAGGCAAGGCTTCCAGATGAACATTGAAACCTTGGGTATCTGGTTAGGTGCGTTTTTCACCTTGTGCATCCTCTCCTTTTTATATAAAGATAACCCTTTTTACAAATTGGCCGAGCATGTCTTTGTCGGGATTTCAGCTGGATACGGAGTGGCCTTGGAATTTCAGAATGTCTTTTTGCCCAACTTGTGGAATCCCCTGACCAAAGAGGGGAAGTTAATCATGCTGGTGCCCTTTGTTTTGGGCGTTCTGCTTTTTACCCGCTTTGTGGCCAAAATCTCCTGGCTCTCCCGCTGGTCAATCGGGCTGTTAATCGGAATCTACTCCGGAATCGCCATCATCGGCTTCGGCTCCGGAGACTTGGTAGCCCAGATTCACGGCAATCTCTTGCCTCTGTGGGGCGGGAATGATCTTTTAACTCTTTTCAACAACTGGATTCTGACCGTGGGGTTAGTTACCTGCTTGATTTATTTTTTCTTCTCCAAAGAGCACAAAGGATCATTCGGGATTTTGGCCAGAGTTGGGATTTATTTTCTGATGCTCTCCTTCGGGGCCTCTTTTGGCTACACGGTGATGTCCCGTATGTCCCTTTTGATCGGCAGGTTCTACTTCCTGTACGGGGACTGGCTGCATATTTTGCCACAGTAGATTTTACTACAAGCTGTCATCACAAATTTCAAACTCATTCGTATGAAGCTATCATTTGGCTGAAAAGAACAACTGCTTGAGGAGAATACAGATTATCAGGCAGACTCCAAAAGTCACCACTATGGTTGCTCCAGTGGGCAGGTCAATCAGATAGGACATCGCTACTCCCACTACACTCACCAGGGTTCCTATAATCCAGCCCAGAGTCAGGCGAGCGGAGGTCTTTTCGGCAAAAAGCATGGCGCAGACCGAGGGGATGACCAAATAGGAGAAAACCAGAAACACTCCCGCGATGTCTACTGCTGAGGTCACCACAAATCCGAAGGAGATGTAAAAGAAAAGATCCCACAGGCGCAGATTTAGTCTCTCGGCCTGGGCCTGTTCGGGATTTAAGGAGATGAGCATCAGCTTCTTTCTGAAGATCCAGTGGAATAAGCCAATCACTGCATAGAGCAGGCCGGTTTTGACCACCTCCGGCCAGTCGACTGTCAGAATATTACCCACTAACATGTCTTTTAGATGTTCACTCCCCTGGGGAGCTTTACTCATAATCAAGATGGCCAGGGCGGCGCTGACTATATAGACAATCCCAATGAACGCCTCTTGGGGAATTTGGGGGTTTTTAGATCTGGTCCCGGTCACTACCAAGGCTGCTAACAGGGTAAAGCCTAATGACCACCAGTAGGTGGCGGGGGAATGAAAGTCCAATCCAAACAGAATTCCCACGGTAGCTCCTAAGGCGGCTACCTGAGCTATGGCCAAATCCACAAAAATGACCCCCCGCTCTACTATGTGCAGGCCCAGATAAGCCAGTATCCCGGCCAAGACTAGACCGGCCACAAACGGTGCTGCTAAAAATGAAATGGCATCCATGATTTCCTCTAATTTTGCAGGTTTTGCAGGAGCATTTTCAAATTGTAGTCAAAGAGCTGGAAGTAATCTGTCGCTTCCGGGACCCCTCCTACTGAGGTGGGGAGGACCAGAAGCTTGGCCCCACTCTTCTGGGCAATAGATTGGGGAGTTTTCAGATCATATAAAGGTTCGACGATTATGACCTTAATTTTCAGCTCCTTGATTTTCCGGATGACATCCAAGGTGTGAGAGGGAGTAGGGGGAATGCCAGGTTTGGGCTCAATCTGGTCCACGACTGTCAGTCCAAAGTGGTCACTGAAATATCCCCAGGTGCGGTGGTAGGTAATAATCTTCGTCCCTTTATGTGGTTCCATCAGCCGCTGCCGGGTTTTTAGCTTATTCTCCAATTGGCGGTTGAACTCTTCTAAATTTTTGGCATAAAACCAGGCATTGGCCGGGTCAATTTGGCTGAGCCTGTCGGATATATTTTGAGCAATAATTTTTCCATTTTCAGGATTCAGCCAGTAATGGGGATTGCCAAAGGGATGCACATCTCCTTCAGCCCGAGTGCGCTGGCCGGTAGGTCTTTCAATCACTTCAACGCCGGCGGAGGCATCCAAATACCCTTTTCCGGAAATGATTTTGCCATTCCGGCAGTCCTTAACCAGAGTCGGTAACCAGCCCACTTCCAACTCTAACCCCACGGCAATCAGTAAATCAGCCTCCCGGAGTTTCAGAAGATAGCTGGGTTTGGCATCGACAAAATGGGGGTCCTGATAGCCTTTGGCGATAAAATCGACTTCGATTCTGTCACCTCCTATATACTTAGCGATAGAGGCTAAGTCCTGAGTGGTGGTGACGACTTTCAGTTTAGCAAAGCAAAGACTGCTGGCTGTCAAGACAGCCGTTAAAATTAAAAATTGCTTTTTCATTTTTTATACTCCAATTTTTTAGAAGGGATGAGCTCCGTGCGGTCCAATGTTAAAAGTTAATTTTACAAATCCGGCGGTATCATCGCTGCCGTCAGAGCGCTTGATGTATCTCCCTTGAATGCTGATTAGACTGAATTCAGAAGGGGTGAAAGTCAGGTAGGTTAAACCGCCCTTTTCGTTGACCTTCTCAACTTCAGAAAACTCAGAATAGTCATATCTGCCGCCGATATGCCAGCGCTTGGCAAGCTGCCAGTCTAACAGGGAGAAAATGCCGAAGCTTTTTACATTGTCTGCTCCAGCAGGCACCTGTCGGTCGTTGAAGAGGGCTTCAGTTCTCCAGGTGACTGAGCGGTAAACTGCTCTGCGGGGATTCTTCCAGCGGAAAGTAAGGTCAGCGTCCAATAGCCTGGTCCAGAGCTTTTCATCCGGGTGGTTGACCGAAGTCGCAAAACTACTCCCCAGAGAGATATTGGCCGCCTCGGATAAATCGAAGTAGGTTTCAATCCGGGCCAGATACCCTAAGTCGTCTCTGTTTTCAGAGGTTGACAATTCTTCAGCTCCAGAGCTGTCGACAATAAGAGAACTAAAAACAGGTGTCTCTTCCCAGATGGTGGTTACTTCGCCAATCAATTTCAGAAAGAAATCCGGAATGGGCACCAGCCAGCTGATAGACGCTCCGGTGGAGCCTAATCCCTCTTCACCCAGAAAATTTACCGCCGCCAAGGGTCGGTCAGCTAAACCTGTTTCTGGGGGATGAGTTAAGTTGAACTTACCGAAGGCAGAGCGAAATTTGCCCAATTTAGCCTGCAGGCCATAGGGCATGGTTAGCCAGGTAAAATAAGCCTCCTCTACTTCCACTGCTTCTTCAGCCGGGTGATAGCCGATGAAAATATCAGCCCGACCATAGGGGTCAACTACGGCCTGAAGGGCGACCTCGACTTCATTTAAATTAAAAGCTTTTTCAGGTAAAGTAGGGTCGTTGCCAAAGGCGGAGAGAATATCAGTTATAACGCTGATATTAGGATTAAAAACATTAGAAGCCTGCTGGGGCGCGCCAGTACTGGTTTGGGCTAGTGAGTAAGAACTATAACTTACAATTAATGAAAATATAATTAGTAAAATAGAACGCATGCACTCTCCTTTTTTAGCTAAGCGGTTAAAACTGAACTAAGCCGGCTTAACTTAGAAGGGAGGAGAGCGGGATGAGTTGGCCGGAGAAGAGAGTTGAGGAGTTAGATGAAAATCAGAAAGGGTAAAATTTGTTTTCCGAAGAAAAAGTAAGGATAGGAATACGGCAGGTAGAATAAAAACCAGATTGGAGAGCCAGTGACAGACCGCACAGTTGGCTCCATGGCCATGGTGGTCATACAGGTGCACGAAGGCTAATCCGAAGAAAAGCAACAGGAGAGATAATATGCCTAGGAAAAATAGTCTTTTCGTCAGGCTCATCTATTTTTAAGAAATTCTAAGAGATTGGCAATGTCAAGGGGAATACGACTTTCGAATTCCAAATATTGGCCGGTGCGGGGATGAATAAATCCAATCTTCTGAGCGTGCAAGGCCTGCCGGGAGATTCGGTTTAAGACTTCTTCTGCCAAGATTCTGTCCTTTTTATTCTTCAGAGTGCCGACCCATTTGTTTCTGCCACCGTATTCGGGGTCTCCTACGACTGGATGTCCTAAATAGGCCAAATGGACCCGAATCTGATGGGTGCGTCCGGTTTTCAAGCGGAGTTGCAACAATTCACACAGGGGGAAGCTTTGTTTGACTTCATATTCAGTAGCAGCCTCTTTGCTTTTGACTGCGGTGACGGCCATTCTTTTTCTGTCTGTCACAGCCCGGCCAATCGGGGCACTGATAACTCCCTTTTTTTGAGGCATTCTTCCCCAGACTAAGGCGACATATTCTCTGAACAAAGACTTGTCCTTAAGCTGGGCTGACAGGCTCAGGTGAGCAAAATCGTTTTTAGCCACTATTAAAAGGCCGGAAGTCTCTTTGTCTAAACGGTGAACGATGCCTGGTCTTTCGACTCCACCTATTCCAGAAAGGTCCTTACAATGATAGAGCAAGGCGTTCACCAGAGTTCCAGAATAATTGCCGCTGGCCGGATGAGTGACCATGCCGGCGGGTTTGTTGATGACCAGTAAGTCCTGGTCTTCATAAACTACTTCCAGCGGAATATTTTCCGGCAGAATAGGGGATTTTTTAGGCGGCGGGATTTCAATCTTTATGGTTTCACCGGGTTTAACCTTATGGCTGGGTTTAGTGGGAAAACCATTGACTAAAATTTTGCCGGAGTCAATTAAGCCTTGGATACGGCTGCGGGTTAAATCCAGCTCCTGAGCCGCTAAGTATGAATCCAGGCGCTGACCGGCTGCTTCCGAGCTAATGGTCAGCTCAAATCTGCGGGTGAGACTCTTGGACTGCAAGGGTAACCGGCTTCTTTTCTTTATGTTTCAAAATGTGCAGGACTATCAAGAGTGCGCCAATAGTGATAGCAGAATCGGCCAGATTAAATATGGGCCAGCGCTCCAAGGAGAATCCGGTTAAGTGTACTATACCTAAGTTAACCGGCGGAAAGTTAATATCCGGAAAGTCGAAATCCAAAAAATCAATCACCTGTCCGAATCTGAATCGGTCAACCAAGTTGCCCAAGGCCCCCCCTAAAACCAAGGCCAGGCCAGTTCGAATCAGGGTCTGCTGGGGCCTGGTCTTCAAAAAAAAGACCACCGTGAACAGAATGGCAATCAAGGAGACAATTAAATAAAATGAGGAACCTCCTAACTTGGTGCCAAAGGCGCCGCCGGGATTGAGGATGTAAGTTATTCGAAAAAAATCCCCCAGAACGGAGAGAGATTGTCCCAAGAACAAGAGATGGAAGACGATGGTCTTGGAAAGCTGGTCTAGAAAAAGAACTGTCAGGGTGAGCAGGGCAAACAGCCAATGGGAGCGGGACACAGCAACATTCTGAAAGAGCTAAGCCAATTCGCTGGCTTTTTTCTTCTCCTCTTTTTCCTTGCAGTCGATGCACAGGCGGGCATGGGGGACTGCCTCCAGGCGGGCCACAGAAATCTCTTCACCGCACTCCTGGCATTTGCCGTAGGTCTTGTCCTTGATTCTCCTTAAGGCCTCGTCGATATGATAAAGGAGCCGCCCGCTCTTAGAAGCTAATAAGAATGCCTTCTCCCTTTCCTCGGCGTCGGTCCCCTGGTCAGCCATGTGATAAGAATAACTGGATAAATCCCCGGAGGCGTCCTTCTGAGTAGTATCTGCGATATTCTTCTTCCACAGCCCCAGCTCCTCTAATAGCTCTCTTCTTTTTTCCAAGAGCAGTTTTTCGAATTTTTCCAGTTCTTTTTTCTTCATGCTACCTCCGTTACGGCACCTTTTCTACTGCCAGATAGGTCGGGTGTCCGTTTAGATCCAAATCAGCCGACAAACTACCTGGCCTCTTTTCAAAAAGCAAGTCTAAAGATAAGGTTTCTTTGCGGATATAGTCCGCATTGCGGGTGACCGCTTGTTTGAATCGTTCATCAGCTTGCACATAGAGCTTTATCCTATCTGTTACTTGAAAGCCAGCCTCTTTGCGCAGATTCTGAACCCGGTTGACCAGTTCCCGGGCCAGGCCCTCGTCCACCAACTCTTCGGTCAGATTGAGATTCAAGGCCACCTGAAAACCGCTGTCAGATTCCACGGCATAGCCTTCTTTAGCCTGTTCTAAGATGTCAACATCCTGGTCAGAAATCTGCACTTCATTTCCGTCCAGCTTTAATGAGAAACTACCTTGATTCTTAAGTCTCAAAATCTCTTCATCGGTCATTTGCTTGATTTTCTCCACTACCATATTGACTTGATTCCCCAGCTTCGGCCCTAAGCTGGCAAATTTCGGCTTAGCGGAATAGCTGACCAGACGCTCCTTTTTGTCCAAGAATCTGACGGCCTTAACGTTGATTTCTTCGGAAATCAGATACTCCATGCCAGCCAGCGATTTTTTTCTGGACTCATCCGGAATCACGACCAAAAGCTCAGAAAGAGGCTGCCGAACCTTGACCTTAGCCTTGTTGCGGGCGGCCCGGCCTAAACTGACAATCTTAATCAAGGCCTCCATTTTTGCTTCCAGATGGGAGTCAATTTGGGTGGCATCCGATTCAGGATAATCCTCCAGGTGAATCGACTCTTTCTGTCCAAGAGACATCCCCAGATAAATCTCCTCAACCATAAAGGGGGCAAACGGGGCCACCAGTTTGGCCAGAGTCACTAAGGTTTCAGCTAAGGTCTGATAGGCAGAAAGCTTGTCTTTGTCGTCCCCTTCTTTCCAGAAGCGCCTCCGGTTGCGCCGGACATACCAGTTGGAAACTTCGTCAATCACAAAATCAGAAATCATCCGGGCGGTCCGGGTAAGATCGTAGTTGTCCATGGCCTGGTTAGCTTTTTGCACCACCGAGTTCAACCTGGAAACCAGCCAGCGGTCGATTTCTGGACGGTTCTTCAAAGGTATCTTCTCTCTATTCGGATCAAACCTGTCAATGTTGGCGTACAGGGCAAAGAAAGAATAAGTATTCAACAGAGTATCCAAAAATTTGGAAACGACTTCCTTGACCCCCTGAAGGTCGAACTTGGTCGGAATCCAGGGCTGGGAGACTGAAAGGAGGTACCATCTCAAGGCGTCGGCTCCGAACTGGTCTAAGACCTCCCCGGGCTCCACTACGTTTCCTTTGGACTTGGACATCTTCTGCCCGAATTTGTCCTGAATGAATTCAATCACGATGATGTTCTTGAAAGCCGGCTGGTCAAAAAGAAGAGTCGAAATGGCTAAAAGGGAGTAAAACCAGCCCCGGGTCTGGTCCACCGCCTCGGAGATGAAGTCGGCCGGAAATTGCTCTTTAAAGTTCTGCTCATTTTCAAAAGGATAATTCCACTGGGCGTAAGGCATGGCCCCGGAGTCAAACCAGACGTCAATCACTTCGGGGGTGCGATACATCTTGCCGCCACAGGGACAGTTGAAAAAGACCCGGTCCATGTAAGGTTTATGCAGATCCAAAGGCTCGGGAAGATTTTGTCCTTGCTTCAGCTCGGCAATGGAGCCGACTGATTTTTCCTTATCACATTTTTCACAGACCCAGATATTCAAGGGAGTCCCCCAGAAGCGCTCCCTGGAAAGAGACCAATCCACGTTGTTTTCCAGCCATTCGCCGAATCTCCCTTCCCCGATCTCTTTAGGATGCCAGTTGATTTTTTTATTGTTGGCGACCAGCCGGTCCTTGAGCACAGTGGTGCGGATATACCAGGACTTCCTGGCGTAGTAAATCAAAGGAGTGTCACATCTCCAGCAGAAGGGGTAGGAGTGGCGGTATTTTTCCTTCTTGTAAAGTAACTTTCTGGATTTGAGGTCTTCTATGATCTTAGGGTCGGAGTCCTTAATGAACATCCCTTTCCAAGAGGTGACTTCCTCAGTAAATCTTCCAGCTTCATCCACTGGCTGAGGCAAAGGGAGGCCATATTTCTGCCCTAAATTATAGTCATCTGCTCCAAAGGCCGGCGCGATGTGGACAATGCCTGTGCCATCTTCTAAGGTGACAAAATCGGCGGTGGTGACATAATAAGCTTTGCTCTGGTCAATCTTGACGAAGGGAAAAAGCGGGATATACTTAGTCCTTTCCAGGGTCTTGCCAGAGAACTCTTCCAAAACTTTATATTCTCCTTCCAGCACCCTTTCCAGAAGCTCTTTAGCCAGGATGAGCCTATCCCCTTTATGTTCCACCAGAGCATAAGTGGCCTCAGGGGAGACTGCTAAGGAGACATTGGCAATCAAAGTCCAGGGGGTGGTGGTCCAGACTAAGAAATAGGTGTCCGGCTTATCTTTCAGTTGAACTTTTACAAAGACGGAGGGGTCGTCAACTTCTTCATATCCTTGCGAGACTTCATGGGAAGATAGACCTGTGCCGCAGCGGGGGCAGTAGGGGATGATTTTGTGCCCTTTATAGATTAAGCCTTTCTGGTGGAGTTGAGCTAAAACCCACCAGACCGTCTCGATGTAATTATTGTCGCAGGTGATATAATAATCTTCCAAATCCAGCCAGTAGCCGATCCTCTCGGTCAATAAATCCCAGTCCTTTTTGTATTTGAAGACCGATTCCCGGCACTTGGCGTTGAATTTCTCCACCCCGTATTCTAATATTTTGGGCTTGGTGTCAATGCCCAGTTCCTTTTCGACTTCGATTTCCACTGGCAGCCCATGAGTGTCCCAGCCCGCTTTTCTATCCACCCGGAATCCCTGCATGGTCTTATATCTGCAGACCAAATCCTTTATAGTTCTGGAAATGACATGGTGGATGCCGGGCTTGCCATTGGCGGTAGGGGGCCCTTCGTAGAAGACATAGCGAGGAGCAGCCTGTCTAATCTGGATAGATTTCTCAAAGATTTTATTCTCTTTCCAGAACTGGAGGATATTCTCCTCCATTTTGGGGAAGGAGAAATCTTTAGGAATTTCTTTGAATCTCTTCACGGTTTGATTTTTTCCACTACTGCCTCAATTAATTTCCTCAGTAAAGGCTCTGACCGATTGGCCGTGGCAATAATCTCCTCCAAGGAGCATGGTTTCAAAGCATCCGGCAAACCCATGTCGGTCACAATTGAAAATCCCAAGACCTTGGTCCCCTGATGCCGGGCCACGATCACTTCCGGCACAGTGGACATCCCCACTACGTCGGCTCCGGTGAATCGTAAAAATCTATACTCAGCGGCGGTCTCCAGATTCGGTCCAGGCACTGATACGTAAACGCCTTTCTGCAATTTAATCCCGATTTCAAGCGCGGTCTTTTCGGCTAGCTGCTCCAGTTCCTTATCATAGCAGTTATACATGTCCGGAAAGCGGGGGCCTAAAGACTCATCATTCGGCCCGATTAAGGGATTGGCTCCCTGCAGGTTGATATGGTCAGCTATTACCATCAAATCTCCGGCCCTGAATTGAGGATTCAAGCCGCCACAGGCGTTGGAGACAATTAAGAGCTTAATCCCCAGAGCCTTCATTACCCTGACCGGAAAGGTGACCTGCTGCATACTATAACCTTCGTAAAAGTGAAACCGCCCCTGCATGGCCACCACTTTTTTGCCTTTCAATTCGCCTAAGAGCAATCGGCCGGCATGGCTTTCCACAGTTGAAACCGGGAAATGGGGTATTGTCTCGTAGCCGATTTTGCATTCAATTTTAATCCCGTCAGCTAAAGAGCCTAAACCGGTTCCTAAAATTATCCCAATCTCCGGTTGGAGATTGGATTTAGTCCTGATGAACCGGGCGGCTTCCTCAATCTTTTGCTTCAATTCCTGATTCAATTTCTCTCCTTTAGTTTCTGGGTCCGAAGATGGCGGTGCCGATGCGAATCATGTTAGAGCCCTCTTGCAGGGCAATCTCAAAATCTGAGCTCATACCCATAGACAAGTACTCCATCTTACAGTTGGAAACATTCAATCGGCCAGCCTGCTCAAAAAGGTTTCTTAAAGTACGAAAAGATTTTCGGATGGCGGTCAAATCACTGGTCAGAGGGCCAACCGTCATCAATCCGAGAACTTTTAGGTTCTCCAATTCAGCCATTTTCCGCAAAAAATCCAAAGTCTCTTCTGGTCGGATGCCTGTTTTGGTAGCCTCTCCGGAAGTATTTACCTCCACCAGCAGGGGCACTTTTTTCTCGCCGCTGCGGTGATTGATTCCCAGAGCTAATTTCAAGCTGTCCAGGGACTGAATCATGTCAAACAATTTCAGAGCCCTTTTGACTTTATTGGTTTGCAAATGGCCGACCAGATGACGTCTCACTTCTTGGGGTAAAAGGCTAAATTTGCTTTCTGCTTCCTGAATGCGATTCTCTCCTATTTCTTTTACTCCATAATCTATAGCTTCCAAAATCCGGCTTGGCTCCACTCCCTTGGTAACTGCCACCAAAGTAATCTCCGACTCTTTTCTCCCGGATTTCCGACAGGCTAAGGCTATTTTCTCCTGCAGCCGCTCCAGGTTGGTCCGAATGGAAACCATCAAAATAAGTTACAAAAAATAAGGCTAAAGTCCAGAAATGCAACCCCTTTCTGGGAGTTTGGCTGGCAAGTGAGAGAGGACTAAATTAGGATAGGTCTTTTTCCAGCAGATCTTTAAGCATTTTTTCGATCTGCTCGACCGTGAAGGGCTTGTTCAGAAATCCGTCGGCCTGTTCGCCGATGATGAGATTCTGGGTATTGCCGGGGGTGAATCCTGAAACCACTACCACCGGCAGACGGGGTTGATCCTGTTTGATTAGCTTCAAAAGCTCGGTTCCGCTCATCTTGGGCATGCGCAAGTCAGTAATCACCAGGTCGAACTTCTCCGCCTTAAGCTGGCTTAAGGCTTCTTCGCCATCTTTGGCCTGCTGAGCCTGGTAGTCGAAGAGTTCCAATATGTCGGCCAGAAGAGAACACATCTGGTCGTTGTCATCCACAATCAGGATTTTGCCGGTTTTAGGACTGGACACAGTCAGCCTTTCTAAATAATAGTATCGGCAGGTAGATTATAAGATTAAGGAATAATGACAGGTAGTAAGGGGGCTAAGCCGAGCCGTTCCAGCGGCTCTTGACGGTCTGCAGAATCTGCTGCAAAGAAGAGTTGACGTCCGAGAGGACTCTGGAATAGCGCTTCAGAAGCTCGCTGTACTGCCAGCGCATAGCAAAGGCTTCCGGAGGGAAGCCCAAGACTTCCAACAGGGTTTTCTGGTAGATTTCATTAAGATAACTGAAAACATAATAGGGAAAATCAGGCAGATGGGGGTCGGTGGCTTCCCCCCGCACCAGTCTCTCCTTGTAAATTTCTATCTTCTCCAGGACTACGGTGCCAAAGCACCAGGGAGACATGATCACTCCCAAGTTGGCCGAGTCCGAGTAGAATGAATAAACCGTTTTCAATAGCTGCTCCACGACTATCTGGCGGGCTTGGTAAAAGGAGAGGGTCTCCTGGTGGTCTGAGGAGGTGCGGTTAATCTTGTAATTCAGCACCCCCAGCTCGACTGAGCATCTTTTCTCGACCTCTTCTAAGAAATGGTAAAACTCTTCAAAATAGACCTTGCAGTTTTCGCTGATGGAATAAATGTAAAACCCATTTTCATCTTCATGAACCCGGGGCTCGGTCACCGTGGCCAGCCACTTTTCCGGAAAACCTCTGGGGATACCGTTGCTTAGCATAGCCATCACTCCAATCAATAGTTGAGCAAAGAGAGTGCCTTAGAAAATAGCAGAGGAGTCTGTTCCCACCCAGAAAATCAAATTGCAAGGCAAGCACTTACAGAGGTATGAAAATTCCAGAATATGCAAAAGTTCAATTCCTGAACAGGGGCTGTGCAGGTGGATTCATACAGTTTGCAAGGAGTTGATGGATGGCAAGCTGCCGCCCATCCAAGATAAGTAGGATGAACCCTCTTTTTAAGAGGGCCAGGCACCACTGGAAAAACTGAAGCAGACCTCAGACTCTTTCTGGTCAGACGTATCAAAGGCAGCCGAAGAAAACTTTGACAAGGCCAGATATAAAACTAAATTGAGTAAGATGAGCAGAATCTTAGGAGTTGACTTTGGTGAGGCCCGAACCGGGCTGGCTCTCTCCGATGAAAGCCGGACTCTGGCCAGCCCTTTGCCGGCCTGGGAGAAGAGGAATAAGGCCACTTTGGTTGAACATTTGCAAAGTTTGGTCAAAGAATATGAGATAGATAAGATAGTGCTCGGCTTTCCCCGCAACATGAATGGATCGATTGGGGAAATCGCCCAGAATGTCCTGACCTTGAAAGAGGAGTTGGGTCAGGCTTCCGGCTTAGAGATTGTGCTGTGGGATGAGCGCTTAAGCTCGGTTTCGGCCCGGCGACATCTTAAAGAGAATAAGATTTCTACGAAGAAGAAAAAGAGCGTGGTCGATACTATTTCTGCAGTTTTGATTTTGCAGAGTTATTTGGAAAGCCAACGAAAATGAAGAGGATCTTAAGAAAAATCTGGCACTGGGGAGTTTTACTCGGCTCCGGGCTGGCGCTGATACTGCTCTGGCCGGTCGTGCTAATCTTGAAATTATGGGAGAGGGTCAAGTTTGGCCGGCAGATGCCGGGGAAGATATTCAGGACCAGAATTGTGGCGACTGCGGGCGTCTTGCTGATTTTGCTGGTGTGGTTTCTCTTTTATTTCCGCTTCCTGCCTTCTCCGCGCGCCACAGATGAAATCATCCCCTTGGTTATCAATCAGGGGGAGAGTTTCAGGCAGATAGCCGGCCGTCTGAAGGACGTAGATCTCATCAAATCCACTCTCCTCTTCCGAGGCACAGCTAAAATCATGCGCCTGGATAGAAAGATTTTCGCCGGCAGATATGATTTCAAAAGCGGACAGAGCATGTTTGCCATCTTAAGACAGTTGTCCAAAGGAGGGGCCACGGCCATCAATGTAACTATTCCACCGGGTCTGACAGCCAGACAGATCGGCAAAATATTTCGGGAAACCATCGGGGCCGATTCCGCCCGCTTCGTGCAACTGACAGAAGATAGACTGTTCATTCAGAGCTTAGACCTGCCGGTTAAGAATCTGGAGGGTTTTCTCTTTCCCGAGACTTATAATTTTTACTGGAAGACTAAGGAAGAAGAAATCATCCGGGAGATGGTGGCCCAATTCAAGAGAGTTTTGTTAAATGAGCTGGATTATCATCCCACCGGCATACTCAAAGATGAAATGAAAAATCTGGTAACCCTGGCCTCCTTAATACAAAAAGAGGGGTTTAAGCCAGAAGAATTCCCTCTCATCTCAGCCGTATTTCATAACCGCTTGAAAATAGATATGCCCCTGCAGTGCGACCCGACCATTCTTTACGTTTTGCCCCCTTTGAACCGACCGATAATGCCGGAAGACCTGCAGATTGACTCCCCCTACAACACATATAAACATTATGGCTTGCCGCCGGGGCCTATCTGCAACCCCGGCAAGGAGGCTCTGGAGGCTGCCCTGCATCCGGCTTCTGCCAAATATCTATATTTTGTCCATCGGGGGGATGGCACCCACACCTTCTCTAATACCTTAGAGGAGCATAATCGGGCTATCTGGCTATTAAAGAAGAACAAAAATAGTTAATAGTACAGAAATCGTCAGCTCAATAGTTAAAGCCGGGCAGCAGATGGCTTACTTGTGCCACTACAACTTAGATAGCTTTAACTTGCTGTAAAGCCGGACAGCTATTTACCTGTAAAGATTTCTGCTTGTCAATTACGGTTAATTTACGTATATTGTTAGCGAATTAGGAGGAATTAGTGAAAGAAGGCATACATCCTAAATATTACGAGACCACCATCACCTGTGCCTGCGGGAATGTGATTAAGACCAGGTCCACGGTCAAGAACATCCACGTGGAAATCTGCTCTAACTGCCACCCCTTTTTCACCGGCAAGCAAAAGCTGGTAGATACGGCTGGCAGAGTGGAGAAATTCAAGGCTAAATACGGCAATAAGAAGGAAAAGACTGAAGTCGGCTCTTAGCTTAATTGTTGCGGCATTCCCATTTTGGCCAAAAGGTTAGAAGGGGAGTGCTATTTTTATGTCGGGCTAAAGGATAATATGGCGCAGTTTTACATCGGCGGACAGGCGGTAATCGAAGGGGTTCTAATCCGGGCTCCGGAAAGGTATTCCACCGCGGTGCGCAAACCCTCCGGAGAGATTGTAGTGAAGTCGTGTCAGTACGTTCCCTTATCCAAAAGGAAAAAACTCTTTAATCTCCCCCTGCTCCGGGGAGTACTGGGATTGTACGAGATGCTCTCTATCGGGGTAAAGTCTCTGAATTTTTCAGCTGACCTGCAGATGACCGAAGAAGAGAAGAAAAAAACTGAAAAGAAATCCAGCCGGGCGGCCAAGTCTTTGGGATTCGGGCTCTCCTTTGTCTTGGCTTTGGTGATCGCCCTGCTGGTTTTTTTCTATTTCCCTTTATGGCTGGCTGATGCTCTACAGTTACAGAAGACCACCTGGCAGTTTAATCTTCTAACCGGAGCGGTCAGAGTCACCCTTTTCTTAGGCTATGTCTGGTTTCTCTCCTTTTTCCGGGATTTGCGCCGGGTCTTCCAGTATCACGGGGCCGAGCATATGTCCATCTACGCCTTTGAAGCCGGAGAAGAATTAACTTTGGATAATATCCGAAAATATACGACTTTGCATCCTCGCTGCGGAACCAGCTTCATCTTCTTAGTGGTCATTTTGGCCATTACGATATATTCCCTCTCTGATTTTATTTTCTACCTATCAGCCGGGATAGCTCCTACTTTAGCGAAGAGGGTACTTTTGCATTTGATTCTTCTGCCTCTGGTGGCCGGGATCGCCTACGAGGCTCTTAAGCTGTCGGACAAGACCAAGAGCACATTCTTAACCAAACTCATCATTGCTCCGGGCTTGTGGCTGCAGAAAATCACCACCCAGAGGCCGTCGGACGACCAGATTGAGGTAGCGGTCGCAGCCATAAAGGGGGCCTTGAACCGCTCCCTTTCCCCCGGCATCGTATTGTTGGAATGACTCCATGCTGGATTTAATTAAAAAGGTCAGGGAAAGACATCAAGAAATCTCTCTGCTTTTAGCCGACCCCAAGATTTTATCCGACAGCAATCGCTACAAAACCGTCTCCAAAGAGTTTAACGATCTTTCGGATATAATGGAGGTGGCTGTTCAGTATGAGAGAGTTTTGCAAGGCATAGCTGAAGATGAAAAAATTAAAAGAGAAGCCAAAGATAATGACTTAATCGATATGGCCAGGCAGGAATTAGCTGAATTAGAAGAGAAAAGGTCCAAATTGGAGCAGGAGTTAAAAATTCTGCTTCTCCCCAAGGACCCCAATGAGGGTAAAAACGTCATAGTGGAAATAAGAGCCGGCATAGGGGGGGAAGAGGCAGCCTTATTTGTGGCAGATTTATTCCGGATGTACAATCGTTATGCAGAAACCAAAGGGTGGAAAATGGAGCTGTTAGGCTCCAACCCCACCGGCATAGGAGGATTCAAGGAGGTAATTTTCGCCTTGGAAGGGGCAGATTGCTACAGCCTGATGAAATACGAAGCCGGGGTGCATCGAGTTCAAAGAGTGCCGGCTACTGAGGCTTCGGGCAGAATCCATACCTCGGCAGCTTCCGTAGCGGTTCTTCCTGAAGCGGACGAGGTAGACATTGTCATAAAGCCCGAAGAAATCCGAATCGACGTTTTCCGCTCTTCCGGGCCAGGCGGGCAGTCGGTCAATACCACTGACTCGGCAGTCAGGATAACTCATCTCCCCACTGGTCTGGTAGTGAGTTGCCAAGATGAAAAATCCCAGATAAAAAACAGAAACAAAGCCCTGAAGGTCCTGCGGGCCCGGCTCTTGGACAAAGCGCAGAGCGAGCAGCAGCAGAAAATTTCCCAGGAGAGAAGGAGCATGGTGGGAACCGGAGACAGGTCTGAAAAAATCAGGACTTATAACTTTCCGCAGAATCGGGTGACTGACCACCGGATAGGATTGACTATGCATCAGCTGCAGGATGTTCTGGATGGTAAATTAGATGATTTCACTGAAGCTTTGAGGCAAAAAGAGCAAGAGGAAAAGATGCAGGGCTTGCAGGTGGAGAAAGTGGGTTAAGGGAGACAAAATGAAAATAGGGAGAATTCTTTTAGCATTAGTTCTGACCTTGGTGTTGCTATTCATAGCTCGAAGATTAGCCATGGTTCAGCCGCGGGTAATGGAGCAAACTGTGGAAGGATTGACCATCAGCCATTTAAATCCCGGCAAGGCTCCTGAAAATCAACCCTTAACCATTGCAGCCAGAATCACGCGCGGTCTGAAAAACGGAGAAAAACTTATTCTCAGTTTTACTTATGAAAAGGTCAATTCGGACTGGTCAACCGCTGAGATGTTACCTAAGAAAGCAGGCTCAGATACTCTGGTAGCAGATATCAACGGCCAGCCTAGAGGGGAGAAGCTCTTCTATTACTTCGAGGTTCAGGACAGTTTAGGCACAGTGGTAGCAAGTCTGGGGACTGAGTCAAAGCCGTTACGTCTTCGCTTTGAGGGGAAAGTCCCCGGCTATATTATCGGCCCTCATATCTTCTGCATGTTTGCCGGGGCTTTCTTCGCCTTCTTGGCTCTTTTCGGTGCCTTAGGCTTGTTAAGAAATCCGGGAGAGGTCAATACGGTAGCCAGAAAAGTGGGATGGACCACTCTGTTTATCTTCCTAGGGGGTTTTCCTTTAGGAATCATGGTGGCCAGAGCTGCAGTGGGTGGTTCAGGCTGGGGAGGATTTCCTTTAGGGAATGACATTACCGACAACAAGACCCTGTTGATATTTCTATACTGGTTGCTTCTGGTCATTCTGGGTAAGGGGAGTATTTTTCAGAAAAATCCGGAAAAGAATTTAGTAAAACCAGAGACTTACGGAAAGCTCACTCTGGTGGGGTTTATTTTACTGTTGGGGCTGTACTTAATTCCACACAGCCTTTAATGCTGCTGAAAACTTTGGGATAGAGTTGCCGAAGTCTGGGCGTTCTCAGGCCTACACCTCTTTAGAATGCTTATATGTCGAATAATACCAGTCATCCTGTTACCCTAACGGAAGCATTGGATAGCGGCACGAAGAGGCTGCGCTCCTGCGGAATAGATAGCGCTACGGTAGTCGCGGAACTACTCTTAATGCAGGTTCTGAAGTGCCAAAGAGTCGATTTGTATCTGAATTTGAGCCAAAGTATGAACCAGTCTCAGATAGCCAACTTCAATGCCTTGTTAACTCAGAGAATTTCCGGAAAGCCGGTCCAGTATATTACCAATTCAGCGAATTTTTTTGGATTGGATATGTACGTCGATGAAAATGTACTGATTCCGAGGCCGGAGACCGAGATTTTAGTGGAATCAGTTCTGCAAAAAATGTCTAATGCCAGTTATAAATTGAAAATTATCGACTGGGGGACCGGTTCGGGCAACATTGCCCTTGCCTTGGCTTGTCATTTAGATTGCGAAGTGTACGCAGTGGAGGTCTCGGAGAAGGCGCTGGCAGTGGCTGAGAAAAATATTCTAATGCACGGCCTGGAAAAGAAAATCAAATTGATACGAGGTGACGGTTTCAATGCTCTTCCGGTTCAACTTAAGGGGAAAATAGATGCAATCGTCGCCAATCCACCCTATGTCAGGTTGGAAGAGCAACCGTCTCTGCCTAAAGAAGTCCGAGAGTTTGAGCCTAAAGAGGCTCTATTTGACAAGGAAAACGGGCTATTCTTCACCACTGAAATTGTTAAAGGAGCAAGGAACTTTTTGAAAGCAAAGGGGCTTCTCGCGCTGGAAGTGGCTCTGGGACAGGCTGAGAAAGTTGCCAATCTGATCAATGCTGCACAGGGCTATCTGGAAATTGAAATCATGCCGGACCTAGCCGGGATACAGAGGGTGGTTCTAGCTCGAAAGAAATGAACTCATTATGGATATTTTCCCTTCACAAAGATTATGTAGGTCACCAAGGCCTTTGCGCATAGCCGATTTTTCTTATCCTTCACCTCCACGTCGAGGACGACCGTCCTTCTCCCTTTGTGAATGATTTTAGCCAGGGCTTTCAAATCACTTTGAGCAGGATTGATGTAGTTAATCTTCAGCTCCAAAGTAACAAGTTTATCCTCCGGCTCAATCAAGGTGCGGGTGGCAAAGGCAGCAGCAGTATCGGCTAAAGAGGCCAGAACGCCGCCATGTATAAAACCGTAGCCTTGCGTCAACTTATTCTTATACCTCACAGAGACCACAGCAAAGCCAGGTCGGAGTCGTTCGATTCTGTTTCCCAGCAGAGATGGAAAAGGAATCCGGTTTATCTCTCTCTTTAAAGCTTTAACCAATGAAGGAGAGAGTCTTTTCACTTGGGTTTCAGAAGGGGAATGATTTGCTGCTGCAAGGGAAGAGTAGTTACTTCGATTCCCTTTTCACCGGCATAGAGGTTGATTTCGCTGCGGACGCCAAAGTCTTTCAAGTAAATACCCGGCTCAATGGTGAAGCCGACTCCGGGGATTATACTTCTTTCATCTTTGGTTTCAAAATTGTCCAGATTGACCCCGATACTATGGACCGATTTTCCCAGACTATGCCCGGTCCGATGCGGAAAAAAATCAGCGTAGCCAGCCTCACGAATTACGTCACGAACCACGTCGTCCACTTGCCAGCCGGCCACTTTCTTCTGGGGCCGGTATTTTCTGAGATACTCCACTCCGGCATCTCGGGCTTTGGCCACTATTTCAAAAATCATGGCAAATTTCTCCGGCACTTTTTCTCCCAAATAAGCCATCCAGGTGATGTCGGCATACACCGCTTCAGGTTTATTTTGTTTGGCCCACATATCCAGCAGAAGCAGGTCTCCCTTTCGAATGGGCAAGCTCTTCTCCTTGGTGGGGGAGTAATGGGGATTGCTGGAGTTTTGATTGACAGCACAAATAGGACCGGAATCGGTAACCAATCCGGCCTTCTGGAACTCTTTCAAAATGAACTGCTGCAGATCATACTCTGTAATGAGGGCATTCTTCTTGACCTGGCCAGCCACCTCTTGGAAAGCCTTATCCTTAATCTTAAGCAGAAGCTGGGCAGTCTCCTTATGCAGACGGTAGCTCTCCTGGCTCCAGCGGGCTAAAAGATATTGCACCAGGTCTTCTGAAGACTGGATTTTGGCCCCCAGGCTCTTCAATAGTTCAAAGGTGCCGGCATCGACTAAGGAAACGTAGGGATTATTTCCCTTAGGCGAATACTCCATCAGAATATTCTTATGGCCGGCCAGAATCTCCTCCAGTTTGTGAACTAATTCTTCCCGGCCGGCGTAAGTTTCTACATAACCCACCATGTCCGGAAAATTTCCCTTTTCAATCTGATGCACCAAGGCAATCGGCCTGCCGCTCTGGGGGATGAAGTAAAACCATCTCCGGGTCACCATTCCTGCAGGATTGACAAACTCTCGGGCGATGGGGTTGCTGCCGTGAAAGTCATACAGAAGCCAGCCGGAAAGATTTTCTTGCTGCAAATAGCGCTGCACTTGTTTCACTCGGTTTGCCATAAGTTGAGATTCTCCTGTTTGGGCTAAGGCTAAAAAAGGATAAAATGACATTAGCAAAACTAATAATCTTTTCACCAAATTTTACCTTCTGACAATCAGGGGGCGAAGATTCATCTGAGAGGTCCAGGCTAAAGATTCCTGAGTGGCTAAAAAAAGACAGGCCTCGGCCACCTCCTCGGCGGTTAAGGCATTTTCCGGATGCTGGCCCGGTTTAGCCTTAGGTTTCCTCTTACCAAAGGAAGTATCCACCGTGCCGGGGAGGAGCAAGTTGAGCTTAATGTTATAGTTTCTAACCTCTAGGCCTACGGACTCAGAAAAGCCGATTAAACCGAATTTTGATGCACAGTAAGCAGCCAGATTGGCAATAGGATTTTTGCCGGCCAAAGAGCCGATATTCATAATCTGTCCTCCCTTTTGCTTGATCATGATTGGCAAAGCTTCCCTCGTGCAAAGAAAAGGGCCTTTCAGATTAGTATCAAAGGTGACATCCCAATCTTTGGTGGTAAATTCGAGGATTGGCTTATGGATGCCGAGGCCGGCATTATTAATCAAGATGTCGATTCTTCGGTATTTTTGCAGGGTCCTCTTAATCAAATTCTTGACTTGGTTCTCCTGGGTGACATCGCAAGGGATAACCACTGCCTGACCCTTTTGTAAGCTTATCTGCCTGGCCACCTTCTCCAGTTCCTTTTTGTTCCTGGCTGCTAAAACTACTCTGGCCCCCTGTTGGGCAAAAAGAAATACAATGGCTCGGCCTATTCCGCGGGAAGCGCCGGTAACGATAACGACTTTATTATGGAGAGAAATCATTCTTGTAAATCTTCCGACCGATAGATGGTTGAAACTCTCTTTCTATCTATTCAGCCAAAGATACATCAAATTGAGGCCAAGTCAAATCAGGGCCTAAGCAGAAACAGAGGCAACTTTTGGCCCAGCGGTAACGGTTTGGTTTAGGCTGAAGGGGGTCGAACGGTGGCAATCAAAAAGACTTCAGAAACTCGAAAAAAAACTTGCATTTGGCCGACAAAATTTTTTTATTGGAGAATTATTTGAAGGAGGTCTGAAAGAAAAAATGACTCCAGTTCCCAAGCGGATGTTCTTGACCAAAGGAGTGGGGAGACACAAAGAGTATCTGGCTTCATTTGAGATTGCCTTACGAGCAGCAGGCATCGCTCGATTCAATTTAGTCACGGTTTCTTCTATTTTCCCCCCACGCTGTAAATTGATTTCCAGAAGTCTGGGGTTACAATATCTTAGCGACGGACAGATTGTCTATTGCGTGATGGCCCGCAGCTCCACCAATGAGCCTAATCGGTTAATCTCCGCCTCGGTGGGGATTGCCATACCGCAAGATCGGAGCCTGTACGGCTACCTCTCCGAGCACCATGCCTATGGCGAGACCGAAAAGAAGTCGGGAGACTATGCCGAGGACTTGGCCGCCTCTATGTTGGCCAGCACCCTGGGAATCGAGTTTGATGTGGACAAAGGTTACGACGAGAAAAAGGAAATCTGGAAAATTTCCGGCAAGATCGTCCGCACTATGAATGTGACTCAGTCCGCAGAAGGAGATAAAAATGGCCTGTGGACCTCAGTGGTAGCTGCAGGAATCTTCATCATGGAATAGAAGGAATAAACATGTCTGATTATCTGGCTCAGCCCACAGTACCCTTAGAAATAGACCCGGCCGATTCAGTTGCAGATTTACTCAAAAAAATGGGGAAGACCTCCTTCCAGTCCAGGAGCCTGTCCACCGCCATGTCCATCTGGGCCGACATGCTGGATGACAAAGTTCTCATCTTCATGGGCTTAGCCGGGGCCATGTCCGCCGCCGGGATGCGCAAAGTGGTCTCTTATCTGATAGAAAACCGCTACGTGGACTGCATCGTCTCCACCGGGGCTAATCTTTTTCACGACATGCATGAATGCTTGGGGCGGTATCACTTTTTGGGAACTCCTCAGGTCAACGACGTGGAGTTACAGGAGCAGGGGATAGATAGAATCTACGATACCTATGCCAAGGAAAGGGAATTCAGAAACTTGGATAACATGATTGGGGAGTTTGCACAAACTTTAGACTTAAAAAGAGCCTACTCCACCCGAGAATTCTTTTACTTACTAGGTGAAAAGATTTGGAAATCGGGCAAACAAGAGGGGATCGTCACTTCGGCCTACCGGGCCGGGATTCCGATTTACTGTCCGGCCGTGGCCGATTCTTCGGTTGGGATTGCCCTGGCCACCAAAAACATGAAGACCAACCGACCATTCAACTTCAACGTGGTCCAGGACGTGCAGGAGACCGCCTCTTTGGTTGCCAATTCCCCTAATGCCGCCATCATTTCCATCGGCGGGGGAACGCCCAAGAATTTCATCCAGCAGGCTGAAGTCACCGCCTCGATTCATTTAGGTGTTGAAGCTACCGGTTACAAATACTGTATCCAGATTACTACAGATGCCCCTCACTGGGGAGGGCTTTCCGGGTGTACCTTCCAGGAATCTCAATCCTGGGGTAAAATCAACAAGAAAGCCCGTATGGTGGCGGTCTATGCGGATGCTACTATCGCCCTGCCTATTTTAGCCACGGCAGTTTCTCAGCTGGCCAAAGGAAAAATCAAGAAGAGAAAGAAGCCCGGCTTTGAGATGGGGCCGAAGCTGAAAGTAAAGTGGTAATTAGTTAAGTCAATGTCTGAAGATTTTCTCCCCTTCAACTTCTTGGGGCTGCCGGAGGAGCTTTCCAGCTATTCCAAATCTAAATTCGTGGTTTTGTCCGTCCCCTACGAGCAGACTACTTCATTCAGGGGAGGGACTAAGGATGGCCCTTTGGCAATTATCAATGCCTCCCGACAGGTGGAATTTTTCGATGAAGAGTTAAGGAGAGAGTCTGTCCAGGCTGGGATTCATACTCTGCCGGAGATGTTTCCAACTGGCTTGGGGCCACAGGCGATGAATCAAAAAATATACCGACAGGCCAAAAAATTGCTCAAAGATAAAAAGTTCGTCATCATGTTAGGGGGGGAACATAGCATTACTTATGGATGTGTGAAAACCCATAAAGAGAAATATCCTGATCTGTCGGTGCTGCAATTAGATGCTCACGCTGATTTGAGGGATTCTTACCAGGAGAATAGATTCAGCCATGCTTCGGCCATGCGCCGGGTGTGGGAACTTTGCCCGGTGGTGGGCTACGGAATCCGCAACATCAGCCTGGAAGAATATAAGTGGGTGCAAGAGAAAAAAATCAAGCTCTTTTATGCCAGCGAGCTCAAAAGCAGGCTGACTGCTCCCTTTGAAGCAGTAGAGCAATTAAGTAGAGATGTTTACCTTACTATCGACTTAGATTTCTTTGACCCGGGAGTGGCCCCGGCAGTGGGGACTCCGGAACCGGGCGGTTTTTACTGGCAGGAGACTTTAGAATTTCTGCGCTCGGTGATTGAAGCCAAGAATGTAGTGGGCTTTGACGTAGTAGAATTGGCGCCGATACCCAATCAGGTGGTCTCCGAATTCCTGGCCGCCAAGTTGATTTATAAGCTGATCGGCTATTTGGCCAGCAAGAAAAGCTGACCGATAGATTAGATAGAAATAAGTGATACCCAGTCCTGAAATTCGGGAGTGGGGTTTTGGCTTTGCGCGAAATGAGAAAATGGCTCTAAATAACCTTCTTAAAGCTGCATCAGAGCTAAATGGTGTTTTCTTTCTGGCAGAAAGGCTGGCCAAAGGGGAGAAGAACTTTGCCATCACCGGCTGGGCTGGGTCTGGGAAAGCCTGGGCAATAGCCGGACTATTTCTAAGAATAGAAAAACCGATAGCAGTCATTACCCATTCTGACCAGGAGGCAGAAACTCTTAAAGAAGACTTAGAAAGCTTTTTAGGCCAGGACAAAGTCAAACTTTTTCCGGGCTGGGATATTGATTTTTTACAGACCGAGGCGCCGGAGGCTGAAATCATTGCCGAGAGACTGGAGGCTCTGGCGGCACTTCAGAAGAAAGAAAGCATTATTGTTGTAGTACCGGTAGCCTCTCTTTTTCAGCCAACTTCACAGCCGGTCATGCTCAAAGACTATACCCTACGATTAAGAGTAGGAGAGGAAAGAGATTTGGGTGAAATCGTCCAGACTCTGGAAAAATTGGGTTTCAAAAGAGAGGCCTGGGTGGAAGAGATTGGAGATTACAGCGTGCGGGGAGGGATTCTGGACCTGTTTGCCTACAGTATCGACTCACCGGTGAGGATTGAGTTTTTCGGCAATCAGATTGAATCGATTCGGACTTTTTCGGTTCTATCTCAGCGCTCGACCGAGAAACTGAATTCAGTGACAATTTTTCCCTTGAGGGAGTACGGTGTGAACATGGAACAAATCAATCTCAGGCTGGAAGAATTAAGACCAGAGGCCCGCCGAATCTTAGAGTCGGCTGAGTATTATCAATCTAATCAGCCGGGCTGGGAGTGGCTGACTTTTATATTGGGGTTTCAAAAAAGCACCGTCCTGGATTATCTCCCCACCGGATCGATTTTGTTTATGGACGAGCCGGAACTTCTCCAGGAGAACCAGCAGAGACTCTTAGCAGGATGGAAATCAAATCTGTCTGAAAAATCTTTGCAGGAATTTGAGCCTGAGCTGGAACGGTTCGTAGGAGCTGTAGCTTGCCAGCTAAGTAATTTCAAACAGATCAATGGAGAGGCTCTGCCTGCTTTATCAGATTCTGGTTCGGACTCGGTGGTCAATCTGGGCCAGCAAGAGCCGCCTCTTTTGGGTGGGAATTTCAAACTTTTGGAGAAGAGTTTGGAGGAATATCAAAATCAAGGCTATCGAGTTTATTTAGTCTGCGACAGCCAGAGACAAAAAGAAAGGCTGCAAGAAATTTTGGAAAACTGGGCAGATAAAATCTCTTGGGAAGCAGGAGGCCTGAATTCCGGTTTTGTGGTTCCGGAATTGAAGCTGGTGGTGCTGGCTGACCACCAGATTTTTGGCCGTCTCCCTTTCCGCACTCCAGCCAGAAGATTCAAAGAGGGGCTGGCGATTTCTTCTTACAAGAGTTTGAATCCAGGAGATTATGTGGTCCACATTGATTATGGAATAGGAAAATTCAAGGGGCTGGCTACCCTAATCTTAGATGGCCGAACCAGAGAATGTTTGGAGCTGGCCTATGCCGGAGAGGATAAACTTTACGTTCCTATAGAAGAGTTTCGCTTAGTTCAAAAGTTCATCGGCAAGGAGGGGGAGCCGACCTTAAGCAGATTAGGGGGAACCGCCTGGGAAAAGGCTAAGGCCAGAATTAAGAAAGCGCTTGCGGATATGGCCGAGGAACTATTGCAGCTTTATGCGGAGCGGAAGGCTAAGCCGGGCTTTTCTTTTTCTGAGGACAGTCTGTGGCAAAAGGAACTGGAAGCCTCCTTCCCTTATCAGGAGACGCCGGACCAGCTCAGAGCAATCGAAGAGGTCAAAAAAGACCTGCAGCTTCCCCATCCCATGGACCGGTTAGTATGCGGTGATGTCGGTTACGGCAAGACTGAAGTAGCTCTGCGGGCCGCTTTCAAGGCCGTGCTGGATCACAGGCAGGTGGCGGTGTTAGTCCCCACCACGATCTTAGCCTTCCAGCATTTCAATACTTTCTCGGAACGATTGAAAGATTTTCCAGTCCGAGTAGAAATGCTCTCCCGCTTCAGAACCAGGTCCCAGCAGAAAAAAATCTTGGAAGAACTGACCCAGGGAAAAGTAGATATCGTAATCGGCACGCATATGCTTTTGCAGGGAAAGGTTAAATTCAAGGACCTGGGATTGTTAATCATTGACGAAGAGCATCGCTTCGGGGTAGCGCAGAAAGAGAAAATCAAGAAATTCAAAAGGCTGGTGGACGTCCTCACTCTGACTGCCACCCCCATACCCAGAACCATGCAGATGGCCCTGTTTGGGGCCCGGGACATGTCCGCCATCAATACTCCTCCAGCGGGCAGATTATCCATCCATACCGAGACTGTCAGATTCAATTCTCAGGTTGTAGCCCAGGCCATCTTACGCGAAATCGGGAGAGGAGGGCAGGTCTTTTTCGTCCACAACCGGATTCAAACCATAGAAGGGGTTTATCGATTCATAAAGGAGCTTTTGCCGGATATAAAGATGGCCATCGCCCATGGCCAGACGCCCGAAGATAGATTGGAAAAAATCATGCTCGATTTTATGGCTAAAAAATATGACCTGCTTTTGAGCACCACCATCATCGAATCGGGCCTGGATCTGAGCAATGTCAACACTATTATCATCAACCGGGCCGACAAGTTCGGCCTGGCCGAACTATACCAGCTGCGCGGCAGAGTGGGGAGATCGGACCAAAAGGCTTATGCCTATCTTTTAGTGCCGCCGGAGGCATCTCTACAAGAGACTGCTCGTAAAAGGCTAAAGGCGCTGGAGCAATTCTCAGAATTGGGCTCCGGTTTTCATTTAGCCCTCAAAGACTTAGAAATTCGGGGGGCCGGCAATTTGCTGGGACCTCAGCAGCATGGCTTTATCGCTGAAGTGGGGATAGACCTCTATTTCCGCTTGTTAGAGCAGACCATTCAGGAATTAAAAGGGGAGAAAGCCAAATTGACCGTTCAGACCAAAATAGAGACCGACCTGGAAGCATATCTTCCCGACTGGTATGTCCCGGATTCCCGGCAGAGAATTGAGATTTACACCAAACTATCAGAGGCCCAGAACCAAAAGGAGGTCATAGAGGTAGAATCTGATTTGAAGGACCGCTTCGGCCAATTGCCGGAGCCGGTCTGTAACCTATTGGAAATTAGCCAGCTGCGGCTTTTAGCTCAAAGCGAGATGATAGAAAAAATAGGCTTGGGAGATAGTAAAATTACCTGGGAATACTCGACCGAAGTAAGCTGGAATCGTGAGAAAATAGACAACTTGGCCAAGTTAATAGATTTTCCGGTTGAATTCAGAAGTAAAGCGGGGCTGAAAGTTTCAGTCAGTACCGGGAAAGATGAGAAATCTAATCTGGGTTGGCTGAAAAAGCTGTTGCAAACTGGGTAAGCATGGCTATATTTAAAAGTTACAAGTAAACACATAAGAAAATCTAAATTAGGATTTGAGGAGTGTCGTAAATAACTTTGGGTCGTGGCACGATCTAGGATTCGTGAGCTAACGCCAGAGACAATCAGCCGAACTTTTAAGGGAGGAGAAATGAGGAAGTATTTTTCTTGGTGGAGTATTCTCTATAGCCTGAGCCTGCTTTTGGCCTGTCAGGCCAAAACCGAAAACAACACCGTCATTGCCACGGTAGGGGACGAAAAGATAACCTTCGAAAGCATTGATTCGACCTTTTTCTCCAGTCTGGGGCTGTTTGACGACAGCGCTTCCCAACATCAGGCCGCTTTAGCTTATCTGGATAGTCTGGTCAATCAAAAGCTCTTGGTCCGAGCCGCCTATGAAGCCAGATTAGATCAGGACCAAGAGATCAATATACTAATAGACGAACAGAGGCCACGACTCTTAATCGATGAATTATATAAAATGGTGGTTCTGGAGAAATCCGAACCCACGGAACGAGAGCTTAAGGATTATTACCAGAAATCGGGGGAGCAGAGAAAATTAAGGCACATTCTGGTCAAAGACCAGGCCGGGGCCGAGCAGATCTATCGGGAATTGAAAAAAGGAGCGAATTTTGACACCTTGGCCAAGGAAAAATCGATTGACCCGGGCTCTAAAGATGGTGGTGGAGACTTGGGTTTAGTTGCCTGGGGTACCATGGTCGACCCCTTCCAACAGGCGGCCTGGAAGCTAAAGGTAGGGCAGATCTCCAAACCGGTAGAGACTGCTTTCGGCTGGCACATCATCAAGTTAGAAGAGATAAATAAACTCGATCAAAAACCGTTTGATGAGACCTCCAAATTCCTGAAGCAGAGACTGCAATTCATGAAGCAAACCAGATTGACTCAAGAATTTTTGGACCAGCTGAAAGCCAAATCTGAAGTGCAAATGGATACCAGCACTTATTTACTTATGCTGCAGAGAGATAGCCAGGAGGCCAAAAAGGACCTGCTTTCTCCTCAAAAGCCAAGCGGGTTTAACCTGAAGCCAGATCTCTTCTCAGAAAGTGAGCGCAATCTACCTCTTTTGACCTACAAAGGAGGTTCTATTACGGTTAATGACTTTTTGGCGCAATACGCCAAAATTCCCTCCTTCCAGAAAGGCAGCTTTGACAACCGCAGTCAGGTAGAGCAGTGGGCCTTCCAAATGGTGATGGGAGACCTATTAGAAAAGGAAGCCAAAAAGAGGGGTGCAGATTCCCGGCCTGTTTTCAAGCAGAACCTCCTCAAACTCAAGGAAGCCTTGATGGCGGATAAGATGCGCAATGATATGGTCATGCTGGGAGTCAAGGTCAGGGATGAAGACCTGCACAATTACTACAACGCTCACCTGGAGCAATTCCAGATTCCGGAGAATGTTAAGATTCAGGAGGTGCTGGTGGCCACCGAGCCGGAAGCCAAGAAATTAGCCCAGCAGATTAAAGCCGGGGCTAATTTTGCCAAACTGGTCGACCAGCACACTCTCCGTCCCGGCCTGAAGGGAAAAGGGGGCATCCTGGACTCCATAAGCTTGGCCAAAAGTGAGGTACTCTTCAATGCGGTCAAGGATGCCAAAAAGGGACAGGTGGTCGGACCAGTCCCTTTCAATGACAAATTCTCGGTGATAAAACTTTTGGAGCGCCGGCCGGCCAAACAACTGGCCTTTGAAGAGGTCCAGCCCCGCTTAAGACCTCTGGCTTACGAAGATAAAAAGCGGACTGCCTTCAAAAACTGGATTGAATCCAGAAAACAAACTGACAAGGTAGAGACCTATCCGGATCTTTATCTCAGTAAAGTCTTCTCCAAGCTCTCCGAACTGCATGCTAGTCAGCCGCCCGGGGATCGAAAAAGAATAACCGGCAAACTCCCCTTGAAAATTAAAATAGGGCCAGAAGGCCAGATTCAAAAGGTTGAGGGTGAGGATAAATAGGTTTCTTTTCTGGCTTTTGGGGGGGATGGCCCTATTTCCGGTCACACTTCAAGCCCAGCAGGTAATTGACCGAATCATGGCGGTGGTGGGGGATCAAATCATCCTGCAGTCGGATTTGAACTTTCAACTTCAGCTCTATTTGGCCCAAACCGGACAAAAGCCTCAGGATTCTGCTCAGCTGAAGGCGCTCAAGAATCAGCTTCTGGACCAGATGATTAACGACCGGCTGATTTTAGCCCAGGCCGAAAAAGATACTACTTTAAATGTGGCCCCCAAAGAAGTAGAAGCCGCCTTGGAGGAACACCTGCAGAGAATCCGCAGCCAGTTTACCTCGGAAGAGGAATTTTTACAACAACTCTCCCAGGAAAATCTGACCGTGCGGGAGCTCAAAATCAAATATAAACCAGACGTGCGCAGCCAGCTTTTGAAAGAGAAGCTAATCAGCCAGAAGCTGGGGAAAGTCACAGTCTCCACCAAAGAGGTCAGGGATTTTTATAACAATTACCGGGACAGCCTCCCCTCACAACAGGAGGCCTTTAGGCTCTCTCACATTCTATTGCAGGTTAAACCCGGCCAGAAGACTTTAGATTCCTTACGCAGTTTAGCCGAGGATATCCGACAGAAGGCTTTAGCCGGAGCCGATTTTGCCAGTTTGGCTCAGGCTTATTCCCAAGACCCCACATCCAAGAGCGGAGGAGATTTGGGTTTCTTCAGCCGGGGAGAGCTGGATTCAACCTTCGAAAAAGTGGCTTTCAGCCTGGCTCCCGGTGAAATCAGCGGGGTGGTGAAGACTCAGTTCGGTTTCCACATTATTAAGGTTGAGGAAAGAAAGGAAGAACAGGTTCATGCCCGGCACATCCTGATTCTGGATGCTCCTTCTGCCAGCGATGAACAAACGGTTCAGCATTTGGCCGATAGTCTCTACCAGCTTCTCCAGAGCGGGGCCGACTTCGCCGCTTTAGCCAAAGAATTCTCCAGCGATGTCGGCTCTCAAAAATTAGGAGGAGATTTAGGCTGGGTCCCGGTAGCGAATTTAGAGCCGGTCTTCAGGCAGGCCTTAGACAATTTGAAGCCGGGAGAAATCACCCGGCCGTTTAAGTCTCCCTATGGAATCCATATTTTCAACCTGCAGGACCGACAGGAAGCCAGACCCCTGACCTTAGAGGAAGACTGGGACTCCATCAAAGAGCTGGCTCGGAGGCATAAGACCGGCCAGGAGATTCAGAAATGGGTAGCAGACCTGCGCAAAAACATTTATGTGGAGGTGAAAGAGACCGGATAATTGCGGATAGATCAATTTCTTTCGGAGAGCAGAATCATCAAGCGGCGGGTCCTGGCTAAGGAGGCCTGCGACGGAAAATTAGTCTATGTGGATGGACAGGTGGCCAAACCCAGCAAGGAGGTACAAGTGGAGAGCCGGATCCGGATTGAATTTGCCGACCGGACCCTGGAAGTTGAGGTCCTGGAAATACCGCGGGGGAATGTGAGGAAGGACCTGGCCAAAAATCTCTATAGAGTGATAAGGGAAGAGTATAAGAAGGTTGAATTGATCTGAAAAGTTACAGCCAGACCAAAAAGAATAGATAGACGTGTTCGACTGAGCTTGCTCGTAAATCTCTCTGAATAATGGACTGAAGTAGTTTAGGCCAAGCAATCCTGCCAGAACCGCGGTAAAACCAATTCGCATGCGCTTATGCCAGCCAATTTAACTCCTCAATATCTCAAGGCCGAAGAGCGCTACAAGCAGGCCAAGACTGACCCGGAAAAGCTCTTAGCTTTGGAAGAGATGCTGGCCACCATCCCCAAGCATAAGGGGACGGAAAAACTCCAGGCCGACATCAAGCAGAGAATTTCTCACCTGCACAAGGAAGCCCAGCAGAAAAAAGGGGCTCATCACCGGGAATCTGATTTTTATGTGGAAAAAGAAGGGGCCGGGCAGGTGGTGATTTTGGGTCCGCCCAATGCGGGGAAATCTCAGCTTTTAGCTGCTCTTACTTCTGCCCATGCCGAAGTGGCTCCGTATCCATACACTACCCAGAAAATTTTACCGGGGATGATACCTTTTGAGAACATCCAGATTCAGTTAGTAGATACTCCCGCCATCTCGACTGAATTTTTTGAGACCGAGCTCTCCAGTCTGATTCGCAATGCAGACGGGATACTGTTGCTGTGCGATTTGTCCGATCAGAGCTGCGTCGAGCAGGTCGAAAACTTGTGCACCCAGCTGGAAAAAGTTCACATCAGACTGGTGGGAAAGTTCAGCGGCATACCAGAAGAAGGATTTGCCTATAAAAAGACCATCCTGGTCGGTAACAAGTCCGATTCCGAAGATGCGAAAACAAACTTTGATAGGATGGAACAGATTTATAAGGAGGGATTTCCTCTCATCTCAATTTCTGCTGCCCGGGGGCAGAATCTGGAAGAATTGAAGGGAAAGATTTTCGAATTACTGGAAGTCATCCGAGTATATACTAAGGTTCCAGGTCAGGAAGCGGATTTGGCCGACCCGGTGATTTTGAAAAAGGAGAGCAAGTTGCTGGACGCCGCGCTGCACATTCATAAAGATTTTGCCCAGAAGCTGAAATATGCTCGGGTCTGGAGTAAAGGCAAATATCCAGGCCAGATGATAGGGAAGGACGATAAACTTAATGACGGCGACATCGTCGAATTCCATGCTTAAGTTATGGAAGAAGCCCCCGATTTCGTAGAGTTTCCAATTGACGGATCCTTAGATCTGCATACCTTTTCTCCCAAGGAGGTCAAGGCTTTGATTCCTGATTACATTGAGGCCTGCCTGGATAAAGGTATCACCAAACTAAGAATAATCCATGGCAAAGGGAGCGGTACTCTGCGGCAGATCGTCCACTCCATTTTACGGAAACATCCCAGAGTGGCCACCTTCTGGCAGGAGGAAGGAAGCGGGGGTTCCTGGGGAGCGACGATTGTGGATTTGAAGGAATAATCAGACTGGCGCAACCATAGTTATCTCCTTCTGATTGAACATCCAACTCAGAATTGACTGACCTCAGGGCTACCGTTATATTAGGAAATTCTCATCAAAGTTAAAAAAGATAAACCTCTATAACAGGAAAGCTCAGATGAATAAATCAAAATATCTGGTTCTATTTTCGATTCTAACCGCTTTGATTTTACTCACATTTTCCCCGGCGCAATCACAATCAAGCGTAGGTGCAGTACCACAGAGAGCGGACATCCAGGAGGTGTACAAGTGGAGATTACAGGATATCTACGCCACAGGCCAGCTCTGGGAGCAAGACTTCAAGAAAGTGGAAGCAATGCTGCCCCAGTTCGAAAAATTCAAAGGGAAATTTCAGCAGTCAGGTCAGCATCTAGAATCCTGTTTAGTCCTGCGGGATAGCCTGCTAAACATCTTAGACCGGCTCTACGTCTATGCGAACATGCGCCGGGACGAAGACAGCCGCGTTCCAGCTTATCAGGAAATGTCTGACCGGGCAGGGAACTTGCGCACCCGGGTCGATCAGGCGCTCTCCTTCATCGAGCCTGAAATTACTTCTCTTTCCAGCGCTACTCTGCAAAAATTCGTGAAGTCCCGGTCCGGTCTGAAAATTTTCCGGCACTATTTGGATAATCTGGTTCGGGTAAAGGCTCACATCCTGCCGGCGAGTCAGGAAGAACTTTTGGCTTCTGCCGGTAATTTGGCCCGGGGCCCCTCCAATGTATTTGACATGCTGGACAACGCGGATATCAAATACGGCACTATCAAGGACGAGAAAGGGAAAAAAGTAGAGCTAAGCAAGGCCCGCTACGCCAAATTTCTGGAATCCACCAACCGGAGAGTCAGAAAAGCGGCGATGCTTGCCTACAACTCGGCCTACTATGCTTACTACAACACCTTGGGGGCTAACTACGGCACCAGCATCGACAAGGACATCTTTTTTGCCAAGGCCCGAAAATACAATTCCTCTTTAGAGGCTTCTTTGGATGCTAGTAACATCCCGGCTTCAGTTTACAACAATCTAATCAAGACCATCAATGCTAATCTTGAACCTTTGCACCACTACGCCAGCCTGCGCAAGAAGATCTTGAAATTAGACGAGCTCCATCCCTACGACCTGTATGTCCCCTTGGTTCCGGAAACCAAGATGGAATTCACTTATGAAGAGGCAAAAAACACCGTGCTATCCGGATTATTTCTTCTGGGTCAGACTTATCTGCAAGACTTGAAAAAAGGTTTTGAGTCCGGCTGGGTGGATGTCTATGAGACCCGGGGTAAAGGGAGTGGAGCTTACAGCTGGGGTGCATATTCGACTCATCCATACGTGCTGATGAACTACAACGGCACCTTGGAAGATGTCTTCACCATCGCCCATGAGATGGGGCACGCCATGAATGGTTTTTACACCAACCGGAAGCAGCCTTATATCTACTCCGACCACGCCACTTTTGTGGCTGAAGTAGCCTCGGTAACCAATGAAGTGCTTTTGATGAATGAATTATTGAAGACTGAAACCGATCCGAAGAAAAAACTCTATCTGACCAACTACTTTATCGAAATGGTCAGAGGAACTTTCTATCAGCAGGCTCTCTTTGCGGAGTTTGAATTAGCTGTTCATGAAAAAGCAGAAAAAGGGGAGGCTTTGAGCTCGGAGTCGATGAGCCAGATGTATAAAGAGATAGTGCAGAAATACTGGGGGCCGGATTTGGTGATTGATTCGGTTGCCACTATCGGCTGGGCCCGGGTGCCGCATTTTTACACCAATTACTACGTCTATCAGTATGCCACCAGCCAGGCCGCCAGCATCTCCCTAGCAGAGAAAATATCCCAAGGGGACAAACAGGCTCAGCAGAGGTATCTGGATTTTCTGGCGGCTGGCTCCTCGGATTATCCTATTGAGATTCTGAAAAAAGCCGGGGTGGATATGACTAAGCCTGAGCCGGTGATGGCGGTGATTAGGTTGTTTGATGAACTGGTAAACCAGATGGAAGAATTGTTGCAATAACTCAACTCAAAACTCTCTAATCTACTCCTCGTATAACCGGGATCATGACCGTCAAAAAACTCCAGCGCTTCGCTGAGCTATCCACCTTCCCCAACACCTTCCAAAATGCGGTCGGCATGAAGGGAAACTGGAATAGACTCTATTTCAAAAATGACCATCCCATCACCTTAGAATTAGCCTGCGGCAAGGGAGAATATACCTTAGAATTAGCCCGGCGTTTTCCTGGCCGGAATTTCATCGGAATAGACATCAAAGGGGCTAGATTGTGGCGAGGGGCCAAGACCGCTTTGAAGCAAAATTTGACCAACGTCGCCTTTTTGCGAATTCCCATCGAAAAGATTACCGAGTACTTTGTCCAGAATGAAGTCGAGGAAGTCTGGATTACTTTTCCGGACCCCTTTCCCAGAAAAGGAAAAGCCAAAAAGCGCCTGACCTCTCCCAGATTTCTGAATCTCTACCGCCAAATTTTGAGGCCGGGTGGTTTAATTCATCTGAAGACAGATGATAGAAACCTCTTTGATTATACCAGAGAAATCTTGAAGGGGGAAAGATACTCTCCCAAAAAAGTCATCGAGAATCTTTATAATGGTCAGAGTCCTGGCGAACTTCTGACGATTAAAACTACCTACGAATTAAAGCACCTACGGGCCGGGAAAACAATCAAATATCTCTCTTTCAGCATGCCATAAATTTTACCCCCGGCCTGACTCGAACAGGCGACCCTCTGCTTAGAAGGCAGATGCTCTATCCACCTGAGCTACGGGGGCAATCTTTCCAGCAAGGATTTTACGAAAATTAGTAACAGAAAGCAAATCCGATTTGCTCAGGGTAAAATCGGGGCGACAGGATTTGAACCTGCGACCCCTTGGTCCCAAACCAAGTGCGCTTCCAACTGCGCTACGCCCCGATGCTTGAATCCGTAATTAAGACTTTCCCAAGCACTAAGTCAACTCTCTGCGTATGAGCTTCTCTATGAGCCGTGTTAGCTTACGCAGGGCTTTACCCCGGTGGCTGATTTTATTTTTCTCTCTCAGAGCCATCTGGGCAAAGGTCTTCTTAAATCTGGGGAGATAAAATACCGGGTCATAGCCGAATCCATGCTTTCCCCGCCTTTCTTTGGCAATCAGGCCGGAGACAGACGCCTCAACTAAGTAGTACTGGTTTTTGTTCAAAACTAAGGACAGGACACATCTAAAGCGGGCCTTCCTCTCTTTTAGGGGCAGGCCCTCAAGTTTTCTTAATAGTTTGAGATTATTAGCCAGGTAGGCCGCTTTTGGTCCGGCAAATCTGGAGGACCTTACTCCAGGCGCGCCATTTAAGTAATTGACTTCCAAACCGGTATCGTCTGCTAAACTTGGCAGCCCGGTCATCTTGAATACGGCTTTAGCCTTTTGCAGGGCGTTTTGCTCTAAAGTCTTACCGGTCTCTCTAAGTTTACCACTTTTATTTTTCGGCAGAGTCAGAATTTCAACGGAGAGCCCCTTTAAGGCAGCTTTGATCTCTCTGATTTTGTCCTGATTGCCGGTGGCTAAGACTAACTGCAAGCTAATAGCGGTTGATATCTATCTTCTGGACCGAGTCAACCGGATATCTCAGAAACCTGCGGCTGAGCTTTTTGAACTTTTCCGGAAAGTCGGAGACGAAAAAGCTATGCTCCCCCTGTCCGGCCCCATCTTTGAGCAGGCCCGAATCTTTTAAAACTTGCTTGGTCTCCAAGGCCACGCTCTCTGCCGCATCGGCTAAGATTACTCTTGTCCCCATTACCTTCTGAATGACCGGCTTGAGCAAAGGAAAGTGGGTACAGCCTAAGATCAAGGTATCTATCATCTTTTGTTTTAAGGGTAGCAGATAATCTTGGGCAATAAGATAACTGGCCTTCTTTTGAAGATAACCCTCTTCAGCTAAAGCCACAAACAAGGGACAGGGTTGAGAGAATACCTTTATGTCAGAGTCGATTTGATGAATAGCCAAAAGATAAGAACCGGAAGCAACAGTGGCTTCAGTTCCGATGACTCCGATTCTGCGGTTCCTGGTAGAGCTAACCGCTTTCTTGGCGCCGGGCAGAACTACCCCTAAAAGGGGGAGTTTTAATTTCTCTTCTAAATAACCCAAGGCCTGGGCAGAGGCGGTATTACAGGCTACCACGATCATTTTTACCTTCTGCTCCAAAAGGAAGTTGGCCGCCTGCAAAGAGAAGTGGCGTATTGATTCCTGAGAACGGGTGCCATAGGGAAATCTGCCGGTATCCCCGAAATAGACCACACCTTCCTGGGGAAGCTGCCGGAAAATCTCCCTGACTACGGTCAACCCTCCTACACCGGAATCGAAAACTCCGATCTTACCGGGACTGGGCACGGTTAATCTTCTCGTATTTATCTTTGAATTTCACCGCCGCCTGGGTGATGGCTTCGGCTATTTTCTCCTGGAAGGAGTTTTTCTTCAAAAGCTTAGCCTCGTTAGCATTGGAGATAAAGGCTGTCTCAACCAAAACCGCCGGCATATAGGCTTTATTCAGCACATAGAATCCGGCCTGGTCCACCCCCCGGTTGGGTATGGGGAGGGTTTTTTCTAAATCATCCTGAATCAAGGCGGCCAGATCCTGAGACTCCTTCAGATATTCACTCTGTACCATGTCCAGCAAAATGAAATCCAGGTCTTCTCCTCCTTCTGTGTTGAAATCGGGTTTTTCAAACCTCAAGCTGGCATTCTCCATGGCTGCCACGGCGCGGGCCTCATCATTTTTGGCTCGGGACAGAAAGTAAGTCTCCGAACCAGAAGCCTGCTTCCGTTTAGCGGCGTTGGCATGAATGGAGATGAATAAATCGGCCCCTTTACGGTTAGCCAAGGCGGTTCTTTCTCCTAAAGGTATAAAGACGTCTTCATCCCGGGTCAGAATCACCTGGAAGCCTTTGTCCCGGAGCGCCTCGGACACCTTCTTGGCAATTTGCAAGGTCACCTCTTTTTCCAAAAGTCCGCCCGGCCCTTTGGCCCCGGTATCTTCTCCACCATGTCCGGGATCGATGACAATCAAATCGATGGGGTTCTCTTCGTTTTCACTCTTATCTTTGAAAACCTGACCCGGCACCGGAGATGAGATAGTGGTATCGGTCAAAGAAATTCTTAAGCGCAAAGGGTCTTCCTTGAGCTCATCCTGGAATTTATTGAAAGGGCGTTTGATCTTCAGCGAAAGCTGACAGTTATTCTCTAGTTGATAAGCCCGGACCTGCTCTATCACCGGATCGACCGGCTGGTTCTGGAGCTGGTCTGGATTGAGCTTGGCCTGGTAAAAGCTCAAAACCAGCCAGTTATCCTCGGTTCTAAAGATTTCAGGCTGAAGGGGGCGGGACAAGAAAACCTCCAGCAACACGCCGTTGACCTTCTCGGTCGCTTTGACGGCGGTGATGTCCAGCTCTTTGGCCTGGAATTTTATCTTTTTATCTCCCGGCTCCCAATCAGTCTCCACCGCTAAAGCATTCTTCAAGATATCCAGCAAGGTGTTCAAGGGAGCAAACAGGTCTCCTTCTCTGAATTCAACCGGATAAGTCAAATTGTAAGTCTGGGCATCGATCTGGAAATAGGGAGAAAAAAGAGAAAACTTGAACTGGCGATCCTGAAGGGTTAAAAGCAGCTTCTTGTTGACCGGATTCCAGTACCAGCTTCCTTGCAAGGCCTGGGTCAAATCCGACAAAGAGAGATATTCGATTTTGTCGATCTTTTCAGTCCGGACCAAACGGCTTTCCTTCTGGTACTCGACGGTCACATCCGCCTGAAGTAAAGTAGCCCAGCCTAAAATCAAACCGAGAACAAAAAGTAGTTTTATTCTCACGTCTTATCCTTCATGAATCTCTGCAGGTCGCGCTTGGCCTGCTCCTTCTTGATCTCTTCCCTTTTGTCATAAAATTTCTTGCCTTTTCCCAGAGCAATCTCCACTTTGACCAGGCCTTCTTTGATATAGATCTTAGTCGGCACCAGAGTTAACCCTTTTTCCTGAGTTTTACCCAGAAGCCGGTCAATTTGTTTCCGGTGCAAGAGTAATTTTCTGGTTCTCTCCGGATCGACATTATAGCGGTTTCCCTGTTCATACGGGCTGATGTGCAGATTGAGCAAAAAAAGTTCACCATCTTTGATTCGGGCATAACTATCCTTGAAATTGACCCTTCTTAGGCGGACTGATTTGACTTCGGTACCAGTCAGGGCAACGCCTGCCTCGTGGCTTTCCAGCAAGAAGTAGTCCTTGTAAGCTTTCTTATTGGTAGCTATGACCTTAACTTCCTCTTTGGGCACTTTTTTTAATATAGGTCAGGCGTTTCATAGAGCAAGACAATTTTGAGTTTTTGCTTGCCTGAGAGCTCAGGTTTAGGTTATATTTTTCACAATGCCGAAGTGGTGGAATTGGCAGACGCGCTGCGTTCAGGGCGCAGTGTCCGAAAGGACGTGCGGGTTCAAATCCCGCCTTCGGCATTTTTTATTTTAGGGAGATGATTTTGAGTATAGTTGGAGGACAATCAAAGTAAGGCAGTCAAAAACTGCAGATAGCTGAAACTAAAACAGGTAAAGCAGATGAAAAAAATTTTGATAACCGGAGCAGCTGGACAGATAGGCACGGAGTTGACAATGGCTTTACGGGGGCGCTATGACCGGGAGAACGTGATTGCCACGGATGTCCGCATGCCTTCGGATTCAAGTCTAAGTAGCGACGGTATTTTTGATATACTGGACGTAACCGACCAGAATCAGATTACCCGGCTGGTACAGAAATACGAGATTGGAACCATTTATCATCTGGCTGCTCTGCTTTCGGCCACCGGTGAATCCCGCCCCAATTTGGCCTGGAAAGTAAATGTTAACGGGTTATATAATATGCTGGAGGCTGCCCGACAGTACCGCTGCAGCTTATTTTTCCCCAGTTCGATAGGAGCGTTCGGGCCTACGACTCCCAAGAATAACACCCCTCAGGATACCATCATGCGGCCTACCACTATGTATGGAATCACCAAAGTGACCGGTGAGCTGTTATGTGATTATTACTACAATAGGTTCGGAGTGGATACGCGCGGATTGCGCTTTCCTGGTCTAATATCTCATGTAGCCGAGCCGGGGGGAGGGACGACCGACTACGCCGTCTCAATTTTCTATGACGCTATCAAACACCGGAAATTCACCTGCTACTTAAAGCCGGATACCTGTCTGGACATGATGTACATGCCGGATGCTTTACGGGCCATGATTGAATTGATGGAGGCCGACCCTGCCCGCTTAATCCACCGCAATGCTTACAACCTCACCGCCATGAATTTTACTCCAGCAGAGATTGCCAAAGAAATCCAGAGATATATTTCTGAATTTGAGATGGAGTATGAGGTCGAACCGGTCCGGCAGGCGATTGCCGACTCCTGGCCGGATTATATGGATGATTCCTGCGCCCGACAGGAGTGGGGCTGGAAGCCTGAGTATGATTTGCGTAAAATGACCAAAGAGATGATTGCAGTTTTGTCTAAAAAGCTCTTAGGAGAAAGTGCCTTTGATGTTACCGGCAGAAAATATTAGAATCAGCGCAACCTTGAAATAGAAAGGCTTAAGATGCAGGCCATCACTGAAATTTTGGACACCGCGATAAAGAATCTTCACCAGAATAAGACTTATAAATATGAAGTCCCGCTCCAATCTCCACAGGGCGGGGTGGTAAAAGTCAACGGCAAAGAAGTGGTGATGTTTGCCTCCAATAATTATCTGGGGCTTTCCTCTCATCCCAAAATCATGGAGGCGGCCTTAGAAGGAGTGAAAAAATATGGCTACGGGATGTCTTCGGTGCGCTTCATCTGCGGAACGCATGAGGTCCACTTAGAACTAGAGAAAAAAATCGCCGCCTTTTTAGGGACAGAAGATACGATTCTGTACCTCTCCTGCTTTTCTGCCAATGAGGGACTCTTTGCCGGATTGTTTGCTGATAATTTAGGTTATGAGAATTACCGAGATGTAATCTACTCTGACCGACTGAATCATGCCTCCATCATCGACGGGATGCGCTTATGTAAGACAGAAACTACCGACAAAAGAATTTACAATCACCGCGATACTGCTCATTTGAAAAAAATGCTGGAAGAGGACCGGGGAAAGGAATACCGCTTCCGTTTGTTAGTCACCGACGGAGTCTTTTCCATGGAGGGGGATTTGGCGCCGTTACCGGAGCTGGTTAACCTGGCTAAAACTTACGATGCGATTTTGGTAGTGGATGACTCTCACTCCATCGGGGTCTTAGGCAAGACCGGTCGCGGTACAGCCGAGGACTTAGATGTGCGGGGCAAAGTCGACATCACTACCGGAACTCTGGGGAAGGCTCTAGGAGGGGCAGTGGGTGGATTTATTACCGGAAAGAAAGTTATTGTGGATTATCTCAGGCAGTCTTCACGGCCATATATTTTCTCAAATTCACTGCCTCCTGCTATTGTATATACTTCACTGAAGGCTTTTGAACTTTTGGAAAAGGACAATTCCCTGGTGGAAAAACTGCATCAGAATACCGCTTACTTCAGGAAAGAAATCAAAAACTTAGGCTACACCATAATCGAAGGGACTCACCCGATTGTCCCCATCATGTTAGGGGAAGCCGCCTTGGCTCAGGATGCCTCGGCAGAACTCTTAAAAGAAGGGGTCTATATCAAGGGTTTATGGTTTCCAGTAGTTCCTCGAGGTGAAGCTCGTTTGCGGGCGCAGATATCTGCCGCTCTGCAGATAAAAGATATTGACCGGGCCCTGGAAGTCTTTAAAAAAGTGGGCCAGAAGTTAGGAATCTTGAAATAGCCGGATGGATAAGTTCATTTCTCTCTATCTATTCATCGGGTTTGTGCTCTTTAATTTTGGCTTTGGCTATCTCAATCACCGGTTTCACAAAAAGGAGCCCCCGATTGTCAAACGCGAGCCAAGCTTCTGGATTTTAGGCACCATCCGTTTTCTACTCTTATTAGTCTGGTTTATAGTTTTCTTTTTAGCGGAAGGGCATAAGTACAAGCTCTTCTCGAATAGTTCGGCAGGTTATGTAAGCCTATTGAAATTAGCCGGCTTAACTCTCTTTACTTTAGGAGGATTTTTAATTCTCTGGGCCCGTTCCACCTTGGGGGAGTGGTTTGCCACTCGTCTGATAACTAAAAAAGGACAGCGGGTGGTTCAGCAAGGGCCTTACAAGTTGGTCAGGCATCCGATTTATGTGGGAGGCACTCTGGCGCTATGGGGCTTGACTCTATCTTTGAACAGTCTGGTTACGCTTTTGATTTTAGCGATTCCCTTTCCGATATTTTTGTACGTGGTGTCTAAATTTGAGGAGAGGATGCTGGTCGCGGTCTTAAAGGGGGAGTATGAGGAATATCAGAAGAAGGTGGGGAGGTTCGTGCCGGGGGGGAAGAAGAGTCAAGCTACGCCTTAGCTAACGCGAGATTCTTCGTCGCGCCGATTTGGTCGGGACTCCTCATAATTACAAATTCAGGCTCTGTCATTCTGAGCGACTTGTCCTGAGCCCAGTCGAAGGAAGCGAAGAATCTGGGTTTTATTTAATTCTTATGGGACGGGCAGACAGCAGGGGCCTGAAGGGATTGGATTCCAGGGGCCGCCGGGTTTGTTGAAGATGTAGTTGACGCCTTGAATTACGTCGGATAAGGTAACTGTGCCAGAACCGTTCCAGTCGCCACGGCAGAGGAGGTCAGAGAGCCAGCAGAGATTGGAGTTGGAGGGGCAGGAGGGGAAACCGGGTTTGTTGAAGATATAATTAACAGTAGAAATAATATCAGCTAGAGTATGATTGCTGGAGGAATTTGCATCTCCTGGTTTTGCAGCACAATCATCGAATGTAATGTAACACGACAAAGTGGTTTCCCTCCGAAACATGCCTACTGATGCTGTGCTACCTGTCGCAGTTAGATAAAAGGTAACCACACCACTGTCGCTTGCTTGTTGAATGAAAGCGTTACCGTATAGCCCATCTCCGGCACTGCTATCATAATGTAAACCATCATCATATAGAGAAAGCACAGGTAGCGTGTCTGTTTCTTCTAAAATAGGTACTACTGTCACATTCGCTGCAGTGATCGGTGACCCATTATCCATCAGAGTGGCACTGACGAATACCGGGCTGCCAGGTAAAGGATAATCTTCGGAAAGCGAGGCGTTAAGGGACACAGAGTTGTCTACAGTTAGCATCACACAATAGGTGGCAGGGGACTGGGTAATGTCTTGGCCATTCAAATGAAGCAACCAGTGGCCTGAATCTGGAGCATTAATGAAGAAACCCTGCGAACCCAAAGAATCCCTGAAATACCAACTGCTTGTGTCCGGCGCTATGAAAGTTGAATCATAAATAGCACCCGTTGGTGATTCCAACGTGATATGCAAATTCGAATCGGAGCAGGCGACCAATAGACCAAAGGCGAGACAGGGTTCGACTTGGAGCGTATCTGTCCTACTGTTGCCTTCGAAGAGTGAATTGCAGATGTCCAATGCCACAGGAGCCCCAACGGTGTCGGTTGTGTCGACTGCGAAATTGTTCTTACTCTCCGCAAGGTTGGAAAGCTGCCCCGTCAGTATAGGGCGTATCCAGCCGGAGTATAGGTCAGGTGCAGTTGGATAATCCCTATGACAATAGGAATCCGAAGCAACTTGCGTTGGAAAAAGTATGTCATAATCTGTAATCCCAACTGCACTTGCCTTAGATACCAACCCGTCATTAGGCCGACCTTTAATAAAAGCACCCAAACCCCCCATACAGCGATAGTTGGGGCTGAAAAGTATAGTACCTGCGGTTCCGTAAGCAGCCCGAAAGGTGGTGCTAAAGATTTTTGGTCCACTCGGATGATATTTGAAATTAAAATCTTTCATACGGTTTTCCTTCATCTCGTCTGCTCCCGGGCCAGAACGGCAAAATAGAACGGAGGCGGCTAAATTCGTTGTTCTGTTGTAACCAACCCCAGAATTGGGGGTACCAAGCATCAGCAAATTTCGAACTGGTCGGTGAGTCCAAGGGTCTGTATAATGGTGGCCTGGCCAAGCCAAGGCTCCCTCGATATATCTTCTGGAAACTAATCCGCCCATACTGTGAGCTATTATATTGATGATATTTATACCATCGCGCACATCCGATGGCATCGCGTTTATTGAATCCTGGATTCTATTAGCAAGAATTTGCGCGTTAACTTCAAAATTCCTCTCCCCTGGAACTCCACATTTTTCTAATTGGATAGGCCAAATGTAAGAAAAACCATCTTGTCTTAACCAATTCTTCATAGTATTCCACACTGACGGCTCACTACTCCATCCGTGAACCAAAACAATCGGTTCAGGTGAAGGGGCTAGCTGGCAATTTCCACCTGAGGCGCAGCGAACTTCAATATTGTCAAATACATATTGGGCGGTACCGCCACTGGTTCCGACTCCTCCAATGCCAATTCTGCCTTCACGAATAGGGGGATTCGTTACATCTGCGTATGTAAAAATTAAATCATTTCCAATCCGGCACCTTATAGTGTTTCCTTCTGCCTCAATCGTTATGCGGTATGTCACACCATCTTGCGTGAAATAGGAATAAAAATATGGTCCTGCAACACTTACACCATTGACCCATTTTGCCACAGCAACAACACTCGGAGAGACGGTTATCACATATCCCGTTGAAGACGAATAGCGAACGTAGAATATATGCTCTGTTCCTGAAACTCTTTTGAAGTCAGCCGAATAACAATAATCTGTCCAGTTAAAAACCCCTCTAAATCGCCAGATTGCAATATAGGGACCTGGCTGGATAGTCAGCTTGAATTTTCCATTCTCGACAGTCCAATTTGCCCTTGCGTGGACGTTTCCATCAATCCATCCTGTCGCATTGCCATCTTCAAAGTCATCTGACAAGATTAGTTGTCCACAAACAATTGATGAAGTAGTGGGATTGTACTTTACCTCCTGGCCCAAACCATAGACGCAAACACCCGAAACAAATGCTACAACCACAAAAAATCTGATCTTTTTTCCCATATCGACTTCTCTATTTATTCAACTTCAAAATACCCCGTTTTCCCCCTCCGTCAATACCCTATCTTTGAAATCTTTAGTCAGCCCAACCTGGGCTACTTATTCCTCGACCCTCAGCCCGCTTTCAGGGCTGGCACATGTTCCCCCGGCTTGTAGACCTCGAAGGCAGGTGCACCCAGTTTGTTCGCAATCTTTTTAGAAAGTTCAGCGAGCTCATCTTTTACAAATCCCACACTTGTCAAAAGTATCTCCCCGTTTTTGTCCACCAAGAAAATCGTTGGAACAGTATCAATCCCGTAAGAATAGGAAGTCTTGTAGTTCTCCAAGTCTAAAAGAGCTGGAAAGGTCAGCCCATATTCTTGGGAAAAAGCTATGGTTCTCTGTTTGTCATCCTGCTCGATTCCTAATGCTTGCAGCCCCTTATCCTTGTAAGCCTGATAGATTCTCTCTACGAACGGCAAGGCAAACTGGCAGGTGGGGCAGGTGTCTTTGTAGAAGGTTACTAAAGTTAAATTCCGACTCAGCGCTTCTTTTAAGGTATAAAACTTCCCGTCTGTGGCTGGTAATCTGAAATCTGGAGCTATTTTTCCACTGGCTATGGCAGGCATAATCCTCCTTCTATTCTCTTACCTGAATAATAAGCGAAGATATTCTTTCTGTCAACTCTGCTGAAGATGTTAAACTGCCAGTCTAACTGCCGATTAATCAAGTGGATAGAGCCCTTGACATTGAGCTTAAAGAGATTAAATTGATATCAGAGTTGGAAATACTGTCTGACGGCAAGAGCTCACATAAACATAAACAGGCAATCTTTCGTAATAATGTGCGAGACCATGGAGGTGATTATCGATGATTAATTTAACCCAGAGCGCTATTCAGGAAGTGAAGCGCTTGAAAGAAAAGCAGAGTGCCCAGAATCAGTATCTCCGCCTGGGGGTGGAATCGGGCGGCTGTTCCGGCCTGAATTATAAGATGAGCTTTGATGATAGAGTGGGCGAGCAGGACAAAGTCTATGACTTTGACAGCCTGAAAGTGGTGGTGGATATTCGCAGCCTACTTTATCTAATGGGAATGACTCTGGACTATACCGGAGAGCTCTTAGGAGGCGGCTTCAAGTTTGTCAATCCCAATGCCAAAAAGAGCTGCGGCTGCGGGCACTCTTTCTCAGCCTAAATGCACTCTCTGGACATAAGCCAGTTTGCCGAAGGAGGCATAATCCGGGAGGAATCCTTCCGCCGGGCGGTGGAAAATTTCGACTGGAAGCAGTTTCAAGGCAAAAGAGTTTTAATTGCCGGCTGTGCTGAGATTCCGATTCCGACCTGGGCCTATATGATGGTTGCCGCTAAATTAGCCCAATATGCTGACGGCATCAATTATGGAGAAGTGACCTCGCCTCTGCCGATTTACTCGCGAGAAAAGGAAACAGTCAAGTCAAAGTAATCAATAATGCCCAAGGTAAACTTTTCTCAAGTCAATAAAACTTTTGAAGTGCCGGAAGGCTTTACCATCTTAGAAGTGGCCCTGAATAATGACATTGATTTGGAGCACAACTGCGGCGGGAACTGCGCCTGCTCTACCTGTCATGTAGTCGTAGCTGAAGGATATGAAAATCTTTCTCCTAAAACTGATGAGGAGCAGGATATGTTAAACGAGGCTGAAGGTCTGACCGAAACCTCTCGGTTAAGCTGCCAGTCCAAGATTTGTGGAGACATTGTGGTCCATATTCCCGCTTCCAGCAACTCTCTGAATAATCCGGATGTGGCCGAAATTGAAAGACTCTTAAGAGAGAAAGAAAGGCAATTGGCCCAGGCCGGAGTTCTGAAGTCGCAGGCTAATTCAGCTTAAAAGGGGAAATTTGTCAGACCAAGTTTACGATATCACCATAGTGGGAGCCGGCCCAGTCGGTCTTTTTGCAGCATATTATTCCGGGCTGCGGGATTTGACTACCAAGATAATCGACCATCTGCCGCAAGTGGGGGGTCAGCTGACTACTCTCTATCCGCAGAAATATATCTACGATGTGGCCGGCTTCACCAAAATTCAGGCCTCGGAATTAGCCGAGAATCTGTACGAGCAGGCTAAACAGTATAATCCTGCTTTCTGCCTGAATCAGAGAGTACATAGGCTCTCCTATTTAGATGACGGTTCTCTGAAGGTAACCGCCGAAAGCGGGGAAGTACATTTAACCAAAAAGTTGATTATCACCGCCGGGGCCGGAGTTTTTTCACCCAAAAAATTGGAAGTGCCGGGAGTTGAAAAATTTTTAGACAGAGATTTTTACTATCTGGTCACCGACGTGGAGAAATTTAGGAAAAAGAAGCTTTTGGTCATCGGCGGAGGAGATACGGCTTTGGACTGGGCGATTTACTTAAAGGAGGTTGCCAGGCGGGTGACCCTGATTCACCGCTCCAATAAGTTCGTGGCGGCCCCCTCCAGCATCAAGCAATTGCTGAGTTCAAAGATTGAGGTGCTGACTTTTACCGAGCTAAAGGAGATTAAAGGAAACTCCCACTTAGAAGGAGTGGTGGTGATTAACAATACCACTAAAGAGGAAAAAGAATTAGAGATTGATTCGATTCTGTGCTGCATCGGTTTTACCCCCAATTTAGGCCCGCTGAAAGAGTGGGGTCTGGAACTGGCGGCCTCCTCTATCAAGGTCAACCAGCGCATGGAGACTAATCTTTCTGGTATCTATGCTGCCGGAGATGTCACCACTTACGATGGAAAGCTGCGTTTAATCTGCACCGGCTTTTCCGAGGCGGCCATTGCGGTCAATCACGCCGCCCATGCCATTAATCCGGAATTAAGAATCTTCCCCGGATATTCGACCAACTTAGCCGAAAAGAAGACTCAGCAGTTAGTGGATTAATTTTTTTGGAATCAATTCAGTAAAGAAATTCCTTTCTTCCTTCCCGATAAATCTTAAATTTATAGCCATGACGCAGAATGCAAAAAAGCGCCTGTGCGACTTTGCCACTTCGGGTGGTTGAGCCGGCAAATTAAGTCCGGTGGACTTAGCTGAAATAGTAAAAGACTTAAAACAGAAACCTCACGGGAGTGTGATAGTGGGATTCGACACTTCTGATGACGCCGGGGTATTTCGTCTCTCCGATGAGGTCTGTATTATCCAGACCGCTGATTTCATTACCCCCATCGGCTCAGATCCATTTCTCTTCGGCCAGATAGCTGCGGCCAATGCTCTCTCCGACATATATGCCATGGGAGGAAAGCCGATTTCGGCCATCAATCTGTGCTGCTTCCCGGCCAAGGGGATCGAGAAAGAATACCTGACAAAAATTTTAAAAGGGGGTTTGGACATCTTGGAGAAGGCCAGGGCTGTCCTGCTCGGTGGACATACCATAAAAGATGAGGAGCTTAAATATGGGCTCTCGGTAAATGGTATTGTCAAGCTGGCAGAAATAAAGAAAAATTCTACAGCACAGCCTGGAGATAAATTGATTTTGACCAAGCCGATTGGCACAGGGGTTATTATTCACGCAGTCAAACAGAAGGTTTTGGACGAAACCGTCCTACGAAAAATTGCTCCCTATATGATTCAGCTTAATGATAGCGCTTGCAGCTTAATGCTAAAGTATGAGGCCAATGCCTGCACTGACATAAGCGGATTCGGACTATTGGGGCATCTCTGGGAAATGGCCTCAGCCAGTGGAGTAGGAGTCAAGCTCAAGGCTGATGCGATTCCGCATTATCCGGAAAGTTTAGAAATGATAAGAAAAGGTGTGAAGATCGGGATGAACTCTGCCAACCGCAGCTTTGTAGGGGATAAAGTGACATTCGAAAAGAAAATAGCCGAAGATTTTCGGGCGCTGATATTTGACCCGCAGACTTCAGGAGGGCTGTTGATCTCCGTTTCAGCAAACAAAGCCGAAAAGTTGCTGGGGAATCTACATAAAGAAGGAATCAATCAAGCGCGAATCATCGCAGAAGTAACAACGGGTCCACCTAAAATTGAGGTTTTGGCTTAATCAGCTTCAATTTCTTCATTCGGTTAATCAGATTGGAAATCTGGCCGGCGTGGGAGGCTTCATGCTCTATCAAATGGAATAAGATGTAGGCGTAAGTTATTCTGTCATTCTTAAATTTGTGCACTTTATCTAAATCCCGGTCAGAGAGCTTTTGTAGGATCTTTCTGGTCTTACGCCGCGCCTTATCCATTTTGCTGAATAAATAGTCCAAGCTGGTCCTGGCAATCTGTCTGGTATTCTCACCGCCATAAAGGTCATAGCGGAATTCCTCTTTCTGTTTTTTGGTCAAAGGTTTTCGTCAATTACTTCTTGCATCCACCACAATTCGGCTTCGGCGATGTGTAACAGCAAGGTTCCGACGGTATTGGTCTTTTTTTCCGGCCGCCACAGCAAATGAGCGGGCTGTAACTTTCTCACTTTATCTTTGACCAGCCTCCGGTTCTGCTCCAGCATGGAGTAAATCAAGCTAATCTTAGGAGATAAATCTTTGTCGATTTTCAGGTCCCAGAAAGTGCGCTCTCCCATCAGTCGCCTCCCTTAGGAGTCTTGCCCACTATAACCATGGTGTACTTATTAGGATTCAGGTACTTTTTGGCAATTTGATTGGCCTGCTCCAGAGAGATGAAATCTACTCTTCCTTTGATTTTGTCCGGAAAATCGTAGCCCAAGCCGGCCATTTCGTAGAAGGCCAAATTTTCTGCCTGCCCGGAATTGGTCTCCTGGCTCAGGTAGATATTGGTGACTAGATTTTTCTTGGCCACCTCGAAGTCGTCCGCTGGAATGGAAGAGCCCAAAATCTGCCGGACTTCATTTAGGATTCCCTTCTTCCCCTTCTGGTAATTTTTGGGAGAGACCCCCATCTCAAAAGTGAAAGGGGTGGCCAAAAGTCGAGGCCGGATATAGGTCCACATCCGGTAGGCAATCCCTTCTTCATAGACATATTTGAAAAAAAGCCTCCGGGAAAAAACCCTTTCCACCAATTTCAAAGGCAGATAATCCGGGTCAGCAATTCCTGCTCCCATGGTCCCGATATTGAATGTAATCTGGGTCTTCTCCAGGGGAAGTTCTTTAGTCTGTGATTTGGCCCGGTAGTTTTCTTTTGCTAATTTTAATTCCGGCTTCTCCTTTTGAGGAAGAGAGGCCAGTTTGTTCTCCAGAAATTGTAAATCTTCATCGCTAAAAGCTCCTACTAAAGCTACGGTCATGTTGGACGGAACATTTAATCTCCAGAAAGCGGCCACCAGATCGGCCCGGGTCAATCTGAAAACCGTGGCTTCTTCTCCTAAGACCGACATGCGATAGGGGCTCTGGCTGAAAATCAGTTTGGCGAATTCTTTGTTAGTCAATTCATAGCTTCGGTCAGGCAAAGACTTTATCCGGGCCAAAATGTCTTCTTTGACTTTGCTAATTTCTTCTTCAGGAAAAGAAGGCTGGGTCAAGACCTCCAGCAATAAATCTGCCGAGGGCATGAAATTGTAGGGTACAGTCAAAAGCGATAAACTGGAGTAATCTTCAAAGCTATTGGCAGAAAGACTGATACCGAGGCGATCGATTTCCTGAGCTATCTGGGTAGCACTCTTGTTTGAAGTCCCTTTCAGAAGACAACCGGAAAGATAGTTACAGAGACCGTTACTTTTTTCATCCTCAGCCAAGAGCCCTCCTTTGACATAGACCTCAACTGCGACGGTATTGGAGGAAAAATCCGGTTTGGAAATCAGAGTCAGGCCATTGGCCAAGACTTTCTTGGTGGCGGGCGCAGAGGCCTGGGCCTCTGCTTCCAAGGCAGGAAAAGCTAAATTATCCGCAATACTGGCAAAAGCTGTCTCCGGGGAGCCTTCCGGCCGAACCGTAGCGATGCTGCAATTGGTGGGTCGCAGATATTTCCGTGACGCCCGTATTAAGTCTGTATTGTCGGTGAGGATAATTTGGTCTAAGTAGTAATTTTCCAGCACGATGTCGGAATTGGCGCCATAGAAAGAGAGGGTCTGAGCCTGGTTGATGAAGGATTGATGCTGGAAGTAGTAGCTGTTTTCGATTTTCTTTTTGGCTGATTCCAGCTCCAATGCGGTTACTCCTGCTTCCGCAATTTTCTTTAATTCATCAAAGATTATCTGGGCAACTTTAGCTTCATTTTCCGGCTGCAGCTGTAAATCCAAAATCAGCAGGCCGGGGTCCTTTCTTTTGTCCACATAGCTTCCGACCGAAAGGACTAAGTTTTCTTCCACTTTCAAAGCCTGATATAATCTGGAATTCTCCCCATCGGTCAGAATGCTGTTCAACACGTCCAGGGTGGGTATGTCGGAATGAGCCGCTTCGGGAATATGAAAGGCCCACTGCATATAAGTATTGGCCGCCTGCATCTGCACCGAGGCTTCCCGGAATTCGGTCTGCTCCGGCTCGGTTAAGCCCAATTCAAAAGAATCTTTCCCCTTGGGATAGCGCCCCCAGAGCATCTTAATCTTTTCCAGCATCTCCTTGGTGTCAAAATCCCCCACGCAGGCTAAGACTATCTGATTAGGAACATAACGCTCCTGATAAAAAGTCTTGAATTTTTCCAGATTTGAATTCAAAATAACATCTTTCAACCCAATCGGGGTAATCTTATAGGGATGGACTTTGTAGGCGGTCTCCAATAGCAAATAATTCACCCTATAATCGGGCCGGTCCCAGTCCATGTTGTATTCTTCCATCACCACCTGTCGCTCTTTGTCCACCTTTTCCTGGGTGACTTTCACATCCATGACTGCGTCGGCATGCCGCCAGAGCGCCTCGTCTAAATTCTCTTTGGTGGTAATGATGTAATAATCGGTTACGTCGTCGCTGGTGAAGCCGAAAAAAGTCCCTAAGGCTTGAAAGATCTTCCTGGTTTCAAGTTCTGCCTGTTTGTCGGTTCCCCCTCTGAAGATTAAGTGCTCATAATAATGAGACAGTCCGGAAATATCCGGAGTCTCGGTCCGGCTTCCTCCTTTGACATAGGCGTTGACGGCGATGAGATTTTTCTCGTGCTGTTCCTTCATTATCACCTGCAGGCCGTTGTCCAGATAGAAAACCCGGATGGGATTGCCGGGCATAGCCATAATCTCCAAGGCCGAAAAAAATGCGAGCGCCATGCCTATTATCATAAGACTATAATTTTTCACATGACCTCCTGAAATTTGCCGGTAAGTAAATTCTAAATCATCTCCAAAGCAAGTAAAAGTTCCCTCTCCTAAGAGGAGAGGGACAGGGTGAGGTTAATTATGACTGCATTCAAGAGATTCGTAAACTCAGGCTGTCCTCAACCTGGGAAAACCTTCCAGGATGAAAAAGTTTCCTCCCCTAGAGGGGAGGGGTAGGGAGGGGACAATAAGAAATCATTTGTAGAAAAAACCTTATTTCATTGACAGAAAAATAATTGAGGTCTAAATTGACTCTTAAGATACTCATGCACGGCATCGCCGAATTGGGAGAAAGTTTAACTCCTGAGTAAAGATTGGAAGTAGAAGAAAAAATCTCGGCCGGTGAGGCGGTATTTGAAAGATGGCGCAACACCATGGGCCTGTTTTTGGGCCCGCTGGTCTTCTCGGCAATTCTATTTATACCTTTTACCGACCTAACTGGTCCGGCGCATCGCTTGCTGGCGATTGTCAGCCTGGTAATCATCTTCTGGATTACCGAAGCCCTGCCGATTCCGGTCAGCGCTCTTTTAGGAGCGACTCTCTGCATTATCTTAGGAGTGGAGGAAGAGAAGAAAGTCTTAAGCTCTTTTGCCAATCCGATTATCTTTCTTTTCATGGGGAGTTTTATGATTGCCCACTCTATGCGTCTGCACCGCTTGGACCAGAGGTTGGCTTATTTTATTCTCTCCAGAAAGAAATTGGCCAGTTCTTTCCGGGGAGTTGTGGCCGCCATGGCCGGAGCCTGCGCCTTTGTCTCCATGTGGATCTCCAATACTGCCACGGCGGCCATGGCTTTTCCCATAGCTTTGGGAATTGTCAGCAGCTTATCAGAATCAATCCCGGAAAAAACAAATATCTCTGCTCTTAGAATCTCACTTTTGTTAATGGTGGCCTACGCCTCTTCCATCGGAGGAATTGCCACTCCGGTAGGCACCCCTCCTAACCTGATTGGTCTGGGGATGATTGAAACCATACTGGGAAGAAACATCACCTTTTTTGGCTGGATGATTCTGGCCATACCCCTGGCCATTGCCACCTTGGGCATATTACTACTGCTATTCAAACTGATGTTTCGAATCCAAAAACAAAATCTGGCCGGGCTGGCTGAACAGGTCAGAACCAAAAGAGAGAATTTGGGCAGCTGGAGTAGAGGGGAGAAAAATACCTTGGTTGCTTTTCTTACGGCGGTGACATTGTGGGTCTTTCCGGGAATGGTGGCCCTGGTAAGCGGGACTTCCTCCAAATTTTATCAGCTCTACAATTCCAAAATACCGGAAGCCGTAGCCGCCTTGGTCGCCGCCTCATTATTATTCATCCTGCCGGTCAGCTGGAAAAAAAGAGAGTTCACCCTGGACTGGAAAGAAGCGGTCAAGATTGACTGGGGGACGATTCTTTTGTTCGGCGGAGGACTCACATTAGGCAGCCTGATGTTCTCCACCGGCCTGGCCGAAAAAATCGGCCAGTGGATTTTATCATTAACCGGCGCCTCTTCGCTCTGGACTATTACTCTTATTTCCATTGCCACCGCAGTTCTTATCAGCGAGACCACCTCCAATACCGCCTCAGCCAGCATGGTGGTGCCGGTGATGATAGGGGTGGCTCAGTCAGCCGGAGTGTCACCTCTCCCTCCCGCTCTGGGAGCCACTTTAGGGGCGAGTTTCGGCTTTATGTTGCCGGTCTCCACACCTCCCAATGCCATTGTTTACTCCTCCGGCTTTATTCCGATTACCCGAATGATAAGAACTGGTATAATGCTAGACCTAATTGGAATCGCAGTTATCTGGCTGGGATTAAGGCTCCTCTGTCCCTTTTTAGGGCTAGTCTAAATTTGGGGTTGTCAGATCAGGTTCGAATTCGTATATTCTATAGTTGTGTGACGGTAAGAAATTCCATATTTTAGGCTCGAAGGTTTCGTAGATAGTTCAGCTCACATAAAAGGAGAATAGATGCGCATCCATAGAATCCCCTTGCTGCTGGCAGGTTTACTTTTGCTCACGGTAAACTTAAAGGCCGGCCATCTGGACCAACAATTATTAGATAGAATTTCCACGGCTAAGCCGGAGGAGCGAATTTCGGTTTTAATCGAAATGACCGACCAGGTAGATATGCCCGGCCTGAAAGCCGAGCTGAAGGCAAAAAAGGCAAATTTAGCGGAGACGCACAAAAGAGTCATTGAATCTCTGAAAGAAAAGGCGGATAAATCTCAAAAGGACTTAATCAATTATCTGGCCGCTGCCAAGAACTCTGGCCGGATTTCAGACTTCAAGCCTTTCTGGATTTCAAATCTTATGTGGGCTAAAGCCCCCACTTCAGAGATCGAAGCTATAGCTAAGCGCAGAGATGTGGAGGCCGTTTTTCTAACTCCGAAAGTGGAGATAGTAAAACCGGTGGAAGTAGATGTGCTCGGCAACCAGTCTGCTTTGGTGGGAGTAGAGCCGGGCCTGAAAATGATCCATGCTCCCCAGCTGTGGAGTTTGGGATACCGCGGCAAAGGGATATTGGTCTGCAATATCGATACCGGCGTACATAAGAATCATGGCGCCTTAAGCGCTCGCTGGAGAGGAAACTTTTTGCAACCCCCCCATACAACCAAAGAAGCTTGGTATGACCCGGTCTATGGCAGCAGCATACCGCTGGACGACCAGGGTGGAAGTGCTGGCCACGGCACCATGACCATGGGGATAATGTGTGGCTGCAACCCTGCCACCGGTGACACTGTCGGGGTAGCCATAGAGGCGCAGTGGATTGCCGCCCGCGCCATTGACGTGGCCGCCGACTGGCCGGTAGAAATCGGCGCTTTACAGTGGTCAGCTGACCCGGATGATGACCCCAATACTTTAGGAGATGTTCCCGATGTGGTTAATAACTCCTGGGGATTGCCAAAATATGGCTCTAGCTGTTCTCCGGTGCCGGGTTACACCCCCTGCTGGGAGATTTACTGGCAGGTCTTGGATAACGTCTCTGCTGCAGGGCCGGTAGTGGTCTTTGCTGCAGGAAACGAAGGGACTTGTACGGCTCCCAGTTTAAGAGTTCCTGCAGATAGAATTGCCTCTGACTACAATGTCTTTGCGGTCGGCTCAGTCGCCCCTGATTCAATTAATGTCTCTTCTTTCAGTAGCCGGGGTCCTTCTCCCTGCGATGGAGTGACTAAGAAGCCGGAAGTCGTAGCCCCCGGCGAAAATGTCCGCTCCTCTTATCCGAATAACATTTATGCCGTCGGGGACGGCACTTCCTTCTCAGCTCCTCACGTAGCCGGTGCGGCCGCCTTACTAAAACAGATTAATCCTAATGCCACCTCAGCCCAGATCTTGCGGGCTCTCTTAGTGACCGCCCGGGACATAAGCACTCCCGGAGAGGACAATAACTCCGGCCGGGGAGTGATTAATGTCCTGGCAGCCAAGGATTCTCTTCCTGCCTCGGCCGCCCCAGGTGTCTTTGTCAGCGACTATTCCTTTGTGGGGGACGCCAACAATGCTCCAGACCCGGGAGAACAGCTCACACTGAGTTCCGCTTTAGCGAATGCCGGAGCCAACGCTTATGGGGTGAAATTGACCTTGCACTCTAATTCTCCTTTAGCGGTTGTTACTGATTCAACTGCCCTTTTTGGAGATATCCCCAAGAACGACACCATTCTTTCTACTGATTTCACCGGATTTTCAGTCAGTTCTTCAGCCCAGCCGGGAGAAAAGTTGCCTTTCAGCTTGACGGTCACGGATGACAGCGGTTACTCAGCCACTTATCCCTGGTTCTTTTACGTCACCGCCAAGCCCCTTGAATCCAAGGCCAACCATGACAAAGGAAATTTCGTTTTGACCATTTCCAACTTCGGCCAGTACGGCTTTGCCTCCGGCTCGGTCAACCCGGGGATTGCTCCGGATACCGGCCTAGGTTTCAAGTATCCCAAGGCCGGCTCCAATAATCTGTTTGAGGCCGCCGTGATGTTTGGTTTACTTACCGGTCAGGTCTCGGATGCGGCCCGTGATTACGTGGGATTCTTGCCCGATAGCGATTTTGCGGTGAGCCCTGGGGGAAACCTGGTTCTGGACACCATAAGCGCTTCTCGTAAGTCAGACCAAGACGGCTTTTGCATCTTCACCGACCAGAAGGCGGAAAGCCCAATCGGAATAAAAGTGACCCAGAGAAGTTACGTATTTTCAGACACCGCCAATGATGACTATGTGATTATCGAATACACCATTCATAATGAAACTGGCTTGGCTATTAGCGGTCTGCGAGCTGCCTATTTCACCGATTTTGATTTTCCCTGGGGGAGCGGCGGAAGCGACCGAGCCGGCTTCGTCCGCAGTAAGCAGTTGGGCTATATGAACCAGTCCAATAATACCCTTTTTCGGGGAATCGTGGTCACAGATACCCTGGGAATTACCTCCTATAGAGCCATTGAAAATCCGAATTTCATCTATGATGGCTTTTCTGACCTGGAGAAGTGGCAGTTCATGTCCGGCGGTTTTGCGGATACGGTTAATACCACCAACGTGGACGGCTCTATTCTGGCTGCCACTGGCCCCTGGGATATTCCGGCTGGCGATTCGGTCAAGACCTCCTTCGCTCTGGTAGGTGCCAATAATCTCAACGACCTGCAAACTTTTGCCCAGAGAGCCATTGATAAATATCAGACCTATCTCACTGCCTGCGTGGCAGCGCCAGGGGACCTGAACGCTGATAATGTTATAACCCTGCCGGATATTATCTACCTGGTCAACTATGTGTTTGACAAGGACCGGGTGGCCACTGGTTGTCTGGGGGCCTCTCCGGGCAATTGCTGGTCACCGGCTCAATTGTGCCGGGCGGATGTGGATGGTTCTGGCTCCATATTGCTCAACGATATCATCTTTCTGGTCAACTATGTCTTTGATAAAGAGCGCCCGGCCACCAGCTGCCTGGGTTCTTCACCGGGTAACTGCTGGACACCCCCCTTGAGAGGTGTCTGTTGTCTTGCGCTGTGAAAGATCGGTAAATCAAAAAAGCCCCTCCGCGGAGGGGCTTTTTTATCTGCATTAAACTTCCGTCGAAGTTTCACTCACTTTGGAGGAGAGGGGCTGGTGTCTGACGGCACTTGCCTTTGCAGGATATCTCCGTATCTTCTCTTTAGATTACTCAAGCAAAGCGAGGTCAGATGGAAATCAAGTCTTATCAACTCCCTGTCCCGGCAGACAGCAATATAATTTTAGGCCAGACCCATTTCATCAAGACGATCGAAGATCTGTATGAGATTATGGTCACTTCTGTCCCCGGGATAAAATTTGGCTTGGCCTTCTGCGAGGCCTCCGGCCCCTGTTTAGTCCGCTCGGAAGGGAATGATTCAGAATTGAAAAAGCAGGCCGAGCAGTCGGCCCTTTCAATTGGGGCCGGACATACTTTTATTATCTATATCAAGAATGCCTATCCCATAAATCTGCTGAATGCCATAAAAAATTGTCAGGAGGTCTGTAGCATCTTCTGCGCCACCGCCAACCCGGTGCAAGTGCTGTTTGTCGAATCCGAGCAAGGGAGAGGAGTAGTCGGCGTGATTGACGGAAGTTCTCCTAAAGGCGTAGAATCAGCAACGGACGTGTCCAAGAGAAAAGAATTCCTGCGCAAGATAGGCTACAAACTTTAATCTCAATTTCCCTCTCCCCTTAGGGGAGGGTAAGGGAGGGGTTAGTTGCAGCGCCCTGGCCTAGTTCAGGGCGATTCAGAACGAAAATGTCCTCTATCATAGAATCCCAACAATTAACCAAAAAATATGGTGACCTGACCGCCGTGGATGGCATCGACCTCTCCATTCAGGAAGGAGAGGTCTTCGGCTTTTTAGGTCCCAACGGAGCGGGCAAGACCACTACCATGAAGATGATTTACTGTTTCATTCAACCTACTTCCGGAAAGCTTACTGTAGCCGGAATGGATGTAACTGAAAATCCACGCCAGATAAAATCCATTTTAGGAGTAGTGCCGCAGGATAACAATCTCGACCCGGATTTGACCGTGTATGGCAACTTGATGGCCTATTCCCGTTATTTCAAACTCCCCAAAGATGTAGCCAGGAAACGAACCGAGGAACTGCTGGCACTCATGCAGCTTTCTGAAAAAAGAAAAGTTGTCATCGACGACCTCTCCGGCGGGATGAGAAGGAGATTGACCATTGCCAGGGGACTGATTAACAATCCCAAGATTTTGATTCTCGACGAGCCGACAGTAGGCTTAGACCCGCAGGCCAGACATTTAATCTGGCAGAAGGTCAGACAGTTCCGGAGCCAGGGGATTACCATAATTCTGACCACTCATTACATGGATGAAGCAGCGTATCTGTGCGACCGGCTGGTGATAATGAATCAGGGGAAAATTTTAACGGAAGGAAAGCCGGAAGAGCTGGTTCAGAAATATGTCGGTGATGAAGTGGTGGAGTTAAAAGGGATTCAGACCGAAGTGGCCGATGCGGTCACCCGGAGATTCAAAGATAAGTACCACTTGGAGCATTTCGGAGATAGTTTATATATCTTCGCGCAAGATGGGAAAAGCATTTTGAGTTCGCTCACAGAAGTCAAAGCGGACAAAATTATTCACCGGGATGCAGATCTGGAAGATGTGTTTTTGAAACTGACCGGGAGGAGCTTGGTCGAGTAATGCGGTTCTTACCTGACGTTTCAGCACTATCGTTCCGAGTACTCCTGCGGCATAAGGACGTTTTTTTAAGCCAGGCCAAGACTTCGATTATTCCGCCGTTTCTTGACCCATTGTTTTATTTAGTCGGCATGGGCTACGGCCTGGGCGCTTTAGTCGCCAACCTGAACGGCATGAGCTATGTCCAGTTCATCGCTCCGGCCATCATCGCCTCGGTGATGATGACCGCCCCATTTTTTGAGAACACCATCGGTTCATTCATCCGCCTGAAACACCAGAAGACCTATGATGCCATGGTCTCCACCCCTGCTTCAATTGAAGATGTGGCCACCGGCGATATCCTCTACGGCGCTTTCAAGGCCTTGATTCAGGGGACATCGGTGTTCATAGTCGTAGCGCTCTTCGGCCTAATTACCTCCTGGTGGGGACTCTTGATTCTCCCCTTCTGCTTAATCGCCGGCTTCATGTTCGCCAGCATCGCCATCTCCTACACCGCCTGGATGCCGGACATCAACTACGTGGACTATTTTTTCGTTATACTAATGACCCCCATGTTCATCTTCGCCGGGACCTTTTTCCCGGTCTCGCAGCTGCCCGGCTGGGCCCAAAATGTGGCCTTCTTCATGCCGCTTTTTCATGTGGTGAATATTACAAGGGGATTGATTGTAGGAAATCTCTCAGTCTCTATGCTCTGGGATTTGCTCTGGATGGTGGTGGTGACTTTGATTTTCTACCGGCTGAGCCTGTGGGCCATGAAGAAGAGGGTGCTGAAGTAGCTTCCTTATTTTGAGTTTCTGTTTACAACTCCTTGTCTGAACGTATGTTCAGAGAAATGTTTCACGGGCAACAATTTCTACTTACCCCCTAAAAGGAGACGGAACATATAACCCCACCTTAGTCCTCCCCTCTTAGGGGAGGAATGTTTTCACCCTCTCCTAAGAGGAGAGGGGTGGGGAGAGGTTTTTCGGTTATATCTGTTTGTCCTTGACTTTGGGGCGTATATGATTTAAGCTTTAATTTTGAAATAAATGGCCCGCCTGTGGCGAGGCTGAAATGGCGGCCCGCTAAAGCGAGGCTCGCCTTACGGCGGCGTAGCTCAGTTGGCAGAGCAAGGGAATCATAATCCTTTGGTCGGGGGTTCGAGTCCCTCCGCCGCTAAATTTTGACTAATGTATTCTGAGGAGATCAGAAATGCCAATACCTGATTACCAAACTATTATGCTACCACTCCTTGTGTTGTTGGCTGATAGAGCTGAGCACAAGAAGCAAGAAGCTGTGGATACTCTGGCGAAGTATTTCAAATTGACGGATGCAGAATTACTTGAACTCTTACCAAGCTGCCTGCAGCCAATATTCGGAAATCGAGTAGGTTGGGCTATGACTTATCTGAAAAAAGCTGGCTTGATAGAGGCTCCAAGAAGAGCGGTCTGTAAAATCACCGAACGAGGAATCGAAACACTTAAGCAGTCACCTAAAGAGATCAATGTCAAGTTTTTGTCTCAGTTTCCGGAGTTCTTGGAGTTTAAGGGCTTTTCAAGAAAGGATACCAGTAACAGGGTTGAAGAAGATGTAGAATTGAAGGAGGGAAGAACACCGCAGGAATTATTAGAATATGGCTATGAGAAGATACGCCAAGATTTATCCGATGAAATACTCAAGAGAGTAAAAGAATGCTCGGCTAATTTTTTTGAAAAGCTTGTCGTTGCACTTCTGATTAGCATGGGCTATGGTGGTTCGCGTAGCGACCTAGGAAGAGCCGTCGGTCGATCTGGAGATGAGGGAATTGATGGTGTCATTAAGCAGGATCAGCTAGGATTGGATGTTATCTATATACAAGCGAAAAAATGGGATAATCCAGTAAGTCGTCCAGAAATCCAAAAGTTTGTTGGTGCTCTGGAGGGACAAAAGGCAAACAAAGGCGTATTTATTACTACTTCAACTTACACAAATGAAGCTAAGGAATTTGCTTCAAAAGTCAGTAGTAAGGTCATTTTGATAGATGGCAAGGAACTTGTTCGCCTATTGATAGACCATGATATTGGTGTTTCAACAACTGATACCTATAAGATAAAAAGAATTGACTCTGATTACTTTGCGGAAGAATAGTACTATTATCTCATGAAAATCTCCCTCACCATCGCCGGCTCCGACTCCGGAGCCGGAGCAGGCATCCAGGCCGACCTGAAGACCTTTGCCGCCTTGGGCCTTTACGGCACCTCGGTCATCACCGCAGTCACAGCCCAGAATACCCTTGGGGTCAAATCTTTCCAGGAAATCTCCCCGGAGATTGTCTCCGACCAGATAGAAGCTATCTGCACTGACTTCGAAGTCTCCGCGGCCAAGACCGGAATGTTAGCTAGCTCAAAAATAATCGATGTCGTCGTCCAGGCTGTCAATCGCTATAAGATTGCTAACTTGGTGGTCGACCCGGTCATGCTGGCCAAGTCCGGGGATAGACTGCTGCTCCCGGATGCAGAAGAAGCTCTGGTTGAAAAGTTGATTCCGCTGGCGTTAATCGTCACTCCCAATCTCTTTGAGGCGGAAGTCCTGTGTGGCAAAAAAGTGAGCACCATTCCGGAAATGAAAGAAGCAGCTAAAAAGATTTTAGACTACGGCTGTAAAGGAGTGGTGGTCAAAGGCGGACATTTAAATGAGGGGGCAGTGGATATTTTCTACGACGGGGAAAATTTTCAGGAGTTGAAGGCCAAAAAGATTGCGACTAAAAATGACCACGGGACCGGGTGTACTTTTTCGGCGGCGATTGCCGGATTTGTAGCCTTAGGGATGGATTTGTCCTCATCGGTGGTCTCGGCCAAGGAGTACATTACCAAAGCGCTGGAGCACTCCTATTCAGTGGGACATGGCCGGAGTCCGGTGAATCATTTTTTTCAGACGAAAATCTCCGAGCCGATAAAGTAATTCAAAACCCCACCCTAACCCTCCCCTCTAGGGGAGGGGATAAATGAATTTACCTCTCCCTGACTCTCTGCTAAAAGAAGAGGGGAGAAAAACAGATTGCCACGTCCCGCCGAAGGCGAGGCTCGACAAAGTCGGCGTCCCTCGACAAGCTCCCTTCTGGTTCTGAGCCCCTCTCTTCGAGTCCGAGCCTCAGAGTCGAGGACAGGACTCCTCGGAATGACGGCTGGGTATTGCATAAAAACAACTTTACCTTCGCTCTAAAAAATGTATATTACGTGCCAATCATGAAGAAGGTCTGGCACTACATTAAGACGACTCTGGCCATCGCCATAGGTTTATGGGTGGTCCTCAAGCAAATGTTCCGTAAGCCGGTGACGATTCAGTTTCCGGAACAGAGGGTCCCCATGTATCCCCGCTACCGGGGACTGCATTTTTTAGAGCGCTACGAAGATGGCTCCGAGCGCTGCGTCTGCTGCGGTTTATGCGCGGCGGCCTGTCCGGCAGACTGCATCTACATGGAGCCGGCTGAAAATGAAAAGGGGGAGCGCTACGCCCAGATCTACGAAATCAACGAGCTGCGCTGCATCTTCTGCGGCTTCTGCGAGGAGGCCTGCCCGGAGGAGGCGATTTTCTTGGGCAAGGAATATGAATTTGCCGCAGACCACCGGGACAAATTCATCTACTCCAGAGAAGACTTGCTAGTCCCCTGGCCCCGGGTCAAGCCTTCGCCGATTAATTTCATCCGTCAGGAGCGGAGACATTACGCCAAAGAGGCGCCCAGCCTGCATTAGTTGAGTCAGCCAAATTCGGAGGGAAAAATTTTTGGCCGGCGGGGTAGAAAACCCCGCCTACGCTTTCTGGACGGTAATCCAACAATTTTTCAAAAGGAGAATAAAATGCGGCGGGGTATAATATTCTTATTGAATGAAATCTTAGCCTATTTGACCAAAATGCACAGGAACGGAAATTAGTCATGGCCGGCCCGTTTTTGGATGACCTTGAACTGCGGGGTATCTGTGTCTATGACGTCAGGACCTCAGAAAAGGCCAATACTTTTGCCGAAGCTGATCCGGCGGTCAAATCTGGCAGATTAAAAGTGGAAGTGCATCCTTGGATGAGCCAAAGAGGGGTGGGGCTGCCTTAAAAGCTCGCTGATTTTTTCTTTCTGATAAGATAGATAACCAAATGAAGGATAAACTACTCAGAAAGATTGTGCCTTCTGTGCCTGTTTTGGCCCGAACTCCGCTGGCCAAGCTGTTAGATCTGGCAGATTCATTTATCAAATTCAAGCATCCGGGGTGGTCTCACCTGCCACCTGCTTCATTAAGAATGAGAATTGGAGTCGGAAATAGAATACTTCGGAATCATCAGTACTTCCTCCAGTCCGGCAATGGGTTGGTTGAGGAACTCAGCCAAAGGAAATATCTCACACCCGATTCGCGGATTCTGGAACTGGGCTGCGGTTGTGGCCGAACCGCCATCGCTCTTTTGCAGATTCTGTCTGAGGCAGGAACCTATGCTGGACAAGATTGTGATAAAGAAATGATTGCCTGGTGTCAAACTCATCTAGGGGGAAAGAGGTTTAATTTCCATCACGCTGATGTATTTAGTAGAGTGTACAATCCGACTGGTAAACCTGTATACGATTATCAATTTCCCGCCGAAGACAATTCTATCTCGCTGGTCATAGCAGTTTCGGTCTTTAGTCATCTTCTGTACCAGGAATTCTGTCACTACCTCAAACAAAGTAGTAGAGTCTTGTCACCGGGTGGATTCCTGCACATGACACTTTTTCTTATGGACTATATTAAATCTAGATTAGGCGACCGGTGGACTTTTTCACACAGAGTCGGCCAGGCTTATATCGAGAATCCAAGATTTCCGGAATCGGCAGTTGCTTATGACCTTATA
>Ga0209172_10000698_pt1 | contig 87213 bp, 80 predicted proteins | sample LarsenN4metaG_FD_184113 | JGI IMG/M metagenome (GOLD analysis project Ga0209172, IMG submission 184113) | Hot spring sediment bacterial and archeal communities from British Columbia, Canada, to study Microbial Dark Matter (Phase II) - Larsen... ... | reverse complement strand
GATCGAGGTCCGGGTCACGGCCGAGGTAGACCGCCCCCATCCCGCCGTGACCGAGACGGCGCACGATTTCATACTTGCCGATCCGGGACGGTAGAGAAGCCAACGTCGATTCGCTGCTGGATGCGTCGTTATACCGGCGTCACGTGCGTCCGCCGCCGCCGGGCGAGCGGGGTGTGTCACGAAGGGCCAGCCACCGGCCAACCCCCAATGTACGCTACGGAAGAACGAAGCTGCAACCAGCCGGAGCAGCGGCCGATAAGAGTGACAAGGGCGTCATCGTTGCCGTTGCTGGCCCCCCTTGCGCCCGGCCGGACCAGCCCGGACCGTATGATATTATTTGCTAGCAGCAAAAGGACTTAGCGGCACCATCCCAGTGGGCGACAAGTGAGATCTGTGTCTCGAAAGCGTGACGCGGCCCCCCGCGCGGCCCGGCGTGACAGGCGACCCGACCTTGCCGCGCGTCTCAAGGCCCGCGCCCGCGCCCTGAAGGCCCGGATCGACCGCCGCGATGCCCTGATCGAAGCCGTCCGCGAGGCCAATGCCACGCTGGATCCCAAGAAGGTGGCCGAGTGGCTGGTGCGCCAGGCTCAGGGCTGGATTCCCGCGCCCTGCTGGGTGGTGATCGCCCACGATAGCAACGGCCATCTGAACGTGCTCGCCGATGCCGGTTTTACGCCCAGCCTCTCGCCGTCGCTGTGGTCGTCGGCCAACTGGGTGATGCGCCACGGCACGGAGCTGTTCTCGGGCGACCTGGCCGCGGATTCGCGCAGCGGTCCGGGCGCGTCGGGATCGGTCGTGGCCTTTCCGCTCCTGTGCCGCAGCCGCGGCGTCGGCGTGCTCGTCGGCCTCGACCCGGCGCCCTCGTCGACGACGCCCTCGATGGCGCCGTCGCTGCTCCTCGCGCTGCGCGCGCTGCTGGAGCCTTCGGCGATCGCGCTCGACAACGCGCTGGCGCTGCAGAAGGCGGAATCCCTCTCGGTGACCGACGACCTCACGCGGCTGTCGAACTCGCGCTATCTGAACATGGTGCTGCGCCGCGAGACCAAGCGCGCCATCCGCAACGGCCGTCCGCTGTCGCTGCTGTTCCTCGATCTGGACAGCTTCAAGCAGGTGAACGACAATCACGGCCACCTCGCCGGCAGCAAGGTCCTGGTCGAAGCCGCGGCGGTGATCAAGGCCTGCTCGCGCGAGACCGACGTGGTCGCCCGTTTCGGCGGCGACGAGTTCTCGCTGATCCTGCCCGACACTGGCGCCGAGGGCGCGATGTCGGTGGCCACCCGGATCCTCGAGAAGATGCGCGCGGCCCGGTTCCTGACGTCCGACGGGCTGTCCGTGTGTCAGACCGCGTCGATTGGAGTAGCCACGCTCACCCCGGACAAGCCAAAATCGGCCGACGAGTTGTTGAAGGAAGCCGACATGGCCATGTATCGGGTCAAAGCTGCCGGCAAGGACGGCATTCATTTCGCCCAGGAGGGCTCGTAGTTGCCTCTCGGTTCGTTTTTCTCGCTGTTTTCCAGCGATCTCGCGATCGATCTGGGCACCGCCAACACCTGCGTCTACGCGCGGGGCAAGGGCATCGTCGTCAATGAACCGTCGATCGTCGCGATCAACAAGGTGAACGGACGCGTCGAGGCGGTGGGCAAGGAGGCCAAGGACATGCTGGGCCGCACGCCCGGCAACATCGTGGCCATCAAGCCGATGAAGGACGGAGTCATCGCCGACTTCGAGGTCACCGAGAAGATGCTGACCTACTTCATCAAGAAGGCCCACAACCGCAACGTGTGGGTGCGTCCCCGCATCGTCATCGGCGTGCCGTCCGAGATCACGCAGGTCGAGAAGCGCGCGGTCAAGGACAGCGCCTATCGCGCCAAGGCCAGCGAAGTCCATCTCGTCGAGGAGGCGATGGCGGCCGCGATCGGCGCCGGCATGCCGATCACCGAGCCCTCCGGCAACATGATCGTCGACATCGGCGGCGGCACGACCGACATCGCCGTCATCTCGCTCGCCGGCATCGTCTACAGCAAGGCGGTGCGCGTCGCGGGCAACGAGATGGACGAGGCGATCATCCAGTACATCAAGAAGACGTACAACCTCCTCATCGGCGAGCGCACGGCCGAGCAGATCAAGATGGAGATCGGCTCCGCCTATCCGCTCGAGGAGAAGATGACGATGGAGATCAAGGGCCGCCATCTGATCGAGGGCGTGCCGAAGACGATCACCATCACCGACGAGGAGATTCGCGAGGCGCTGACCGAGACCGTCAACGTGATCGTCGACGCGGTCCGCGTCGCGCTGGAGCGCACCCCGCCGGAGCTGTCGGCCGATATCGTGGATCGGGGCATCGTGCTGACCGGCGGCGGGTCGATGTTGAAGAACCTCGACAAGCGGCTGCGCGAGGAGACCGGGCTGCCGCTGGCGATGGCCGAGGATCCGCTGTCCTCGGTCGTCCTGGGCGCGGGCAAGATGCTGTCGGACTTCAACCTGCTGAGGAAGATTTCGATCGACTGAGCCGGCGGTGACGACGCTCTCTCCGTCCATCGCCGGCCGGCAGTCGCAGAAGGCAATGGCTCTGCTCGACATCCGACAACGCACCGGCTGGCTGTTCATGGCCGTCGTGGTCGGACACATCCTGCTCATCACCACCCAGATCAGTACGCGGCGCGGCGTGCCCGTGTTCGAGGCGGTGACCTTCGGCGTGTTCGCCGAGGTGCAGCGGGCGGCGAGCACCGTCATCGGCGGCGTCCGCGACGTGTGGCAGAACTACTTCGCGCTGCAGCAGACGCGCCGCGAGAACGAGGCGCTCCGCACCGAGGTCGCGCAGCTCCGCGTCGGCCTGCAGCAGGAGCGGGCGCTGGCCGAGCAGTCGCGCATGCTGCAGCAGCTGCTCGAGCTGAAGCGGGAGACGCCGCTCCGGACGACCGCCGCCTACGTGATCGCCGGCGGGGCCAGCCCCGACTTCCGGACGGCCACCATCGACAAGGGCACCAGCGACGGGATCCGGCCCGACATGGCCGTCATCGCGCCCGCCGGCGTCGTCGGCCGCATTATCCTGCCGACGTCCCGGGCGGCGAAGATCCAGCTGCTGATCGACCGCGACGCCGCCGCGGGGGCGATCACCGAACGCGGGCGCGCCCAGGGCATCGTGGTCGGTACCGGGACGTCGCTGCGGCTCGACCATGTTCCGGGGACGGCCGATATTCAGGTGGGCGACCGGGTGGTGACCTCCGGCATCGAGGGGATCTACCCGAAAGGCTTTGAGATCGGTCAAATAGAGTCGATCGAGCGCCGCGCCGGAGAGTACAGCTCGGTGATGGTCCGGCCGGCCGTCGAGTTTTCGTCGCTGGAGGCCGTGCTCGTGGTCCTGACCGAGTCGAGCGTGGCGGCCGAGGCGTCCGACGAAGCTTCGGATGACGAGGACCGGTGAGAACAGCCGGCGTTCTCATCGCGATTGCGCTGGCACTCGCGCTGCAAACGACGCTGGCGAGGTTCGTCGTCGGCGGCACAACGGCGATCGATCTGGTCCTCGTGACCGTCGTGTATATCGCCCTGACCAGCGGTCCTGTCAGCGGCATGCTGGCCGGCAGCCTCGCCGGGCTGATCCAGGATCAGCTGTCGACCGGCGTCCTGGGCATCGGCGGGCTGGCGAAGTCGATTGTCGGGTTCGTGGTGGGTGCGATCGGGCAGCAGTTCATCATCACCACGGCGCTGCCGAGGTTCGTGACCTTCGTCGGCGCGACGGTGGCGTATCAGGCCCTGTTCATGGGGCTGTACGTGGTCCTCGGGCTGCGCAGCTTTCCGTCGCCCTGGAAGGCCATCGGAACGCAGGCGCTGGGGAATGCGATCATCGGCATGATCGCGTTCAGCATCATCGAGGCTTTGCCCGGCATGATCGAGCGGCGGAGGATCGGACGACGGTCGCGGCACTGAATCCTGAATCTGAATCTGAATCCTGAACCCTGGTTCCTGGTTCCTGGTTCCTGGTTCCTGGTTCCTGATTCCTGATTCCTCGAGGTTCGTTTATGGCTGTAGCTGAGGATCGACGGCGGATTGGGGCACGGCTGATGGCGCTGCAGGTGGGCGCGATCGTCGTGTTCGCCGCGCTCGGGATCTGTTTCTGGGTTCTGCAGATCGTTCAGCACGCCAAGTACGAGGAGATGGCCGAGAACAATCACCAGCGCACGCTGGCGCTGCGGGCGCCGCGCGGGGTGATGTTCGACCGCAACGGCAAGGTCCTCGTCGAGAACCGCAACTCCTTCACCATCTCGATCGTCCGCGAGCACACGAAGGACCTCGACCGGACGATCAGGCTGCTGTCGCAGGTGGCCGGCCTCGATCCCGAGCGGGTCAGGCAGATCGTCGATCGGCATCGCGGCGAGCCGAGCTATCGGCCGATCGTGGTCGTCGAGGACGCATCGCTGGCCCAGGTGGCGGCCATCACCGCGCGGCGGCTGGACTTCGAGCTGCCTGACGTCCGGGTGGAACAGGTGCCGACGCGGAAATATCCGGCGGATGCGCTCGCGGCGCACCTGTTCGGCTACGTCGGTGAAGCGAGCGGATCGCAGGTCGGCGACGGCATCGAGCAGGGCGACATCATCGGCCAGCAGGGCGTCGAGAAGGCCTACAACAAGCTGCTCATGGGTGAAGACGGCGCCAAGCGCGTCGTCGTCAACAGCATGGGCCGCGAGATCAGGACGCTCGAGGAGATCCAGCCGACCGAAGGCCGACGCGTCCAGCTGACCATCGACTACGACCTGCAGAAGGCGGCGGAGGACGGTTTCCGGCACGCCGGATTCAACGGCGCCGCGCTGATCCTGGATCCGCGCAACGGCGAGGTGCTGACCTACACGAGCCTGCCGGCCTACGACCCGAACGACTTCGCGACCGGGATCGATCGCGTGACGTGGGCGTCGCTCAACACCGACAAGCTGCGGCCGCTGCAGAACCGCGTGCTGCAGGGGCGCTACTCGCCGGGATCGACGTTCAAGATCGTCGTCGCGACGGCGGCGCTCGAGGAGGGCGTCGTCACCCCCGATCACCGCATCACCTGCAACGGCGGTGCGACGTTCTTCGGCCGCTATTACAAGTGCCATCTCAGGGGCGGGCACGGCTCGGTCGACATGCGCCATGCGCTCGAGAAGTCGTGCAACGTCTACTTCTACACGCTCGGCAACATGCTCGGCGTGGACAGGATCTACAAGTGGGCGCAGAAGCTCGGGCTCGCCGGCAAGACGGGGATCGATCTGCCGAACGAGCAGGAGAGCATCGTTCCCAACACCGAGTGGAAGCTGAAGCGCACCGGTGAACGGTGGTATCCCGGCGAGACGATCTCGGTGTCGATCGGCCAGGGGCAGGTGTCGGTGACCCCCGCCTCGCTGGCGGTGATGATTGCCACCGTCGCCAACGGCGGCACCCGCATCACGCCGCACGTGATCAAGGCCATCGACGATGGCAGCGGCTTCAAGCCGGTCCCGGTTCCGGCGGTCGCCGACCATGTCGCGTTCAAGCCCGAGACGCTCGCCGCGCTCCGCGACGGGCTGTGGATGGTGGTCAACGCCAACGGCACGGGCGGCCGCGCCAGGATCGAGGGACGCGATGTCGCCGGCAAGACCGGCACCGCGCAGGTGATTTCCAACGAGGGCCGCGCCCGGGCCAGGAATTCCGGCCGGGATCTGCGCGATCACGGCTGGTTCGTCTTCTTTGCGCCCCGGGACAATCCCGAGATTGCCGGCGTGATCTTCGGCGAGCACAACGAGCACGGCTATCTCGGTGCGCCCATCGCCAAGCACGTCATCGAAACGTATTTCGCCAAGAAGGAGGGCAGGCCCCTGCCGGTGCTGACGCCGAAGAACGCGCCGCCGGCCAAACCCGAGGAAGACCCGGATTCGCCGCCGGTGCTGGACCCGATTGAGGTTGCCGACGCGCGTTCCGGTGATACCGTTACGGTCGCACGCAGATAGCGCGGGGCGCGTCCTTCCGGACGTGCCGGCTTCGCAGGGCCCGTCCTCCGGGACGGGCCGGACCCGTGGGGCACGTCCTTCTGGACGGGCCGGATGAACGATGTTCGAAAAGCGGCTCTACTACCACATCGACTGGGCCATGCTGGCCGCCATCCTGGCGCTGTGCGTCATTGGCGTCGTCCAGATCTACAGCGCGACGGCCGGCTCCGGGCAGACGCTGTACGTCACGCAGATCTACGCCATCCTGCTCGGCCTGGTCGCCCTCGTGGTCTGTCTGAGCATCGACTACCGCACGCTCGCCGACAAATCGCTGTTCGTGTATCTCGGCGTCGTCGCTCTGCTCGTGTTCGTGCTGTTCTTCGGCGTCGTGCGGGGCGGGTCGCGGCGCTGGATCGACCTGGGTCCGCTCAACCTGCAGCCGTCGGAGTTCGCAAAGGCGGCCGTGGCGCTCGTGCTCGCCAAGTTCCTCGGCGACAGCCGCCGCGGCGCGCTCATGCGCGGCGACCTGTTGATCGCGGGTGCGATCACGGCAGTACCCTTGATCATCATTGCGCGCCAGCCCGACCTCGGCACCGCGGTCACTTTGCTGCCGGTGCTGTTCGCCGTCGCCTTTGTCGCCGGCATGCCGATGCGGGTCTTCGGCGTGATCGCGCTCGTCGGCGTGCTGGCGGCGCCGCTCGCGTGGAAATTCGCGCTCCAGGACTATCAGAAGGAGCGCGTGCAGACATTCCTGGACCCTGAAGCGGATGCCAGGGGTGCGGGATATCAGCAGCTCCAGGCGCGGATCACGACCGGATCCGGCGGGCCCTGGGGAAAAGGCTTCCAGAAGGGAACGCAGGGCCAGCTGCGCTTCCTGCCTGTCGCACACAACGACTTCATCTTCTCGGTGCTGGCCGAGGAGCATGGATTTGCCGGCGTCATGGTGGCGCTGGCGCTGTATCTGTTCGTCATCTTGCGCGCGCTCGAATCGGCCCGGCTGGCCAAGGACCGGCTCGGCGCGTACCTGGTCGTGGGCGTGCTCGCCAGCTTCACGTTCCAGGTGGTTTACAACATCACGATGTCGGCCGGCCTGGCGCCGGTCAAAGGTCTGACGCTGCCGCTCATGAGCTACGGCGGATCCTCGATGATTGCCACGCTGGCGGGATTCGGCCTCATTCTCAACGTGCGCATGCGTCGCTTTACGAACTGACGATGCGGCCGCTCCAGGAGGAGCGGCCCAGCGGAGATTGGGTTGTGATCACGATGCTGTTCGCGGTCCTGCTGACGTACCTGCTGGTGCGCGCAGGGGCAGTCCGTCCAGCCGAGGCGTCACGGCCCGCTCGGAGTTACGGGCATGAGCAAGGAGATGATCATCTCCTCGAGCGCCCACGAAACACGGGTTGCGATCCTCGAGGACGATCAGGTTGCCGAGATCTTCATCGAGCGCGAGCGCTCGCGCGGTGTGGTCGGCAACGTCTACAAGGGCCGGGTATCCAAGGTGCTGCCCGGCATGCAATCGGCTTTCGTTGATCTCGGCCTCGAACGCGACGGCTTCCTCTACGTCAGCGACGTCGTCGCCAGCTTCGACGAATTCGATCGTCTGGACACCGACGACGACGAGCATGCGGCTGCGGCGGGGCAGTCCCCCGCCGCGGGACAGCAGGGCGCAGCCTCGGGCAACGAGGCGACGACGTCGAGCGGCGTCCACAAGGCACACGGCCACCGCAACGGCCGGCGCGATCGGGAGAAGGGCCCCGAGCCGAAGATCGAGGAGCTCCTCAAGGAAGGCCAGGAAATCATCGTCCAGGTGGCGAAGGAGCCGCTCGGGACGAAAGGCGCGCGGCTGACCTCGCATGCGACGATGCCGGGGCGGTTCCTGGTGTTCATGCCGACGGTCGACCATGTCGGCGTGTCGCGCAAGATCGAGTCGCGCGAGGAGCGCGCCAGGCTTCGCGGCATCGTCCGGGAGTTCCGCGAGCAGACCGGGTTCACCGGCGGCCTCATCATCCGGACCGCGGCGGCGGGCCGGCCGAAGGAAGACATCGTTTCCGACCTGACCTACTTCCACAAGGTGTGGAGCGAGGTGCGGCAGAAGGCGGAGACGCTGCGCGCGCCGGCGGTGCTCTATCAGGAGCAGTCGCTGGTCGCCAAGCTCCTGCGCGACCTGCTGACCGACGACTACTCGGCCATCCGCATCGACAACCCGGCCGAATACAAGCGCATTGTCGAGCTGATCGAACGCATCATGCCGGCGCTCGCCTCGAAGGTGAAGCTCTACGAGAAGGAGTATCCGATCTTCGAGGAGTACGGCGTCCAGGCCGAGATCGATCGGGCGCTGCGGAGCAAGGTGTGGCTGAAGTCGGGCGGCTCGATCGTCATCAACCAGACCGAGGCCCTGGTCGCGATCGACGTCAACACCGGGCGCTACGTCGGCAAGAAGACGGCCGGCAGGCTCGAGGACACGATTCTCAAGACCAACCTCGAAGCGGTGAAGGAGATCGTCAGGCAGATCCGGCTGCGCGACCTCGGCGGGATCATCGTCCTGGACTTCATCGACATGGAGGAGAAGAAGAACCGGCAGAAGGTCTTCCAGACGGTGGAGCAGGAGCTGCGCAAGGACCGCTCGCCGTCGAAGGCCCTGCAGGTGTCGGACTTCGGGCTGGTGATCATCACCCGCAAGCGGGTGAAGCAGAGCCTCGAGCGCACGCTGACCGAGCCGTGTCCGTACTGCGCCGGCAGCGCGGTGATCAAATCGAGCGCGACGATCTGCTACGAGATCCTGTCGGAGGTGAAGAAGATCAGCGCCGACCTCAACGGCCAGAGCCTGGTCCTGCGGGTGAACCCCGACATCGCGCGGGCGCTGCGCGACGAGGAGCGCGCGGTGTTCAAGGACCTGAAGCAGTCGCTCGGCCGGGAGATCGCGCTGCGGCCCGACGCGCAGCTGCATCACGAGCAGTTCGATCTGATGGCGATCGGATAGCCTGCTGTAGTGTCCGGCTTCAGCCGGACCCCGTGCGCCGTACCGAACTCCGCCATCGCGCCACACCTCCGTGTTCGTTCCCTGCGGGAGAACTCACGGAAAGCTGCGCGATGGCGGTCTCGCTTTCTAGACGGCCGCCCTCACCGTATTTCCACCACCTGCGCGGCTACGGCGGCCAGGCACGAACCACGAACTAGAAATAGCGTTTGTATCCGAACGTCAGGCTGACGCCGGTCGCGTCGGGAAACCCGGTCGGCTGGCTGACGATGTCCCAGCGCAGCTCGCCCTTGACGCTGGCTCCCTCGCCGAGCGAGTACTCCGTGCCCACGCCGAAGTTCAACCCGCCGCGTGTTTCCGAGTCAGGGTCTGGCGCGTTCTCGAAGGTCTGGCGCAGGAAGTACGCACCGGCGCCGGCGGTGACGTACGGCAGCCAGTTGCCATGCTGGAAGTAGTACACGCCGTTGAACAGCAGCTTCACCTGACGGAAGTGATCCTCGGTGAAATTCTCGAACCCGGGGCTCGCCCACCCGAACAACGCGCGTACGCTCAGATTCGGCGTTGCGTAGTACTCGCCGAACGCATCGATGGTGAAGGCCTTTTCGAACGCTTCGTCGGGGAAGAGCACGCCGAGGTCGCCGCCAACGGCAATCGCACCCGGTTCGACCTCGGTCTGAGCCGATGCCGTCGTGGCCAGGACACCCGAGAACAGGACTGCAAGACACAGTAGATGAGCTAGTCGACGCATGTTCCGAACATAGCACGATTGCGATTGTTCGACTCGTTCCGGAGATCGGTCAGGGTCGAATCAGCGTTTGACGATCGTGATGTCGCCGCTGAACGATCGCAGGGCGAGCACCGCGCCGCCGTCGCCGAAGCTGGCACGGAGCGCGCGTTGGTTGCGGCCGCTGCTGGTGAAGCTGTTGTTAGGTGAGGTGCCCTGTAGCGTGAGCGGATAGTCCGAGCGCAGATTGCCGCTGAACGTCGACGCTTCAATCGAGAAGCCCGGCGATCCGGGCGGCGACACGCGCACGTCGCCCGAATGCGACTGGAACTCATAGCGGCCGTTCCGCGCCAGCCGGCCCGAGAAGTCGATGCTCCCCGAGACCGATCGCACGAACGTGCGATCCGATTCGACGTCGGTCATCCGGATGTCGCCGGACACCGACTGCAGATCGAGCGAGCGCGCCTTCACGCCGCGCGCGATGACCGAGCCGCTCACGGTCGATCCGGCGACGTCGTCGCTGTCGCTGTCGGTGATCTCGAGATCGCCGGAGATGGTCTTGGCCTGCCGGATCCGCCGGACGTCCGTCGCGATGATGCTGCCGCTGACCGTCTCGGCGCGCAAATCCCCGTCCACGTTGCTGACCCGCATGTCGCCCGACACGCTGCGCAGGATGACGTTCGCCTCGCGCGGGAGCGCGACGGTGTAGTCGACGCCGCCCAGCCAGTTCAGGCGCCGCGGATAGTCGGTGCGCACCTCGACGTTGCCGTTGCGCTCCTCGATCCGGACCGCGATGCTGTCCAGGAGCGCGCGGCCCTGGGCCTCGTTGGGATGCCGCACGCGCTTGACGACGTCGATGCGCACCTCGTTCCCGCCTCCGCCCGTGACGACGATGTCGCCGCTGACGTTCTGGAGATCGAAGGTGCCGTTGCGGCCCAGGCGCAGCGTTCTCGAGAGCCGATCGGTGTGCTCCGGCCCGCGGCGGCTTTGGATCAGCCGCTGACGCTCCGCCTCGCGCGCCCGCTGTGCGGCGCGGCGCGCGGCCTCGCCGGCCTGGCGCTGGGCGAGCACGATCGCGCGCTGCGCCTCGGCCTGGATTCCCGGAACCTGCGCCTCGATCGTGCGCTGGACGTCGTCGATGATGTCGCCGAGATCGCGTTCGATGAACTGCTCGAGCCGGCGCACGGCCAGTTCGATGCGTTCTTCGACGGCTTCGAGGCCGCGGTCGACATCTGCCATCGGCCGTGGCTCCTGCGCGGCGGCGGGTGCCGCCAGCCACGCCGCGATCGCGAGCCCCCATCCGGCCTGTCTGACAGAGTTCATTCGTTCAGTCCTGACACGATGCGGGCGGCGGCTTCGTTGTCCCCCTTCCGCATCTCGTTGATGAGCGCGATCGTGTCCTGCAGCAGCGCCACCTTGTTGCGCAGCGCCTCGAACAGACTTTCCTGCGCGACATAGTTCCCGGGTTCGCTCTTCAACGCCGCGCGGCTCTCGTCGATCGCACCGTCGAGCACGGTGAGATTCGCCCTCAGCACGTCGGCGGTTTCCATGTCGAGCACGGACGGATCGGCGGCCGCGATCTGCTCGAGCCCCGCGATCGTGGTCGTCAGATCGCGCTCGGCGAGCTGGTATCCCGTGAGCATCGGCGTCGGCTCATCGGACGTTGCCTGCGCAAGCTGCGCCTGCGGTGCGACGGCGAGCTGCGCCGCCGTCCACGACAGGCCGGCGACGAGAACCGCCAGCGCGGCGGCCGGCGCGAAGGCCCGCCACCACCACGCACCGCCGAAGAGCGGCTTCGGCTCCGCCTCGAGCGCGGCCGACAGCCTGTACCAGACGTGCGGCGGCGGCACGTGCGGCTCGAGCGACCGGCTGGCCTCGACAATCACGCGAAAGTCGGCGGCCAGGGCCTGGCACCGCGTACACGACGCCAGGTGCGCGTCGATCACGGCGCGTTGCGCCGCGTCGAGCGTCCCGTCGACGTAATCGCCGATCTGCGCCTCGTACTCCTGACAGCTCATTGCCCGCACACCACTGATACCGCTGGTCCCCGTCACACGCGCATCGACAGCATCGCTCGCAGCTTCATGCGCGCCTTGTGGACCTGCGACTTCGACGTTCCTTCCGAGACGCCGAGCATTTGCGCCACTTCGTTGTGCTCGAAGCCCTCGACATCGTGCAGCACGAATGCGGCGCGGCAGCCGTCGGGAAGCCGGGCGATCGCCCGCTCGAGATCGATCCGGCTCACGGCCGACGGCACGCTGGGCGAGGCAGCCGCCAGCTCCATGGCACCGTCCTCGTCCAGCGAGTCGGTCACACGCGTCATTTTCGCCTGACGGCCCCGAAGTACGTCGAGGCAATAATTGACGGCCAGGCGATACAGCCATGTGCCCAGGCTCGAGTCCCCCCGGAAACTGGCCAGCTTCCGGTGGGCGTGGAGGAATACCTCCTGGAGCATATCGTCGGCGTCGTCCGCGGATCCGGTCATCCGGAGCACGAGGTTGTACAGCCGGCCGGCATGGGCGCGATACAGCTCCTCGAAGGCCGTCGCATCACCCTGCCGGCAGCGCTGGGCCAGCTCGAGATCGGCCGCTCTCACGTCTCCTGTGGGGTTAGACGGACCGGTTGCGGCGGCGGGTTGCCGGGGTGCCGAGCGGGTCACCATGGGCACACAGTCCACAGACGGCCTATCGGCACGGATGGTTCGCCCCCCCAGAATCGAGGAGGAATCAGGGGGCAGGAATCAGGAGTCAGGAATCACAGGAATCAGGAATAAGCAGGAATCAGGGGTCAGGAATCAGGAATCAGGGTCAGGAATCAGGGTCAGGAATCACGATGAATCCCGAACCATCCTGACTCCTGACCCCTGCTGATTCCTGATTCCTGATCCCTGATTCCTTATTTGGGGGGGGCCACCGGACCTTGGCGAAGTTCCGCACCCGCCTCATCCCCACGTCTAGCCCTTCCGCGCGCAGCAGTTCACGCTTTAGCTGCAGATTTCCCCCGTACCCGCCGAGCGCGCCGCCGGCGGCAATGACCCGGTGGCAGGGGGTGGCCGGGTCGCGGGTTTCCCGCATGATGGTGCCGACCGCCCGCCACGCCCGCGGCGAGCCGGCGAGCGCGGCGATATCGCCGTAGGTGGCGACGCGTCCGCGTGGAATGCGCCGTACGGCGGCGAGCACCCGGTGCGCGAAAGACGATGCCATGCCCTGCGGTCCGATGCGCTAGCGATCCCCGCCGAGCAGCAGACGGCCTTCCGCCTGCGGCAGCTTCACGCCGGCCAGGTCGCCGAGCGTCGGCGCGACGTCGGCGGGGGTGACGGCCGCCCTGGACCGTCCGCCCTTGACGGGGCCGCCGAAGAAGATCACCGGCACGTGCGAGTCGTAGGCGTAGGGCGTTCCATGCGTCGTGCCGAAGATGGTGCGGGGGCTCATGAACCAGTATTCCCGCGGGACGATCATCAGGTCGCCGCTGCGGCTGGGCATGTAGCTGAGCCAGGCGGCGCGGATCATCGGGTCGCGGCTGTGCTCCGAGAGCTGATCGGTCTGCAGTACGCGCAGCACGCCGGGCATCTCCTCGATGCTCTTGATGATCGACCCCAGCAGCGGCGCGTTCTTGCGGAGCTTCTCGTATACCCCGTCGGCGAAATACACGTCGGTGAAGTTCACCGACACGACGTAAGTCCCCTTCGCGGGCGGCCCCCACGCCGTTCGCAGCGCGTCCTCGATGCGCTCGCGCACATCGTCGGTAACCACGCGGCCGCCGCGCGGCGGCACCGGGATCGGCGCCACGCCGTGGTCGGCCGAGAGCGCGAGCACGTAGTTGGCGCGGCCGACTCTGGCATCGAGGTGGGCGATCAGCGTGCCCAGCGTGACGTCGAGCTGCCGCAGCATGTCTTCGACCTCGCGGCTATCGGGCCCGAACGAGTGCCCCACGTCGTCGAGCGCCGAGAAGCTCACGCCGAGGAAGTCGGTGCCGTCGCGTTGTCCGAGCTTGTAGCTGTCGACGAGCCAGGCCGCGAGCCGCCCGAGATAGGCATCCGCCAGCGGCGTCGCCTGCCACAGCGCGTAGAACTGGGCGTCGACGGCGCCGCCCCTCCCGTTGATCGGGTGTGGAAACAGCCCGTTCCAGCCCGCCGGTGGACGTTCGCCGATGCCGGCATCGCGATTCACGTACGAGTCGGCCGGTCCCGACAGACTCCACACGCGCCCGAGATCCTTTTCGTACGGGTTCTTCTCGACGAACTCCTTGACCGCCTCCACCGGTCCCGGCGTGAACGCCTTCGAGGTCGCCCACGATCCCGACGGATCGTCGAACCACACCACGGCATCCGCCGCGTGTCCGGCGAGCGCGATCGCGCTGCGCGCCTTCATGGACACCGACACGACGCGGGCGCCCGGCTTCTGCATGCGCAACTCGTCGGCCAGCGTCGGCGACAGCAGGTGCCTGGCGCTGTTGCCGAGACGCGTGGGCCGGCCGTAGCTGATATCGGTCGTGGATGGGTCGGACGAGCACCCGGTGAGCGAGCGCTCCTTCCGCTGCCACCACGTGTTGTTGATCATGCCGTGGCGATGCGGCAGGGCGCCGGTGCCGATGGTGGCGTGGCCCGCGCAGGTGACCGTCACCAGGTAAGGATAGCGCGCGTTCTCGAACACCATCCCCTGGTCGAGCAGGGTGCGGAACCCGTTCCGCCAATGCCGGTTGAACACCTGCAGGTAGTCGGCGCGGAGCTGGTCGACGACGACCATGACGAGCAGGCGCGGCGTATCGGCGGCCTGGACTCCGTTGAAGCCGAGCGTGGCGGCAAAGAGCCCGAACCCTGAGAGGAGGACGATGAGTCGGCGCATGATGGCGGAAATCTTACAGGAGCGCCGGCTCAAAGCTGCAACAGCAGGTCGATGCCGTACTCCGCCGGGTCGAGCGGCGACTGGATCGCGTTGTCCTGCTCGCCCTCCAGTTCCCACAGATTCACCTCGATCGGGTTCGCCAGGGGCGTTTCACCGGCGTCCATGAGGATGCGGACGCGCGGGCGGTAGGGGTCGGCGGCGTGGGTCTGCAGCACCACCGCGATCTCGCCGTTATAGAGGCGGACCAGGTTGCCGGCGGGATAGATGCCCACCAGCTGCACGAAGCGCCTGACCAGATGGCGATCGAACTGTTTGCCGTCGTTGCGCTGCAGGACGGCGAGGATGCGGTCGGTGGGAAATGCCGGCTGATAGACGCGCTGCGAGCGCATTGCGTCGTAGACGTCGGCGATGCCGCACATGGTGGTGGCGAGATTGAGCTGGACGCGCTGCGCGCCGGGATAGCCGGTGCCGTCGGCGCGCAGATGGTGCTCGAAGGCGACGACCGGCGCGAGCGTCGGCATTTCCGGCGTCCTGCGCAGGATCTCGGCGCCGTCCACGGTGTGGCGCTTGAGGATCTCGTATTCCTGCTCGGTGAGCTTGTCGGGCTTGTTCAGGATCTCGTTCGGCGTCTTCACCTTGCCGATGTCGTGCATCAGCGCCGCCAGCCCGAACTCGCGCAGCAGCGCGCCGTCGATGCCCACGCCGCGCGCCTGCCCCATGGTGAGGATCGAGACGTTCACCATGTGCGTGAACGTGTAGTTGTCGTAGTTCTTGAGCGCGGTGAGCGCGAGCAGCGCGGTGCGGTTCTGCGCCACGGCCTGCGCCAGCGCATCGACCATGCCGCGTGCGGCGTCGGCATCGGGGACGCCCTCGACGCCGGCGCTCTCCCACAGCCGCTCGGCCACTGTCACGGCATCGGCATAGAGCGTGCGGAACGTGGCGATGTCGCCGACGCCGGCCTCGCTCTGCGCGTCCACCTGCAGGCGGCCGGCGCGGATGTGAGGCAGGGACAACGCCGCCGTCCGGTCGCCGGCGTCGGCCCGCGAGACGGCCTCGACGAGCCGGACGATCTCGTCGGTCTGCACGCCGCGCTCGATGACGAGGCGCTCGATGCCCGCGTGCTGCAGGCGGCGGATCATCTCGCCCATGGTCTCGGCCGCGTGCGGGATGGGAATGTCGCCGACCACGAGCTCGTCGCCGACGATGCCGATGGTGATCGACGGGAGCGAGGCGTGCGCCGTGCGGAGCGTGTCGGCGAGCGCGGTGACGCTGCGGGTGACGAGCGGATGCCCGGGTGCGTACAGCTGCGATCCGCGGATGGCCGCGGCCAGCCGCCGCATCAGCTCGTCGGCGAGCCGCGCGCGTTCGGTGGCGTTCACGTCGTCTTCCTGTTCTCGGTCCGTGGCAGCGTACCGGCGTGCTCCTTCGCGGCGCTGCGCACGCCGCGCGGCCCCCTGGCGATCGCCTCGTCGAGGACCGCGACCGCCTCGTCGGAGCCGATGCGTTTGAGCGCTGCCGCCGCGGCGCGGCGCAGCGTTCTGGTGCGGAACGGGGCCCAGATGGTGCCGCTGTAAAGCACCTGCTTGAGCGTGCGTACCGATTCGGGATGGCCGCGCAAGTGGCCGAGCGCCTCGAGGACGTCGAGGTGGACCTCGAGGAAGCGCCCCGTGGGCTGCGTCTGCCTGAGGATGTGACAGAGCAGGGGAGCGGCCTTGTCGTCGCGCAGCGAGAGCAGCTCGTGCAGCACCATGTCCCGCGTCGGACCCTTGCCGATCAGCGCGCGCTGGAGCACGGCATAGGCGTTGTTGGTGCCGATCTGCACGATGGCGCGAATCGACTCGCGCTGCACCTGGGGATCGGCGTCGTCGAGCATCGCCACCAGCTCGGGCAGCGCTTCCTGTCCGCCGAACACGCGCAGAAGGTCGATCGCGGTGCGGCGCACCGCGGGATTGGGAGAGTGCCTCAGCGGCTCGACCGGCTGGCGTCCGGCCGCGCCGAAGCCGAGCAGCACGTCGCGCAGCCGGCGTGCGGCTTTCGGGTCGTCCTCGACGGCGAGCAGCTCGGCGAGCGGCCGCACGATGCCGGCGCCGAGCGTGTGGCACAGGCGGCCGAGGAACTCGACCTCGCGGTCATCGGCCTTGCGAAGGCTGGCGGCGACGTGCCTGGCCAGGGGGCCCGCCGCGAGGCGTTCGAGGCTGCGGGCGGCCGCGTCGCGCAGCGCCGGACGACCGTCGGCGGTGGCTTCGTGGACGAGCGATTCGGCCAGCGCGTGGGCGCCCGCCGCGTCGCCGTGCAGCGTGCGGCGGTCGATCTCGCCGGCCACGATGGCCGCCATGCTCTCCCACTGCGCCGGGTCGTGCTCGATGCGCAGGAGGTCGCGCAGAAGATCGAGATCGAGATCGCGCAGCGCCGATTCGGAGACCGTCGCCAACCATGTCTGGATGCGGTCGGGCGGGTCGTCGGAGATGCGCTCGACTTCGAGCGCCTGCGACCGGGCCGCGGTCAGTTCCCTGCCATACTCGTTCGACACGAACGACGCGTCCGAGTACGACGTGAGCATGTCGGCGGCGCTCAGCCAGAGCTGCTCGAACCCCTGTTCCTGACCCAGCTCGCTCTGCTGCGCGTGCTCGTGAGCCAGTTCGAGGATGCGTTCCTTGCGTCCGGCGTCGGGCACGAGCGCCTCGAGGGCACGGGCCAGCCGCTCGGTGGCGCCCCGTTCGGCGGTAATCGATCGCGCGACGAACGAGGCGACCGTCTCGTCGGTCATGCGCTCGAGGAGCGCACCGGCCATTTCGGCGTCGGCAGCGTCCGGCGACTGCCGCGCGCCGAGCAGCGCCAGCATCATGTCCGGCGTCAGCCGTGCACACGAATCGGCCATTGTCTGCAGCGCCTGATCGGCGCCGGCCGGTGCGCGGCTCCGGGCGGCTTCGAGCGCAGCGCGCATCAGGTGCAGCAGCGCCGCGAGACGCACGTTGACGCTGACGGCGGCGAGCGCCGTCGACTGCTGGAAGTGCTCGAGGAGATCGCCGAACTGTCCGGCATCGCCGAGCGTGTCGGCCAGCGACTGCCGCGCCCGCTCGTCGAGCCCGCGCGATGCGCCCTCGAGACACAGCGCGATGATGCGATCCCACTCGGCCGTGTCGCCGCCGGAGCGTTCGCGCAGGACCTCGGCGTAGTCGATCGCGCGGATGTCGAAGTGCCCGCGGCCGGTGCCCGCCCACGCGGCGGCGATGCCGCCTTCAGCGATCAGATCTTCGGGCGCCCTGGCGAGCAGCAGGAGCAGCGCACGCCAGTCGTCGGCGTCGGCGTCGTGATGGATCGTCAGCTCGCCGATGAGGCGCTCGTGGAGCAGGGCGGCGAGCTCGCCGATCGCCGGGTCCTGCCGGACCGGCGACTGTCCGTCGATGACAATCGTGTCGGGACGCACGCTGCACACGACCCGTCCGTCGGCAGCGAGGCGAGCGGCGGCGGCGACGAGGCGGGCGAGGGAGCTGCCGATGGCGGGATGGGCGCCCGGATAGAGAGACACGGCCCGGGCCGCGGCTTTGCAGGCGCGAGCGAATTCAGCGAGCCGCCCGCTCCGTTCCGCGGGCATCGGCTCGGTCGTCGGCGCGTCGGACCGCATGTGCCGTACAGAATTCTACCGGAGCGAGGCCTTATACTGGGCCGTCTCCCATGCGTTTCGTCGATGTCATCGCCAGCAAGCGCGACGGGGGCGTCCTGTCGCGCGCTGCAATCGATGCGTTCGTGGCTGGCGTCACCGACGGGTCCGTCCCTGACTATCAGGCCTCCGCGCTGCTGATGGCGATCGTGCTGCGCGGCATGAACGACGAGGAGACCGGCTGGCTCACCGAGGCGATGGTGCGATCGGGCGATCGCGTCGATCTCTCGGACATTCCCGGCATCAAGGTCGGCAAGCACAGCACCGGCGGCGTCGGCGACAAGACCTCCGTGATCCTCGCGCCGGTCGCGGCCGCCTGCGGCGTGATCGTGCCGAAGATGTCGGGCCGCGGCCTCGGACACACCGGCGGCACGCTCGACAAGCTCGAGTCGATCCCGGGATTCCGGATCGACCTGACGATCGAGCAGTTCAAGCAGGCCCTGCGCGACGTCGGCACGGCGATCATCGGACAGACGGCATCGCTGGCCCCGGCCGACAAGAAGCTGTACGCGCTGCGCGACGTGACCGCCACCGTCGAGAGCATCCCGCTGATCTCGGCGTCGATCATGAGCAAGAAGCTGGCCGAGGGCAGCAATGCGCTGGTGCTCGACGTCAAGTGCGGCGACGGTGCGTTCATGAAGGACGTCGACCGCGCGCGTGCGCTGGCGGCGTCCATGGTGGCGATCGGCCGGCGCGCGGGTGTGCGCACCGAGGCCGTGATCACCGACATGGACGTGCCGCTCGGCCGCGCCGTGGGCAACGCGCTCGAGATCATCGAGTGCCTCGACACGCTCAAGGGCAGAGGGCCGGCCGACCTGACGGAGGAGGTGATCTACCTCGCGTCGCGCATGGTCGTGCTGGCGGGGAAGGAGACGGAGCAGGAGGCGGCGGCAGCGCGCGTGTCCGAGGCGCTGTCGTCGGGCCGGGCGCTGGAGACGTTCGCGAGGATGGTCGAGCGCCAGGGCGGGAACCCGCGCATCATCGACGACTACGCACTCCTGCCGTCGGCGCCCGGTCGCGAAATCTACCGCGCGCCGCGCGCCGGATACCTCGCCGCCATGAAGGCCGAAGCGATCGGCCGGGCCAGCGGCGTGCTCGGTGCGGGCCGCAACACCATCGGCGAGTCGGTCGATCACGGCGTCGGCATCGTGGCGTGCGCGAAGCCGGGCGAGCGCGTCGCGGCCGGACAGGCGCTGGTCGAGCTGCACCATCGCGACGGGCGCGGTCTCGAGGCGGCGCTGGCGCTCTGCCGCGACGCGATTGCGATCGGCGACGAGCCGCCGCCGCAGCGGCCGACCATCCTGGGCGATGTGCGCTGACCTGTCCGCCGTAGCATTGACGGCATTGGCGAAGGCGGAACCGTCTCGCGCCGGGCGCCCGGGCGCGTGTCTTCGACGTCGTGCGGTTCGCCCGCGAAAGAGGCGTGCCATGACCGGGGAGAGATTGTGATCGAGACAGTCGGAAGCGCCCGCCAGGCGTGGGCGAGACGGGATGCCGTGATTCTCGGCGGGCTGGCCGCGATCGCCGCGATCGGTATCGCGCTCGGGTTCGCCGGCGCCTCGCGCCTCCAGCCGGTGGCGGGGCTGGCGTTGATCCTCGCGCTCGCCTACTGCCTGTCCTCGGCGCGATCGGCCATCGACTACCGGACCGTCGCCTGGGGGCTCGGCCTGCAGTTCGTGTTCGCCCTCGTCGTGCTGAAGACCGAGATCGGCCGCACGGCGTTCCAGACGCTCGGCGGCCTGATCACCAGGATTCTGGACTTCGCGTTCGTCGGGTCCTCCTTCGTCTTCGGGCCCCTCGGCAATCCGGAGGTGTGGCCGAAGATCGTCACCGGAGTGCTCGGACCCGACGGGAACCAGTACGCCAACATCTTCGCCTTCATGGTGCTGCCGACGATCATCTTCATCGCCGCGCTGTTCGCGATGCTCTACTACTTCGGCATCATGCAGGTGATCGTGCGGATGTTCGCCATCGTGATGCGCCGGTTCATGAAGGCGAGCGGCGCCGAATCCCTGAACGTCGCCGCCAGCATCTTCATGGGGCAGACCGAGGCGCCGCTGACCATCCGTCCGTTCCTGCCCCGCCTGACCGAGTCGGAGCTGATGACGGTGATGACCGCCGGCATGGCCCACATCTCCGGCGGCGTGATGGCGGCCTACATCCTGTTCGGCGTCGAGGCGCAGCATCTCCTCACGGCGGTGATCATGACCGCCCCCGGCACGCTGATGATGGCCAAGCTCTTCGTGCCGGAAACCGCCGAGCCCGAGACGATGGGGACCGTGAAATTGGCGATCCAGCAGACGGACGTCAACGTCATCGACGCAATCGGCCGGGGCACGGGCGAGGGGCTGCACCTGGCGCTCAACGTCGGCGCGATGCTGATTTCCTTCCTGGCGCTGGTCGCGCTCCTCAACGCCGGGCTGGGGCTGATCGGCCAGGCGCTCGGCATCGAGCTGAGCCTGCAGCTGATTCTCGGCTGGGTGTTCGCACCGGTCGCCTGGGCGCTGGGCGTGCCGTGGCGCGATGCCGCCACCGTCGGCAACCTGCTCGGGACGCGCATGGTGCTCAACGAGTTCGTCGCCTATTCCCAGCTCGGCCCGCTCAAGGGCGTGCTCGATCCGAAGTCGTTCACCATCGCGACGTTCGCGCTGTGCGGGTTCGCCAACTTCAGCTCGATCGGCATCCAGATTGGCGGCATCGGCGCGCTGGCGCCGGAACGTCGCCACGACCTGGCGCGGCTCGGGCTGCGTGCGATGCTCGCCGGGACGTTCGCCAACTTCCTCACCGCCACCATCGCGGGGATGTTGCTGTAGGCCGCCGCCGTGGTGCGCTGCGCCGATCCGACACCGTGACCGTGCTGCCCGATACCTTCGAACGCGTCGAGGAAGCCGCTGCCGCCGTGCGCGCGCGCTGCGGCACGCCGCCGCAGGTGGCGATCGTCCTCGGCTCGGGACTCGGCGATTTCGCCGATACGCTCCAGGACGCGGTGGCCACGCCCTACGAGCAGCTTCCGCACTGGCCGGCGTCGAAAGTGATCGGCCACTCGGGCCGGCTCGTCGTCGGCACCGTCGCCGGCCGGCGCGTTGCGGCGCTCGCCGGCCGGGTGCATTTCTACGAGGGCCACTCGCTCGACACCGTCGTGTTCGCGATCCGCGTCATGGGACGGCTCGGCGTGAAGCAGGTGATCCTGACCAACGCCGCCGGCGGCATCAACACCGGCTTCGCCCAGGGCGCGTTGATGGTCATCGACGATCACATCAACCTCCTCGGCAGCAATCCGCTCGTCGGCCCCAACGACGAACGGTTCGGCCCGCGCTTTCCCGACATGAGCGAGGTCTACTCGCGGCGGCTGCGCGGCATCGCCGACGAGGCGGCTCGGGCGAAGGCCATCCCCGTCAGCCACGGCATCTACATCGCGGTGCATGGACCCAGCTACGAGACGCCGGCCGAGATCCGCGCCTTCCGCATCCTCGGCGCCGACGCCGTCGGCATGTCGACGGTTCCAGAGGCGATCGCCGCGCGCCACATGGGTCTCGAGGTGCTCGGCATCTCGTGCATCACCAACATGGCGGCCGGTGTGCTGCCGAAGCCGCTCGATCACGACGAGGTGATGGAGACGGCGAGGAGGGTGCGCGGAGCGTTCATCGGGCTGCTCGAAGGGGTGGTGGAGAGACTCTAGACTACAAGAAGTGGAGAAGTGGAAGAAGTAGACAAGTGGAAGAAGTGAAGTGGAAAAGTAGAAAGTAGAAAGTGGGAAGTGGAAAGTCGAAAGTAGAAAACTGGAAAGTGAAACGTGAAGAACGATGAGCTGGTGGCCGCGGCGAGGCGGGCCCGGCGACATGCGCATGCGGCATATTCGGGATTCAAGGTGGGCGCGGCGCTGGAGACGTCGAGCGGCGTCATCATCACGGGCTGCAACGTCGAGAACGCCACCTACGGCCTGACTATCTGTGCCGAGCGCGTGGCGATGTTCAAGGCGCTGTCGGAAGGCCACCGCAGGTTCCGGCGTGTTGCCGTCGTGGCCGACACGGCGGCGCCGACGCCGCCCTGCGGCGCGTGCCGCCAGATCCTCTGGGAGTTCGGCGGCGACCTGGAAGTGATCCTTGCCAATCTGAAGCGCGAAACGGGACGACACCAGCTCAAGGATCTGCTGCCGCTCCCCTTCGACGCGCGTCTGTTGTAAGCGCTGCGCCCTGCGCGGCGCCGGGTGCCCCGCCTGATATCATCGTCGACGAATGCTGCCAACCCTCGAGTGGAAAGACGATGCGGTCGTGATGATCGACCAGCGCAAGCTGCCGGCATCCGAGGTCTACGTGACCTGCAGGACGGCCGGCGACGTGGCCAGGGCCATCAAGACGATGGTGATTCGCGGCGCCCCGGCGATTGGCGTCGCCGCGGCCATGGGGATTGCCGTCGGGATGCTGCGCAGCCGTGCGACGGGAACGAAGCAGTTCACCACCGAGTTCCAGAAGACCTGCGATCTGATGGCGGGCACGCGGCCGACGGCGGTCAACCTGTTCTGGGCGATCGAGCGCATGAAGAAGACGTTCGCCGCCGCCGCGCAGAACGGCCACTCGGTCGACGAGATCAAGCGCAGGCTGGTCGATGAGGCCCGGGCGATTCACGACGAGGACGTGCAGAGCTGCCGGACGATGGGGGCGCACGGCGCGGCGCTGGTGCCGGAAAGGGCGCGCATCCTGACGCACTGCAACGCCGGCGCGCTGGCCACCGCCGGGTACGGGACGGCGCTCGGCGTCATCCGCGCCGCGGCGGAGCAGGGCAAGACGATCACGGTGCTCGCCGACGAGACGCGGCCGTTCCTGCAGGGGGCGCGCCTCACGGCATGGGAGCTGGTCAGGGACGGCATCGAGACGACCGTCATCACCGACAACATGGCCGGGGCGCTGATGCGGCTCGGTCAGGTCGACCTGGTGGTGGTCGGCGCCGATCGCATTGCCGCCAATGGCGACGTCGCCAACAAGATCGGCACCTATAGCGTCGCCGTCCTGGCCAGGGAGCACGGCATCCCGTTCTACGTGGCCGCGCCGCTGTCGACCGTCGACCTCGGCACACCCGACGGGAGCGGCATTCCGATCGAGGAGCGCAACGAGCGCGAGGTCACCCACATCGGCGCCAGCCGCCTGACGCCCGAGGGCGCCCGCATCCGCAACCCGGCCTTCGACGTGACGCCGGCCGGATACGTGACCGCCATCATCACCGAGCGCGGCGTCGCGCGGGCACCGTTCACCGAATCTCTTCCCCGTCTCTTCGCGCAGAGCGCGGCTCTCTGACGCGTGCAATGCAGAATGCGGACGCTACTCCGACCGCGTCGCCTTTGCCGTTGCATTCTGAATAACAGCCATGGTTGTTCTGGGCATCGAAACCTCCTGCGATGAGACGGCCGCGGCGCTGGTCGAGGAGACCGGCGACGTTCAGCGCCCGTGGCGCCTGCGTTCCAGCGTGGTCGCCTCGCAGGTCGAGATTCACCGCGCCTGGGGCGGTGTGGTGCCCGAGCTCTCGGCGCGCCAGCATATCCGCGATATCTGCGGCGTGGTCGAGCGGGCGCTGGCGGAAGGCGGATCGCGCTTCGACGCCATTGCCGTGACGCAGGGGCCCGGCCTCGTCGGATCGCTGCTGGTCGGGATCTCGTTCGCGAAGGCGCTGGCGTGGTCGCGCGGCGTGCCGCTCGTCGGCGTCCACCACCTGGCGGGCCACATCGAGTCGCTCGTGCTCGAGCACGGCGAGCTGCCGCTGCCGTCGGTCGTCCTCGTCGTCTCGGGCGGGCACACGAGCCTCTATCGCGTGCCGCAGGCCGGCTCGTACGAGCTGCTCGGCCGGACGCGCGACGATGCCGCCGGCGAGGCGTACGACAAGGTGGCCAAGCTGCTGGGGCTGGGGTATCCGGGCGGGCCCGCCATCGATCGCATGGCGGCCTCCGGCGACGACCGCGCGGTCCTGTTCCCCAAGACCCGCCTGACACATGCCGACCGCAATGCGCCGCAGCTGCCCGGCCGGCGCGACTTCAGCTTCAGCGGCTTGAAGACGGCGGTGCTGCGCTACGTGACGCAGCGGCGGCAGGCGCTCGGCCTGCCCGACGACGCCCCGCTGCCGCAGGCCGAGGTCGCCGACATCTGCGCCAGCTTCCAGCGCGTCGTCGTCGAGACGCTGGTCGAGCGGCTGTTCGACGCGGCGCGGTTCGCGGGCGCACGGAGCGTCGGCATTGCCGGCGGTGTCTCGGCCAACAGCCGGCTGCGCGCTGCCGCGCGGGCCCGCGGCGAGGCGCGCGAGATTCCGGTGTTCGTGCCGAGCCTGTCGCTCTCGACCGACAACGCGGCGATGATTGCGGCGGCAGGGCTGCGCCAGCTGAGCGCCGGCCAGCGCTCGGACTGGACGCTCAGCGCCGACGCGTCCTTGAGGCTGTAGGGCGATGAAGACCGCGACCGAATACCTCTGGTTCACTACCACCCGGCGCCAGGAGTTCGTCCGCATCACCGACGAAGTCGCGGCGGTCGTGAAGAAGAGCGGCGTGCAGGAAGGGTTGTGCCTCGTCTCGGCGATGCACATCACCGCCGCCGTCTACGTCAACGACTGGGAGGACGGGCTCATTCACGACTTCCAGGTCTGGCTGGAAAAGCTCGCGCCGGCCGGCCTGGATTACCGGCATCATCAGACCGGCGAGGACAACGCCGACGCGCACCTGAAGCGGACGATCATGGGGCACCAGGTCATGTTGCCGATCACGGCGGGCAAGCTCGACCTGGGGCCGTGGGAGCAGGTCTTCTACGCCGAGTTCGACGGTCAGCGCAGAAAGCGCGTTGTCGTAAAGGTCATAGGGGAATGAGCGACCGCAGGTATCCCGACCGGCCGTATGTCGGCGTCGGCGGCATCATCGTGCACGGCGGCCGTGTCGTGCTGGTCAAGCGCCGCTTCGAGCCGCTCGCCGGGCAGTGGAGCGTCCCCGGCGGCGCGGTGGAGGCCGGGGAGTCGCTGGAGGCCTGCGTCAAGCGTGAGATGGCCGAGGAGACCGGCTTCGAGGTGGAGGTCGGGCCGGTCGTCGAGGTTCTCGACCGCATCACGCGCGACGATGAGGGAAAGGTTCTCTATCACTACGTGCTGATCGACTACCTGTGCTGGGCCGTCGGGGGGCAGCTCTGCGCCGGATCGGACGTCGCCGAAGCCGTGCTCGTCGAGCCGTCCGAGCTGGCGCAGTACGAGCTGGCCGAGATCACGCTGGCCGTAATCGAGCGCGCGCTGGAAATGGCGCGCGACATGCCCCCGCCGGTGGTCCACGAGTAGAATTCCCGCACCATGGACGATGTGCTGTCGCGCGACGCGGCCTGGGCGCTCCTCACCGAGTGGACCACGAGCGAGAGCCTGCGCAAGCACGCGCTGGCGGTCGAGGCGGCGCTTCGCGGATACGCGCGGAAGTTCGGCGCCAACGAAGACGAGTGGGGGATCGTGGGGCTCCTGCACGACTTCGACTACGAGCGCTATCCGACGCCGGACAACCACCCTTTCAGAGGCGTCGAGGAGCTGAGGCGCCGCGGCTACCCCGAGTGGGTGACGCGCGCGATTCTTTCACACGCGCAGTATTCGGGCGTGCCGCGCGAGAGTCCGCTGGAGAAATCGCTGTTCGCCTGCGACGAGATGGCGGGCTTCGTGACCGCCGCCTCGCTCGTCCGGCCCAGCAGGAGTGTGCTCGACCTCGAGCCGTCGTCGGTGATCAAACGGATGAAGGACAAGGCGTTCGCCAGAGGCGTGTCGCGCGACGACCTGCGCCAGGGCGCCGCGGAGCTCGGCCTGCCGCTCGAGGAGCACGTCGCCAACGTCATCGCATTCCTGCGCGAACGGGCGGACGTCCTCGGGCTGCGGGGCACGCTGTGAATCCCGCCTGCGCCATCGGCTTCGCCGAGACAGGCTCGAACGACCCGAACGATCCAGCCGCTTTGCACGTATGAGTTCTTCGATGACGCCGGTGGTCGATCTGCAGGGTGTCAGTGTGCGATACGGCCGCCAGTGGGCGCTCCGCGAGGTCACCGCGGCGTTCCCCGCCGGCGCCGTCGGCCTGCTCGGACCCAACGGCGCGGGCAAGAGCACGATGATCAAGACGCTGCTCGGCCTGCTGCCGCCCGATGCCGGCCAGATGCGGGTGCTCGGCCTCGACGTGCGGCGCTCGCCGCTGCAGATTCGGGGCCGGATCGGCTACATGCCGGAGAACGATGCCTACATTCCGCGCATGAACGCGGTCACGTTCGTCGCCTATTGCGGCGAGCTGGCCGGGCTGCCGCCGGCCGATGCGATGCAGCGCGCGCACGAGGTGCTCTACTACGTGGGCCTTGGCGAGGCCCGCTACCGCAACGTCGAGCAGTACTCGACCGGCATGAAGCAGCGCATCAAGCTGGCCCAGGCGCTCGTCCACGATCCCAGCCTGCTGTTCCTGGACGAGCCCACCAACGGCATGGACCCGAGGGGTCGCGACGAGATGCTCGAGCTCATTCGCGACATCGCCCACAACAAGCACATCAACCTGATCCTCTCGTCGCACCTGCTGCCGGACGTGGAATATACCTGCGATCACGTCGTCGTCCTCGACAAGGGGGCCGTCGCGGCCGCCGGTCCGATTGCCAAGCTCAAGGGGCCGGCCGGCCGCGTCTTCGAGCTCCGCGTGAAGGGCGACGCCGCGCAGTTCCTCGCCGCGATGAGCGCCGCCGGTCTGGAGTGCCATGCCACCGACGAGGACGTGATGCGCGTGTTCGTGCCCGAGGAGCGCGGGCCGCGGTTCCTGTTCGAGCTGGCCTCGCAGCACCGGGTCCAGGTCCGGCACCTCCGTCCGAGCGTGCCGACGCTGGAGGATGTGTTTGCAAAGGCTGTCGGGGAGAACTGAGATGCGGGACGCGAAGGCACAGGGGTTTTGCATGTCGCGTGTCGCGTTCAGCATTTCGAGTTACTGAGATGCCGATCCACGACCAGGGCTATCGCCACTACGGCGGTCAGCGCGCGGCGCACGGCCGCGCCTGGTGGGTCATCGCGCGCTCGCAGATCCTGAGCGCCCTCCAGCAGCGGCCGTTCCGCTTTCTGCTGTTCATTGCGTGGGCGCCGTTCGTGGTCCGCGCGGTGCAGATCTACGTTTCCTCCACCAGCCTGCCCGTCGCCGAGTTCATCGCCACCACGCCGGAGCTGTTCCGCGATTTCCTGTCCCAGCAGCGGCTGTTCGTATTCCTGGTGACCATCGGCCAGGCGGGGCTCATTGCCGAGGATCGCCGTACGAACGCCCTGCAGCTGTATCTGTCGAAGCCGCTGACCCGGGTCGAATACATCGTCGGCAAGCTCGTGCCGCCGCTGGCCTACGTGCTGTTCGTCACGCTCGTCCCCTCGCTGCTCCTGCTTCTGCTGCAGATCATCTTCGCCGGGAGCCTGTCGTTCCTGCGTGCGAACCTGTTCCTGCTCCCCGCGATCACGCTCTTCTCGCTCATTCAGGCGCTGCTCGCGGCGTTCGTGATTCTCGCCCTCTCGTCGCTGACGAGGAGCCGCCGCTTCGTGGCGATCATGTACGCCGGCGTCACCTTCTTCACGTTCGCCATGTATCAGGTGCTGCGGGGCATCACGGGCAGCCGGACGTGGGCGGTGATTTCCCCGATCGAGATGCTCGACATCATTGCCAATGCCGCTTTTCGCAGCCGGGGCCTGCCGCCCGTGCCGGTCTACATGGCGGTGATCGCGGTCGTGGCGATGATTGCGCTGGCGATGTTCATCCTGGAGCGCCGCATCCGCGGCGTCGAGGTGGTGGCGTGACCCTTCGGCTCGCGCCGCTCGCTCGGGGCAGGTCGCGATGATTGCCACCCAGCATCTGTCCAAGTGGTATGGGCAGGTCTCCGGGCTGAACGACGTCACCGTCCACGTGCCGCCCGGCATCACCGGGCTGCTCGGGCCGAACGGCGCCGGCAAGTCGACCTTCATGAAGCTGGTCACCGGGCAGCTCAAGCCGAGCAAGGGGACGATCACGGTGTTCGGCGAGCCGATCTGGGGAAATCCGGCGTTGTTCCACCGCATCGGCTTCTGCCCGGAGCAGGACGCCTTCTACGAGCGGATGACCGGGCTGGCCTGGGTGACGGCGCTCGTCACGCTGAACGGCCTCGAGCCGGACGAGGCCGATGCCGCGGCCAGGCGGGCGCTCGAAGCGGTGGACCTGATGGAGGCGGCCGACAAGAAGATCGGCGCCTACAGCAAGGGCATGCGCCAGCGGATCAAGATGGCGCAGGCCATCGTGCACGATCCCGAGCTGCTCATCCTCGATGAGCCGCTGAGCGGAATGGATCCGTTGATGCGGCGGCGCACCATCCGGCTGATTCGCGACTGGGGCCGTGCCGGCAAGAGCGTGCTCGTCTCGAGCCACATCCTGCACGAGATCGAAGCGATGACGTCCAACATCCTGCTCATCAACAACGGCCGTATCCTGGCGGAAGGCAACGTCCACCAGATCCGCGAGCTGATCGACACGCACCCGCACTCGGTCTTCATCCGCGCCGAGAAGCCGAAGGCCATCGCCCGCGAGCTCCTCGCCGAGGACGGCGTCATCAGCATGCGGTTCGAGCCCGGCGGGATGGTGGTCGAAACGGCGCGGCCCGATGCGTTCTACGCGCGCCTCACCGAGATGGCGGCGTCCGGTGAATTCGGCACCATCGACGAAGTGACGTCGCCCGACGACAACCTGCAGGCCGTCTTCAGATACCTGGTGAAGCAATGATTCCTTCGACGGCTTCCGCGGCGGCGCCAGCGCCCCGGTCCTCCCCGTTCATGCGCGGCGCCTGGCGTGTCTTCGAGCTGTCGCTCGGGGAGATGCTGTGGTCGCGCCGTACCATCTTCCTCGCCATCGTGGTCGGCTGCCCGGTGCTCGTCGCTGCGGTCATCCGCATCATCGACTACGCCGGCTTCGTCCCGCTGCGAATCGACGGCAGGCGCATGGACTACGCCGCGATCTTCGGCACGATGATCTGGCTGCTGTTCCTGCGCTTCATCGTGCCGGTGCTTGGCGTCTTCTACGGCACCGCCCTCATTGCCGACGAAGTCGAGGACAAGACGATCACGTATCTCTTCACGCGTCCGATTCGGCGAAGCGCGGTGCTGGTCGGCAAGTACATCGCCTACCTCGTGTGCACCATCCTGGTCGTGCTGCCCGGGGTGATGCTCGTGTATTTCCTGATCGTTCCGTTCAGCCAGGTGGCCGCCACCTTCAGTCTGCTCGTCACCGATCTGGGCATCCTGGCGCTCGGCCTGGCCGCGTACGGCGGCCTGTTCGCGCTGGTCGGGACGGCGCTGAAGCGACCGCTCGTCGCCGGGCTGGTGTTCGCGTTCGGCTGGGAGCAGTTCGCGCTGATCATGCCGGGTTACGTCCGCCGGTTCACGCTGATGTATTACATGCAGTCGCTCGTCCCGCACGCGATGCCGGCCGAGGGGGTCCAGTCCCTCCTCGAGGCGTTTTTCAGCGACACGCCGTCGACGATGACTGCCCTGGCGGCTCTGGTCCTCGCGACCATCGTGTCGCTCGGGCTGGCGGGCCGTATCGTCGAGCGGCGCGAATACGTGCTGGAACAGTGACGGTACGGGCGGCGGACCCGGGCGGCAGGCTTCGAGGGTAAGATCGAACCCGAACGCGCCTGGATCCGTATTGGTCGGCAAGGAGCGGTGTCGATGACCAGACGAACACGACTGTTTGTGGCGATTTCGGCGGGAATTCTCGTGGTCGGGCTGGGCACGGGGCTGCTCGCCTCCTACATGGGCATCCAGAACCTGACGCTCATCGGCGGCGACGGGCCGGCCGAGTTCGCGTATGTGCCTGCTGATGCACGCATGCTGGGGTATGCCGACGTTCGTGCCGTCATGGATTCGGAGGTCCGCCGCAAGCTGCTCGAGGTGAACCCCGGTTCCGAGGGCGCCGAACGGTTCCGGGAGCGCACGGGCATCAACCTCATGGAGGACGTGGACGCCGTGCTGGCCGCGGTCACTCCGGAAGCCGCCGACGGACAGGGTCCCCCGCTCGTGCTGGCTCGCGGCCGCTTCGATCAGGTTCGTCTGGAGGGGTTTGCGCGCGAGGAGGGCGGCGTGGTCGAGGACTACCAGGGGTCGCGCCTGATCACCCGCGACGAGTTCGCCCTCGCGTTCGTCGAGCCCGGCATCGTGGCGCTGGGCCGGCCGGCCGCGGTCCGCCGCGCCATCGATACAAAGCGCGCCGGAGACGCCAACATCACCAGCAACGACGAAGTGATGCGGCTGGTGAAGCAGGTCGACGATGGCACCGTGTGGGGCGTGGCGCGATTCGACGCCCTCGCCGGCATGCGCATTCCCAACGAGGTGAAGGATCGTCTCCCCGCCATCAGCTGGTTCTCCGCAAGGGGTGTGGTCAACGGCGGGATCGAAGGGCTTCTTCGGGCCGAAGCGCGCGACGATCAGGCGGCGCAGGATCTTCGCCAGGTCGTCCAGGGCTTCGTCGCGCTGGCCCGTATGCAGGCCGGATCCGGCAACCCCGAGGTTGCCGACTTCGTCAACTCGCTCCAGATCACGGGGCAGGGCAGGACCGTCTCGCTCGGGTTCTCCGTGTCGGCTTCGATGATCGATACGCTCAGCGCGCTGCGCGCCGGCCGCCGGCCGTCGCAAGCCCAGCCGGACGCCGAGCCCGAGACGCCGGAGCAGCCCGACCGTCGCCGGCCCGCGACGCCTGCGCTGTAGGCGACGGAGGTCCGGCTGAAGCCGGACACTACGCTGAAGCCGGACACTGGTCCGGCTGAAGCCGGACACTACGGCTCAATTCGGACGCTCCAGTTTCCCCGCTGTAAATGCGCTGCGAGGGGGCGGCGTAGAACCGGATACAAGTGGCTGACCTCGTCTTTTTCTACGGGACGCTGATGACGCCCTTCAACCGCATAGGGCGACACGGACTCGATCAGCACCTGGTCTTCAAGGGCCGTGGCTCGATTGAAGCCGCCCTCTTCGATCTCGGTATCTACCCGGCGGCGGTGCCGTCGTCAGACGGCCGTGTCTGGGGAGAAGTCTACGAGATGCTCCGGCCAGTCATCGTCCTGCGGGCGCTGGACGAAATCGAGGGCTACCGCCCGAGCGAACCCGAGTCCAGCCTCTACACCCGGCGTCTCACCTCGGTGACGATGGAGGACGGGACCGTCGTCCAGGCGTCGGCGTACTTCTACAACGCGCCGCTGGGCCGCGCCGAGCGTATCGCCTCGGGCGACTACCTGGAACACCTCAGAGGCTCCTGACGCGGCGCCCGGCCGCGTCCTTCTATACACCGCTGCGGTGGGACCGCAGCGAGTCCATGAATTCCGCGATCGCCGTGGCAACGTGCTCGGACGGCTCGACGAACTCGATGCCCGTCCAGTACACGACCACGTCCTGATCGACGTCGCTGATCTGCGAGTGGACGACGCGTCCCTTCACCACGATGGAACGTGCGCCGAGCGTGAGGCGAAGGTCGTGGAGGGAATTGAGGTGCAGGGGGAACCGCGTCTCGACCAATGCTCCGCCGAGGCTGATCTCCTTGATCAGCATCGGCTGAAAGACCATCACTTCCCCCTGGAGGCGGCCCAGCATCGGGACGCGCTCGGAGTCGCGCTTGTCCGGCGGCATCGGTCGAGGATACAGCATCGGGCGGAAGGCTGCAGCCTTCGCGCCGATCAATTCATCCGCAGCGCCGGACGGCTCACGAACACGCTGTCGTCGTCATCGGCGGGCGGCGCAAGCACCTCGTCGAAGTTCTGGCCCTCGTGCTCGGTGGTGTACGTGAGCACCGGGATCTCGCTCGTCTCCGGATCGAGCTTCAGCATCGTGAGCAGCTGGAAGCCATCGAGCTCTTCGATGCGCGTGCACAGAATCACGAGGTCGGGGAGGACTTTCCGGATCTGCGAATAGGCACGGTCGCCAGGCTCGACGAACACCATGTCGTACCGGCCCGCGTCGAGCACGGACTCGAGCATGCCGAGAACTTCGGTATTGCCATTCACCACGACCACCTTCTGCACCGGCGCGTCGGCGGCGATTTGGGCGATTTGATTGGTGTCAGCCAGCATTTTGGTAACCAGCCCTTCTGACTTGTTATCTATTCAGGAACCATGCCACGAGAATTTCAGGCGCAAAACGCGCATTTCAGTGGACGTCATCCTGCGCAAGCGCCACTGCAGGACACCTCGACCAGTGGACACGCACGGGTCTTCTGACGCTAACCCGTTGCGCGATAGCCGGTTGCCTTCGCAAATGCGGAGTGTCAAAAATTGATCCCGGGGGTCCGGGGTTTCCGGGTTTTCCTCGTCTTTCAGCCGCATGCTGCCGCCTGCACGCGGAAGATGCGGAAGAATCGGCATCTGTGCGGACGAACCGACGACGGCCACCCCTGTGATGTCCGCCGGCGCGCGGACGAGGAACAGCTGTGCGCACCTACGAAAACTACATAGACGGCGAGTGGACACGATCTGTGTCCGGGCGGACCTTCGAGAACCGGAACCCCGCCGACCGCGACGACGTGATCGGCCTCTTCCAGGACTCGACCGAGGCCGATGTCGACGCCGCGATCGATGCGGCCGCGCGTGCGTACCCGAAGTGGCGCCTCGTGCCGGCGCCGAAGCGTGCGGAGCTCCTGCTGGCGGCCGCCGCCCGGTTCATCGAGCAGAAAGAGGCGTTCGCGCGGGACATGACGCGCGAGATGGGCAAGGTGCTCGAGGAGACCCGCGGCGACGTGCAGGAGGCGATCGACATGTCGCAGTTCATGGCCGGCGAGGGGCGCCGGCAATACGGACAGACCGTGCCGTCCGAACTGCGCGACAAGTTCGCCATGTCGGTGCGCCAGCCGCTCGGCGTGTGCGCGATGATCACGCCCTGGAACTTCCCGATGGCCATCCCATCCTGGAAGATCGCCCCGGCGCTGGTCTGCGGCAACACGGTCGTGTTCAAACCGGCGACACTCACGCCGCTTTCGGCGGTCAACTTCGTGAAGGTGCTCGCCGAGGTCGGGGTACCTCCTGGCGTGGTCAATCTCGTTACCGGCGGACCCGATGTCGGTACCCGGATGACGACGCACGATGAGGTCAAGGTCGTGTCGTTCACCGGCTCGACGGCGGTCGGCCGGCTCGTGAATCAGAACGCCGCCTCGAGCTTCAAGAAGGTGCACCTCGAGATGGGCGGGAAGAACGCCATCGTCATCATGGATGACGCGCAACTCGACCTTGCCGTGGAAGGCTGCCTCTGGGGCGGCTTCGGCACCACCGGTCAGCGCTGCACCGCGGCAAGCCGTGTCGTGGTGCACGAGAAGGTGCACGACGCGTTCCTGAACGAGTTCGCCGCGCGAGCGAAGGCTCTGCGCGTCGGCAACGGGCTCGATCCCGACGTCCAGATGGGGCCGTCGGTCAGCGAGCAGCAGCTCGAGACGGTGATGAAGTACGTCGAGGTCGGCAAGGCCGAGGGCGCCCGCCTTGTCGTTGGCGGCCATCGCCTCGAGGGCGGCATCTACGCCAGGGGGTGGTTCCACGAGCCGACGATCTTCGCCGACGTCAGTCCGTCGATGCGGATCGCCCGCGAGGAGATCTTCGGGCCGGTCGTCTCGGTGATGCGCTGCTCGTCGCTCGACGAGGCGATCGCGATCGGGAACGATGTCGCTTACGGTCTGTCGGCGTCGATCTACACGCGCGACATCAACAAGGCGTTCCGGGCGATGCGCGACATGTACACGGGGATCTTCTACGTGAACGCGCCGACAATCGGCGCCGAGGTCCACCTGCCGTTCGGCGGGACGAAGGCGACGGGCAACGGCCACCGCGAAGCGGGGACCGCCGCCCTCGATGTGTTCTCGGAGTGGAAATCGATCTACGTGGACTTCAGCGGGAAGCTGCAGCGCGCGCAGATCGATACGTAGGGCGCGTCCCTCTGGACGCGCCCTGGCCGGTCGTCCCTTAGAACCTGATCCCCAGCGCCATGCGGAAGGTGCGTCCGCCGTTCTCACCGGTCGACCACCGCGGATAGTGCGTGTTCGCGGTGCCCTTGCCGAACTGGGCGCTGCGGAGGAACCCGGTCCGGAGACCGAGCTCGTCGACCGGGCTGTTCGGGTCGGGGGTGACCGTCGTGTTCCACAGAATGAGCTTCTGATTGTTGAACAGGTTATAGACCTGGAAGAGAACGTAGAGCGACAGCGTCTTGATGTTGAGCGTGGCGCCGCGCGACGCGATCCAGTTGACGACGCGGGTCGGCGCCGCCGTCGGCGTCGTGGCGTTGCCGTTCCAGAGCGGGATGGGCTGGCCGTCGGGGCCGATCACGGGACGTCCGCCCGACGAGAGATAGTCGGTCTGGAAGACGTAGCCCGTGGACGACTGCGAGTTGCCCCCCGTGCGGAACGACTTGAAGTGCTCGAAGCCGACCTTGACGTCGTGGCGCCCGATCGCCGGGCTGGTCAGGAAGTGCGACAGGCTGCCCGTGAACTGCCGGTTGTTGCGATCCTCGGGATCGTTCGCGTCGAAATACGGCGCGTTGTAATGGCGGTTGTTCACCGATCCCGGGATCTGTCCCCGCGTCAGGAACGGTGAATCGCGGATGTCGGTGCTCGTGCCGCCCGCGTTGCGAATGCTCTGATCCTTCCGCGACCACTGGAACGTCCCGAAGGTCAGGGTCAGAACAGCCAGCGCACGAGGAAGTGGCCGCTCGTGCCCTCGCTGAACAGGTCGGGCATGCCGTATCGCGGATCGCGCGGCCCGGCCGGGTCGGTCCGGGCGTCGATCATCGTGTTGTAGTCGTACCCGAGCGCGAGGTTGGTCCGGGACAGATCGATTCCTGATGCCGACCGCTGCCGATTCAGGTAGTTGAACCGGTGCCGGACGGTCTTCTGATTGAACACGTTCAGCACGTTCAGCTCGAGCCGGAGACGTTGACGCCCGCCAAGGCCGATCGCGTGCGAGACGAGCACGTCGGTCGAGGAGAGCACCGGCGTTCGCCCCATGTCCCCTCGTCCGTCCGCCATCACTTCGATGTCGTTCAGCGTGGTGACGTACGTGGTGAGCGGCGTGCCGCTCCCCGCGTACACGTTCACGCCGATTTCGGTGCCGAACGGCAGGATGGCGGCCCCATACAGCTTCGCCACATGCGGGCGATCGGTCGCGAGCCGCCCCTGCGGATCGAGACGGCCGTGGGCATCCCACATCGATTCGTCGAGATCCCACGACCGGTTGACGTTGCTGCCGGGGCGGAAGATGCTGCCCGCCTGCTGCTGATCGGTCGAAAAAGCGCCGAGCGTCGGCGTCCGGATCTCGTCCGAGTTCTGCAGCCCGGCGTAGTTGCCGTACAAGCGGCTCCAGACGTAGCTCCCGCCCATGAACCAGCTTCCCGACAACCGGCGGACGAACGAGACCTGTACGGCGTCGTACTGCCGTCTGGCCCGCGGCACGGCGAAGGGCGGCGTGGCCGTCGAAATCAGCGCGCTGGTGGCGCTGCCCTCGCCGGGGTTGGCATACAGGTAGACCTCGTTGCCGTTCACCAGCACGCCGATGTCCTCGATGGTGCGAACCAGGCGGTTGTGTACGTAGTTGACCGTGGCCACCGCGCTCTCGCCCACCTGCAGCTCGAGACCGGCGTTGAAGCTGTCCTGGCTCATCGGCTTGATGGCGGGATCCACCGAATCGAAGCTGGGTACGCGTCGATCGCGATATCCCTCCGGGCTCCCCCACAGGTCGCGTCCGGGCATGTTGTGCAAGCCGAGGGAGAAGACCTGTGCCGGATCGTCGAGCGTGCGGTAGTACACCTTCCAGATCTCGCCGCCGAACGACAGGCGCGCCAGGTCGAACTTGGTCCAGTCGTAGTAGCGCCCGTAGCTGCCGAACAGCTTCGCGCGGCCGTCGCCGCGCAGGTCGTAGGCGGCCCCGATCCGGGGCGCAATCTTGTCGCCGAAGCCGAACCGGATCGCGTGGGCCCGCAGCTCCGGCCGGTACGACGGGATGGTCTCGCGTTCGACGCGCAGGCCGACGTTCATCGTGAGGTTGCCGCGCGTCCACTGATCCTGCACGAACACATGGGCGATGCTGGCGGCGGCGCGGCCCGCCGCCCCGACGTCGTGGACTTCGTAGTAGCCGAACGCGCCGCGCCCGTCGCCGACGCCGTCCACGCTGCTCGTGAAGGTGGAATCCCAGAACACGTCCACGTGTCCGTTCGGATAGCGCCGATCCACGTCGTTGGCGTTGCGCCGTATCCCGGCGCCGGCCTTCAGCGAGTGATAGCCGCCCGCAAGGAACGACGCGCTGTAATCGGCCTGCACGAACGTCTGCGTCGTCGTATCGTGATCCGTGACGGTCACGGCGGGTGTGTTCTGGTACAGGCTCGCGCCCTGCACCTCGGCCGGCACGCCGGCAAGTCCGATCGAGCTCGTTCGGTACCTCACCGGGGTCGTCGCCGGAATGCCGCGGTCGCGGTAGTCGTCGCGGAAATGGCCCGCCTTCACGCTGAGGAGTGAATTCTGCGAGACGTTGATGTCGACGATGCTCGAGAGATTCCGCTGGTCGATGACGAATCCACGCTGGCGGTTCGGCTCGTTGCTGACGAGGCTGCTCGAGTGAAATTGCGGTCCGGACCCGTTGTAGGCGGGCAGGCTGCCCTCGGAATACGTCGGGGTCCAGAGCAGGCCGAGCGTCGCGGTGATGCGCGGGTTGGAGACCGTGATCTTGCCGAACGCGTTCGTCGTCGTCTGCGAGTTGCGCAGCGTGGCGGGTTCGAGGCCGTTGTTGAATCCGTAGTCCGCGGATCTCCGCCGGAGCCGCGGTGAGAGCGAGCCGAAGAAGTACAGGCTCCCGCGCACGATGGGGCCGCCGAGCGAGCCGCCGATCTCGTGGCGATGATCCGGCTGCTTCGCGTCCTGGACGTAGCTCACGGTGCGCTCGTCGACGGGAGACAGGACGAGCCGCTTCACCGGGCCCGCGCTCAGCAGGCTGCCGAGATAGTAGTAGTGGCCTTCACCGCGGAACACGTTGGTGCCCGACCTGGTCACCGCGCTGACGACCCCGCCCAGCGCGCCGCCGAACTCCGCCGGAATGCCCACCGTTCTCACCTGGACGCCCTGCAGATACTCGAACACGGTGTCCTGGCGCGACTGGCCGTTGAGCAGGCTGTTGGTGGCGACGCCGTCCACCGTGAACTGGTTTTCCGCGCCGCTGGCGCCGTTGATCTGCAGGCCGCCCTCGAGCGGCCCCTGGTTGACCGACGGCGCCCGCGCGGCGATCGACTGAAAGCTCCGGCTCTTCGGTATCCGCTCGAACTCCTCCTGGGTCACCGCGTGCGTGATGAGCGTGCTGCGCACGTCCACGAGCGGAGCGACGCCGTCGACCTGAATGACCTCGCTCAGCTCTCCGATCTGCAGCTGCGTGTTCAGCTCCAGCGTCCGTTCGGGCTGGATGACGACGTCCGTCCGTTCGGCCCGGGCGAAGCCAATCAGCTCGAAGCGGACGGTATACCGGCCGGGCGGCAGATCGACGGCCAGATACCGGCCGTCGGCGTCGCTGGAGAACGAACGGATCTCGCCGGTGCCGCTGTGGGTGGTGATGATGACGACGCCCGGAATCGGATCGCCTCGCTCATCGGTGATCCTGCCCGTCAGCGCGCCGGCGGGCTCCTGCGCCGGCGCCGGCACGGCGGCAAGGATCGCGAGCGTGAAGAGAAGAATCCTCATGTAGAGTTCGGCCCGGGGGTCTCGGCTGGCCGACGATCCTAACCCGTCACCGCCGGCGGAGCACCCGGCGGAGAAACGCAGACGGAACGCGTCGAAAAGGGCGACACAGGACAGAGGGCAATAAAAAAAGGGGGCCCGAAGGCCCCCTGTTTGCCATGCCCGGTGACGGGACCGGCTCGCGCCGGTCCCCGTCGCGTGTTCTAGAACAGCCACTTCACCAGGAACTGCCCCTGCGTTCCCGGGTTGAAGAGGTCGTCCATGTTGTAGCGCGGCTCGAACGGGCCGGCGGTGTCCGGTCGCGCGGCGATCATCGCGCGATAGTCGTACCCCTGCATGAGGTTGACGCCGCTGAGGTCGATTTCGGCCGACGCGCGGGCGCGGTTCAGATAGTTGAACCGGTGACGCGACGTCTTCTGGTTGAAGACGTTCAGCACGTTCAGCTCGAGCCGCAGACGCTGGTTCGTGCTGCCCATCCGCAGCTCGTGCGAGAGGAGCAGGTCGGTGTAGTTGAGCACGTCGGTGCGGCCCATGTCGCCGCGTCCCTCGACGAACACCTCGATGCCGTTCAGCGTGTTCACGTAGGTCGTGAGCGGCGTGCCGCTGCCGAGATACATGTTCGCGCCGATCTGCGTGCCGAACGGGAACGAGTACGCGCCGTACGCCTTGAACACGTGCGGGCGATCGGTGGCCAGGCGGCCCCTCGGATCGAGGTTGCCGTGGGCGTCGAACGTCGACTCGTCGAGATCCCAGTACCGGTTCACGTTGCCGCCGGGACGGAAGTTGAGACCCGACTGCTGCTGATCGGCGCCGTACACCAGGCCCATCGTCGGCGTCCTGATCTCGTCAGAGCTGGCAATGCCCGCGTAGTTGCCGTAGAGACGGCTCCACACATAGCTCGTGCCGAGGAACCAGTTGTTCGAGAACCGGCGGGTGAACTCGAACTGCACCGCGTCGTACTGCCGCTTGGGCTTCGGGACGAGGAACGGCGGGGTCTGCGTCGAAACCAGCGCGTTGGTGGCCAGCCCTTCTCCGGGGTTGGCGTACAGGTACACCTCGTCGCCGTCGACGAGCAGGCCGATGTCCTCGATGGTGCGCACCACGTTGTTGTGGACGTAGTTGACCGAGAACACGCTCGTGCGGCCAAGCTGATACTCGACGCCGAGGTTGAAGCTGTCCTGGCTCATCGGCTTGATGTCGGGATCGACCGTTTCGAAGTTCGGCACGCGCCGATCGCGGAAGCCCGTCGCGCTGCCCCACAGGTCACGTCCCGGCGCGTTGTTCACGTTCGCGACGGTGATGTAGTTGGGATCGTCCAGCGAGCGGTAGTAGACCTTCCAGATGTCGCCGCCGAACGCGCCGCGCGACAGCTCGTACTTCGTCCAGTCGTAGTACCGGCCGTAGGCACCAAAGAGCTTGACGCGCCCGTCGCCGAAGAGATCGTAGGCGGCGCCGATGCGCGGCGCGACCTTGTCGCCGAATCCGAATTCGATCGCGTTCTCCTTGATGTCGGTACGGAACGACGGAATGACCTCGTTCTCGAAGCGTACGCCGAGGTTCAGGGTCAGGTTGCCGATGGACCACTGATCCTGCGCGTAGAGGTGGGCGATGTTGGCCGACGCCTTGCCGAAGGTCCCCAGGTCGTTGATTTCGTAGTAGCCGTACGTGCCCCTGCCCGAACCGACGCCAGGGACGCTGCTCGTGAAGGTCTGACCCCAGTACACGTCGATCAGGCCGCCGGGATAGCGCTGGTCCACATCATTGGTGTTCCGGCGCACACCGGTGCCGACCTTCAACGTGTGGAACCCGGCTGCGTTGAACGCCGCGTTGTAGTCGGCCTGGACGTAGGTCTGCTTCGTCGTGTCGTGGTCCACGATCTGGACCGCGGGGGTATTCGACGCGAGCACGCCGCCCTGGAAGGCCGGCGGAACGCCGGGCACACCCTCCGTCGACGTCCTGTAGCGATACGGCGTGGTCAGGGGAACGCCGGTGTCCGCGTAGTTGTCGTAGAAGGTGCCGGCCTTCACGCTCAGGAACTGCGAGTTCGAGAGGCTGATATCGGCGTTGCCGGTGAGGTTGCGCTGCGTCTGCTCGAAGCCGCGCGTCCGGTTCGGGTCATACGCCGCGCGCGAGGTCGAGATGGTCTGCGGCCCCATGCCGTTGTACGCCAGCAGCGTGCCCTCGGAGGTGGTCGGCGTGAACAGCGCGCCGAAGTAGGCGTTGAGGCGCCGGCTGGCATAGCTCACTTTGCCGTAGGCCTGGGTGATGGTCTGCTTCTGCTCGACCGGCGGGCCCGTCTCGGTGCCGTTGTTGAACAGGTACTCGTTCTCGCGGCGGACGAGACGCGGCGAGTACGACCCGAAGAAGAACAGCCGGTCGCGAACGATCGGGCCGCCCAGCGAGCCGCCGATCTCGTGCCGATTGTCTTTCTGCTTGTCGTCCTGGACGTAGGACACCGTCCGGTCGTCGATGGGCGAGAGCACGAGCCGCTTCACCGGACCGGCGCTGAGCCCGTTGCCGATGTAGTAATAGTGGCCCTCCCCGCGGAAGGTGTTGCCGCCGCTCTTGGTCACCGCGCTGATGACGCCTCCGAGCGCGCCGCCGTACTCGGCGGTGATGCCGACGGTCTTGACCTGGACCTCCTGCAGATACTCGAACACGGTGTCCTGACGCGAGTGCCCGTTGAGCAGGCTGTTGGTCGCGACGCCGTCAACCGTGAACTGGTTCTCCGAGCCGCTGGCGCCGTTTACCTGGAAGCCGCCTTCGATGATGCCCGAGTTCACCGAGGGCGCCGTCATGGCCACCGACTGGAACGTACGCCCCTTCGGAAGCCGATCGAACTCTTCCGCGGTCACGTTGTGCGCCACCATCGTGCTGCGCGTGTCGACGAGCGGCGTGGCTTCCGCCGTGACCTGCACGGTTTCCGTCAGCTCGCCCACCCGCAGCTGCGCATCGAGCTGGAACGTGCGGCCGAGCAGGACGTTGACATCGGAGCGCTCGACCTTCGAAAAGCCCGTCAGCTCGAACCGGACGTTGTAGCGTCCCGGAACCAGGTCGGGCGCGAAGAACTGACCGTTGGTGTCGGTGACGAAGACCCGGACGGCGCCGGTTTCGACGTTGGTCGCTGTCACCGTGACACCCGGAATGGCCTGGCCCTGCTGGTCCGTGACCCGGCCATTCAGCGAGCCGAATCTTTCCTGGGCTGATGCGAGGCCCGTTAAGACCAACGCAAGCGCCAGAAGACAGGCACTTATGCGTGCGTACATCAGTTGTATCTCCTTGACAAACGAGTTGCGCTCTCTCGACTGGATGGAACAGCTACGGAAAAGCTGTACCAGATTGATCCACGTGGCTAAGGCGCTGCTACTCCAAGCACTTACGAGAAAACGACGGACTTCGTGGGACGAGCGGATCCATGAAGAGCAACTTCTCGAACCAAAATCATGGATCTACTGCGGTTCGTAATACAAGGATAACCTTTTATCACAGCCAGCCAGGCATTGATACCAGTCGTCGCGGAAGTTGTGTGCAGTCGGGCAGAAATTCAGGCCCGGGCCTGCATTTTCCTGTGACGAATTGCGTGGCCGGTGTCGGCATTCAGAAAGTCTGCCCCCTCATCAGGCGTTTCGGTACCCGAAAAAGCCCATCTCGACTCGCCATCACGGGCGTTGACACCAAACCGTCCGAATTGCGCTCCCCCCATTGCTCCCTGTTTGTCCGGATGGTTCTCTACTTGCGGCCCCGCATGCGCACACGGCAGGCGGGCGTCCTGGCACACGCCGGATCCTGCGGACCGGCGGGTCTTTGGACCAGCGGTCTCCTCGGGACCGGCCTTGGAGTCAAGCCATGCGCAAGACCTTCCTGACCTTGGTGTGTCTGCTCGTCACCGAGGCCCTCGCGGCCGCGCAAGTTCCCACCGGCACCATCTCGGGCCGCGTCGTGTCGTCGGACGACGCCCCGCTGCCCGGCGTGACGGTGACGGTGACCTCGTCCAGCCTGCAGGGCGAGCGCACGGTCGTCACCTCCGCCAACGGCGACTTCGTCGTTCCGCTGCTGCCGCCGGGCGACTACACCGTGGTGTTCGAGTTGAGCGGATTCCAGAGCGCCACACGTCAGGTCGTGCTGGCGGGCATGCAGACGGTCACCCTCAAAGAAGCGCTGGCCGTCGCCGGCATCACCGAGACGGTGAACGTCGTCGGCAGCGCCGAACCGTTTTCCACGACGGCCGCTGTGGCCACCCGCTTGCGCCAGGACCTGATGACGACGCTGCCGACGAACCGGACGCTCGACGCGGCCGTGCTGATGGGGCCGGCGGTGCACGCGACGGGACCGAATGGCGGCTATACCATTGCCGGCTCGATGTCGTTCGAGAACGTGTTCGCCGTGAACGGCGTCGTCATTACCGAGAACCTGCGCGGCCAGCCGTTCACCCTCTACATCGAGGACGCGCTGCAGGAAACGACGATCGCCACCACGGGCATCTCCGCGGAGTTCGGCCGCTTCAGCGGCGGGATGGTCAACGCGATCACCAGGTCCGGCAGCGACGTGTTCAGCGGGTCGTTCCGGCAGTCGTTCAACAACGACGCGTGGCGGTCGACGACGCCCTTCAACGAAGCGAAGCTGGACAAGGTGGTGCCCACCTACGAGTACACGTTCGGCGGCCCGGTCGCCCGGCGTCGGTTGTGGTTCTTCACCGCCGGCCGCTTCCAGGAGCAGCAGGTGTCGTTCAACACCGTCGCGACGCTCATTCCGTATGTGCGCACCAGCGACGACAACCGCTACGAGGTCAAGGGGACGTACTCGCCCATGGCCGGGCACACGGCGCGCGTGGCGTTCACCAAAATCGATCAGCAGGTGACCAATTTCTGGGCCGCCAACATCCTCGATACCCGCAGCCTCTACAACCAGGGCCAGCCGCAGGATCTGCTGTCGGTGCACTACACCGGCGTGCTCACCCCGAACCTGTCGATCGAGGGCCAGTGGGCGCAGCGGAACTTCACCTTCGTCGGCGCGGGTGCACGGTCGCGGGACCTCATCGAGGGCACGCTGCTCATCGATCGCTCGCGCGGCGGGACCAGCTTCCGCTACTGGTCGCCCACCTTCTGCGGCGTGTGCGACAACGACGAGCAGCGCGACAACACCGACCTCATCGTCAAGGGCGCGTATTTCCTGTCGACGCGCGGCGCCGGGTCGCATCACGTCATCTTTGGCGTCGACAGCTACAACGACCACCGCCTCACGAACAACCACCAGTCGGGGAGCGACTACCGCATCCTGGGCACGTCGACCATCATCCGCGGGACGGAGGTCATCCCGGTGTTCCTGCCCAACTCGACGATCATCCAGTGGAACCCGATCACGCAGCGGAGCCAGGGCACCGACCTGCGGACGCACTCGGTGTTCCTCAACGACCAGTGGCAGTACAACGGCCGCCTGACGTTCAACCTCGGCGTGCGCTGGGATCGGAATCAGGGCGAGGATGCGGTCGGGGGCAAAATCTCCGACAGCAGCAAGTGGAGCCCGCGTCTGGCCGTCGTGTTCGATCCCACGGGAGAGGGCATGTGGTCGGCGTCGGGCAGCTTCGCCAGGTATGTGACGGCCTTGAACACGAGCCTGGCGGACACGTCCCCGGGCGGCAATGCGTCGACGTTTCAGTGGCCGTACCTCGGACCGCCTGTGAATCCGGATCCGAACGCTCCGCTGATGACGACCCCGCAGGCCATTCAGACCGTGTTCGACTGGTTCTTCGCCAACGGCGGGACGAACCGTCCCTTCAGCCTGGTCGACATCCCGGGCGTGTCGTCGCGCATCGGCGACACGCTCGACTCGCCGAACGCGAACGAGTGGGCCGTCGGGCTCTCGCGCCAGCTCGGAGGGCGCGGGTCGGTGCGCGCCGATTTCGTCTACCGCGACTACAACGACTTCTATGCCACGCGCGTGGATACGACCACCGGACGGGTGACCGATCCGATTGCCGGCAGCTTCGATCTGGCGCTGCTCGAGAACACCGACGTCGTCGATCGGAAGTACAAGGGGTTGACCGTGCAGGCCACCTACCGGTTTGGATCGCGCGTCGACATCGGCGGCAATTACACGCTGTCGAAGACCTCGGGGACGTTCGACGGCGAGAACCTGAATTCAGGCCCCCAGACGACGAGGCTGCTGGCGTATCCCGAGTTCGTGGAGGCGCGGTGGAACAGCCCGGAAGGCGATTTGAGCATCGATCAGCGGCATCGCTCGCGGATCTGGGGAACCTATCGCGTGCCCGTCGGCGATCGCTTCGGCGGGCTGGACATCGGCGTGGTGCAGACGCTCGAGTCGGGGGTCCCGTATGGCGCTGTCGGGGCGGTCAACACGATTCCGTATGGGCCCGCCGGCCTCTCTCTGAATCCCAGCGGCGATCGGACGGACGGCTTCTGGAACTACTACTTCACGCCTCGCGATGCGTTCAGGACGGAGGCCAACATCCGCACCGATCTCGCCGTCAACTACGCGTATCGGATTCCCGGTGCGGGCGGTGTGCAGGTCTTCTTCCGCGGCGAGGTGCTGAACGTCTTCAACGTGTTCCGGCTGTGCGGCTGCGGCAACACGGTGTTCTCCAACGGCGGCGCGACGCGGCTGACGCTGATCAATCAGGCCGTCCTGACCGCGGCCAATTCGCCCTCGCTGCGGCCGTTCAATCCGTTCACCGAGACGCCCGTGGAAGGCACGCACTGGGCGCGCGGGCCGGCGTTCGGCGGCCAGGTCAACCAGCAGTCGTGGACGACGCCGCGGCTGTTCCGGTTTTCGGTCGGGGCGAGATTCTGAAAAGAAGCTGTAGTCGATTTCTCACGATTACGGTAAGGCGTACGCCACCAGCTTGTCCGTTGCGACGAAGGCGACGTACTGCTTGCCGTTTTTCCCGCGGTACGTCATCGGGTTCGCGTTGACCGTCGCTTCGAGCTTCGTGGACCAGAGCTCCCTGCCCGTCTTCGCGTCGAACGCGCGGAAACGGCGATCGGTGGTGGCGCCGATGAAGACGAGCCCGCCGGCGGTCACGATCGGGCCCGCGCTGCCGCTGCCGCCGGTGAGCTGCCTGCCTTCGGGCAGCGCCTCGGTGAGGCCGAGCGTGCTCTCCCACGCGATCTCGCCCGTATTGGCGTTGACGGCGACCAGACGCGCCCATGGTGGACGGTGGCAGGGCAGATTCGCCAGCGTGCGCCCGGTCGAATCCTTGTACGGCGCGCTGAACGAGAAGTAGGGTCCGGGGCCGTTGACGCTGCCGCGATCGTAGGGGAGCGTCGAGCCGGCTACGCCGTTGCCGTAGTTCAGGCCAGGGCGCCGGCGCTCGATCCAGCCGACCAGCGACGTGTCGTGGGCGTTCACGTAGACGAGGCCGGTCGTCGGGTCTGCCGCCGCGCCGCCCCAGTTCACGCCGCCTGTCCCGCCCGGGAGCTGGATCGTGCTCTTCGGCGGCGCGCCCTCTTCGTGGAAGCCGAACGGCGTGAACGGGCCGGCGTTGTAGAAGCCGCCGCTCCTGTCCCACAGCGCCTGGCACTCGGCGACGTGCTGGGCCGAGGTGTCTTCCGGCCGGACCATGTCGCGTTCCCTGACGAACTCGACGCGGGCGAGCGGCCTGGCCGGCTTCACGGGGAACGGCTGCGTCGGCGAGTACCACTCGCCCGGCACCGAGCCCTTCGGCACCGGCCGCTCCTCGACGCCGAAGATCGGTTCGCCGGTCACGCGATTGAGGATGAACATCCATCCGGTCTTGCCCACCGACGCGAGCGCCGGCACGCGGCGGCCGTTCTGGATGATGTCGACGAGCACCGGCGGCGAGGGCATGTCGGAATCCCACAGGTCGTGATGGACCGTCTGGAAGTGCCACCGATACCTGCCCGTCTCGGCGTCGACGGCGACGATCGAGTTCGCGAAAAGGTTGTTGCCGGGACGATCGCCGCCCCAGTAGTTGCCCGCGGGTCCGGCGACCGGCATGTAGAGGATGCCGCGCTCCTCGTCGAGCGTCATGTACCACGCCCACACGTTGACGCCCGAGCGATTGCGCCAGCCGTTGTCGAACCAGGTGTCGTGGCCGATCTCGCCCGGCAGCGGCACGGTGTGGAAGTCCCATAGCCGCTTGCCGGTGCGGACGTCGAAGGCGCGCGTGTCGCCGGGCTCGGCGAGGTTCACCTCACCGGTCGTGGCGCCGAGGATGGCGACGTGCTTGTAGATGGTGGGCACGCCGTTCCACGGGACCGCGACCTCGATGATGCCTTTGTCGCCGAAGCCTGCCGAGGGTGTGCCTGTGGCCGCGTCCAGCGCGACGAGCCTGTGTCCTGCGGTGAACAGGATGCGCGGAGCGAGCGTGCCGTCGCCGGGCCAGTAGGCCACGCCGCGTGCGGTCGTCCGCATGCCGGACGGGAGCGTGTACCGCCACACTTCCCTGCCGCTGTCGGCTTCGAGCGCGAGCACCTGATTGCCGCGCGCCGGGAGATACATCACGCCGCCGATCACAATCGGCGTAACCTGCGGATTGCTTCCCACCGGCTCGTTGTCCGCGGCGGGCGCTGCGCCGCGTCCCCGGGCACCCTGGACACCTGCCGCGCCGGCGCCTCGTCCCGCCGGTGCCGCCCCTTGATCGCCGGCGCCGGGACCTCCACCACGCCGCCCTGCCGCCGGCGGCGTGAGCTGCACTGACCACGCCTGTGTCAGCGTGCCGACGTTGGTGGTGTTGATGTCGGTCAGCGGGGAATAGCGCGTGCCGGCGAAGTTCAGGGAGTACATCGGCCAGTCGTTGCCGGCCGTCGATGGCCGTGGCTGCGCGGCAAGCACCGCCGCGCCGATGAGCGCGATGAAGACAGCTGCGAACGAGCGGGTCATGATGCCGGAGTATATCCAGCAGCGACACGCAGGTCACGGCGGGCCGAAACGGTGATGGCGTTTTTCGGCCTGACCTCCACCGGGATTCGCGACGCAGCAATGCCAACGCCACCACGGCGACCAGGTATGGCGCGAGAGAACGCACGCGAGGCGCAGTGGCGGTGGGGGACTGCAGGTCCGGAGCAAACCCGGAGTCGTGACGCAGTAATGCCAACGCCCCCATGGCGACGTGGTTAAATCGCAGCGTGGCACGTCGAGTTGCAGTCATCCCCGGCGACGGCATCGGCAAAGAGGTGATTGCCGAGGCGGTGAAGATCCTCGAGGCGATTGGGGGAGTCGAGCTCCACCATCTGCCGTGGGGCGCCGATTACTACCTGGCAACCGGGGAGACGATCCCCGCCGACGGCTACGAGACGCTGCGCTCGTTCGACGCGGTTCTCGTCGGCGCGCTCGGCGATCCGCGCGTGCCCGACAACCGCCACGCGCGCGACATCCTGCTCGGCACCAGGTTTGCGCTCGATCTCTACGCCAACCATCGCCCGGTCCGTCTGCTCGACGATCGGCTCTGCCCGCTGAAGGGGCGCACGCGCGCCGATGTGAACTTCGTCGTGTTTCGCGAGAACACCGAAGGCCTCTACGCCGGGGTCGGCGGCCGCTTCAAGGCCGGCACGCCGGACGAGATCGCGGTGCAGGAAGAGATCAACACCTACAAGGGCGTGAGCCGCATCGTCCGGCATGCCTTCGAGCACGCACGCAGGAACGGACTGCGGAAGGTGGCGATGGCCGACAAGAGCAACGCCATGGCCGATGGGCACGCGCTCTGGCAGCGTGTGTTCAGGGAAGTGCGCGTCGAGTATCCCGAGATCGAGGCGACACACTTCTACATCGACGCGCTCGCGATGCTGCTCGTGCAGGACCCCGGACAGTTCCAGGTGATCGTCACCAACAACCTGTTCGGCGACATCATCACCGACATCGGCGGCGCGCTGCAGGGCGGCCTCGGCATGGCGGCATCCGGCAACATCCACCCTGGCCGCACGTCGATGTTCGAGCCGGTGCACGGCTCCGCGCCGCCGCTGGCGGGAAAGGACGTCGCCAATCCCGTCGGCGCGATCCTGTCCGCGGCGATGATGCTCGACTATCTCGGCATGTTCAACGAAGCGCACCGCATCGAACAGGCGGTCGAGGCCGCGGTGCAGGCGGGAGAAACGACACGCGACGTCGGCGGCACGCTCGGTACGCGCGCCGCCGGGGATGCGATCCTCCGCAGGCTTGGCTGAATGGTTCTCGCGAAGGCGAATGCCGAGGTGCGCGGATGAAGCCGGTTGGCGGAGTGACCTGCGGTCCGCAGGCTGCACCGAAACGGCCCTTTGACGTTTAGCCTGTGAACTACTAAATTGCGCCCCGTGACTCCCAACCGCTGGCGCATCCCCGTCGGAGCTGTTCTGGTTCACGTGTGCATCGGGTCGGTGTACGCGTGGAGCACGTTCAATCGCCCCATCCAGTCGCTCTTCCCGGACGCGCCCTGGTGGTTCAGCCCGCCGTACACCACGTTCACCACCGCGCTGGCGCTGCTCGGGTTGAGCGCCGCCTTCGGCGGTCCGTGGGTCGAGCGGCGCGGACCGCGCGTGGCTGCGACCGCTGCGGCGCTGTTCTTCGGCAGCGGTCTGCTCATCGGCGGCCTCGGGCTCGCGCTGCGCCAGTCCGTGCTCGTCTTTCTCGGCATGGGCATCATCGGCGGCATCGGCTGCGGGCTCGGCTATATCTCGCCGGTCAGCACGCTGGTGAAGTGGTTCCCCGATCGGCGCGGGATGGCCACCGGCATGGCCATCATGGGCTTCGGCGGCGGCGCCTTCGTCGCCGGCTACCTCAACGTCTTCTTCATGGATCGCGTCGGCGTCGCGCCGACGATCATGATGCTCGGCGTCGTGTACCTGATCGTGATGCTCACCGGCTCGCGGCTGATGGAATCGCCCCCGCCCGGCTGGGTGCCGCCCGGCTGGATGCCGCCCGTGAAGAAGAACCCGATGATTGCCGAGGAGAGCGTGTCGCGGAACCAGGCGATCCGCACGCCGCAGTTCTATCTGCTGTGGGGCATCCTGTTCATCAACGTGACGGCCGGCATCGGGATCCTCGCGCAGGCCTCGCCCATGATGCAGGACATGTTCAATCGCACGCCGCTCGAGGCCGGCGTCGTCGTCTCGCTGATCAGCCTGTTCAACGCCGGCGGCCGCTTCATGTGGGCGTCGGGCTCGGACTACATCGGCCGGCGCAACACCTACACCATCTTCTTCGTCACGCAGTTTTTCCTGTTCCTGCTGATTCCGCGCCTCGCGGCGAGCGGCAGCTGGTGGCTCTTCCAGGTGTGCCTGTTCGTGGTGTTCACGATGTACGGCGGCGGGTTTTCGACGATTCCGGCCTTTCTGGCCGACATCTTCGGACCCCAGAACGTCGGCGCGATTCACGGGGCGGTCCTGACCGCCTGGTCGGCGGCCGCCATTGCCGGGCCGGTGATCATCACCGAATTGTCGAACCGGGCAAAGGCGGCGCTGCCCCCGGGCGCGGATCGTGGCAATATCTACGACACTCCGCTGCAGGTGCTCGCGGGTCTGCTTGCAGTCGGGTTCGTCTTGACCTTGTTGGTGCGGCCGCTGCGTGCGAACGCCAGGTCGGCCGGCGCCCGGACGCCCGTCACGGCGTAAGGGGTCGTATGAAAAGAGGGCTGTTGAGCGGCGGCCGCCTGCCGGCCGCTCTGCTCGCGTTCACCGTGTTCGCGTCGATGCGCGGCGCCGCGCAGCCGGCCCGCCCGCCCATCCCGCCCGACATCGCCGGCGAGTGGCGGCTCGACAACAACGAGCAGGACACCACCGCGCAGCCTCCGCTCGGCGACTACCTGGGCATCCCGTTCAACGATGCCGGCCGCATGCGCTCCGATACGACCGCCGAGTCGATCTGGGGCACGCCGGAATATCAATGCCGTCCGCACTCGGCGCCGCATCAGTGGCGGGGTCTCGGCGGCGCGCGCATTCTCAAGGAACAGGATCCGCTGACCCGCAGCGTCAGCGTCTATCACTTCCAGTTCATGCGCTCGCTCGATCGGCCGGTGTTCATGGACGGCCGGCCGCACCCGCCGGCGTACGCTCCGCATACCTGGAGCGGCTTCTCGACGGGAGAATGGGTCGGCAACACGCTCAAGATCACGACGACGCATCTGAAGGACGGGTATCTGAAGCGCGGCGGTCCGCAGACCAGCGACATGCTGACGATGACCGAGTTCATCACCCGCCACGACGAGATCCTCACCATCGTCACCGTCGTCGACGACCCGATCTACATGGACGAGCCGTACGTCGAGTCGACGACGTACACGTACGACACGACGTCGACGGTCGCGACCGAGACGTGCAACGCCTCGTCGTTCGCCGAGAACGGCGGCACCGATCGTCATTGGGTGCCGCACTTCCTGCCCGGTCAGAACACCGCGCTCACCGAGTGGCTGAAGACCGCCGACTGGATTCCCGTCGAGCCGACGCGGGGCGGCGTGAAGACGATCTACCCCGAGTACCGCGCAGCGCTGACCGGCGCGGTCAAGACCGCCGACCTCAAGGTGCCCTCGTCGAAGTCGGCCAACGATGTCGCCCGGCGGCTGGCCGAGTCGAGCCCGCGCGACGGAGAGGTCCACATCCTGCCCGTGCAGGGCAACATCTACATGGTGATTGCCGACGGCACGAACCTCGCCGTCTCGATCGGCGCCGACGGGATCCTGCTCGTGGACACCGGCACGCCGGAGATGTCGGAGAAGATCCTGGCGGCGGTCCGCCAGCTGGCCAGCTCCGTCGTTGCCAATCCGACGGCGAACCGGTGCTTCGGCGCGAACTGTCCCGGCAAGTGGGGATGGTCGAGCCCCTACATCGGCGCGGTGATCAGCGCGCCGGCGCCGGTGCGTCCGCTCCGCTACATCATCAACACCAGCGCCGCGCCCGAGCGGGTCGGCGGGAACGAGCGCATTGCCACCACCGGCTTCTTCCCGCGCGGCTCGCAGTTCGGCGGCGCGGTCGAGAACGTCGGACCGCGGGCCTCGGTGGTCGCGCACGAGGAAGTGCTCAATCGCATGAGCGCCCCGGCGGGGAAGACGGCGCCGATGCCGACCGCGTCGTGGCCCACCGACACGTATTTCGACGAGTTCCACAAGCTGCCCGAGTACATGAACGGCGAGGCCGTGATCGTCTATCACGCGCCCAACGCCACCACGGACGGCGACAGCTTCGTCTTCTTCCGCCACTCGGAGGTGATTGCCGCCGGCAATCTGTTCTCGACCGTCAGCTATCCGAAGATCGAGGTGGACAAGGGCGGGACGATCGACGGCGTGATCGGCGGCCTGAACAAGATCCTCGATCTCGCGGTGGCGGAATATCGCGCGCAGGGCGGCACCTGGATCATTCCCGGACGCGGCCGTCTGTCGGATACCGCCGACGTGGCCGCGTATCGCAACATGCTGACGATGATCCGCGACCGGGTGCGCGACTTGAAGCGCAAGGGCATGACCCTGGCGCAGGTGAAGGCGGCGCGGCCGACCATGGATTTCGACGGGCGATACGCGCTGCTGCCCGGCTCGGTATCGCCCGATGCATTCATCGAAGCGGTGTATTCGACGGTGAAGTAGTACGTAGTGTCCGCCTTCAGGCGGACCATGTAGTGTCCGCCTTGAGGCGGACCTGGACGTGGAGTACCAGATGCGAACCTTCCTCCTGGTCATCGGCGCGACGGCGATTGCGGCCTCTGCCGCGTACGCCCACCACTCGTACGCGGCGACCTACGACATCACGCGGGAGATCAAGCTCGAAGGGAAGCTGGTGCAGTTCGTGCTGCGCAACCCGCACTCGTTCGTGCACATGGAGGCCCCCGACGAGCACGGCGAAATCAGGCGCTGGGCGGTCGAATGGGCCGGCTCGGCGCAGCTCGACGCCCAGGGCGTGAAGCGCGAGTCGCTCAAGGTGGGCGACCAGATCAGCGTCACGGCGCGTCCGTCGCGCGTGACCGGCGAATACCGCGCGCTGATGCTCAGCCTGCGGCGGCCGCTCGACGGATTCACCTGGGGGACCCGTGCCGGCGAAACGGTCGACTGACAGCGCGTCCAGACGCGACGGCACGTCCGGAAGGACGTGCCTGACGGTGATGGTGATTACGCTGGCGCTGGCAGCCGCGTCGCCGCTCTCGGCGCAGCGCGGCGGCCGCGGCGGTCCGCCTCGCGCGGCGCGCGAGGCTGCCGCCATCGATCTCACCGGCTACTGGGTGTCGGTCGTCTCCGAGGACTGGAAGTGGCGGATGGTGACGCCGAAGAAGGGCGTCTACGACTCGCTGCCCCTGAACGCCGAGGGCCGCAAGGTCGCCGACGGCTGGGATCCCGCGAAGGACGAGGCCGCCGGCGAGCAGTGCCGCGCCTACGGCGCCGCCAACATCATGCGGCTGCCAGGGCGGCTGCGCATCTCGTGGGAAGACGCGAACACGCTGCGCATCGACACCGACACCGGCATGCAGACGCGCCTGCTGCGGTTCGGTCCATCCGCATCCCCGCCCGGCGAGCCGAGCTGGCAGGGACACTCCGTCGCGCGGTGGGAATACGCCGCCGGCGGACGCGGCGCCACGCGGGGCGGCAGCCTGAAAGTCGTGACCACCAACCTGCGGCCCGGCTACGTGCGCAGGAACGGCGCGCCCTACAGCGGGAAGGCCGTCGTCACCGAGTACTTCGACCTGAACACGATGCCCAACGGCGATCAGTGGATGACGGTCACCACGAAGGTCGAGGATCCCGTCTACTTCACCAGACCGTATCTGACCACGAGCGACTTCAAGAAGCTCCCCGATGCCTCCGGCTGGAACCCGACGCCGTGCTCCGCCCGATAAACAGGATTCCCGATCCCTGATTCCTGATTCCCGATCCCTGATTCCTTCCGGGGGATGATATAGTCGTTCGGTTTCCGGCCGCTGCGACGGTCGCACCACCGGGCCTGCACCCCGCCTTGTCCGATGGCTTCGGCGGGCCGGGCGGTCGGAGTAATGCTCACTACATTTTCGACAGGAGTTCTTCGACATGGCAGCGGACTTCTTTCTCGGTGAGTCGCTGGTCGGCGATGGCAACGAGGTCGCGCACATCGACCTGATCATTGGCTCCAAGCAGGGGCCTGCCGGCGCCGCGTTCTGCAATGCGCTCGCGAACAACAAGGACGGCTTCACGACCCTGCTTGCGGTCGTCACCCCGAACCTTCCGGCCAAGCCCGACACCCTGCTCTTCAACAAGGTCACGATCAAGGGCGCCAAGCAGGCGGTGCAGATGTTCGGACCCGCGCAGGCGGCAGTCGCGCGCGCCGTCGTCGATTCGGTCGCCAGCGGCGTCATCCCGAAGGACCGCGCCGACGACCTGTGCGTCCTGGTGGGCGTGTTCATCCACTGGGAAGCCAGCGACGACCAGAAGATCTACGACTTCAACTACCAGGCGACGAAAGAAGCCATCGCCCGTGCGCTCGGCAAGAAGCCGACCGTCGACGAGGTGATCGCGGGCTCGAAGACCGCCAAGCACCCCTTCTCGCCCAAGTAAGCTGCAGCACGATCAACGTCCAGCGGCCATCCGCCAATTCCGCCGTCTGCCAGCGGGATTGCGTGGCCGCTGGGTCGAACGTCTGACGTGGCCGGCTGCCGGCCGTTTGGCAATTGACGTCAACCCTTCAAGTGTCCAGTGCGCAAGCTCCTCATTCAGCTCGATAGTTCCAGGCACCCGAGCGTCTTCGACGGCGTGGTCGCCCGCGACGCCGGCGCCGACGACGTGATGGCGTATGGCGGCGTGACGGAAGACGAGGTCCGCGATCTCGTGCACGGCGCGATCTTCACGCGCGGACCCAGGGACCTGCACAACACCGCGATCTTCATCGGCGGCACCGACATGGCCGTCGGCGAACGCCTGCTCGCCAGGGTCAAGGACGCGTTCTTCGGTCCGATGCGCGTGTCGGTCATGCTCGACTCGAACGGCTCCAACACCACGGCCGTTGCCGCGGTGGCCCGGATCCAGCAGTCGATTGGCGACGTCTCCGGTAAACGCGTTGTCGTGCTCGCCGGATCGGGGCCTGTCGGGATCCGCGCCGCCGGCCTGCTCGCCAGGGCGGGCGCGCAGGTGACTGTCACGACGCGCCGCGCCGCGGATGGCAGCCTGAACCGCCGCATCCAGGAACGCTTCGGCGCGAGCGTTCGCGAGGTGACGATGCCCGACGCGTCCGGGGCGAAGGCAGTCCTCGAGGGTGCCGAGATCTTCCTGAGCGCCGGTCCGGCCGGCGTGCGTCTCGTGCCCAGCGATGCATGGATGGGCCGGCCGGGGCTGAAGGTTGCCGTCGACGTCAACGCGGTGCCGCCGCTGGGCGTAGAGGGCATCGAGGTCACCGACAACAAGACCGATCGCGGCGGGGTGACGACGTTCGGCGCGCTCGGGGTCGGCAACCTCAAGATGAAGATCCACAAGGCCTGCATCGCGAAGCTGTTCGAGAAGAACGATCAGATCTTCGACGCCGAGACGATCGCCGAGATTGCCAGGTCCGTGTAATGCAGATGCAGAAGGCAGATGCAGGGCCGCATGAACCGCACGTCGAAACGTGGGTTCTTCTGCATTTTGCATTTTGAATTTCGAGGGCAGTGATGCCCAGAGTCGTCGGCATCGATCCCGGCACGGTCAGTGTCGATGTGTGCGGCCTCGAGGACGGCCGCGTCTTCCTCGATACCTCCATCCCGACCGCCGCCGCCCTCGCATCGCCCTCGCGGCTGCCTGAGCTGATCGAGGAACACGCCCCGATCGATCTGGTGGTCGGACCGTCCGGCTACGGTCTCCCCCTCAAGGCAGCTCGCGATGTGAGCGACAACGATCTGCGCCTCGCGTTCCTCTCCGCTGCGGGCGAGTCGGGCGGCATCCCCGGGCTGCGCGCGCTGGTCCGGGCGCTCGGCCGGATCAGCGCACCGGTCCTGCTGACTCCCGGCGTGGTCCATCTGCCGACCGTTCCGGCGCACCGCAAGGTCAACCGCGTCGACATGGGCACGGCCGACAAGGTGTGCGCGGTCGCCCTGGCGATTCGGGAATGCGCCGAGCGGCGGCGCTGCGCGGTCGAGGACGTCTCGTTCATCCTGCTCGAGCTGGGCGGCGCGTTCAGCGCGGCAATTGCCGTCGACGGCGGCCGCATCGTCGACGGCGTGGGCGGATCGTCGGGGCCGCTCGGCATGCGGGCGGCGGGCGCGCTCGATGGAGAAGTCGCCTTCCTCGCCGGCAGCATCAGCAAGAGTCTGGTGTTTTCAGGCGGAGCAGCGGCAGTCGCCGGGCTTCCGGGCGCGTCGGCCGAGACGCTCGCCTCGACGCAGACGCCGGCCGCGCGTCTCGCGTGGGAGGCCTACATGGAGAGCGCCGCCAAGGCCGTGTCGGCGCTGGCAGTCGCGGTGCCGCAGGCGCACGAAGTCATCCTCTCGGGACGCGGCGCCGCCATCCCGCGTGTGCACGCCGAGCTGACCCACCGGCTGCGGGGCGTCATCGACGGGCTGTCGGTGCATCCTCTGCAGGGATTTGCCTCCGAAGCGAGCCAGGCCGCGCAGGGGGCGGCCCTTGTCGCCGATGGCTTGAGCGGCGGAGCGGCGGCGGCGCTGGTCGACTGCATGGACATCCGCGGCGCGAGCGGAACGGTGCTCGATCATCTCTATCTCGTCAGCCGCGAGGCGGCGCTCTCGCGGCTCGGCATCAGCGAGTGACCGGGCGCGTTGTCGTTGCCGGCGTGTCGACGCGTGCCGCCGCCGAGTCCGCTGCGAAGGCGGGATTCGACGTCATCGCCCTCGACGCGTTCGGCGATATCGATCAACATCCCGCCGTCAGGAGCGTGACGCTGCCTCGGCGCGGCGACCTGCCCTTTTCGGCGTACGACGCCGCGCAGGCGGTGCGTGACGTCGCCGCGGACGCAGCCGCCTATCTCTCGCCCTTCGAGAATCACCCGGGCGCAGTCGACGAGCTGGGGTCCGGGCGGACGCTGTGGGGCAATCCGCCCGAAGTGCTGCGGCGCGTCCGCGATCCGTTCGTGGTCGCGGGATCGCTGAGGCGCCGCGGATTCGCGGCGCCGATCACCCGGGTCGACGTGACGAGCGAGGCCGGAGCGTGGCTGATCAAGCCGTTCCGATCCGGCGGCGGGCACGGCGTGCGGCTGTGGGAGACGGGAACGCGCGTCGCCCGGGGCTTCTACGTGCAGGAACGGATCGACGGCGTGCCCGCATCGATCGTGTTCGTTGCGGCGAACGGCCGAGCGGTGCCGCTCGGCATCTCACGCCAGCTCGCAGGCGACCCTGCCTTCGGCGCATCCGGCTATCGCTACTGCGGCAGCATCCTCGCCTCTGCGGCTGACGATGTCCTGACCGACGCCGTGTCCGATCGAATGACGGCTCTGGCGTGCGAGGCCGCCGCGCAGTTCGGTCTGATCGGCCTCAATGGCATCGACTGCGTCATCCGGGACGGGACGCCATACGCCATCGAGATCAATCCCCGCTGGTGCTCGTCGATGGAGCTGGTCGAGCGGCACTACGGCATGTCGCTGTTCGCCGCGCATGCCGCGGCCTGTGCGGAAGGCGTCCTGCCGGTCTTCGATCTCCGCCGTGCGCGGCGCACGGCGCCGGTCGCCGGCAAGGCCGTCGTCTTTGCCTGGTCGGACGTCGTGGCCGGCGATACGCGCTCGTGGCTGGGCGACGACAGCGTGCGCGACGTGCCGAAGCCGCACGAGCGGTTTGCCGCGGGCCAGCCGATCTGCACGGTGTTCGCGCAGGGGAACGACTACGAAGCGTGCGCGTCGGCGCTGGCCGCTCGCGCGCAGGCGATCCGCGGTCACTTCCAGGGATTGGACCAGCGCGGGTCGCGGAGCGCTTCGTAGTCGGTCAGGCTCTCCAGGAAAGCAATCAGGTCCTTGCGCTCGTCCGGGGTCAATGTCAGCGGAACGAGCGCGTCGCTCTTGTTCGGATTGGCGGTACGGCCTCCGGCCGCATAGTGATCGAGGACCTCGTCCAGCGTCGCGATGCTGCCGTCGTGCATGTAGGGCGCGGTGACGGCGATGTTGCGCAGCGTCGGCACGCGGAACTTCCCGACGTCCTCCGGCCGCCTGGTCTGCCGGTACAGACCGGTGTTTTCGGCCGGATACGAGAACAGGCCCGGCAGGTTGTACAGGCCGGTGTTATGGAAGCTGAACACGGGCTCCTCGTCGGGCGGTGAACTCGCGGTCTTGCTGCCGCCATCCAGGTTCAGACCGCGGTGACAGCTGATGCAGCGGGCCTTGCGATTGGAGAAGAACAGCACCGAGCCCCGAATGGCCGATTCCGACATCGCGCTGCGATCTTCGTACTCGCGATAGCGGTCGAAGGCGGAGCGGAACGACACGATCGATCGTTCGAAGGCCGCCAGCGCGGCCGCGATGTTGGCGGTCGTGATCGGCGCTGTCTCGCCGGGAAAGGCGGCGGCAAACAGCCGCTGGTAGATCGGGTCGGCGCCGAGTGTGCGGTAGACGCGCTCTTCGTGACCGGCCAGGCCCAGCTCGATTGGCGACGTTCCAAGCATCGGCACGAGGGCCTGCTCTTCGAGCGTCCGCAGATCCCGGTTGGCCCAGGTGAGGGCGTCGCGATAGGCGACGTTGATGAGCGACATCGGGCCGCGCGGGTGCACCATGCCTGTCGATCCCACGCCCCGCGCCTTGCCGTCGGTGAACGCGCGCTCCTGCACGTGGCAGGTGGCGCACGACTGGGTGCCGTTGCCCGACAGGCGCGTGTCGTAGAACAGGTGCCGCCCCAGCTCGACGCGCGCCGGGGTCATGGGATTGTCCGCCGGCACACGGGGCGGCGCGACGCGCGGGGGCAGGTCCCACTGGAACTGCGTCTGCGCAGAGGGGCAGAGGGCGGCGGCGTACATCACGGCCGCGGCGACGACGAGAGCGCGGCCCATGGGCTACCGGTTCTCCCGGAGAAGCGTGATGGACGTCGCTTCGCTGTCGGGGGTGGTGGCGAAGGCCGTCGGCCGCGGCTCCTTGCCGCCTGCCTCGACGTAGTTCAGGCGCAGGGTATCGCCGTCGACGGCAAAGATCGCTTCCCAGCGGGCGCCGTCGGCGTGAAGCATGTCGAGGTGCGACGGCTGCTTCGGGTCGAGCGCCAGCCTGCCTTTCAGCATGTTGCCGCTCGCGGTGCGGACTTCGAATTCGTTGCCGGTAATCGTCATCACGCCGCCTTTGATGACATCGAACGGCTTGCCCTGGTGTTCCGCGGCGGCGACCACCCAGCGGCCCTGCAGCGCCGACGCTGCCGGAGCCTGGGCGCGCAGGGAGAACGAAAGAGCGAGCGCGGCGAGAAACGCGAGCACGATCGGTCGGGACATGCAGGGCAGTCTAGCCTCGACGCGGTCGCGCACGCCCTGAAGAGTTTCTGAATTCCTGGTCAGACGAGATGAAACAAACTCTTGAGCGGAAGAGGCACAGCAACATAATGTAGCGACGGGCGCGCGTGCGCGCTCCGGAGGAAATCACGATGCGGACGTGGGGAGCGGCCCTCCTGGTCGTGGGCCTGATGGCCTCGAATGCGGCGGCGCAGGACGTGAAGACCGTGATCGCCAACGCGTCGAAAGCGATGGGGATCGAGGGTCTCGACTCCATCCACTACTACGGGACCGGGGCCAACGGCAGCCTCGGGCAGAACAACAATGCCGGCCAGCCGTGGCCGATGACGCCGTTGAACGACTACAACCGCATCATCGACTTCACCCGGCCGGCGTCCCGCGCCACCGCCCTCACGCTCGCCGTCTCCGTCGTGACGAACCGTATCGATCCAGGCGTCTTCTTCCAGAACATCACGCCCGCCAATACCGCCTGGGCGCAGCAGCTCGAAATCTGGACGACGCCGTGGGGGTTCCTCAAGGCTGCCGCTGCCAATACCGCGACTGTCCGCAACGAGACGGTCGCCGGACGACGCTATCAGGTCGTGTCGTTCGACGTGAGGAATGGGGCGTCTCCGTCGCAGACCGTGGCGGCATCGCCCGGCGGACGGCCGTACCGCCTGGTCGGCTACGTCAACGGGCAGGGGCTGGTCGAGCGCGTCCAGACATGGCTCGAGAACCCGTTCTTCGGCGACATGCTGGTGGAATCCGAGTACACCAACTACCGCGACTATCTCGGTCTCGAGTACCCAGCCACCATCGTGCAGCGGCGCGCCGGCTGGCCGACGTTCCAGGCGCAGATACTCGGTGTCTATCGGAATCCGCCGAACATCCGGGAGCTCCTCGGGGCTCCGCCTCCGCCGGCACCGCTGCTCGCCGGTCGCACGCCGGCGGCACCGCCGGCCGGCGCCGGCCGCGGGGGCGGCACGCCTCCGCCGCCGCCGGTGCCCACGTCGGAGAAGCTCGCCGACGGCGTCTATCGCATCTCGCAGAAGCCGAGTCAGGGGGCCTACAGCGCGCTGGCGGTCGAATTTGCCGATCACGTGCTTTTGTACGAGCCCGGGCCGCAGAGTGAAGCGCGCGGGCTGGCGATCATTGCCGAGACGAAGCGCGTGTTTCCGAACAAGCCGATTCGCTACGGCGTGCCCTCCCATCACCATCTCGATCACACCAGCGGGCTGGCGGCCGTTGCGGCCGAAGGGATCACCATCGTCACACCGGAGGTGAACAAGGCCTACATCGAGCGGGCCCTCTCCGCGCCGCGCACGCTGGCTCCCGATTCGCTGGCCAAGTCGGGCCGGAAACCGATCGTCGAGGGATTCACCGGCGACAAGCGCGTCTTCCAGGACGCGACGCGAACCGTCGAGCTGCACGTGATCAAAGGGCTTCCGCACGCCGACGGCAACGTCGTCATCTATCTCCCGAAAGAGAAGATCCTCGCCTACGCCGACATGTTCAATCTCCCGAACGAGGCGAGCGGTCCCGTGCCCGATCCCCCGGTGCGGGGATCGATCGTCTTTGCCGACAACATCGAACGGCTGAAGCTCGACGTCGAGCGGATCATGTCCGTGCACACGCTGGTCCCCGATCGGCTGACGTCGGTCGCCGAGATCAGGGCGTCGCTGGGAAGGAAGTAGCGATGGGCGATCGACATGCGTTGACAGCGGCGCGAGTCGTCGTGCCGGTCGTGCTGGGGCTGGCCCTAGCTCTCGGAGGCGGAATCGTCGCGGCGCAGCGAGCCGCGGCGCCGCTGCAAGGCAGGCTCGAGCGCGTGAAGGTGTACGGCAAATCGCTCGAGGGCAACTTGATGGGCGAGTCGGCATCGCCCGAGGTGTCGATCTATCTGCCGCCGAGTTACGCAAAAGAGCAGGGGAGACGGTATCCTGTGGTCTACCTGCTGCACGGCTACACCGGTACCGACCTCAGTTACTTCGGCGAGACCGGGCGTCAGCTGCATCGCATCGCGGAGCGTGTCTATCAATCCGGCGGCGCGCGCGAGATGATTCTCGTGATGCCGAATGCGATGAACGCCTACGGCGGCAGCATGTATTCGAATTCGGCTACCACCGGCTTCTGGGAGGATTACGTCGCCGACGATCTCGTCGCCTACATGGATCGCAACTACCGGACGCTGGCCTCGCGCGAGAGCCGCGGGCTGGCCGGCCATTCGATGGGAGGCTACGGGACGTTGCGCATCGGCATGAAGCGGCCTGATGTCTTCGCCGCCCTCTATGCGCTCAGCTCGTGCTGTCTGAACGAAGGCGCCGTGCGGCCGCCGCGCGGCGGCGGTCCGTCGCCGGCCGAAGCGGTGCGCTCGATCGACGAGGCGCGCGGCAACCGCGCGGCGCTGGGCACGCTGGCCCGTGCGGCCGCGTGGGCGCCGAATCCCGCCAATCCGCCCCTCTATCTCGACCTGCCGACCAGGAACGGCGAGGTGCGGCCGGAGATTGCCGTGAAGTGGGCGGCCAGCTCGCCGGTGGCGATGCTCGATCAGTACGTGCCCAATCTGAAGAAGATGCGGGCCATCGCGCTCGACATCGGGCTGCAGGACACCCTGATTGCCAGCAACCAGGTGTTCGTCCAGGCGCTGACGCGATTCGGCGTCCCGCACACGTTCGAGACCTACGAGGGCGATCACGGCAGCAGGATTTCACAGCGGCTGGAAGAGAAGGTGCTGCCGTTCTTTTCGAACAACCTGTCGTTTGAACAGCGGCGCGAGAGCTCGCGCCGGTAGTCCGTCTCCGCTAGAGGGCTTCGGCGGGACAAGGCACGACCATTAAAGGAGAGCAGATGGCTAAGAAAGCGAAGAAGGCTGCGAAGAAGAGCGCGAAGAAGACGGCGAGAAAGGCCGCGAAGAAGACGAGCACACGCAAGCCGAATCCCGCCTTCATGAAGGCGATGACGCCGAGCCCCGCGCTCGCCGAGGTGGTGGGCTCGAAGCCGATTCCGCGCACCGAAGTCACCAAGCGGCTCTGGGCCTACATCAAGAAGAACAGGCTGCAGGACGCGAAGAACAAGCGGATGATCAAGGCCGACGCGTCGTTGAAAGCGGTGTTCGGCGGCAAGTCGCAGGTCAACATGTTCGAGATGACCAAGCTGGTCAACAAGCACCTCAAGTAGCGCGCGCCGGCTTTCGCCACGCGGTTTCACCCGGTCCCAGGGGTGAAATCGCTGGCAAAGACGGCGTCCTTTCATCGTCGTCGGCGTACGGGGTGGCCTGACCATGCCCGGACCGGGCCTGCCGCCCCAGCCCCCGAACCCGACCTGAATACAATCGAACCCATGAAACCGCGTTCACGCACTTGAATGCCGTTCCGGCTCGACGGCGTCGAGCCTCAACCCAGGTTGCCACCGTAGCCGCGTGCGCATGCGGCCTCGGTGTCTTTGACGAGGTGCGCATGTCGGCAGATCGTGCCAATTTCGCTCCAGCTCTCGAAAAGATCTGTACGGAAATCGTTGCCCCTGACGCCGCCGCCGTCGATCGCGACGGTGCGTTTCCGGATCGGGGGATTCAGGCCCTCGGCGCAGCAGGACTCCTCGGCGCCGTGAGCGCAAAGGACGTCGGCGGCCTCGGCCTCGGCTTCCGCGGCGCGGCCGCCATCGTCAGCCGGCTGGCCCGCGACTGCGGGTCGACGGCGATGATCGTCGGCATGCATTTCGCGGGCGTCGCGGTGCTCGAAGCGTTCGCCCCGCGCGACGTCCGTGAGGCCGCGGCCAGAGGCGCCCACCTCAGCACGCTGGCCTTCAGTGAATCCGGCTCGCGCAGCCACTTCTGGGCGCCGGTCGGCACTGCCGCGCGCAGCAACGGTCAGATCGTCCTGAACGCGCGCAAGAGCTGGGTGACATCCGCTTCGCGCGCGACCGCGTACGTGTGGTCGTCGCAGCCGCTGACGCCCGGAGCCGGCCTCAGCACGCTGTGGCTGGTGCCGGCGAACGCGCCCGGAATTCGGGTGAGCGGCTCGTTCGACGGCCTCGGGCTGCGCGGCAACGATTCGGCGCCCGTCTCGGCCGACAACGCGCGTGTGCCGGAGTCGGCGATGCTGGGCGAGGACGGCAAGGGCTTCGACATCATGATGAGCGCCGTGCTCCCCGTGTTCAACGTGCTCAATGCCGCCTGCTCGGTGGGCATCATGGAGAGCGCGGTGCAGCGGACGGCGGAGCATGCGAGCGGTGTCCGCTACGCGCACCTCGGATCGACGCTCGCCGACCTGCCGACGATCCGGAATCACATCGCGCGGATGCGCGTGAAGACCGACATGGCCCGCACGCTGCTGGACGACACGATCGCGGCGCTCGAGTCCGGCCGCCCCGATGCGATGCTGCGCGTCCTGTCGTGCAAGGCCGCGGCGGGCGAGGCCGCGCTCGAGGTCGTCGAAACCGCGATGCGCGTCTGCGGCGGCGCCGCGTTTCGCAAGGATGTCGCCGTGGAGCGCTGCTTCCGCGATGCCCATGCGGCCGGCGTGATGGGCCCCACCACCGACGTGCTCTACGACTTCATCGGCAAGGCCGTCTGCGGCCAGCCGCTCTTCTGAGGGACGGCCCGATGCGCGATCTCGTGCTTGGCGCCGTTGCCTACGACCAGAAGGTGGTCCCGATCTGGGACGGCTTCCTTCGCTACTTCAGGGCGCGCGATCTGCCGTTCGACTACGTGCTGTTCTCGAACTACGAGCGCCAGGTCGAAGCGCAGGTGCGCGGCCAGATCGACGTCGCGTGGCATTCGCCGCTGGCGTGGCTGCAGACCGAGCGCATTGCCGCGGCGCTCGGGCGCCGCGCCGAGGCCATCGCGATGCGCGACACGGATCGCGATCTGCGCAGCCTGATCCTGGTGCGGGCCGACAGCGGCATCGATGCGGTTGCCGGCCTTCGGGGCAGGACCGTCGCCGCGGGGGCCAGCGATTCTCCGCAGGCCACGCTGATCCCGTTGAACCATCTCGCCCGGCAGGGTCTCTCGCGCGACGCGGACTTCGTCGTGCGCATGTTCGACACCCTGGTTGGCAAGCACGGCGACCACGTCGGCGGTGAGCGCGACGCGGTTCGCGCGCTGCTCCGCGGCGAGGTCGATGCCGCGTGCATTCTCGATGCGAACCATCTGGCGTTCACACGTGAAGGGACGCTGCCGGCCTCGTCCACCCGGGTGCTCGCACAGACCGAGCCTTACGATCACTGCAACTTCACCGTGCTCGACGGCGTCGACCCGGAGAAGGTCTCCCGCTTCCGCGAGCTGCTGCTGGGGATGTCGTACGCGGATGCCGAGGTGCGTCCGCTCCTGGATCTCGAAGGCTTGAAGGCGTGGGTGCCCGGGCGAGTCACCGGCTACGCCCAGCTGGCGGAGGCGGTGGATCGATTCGGAACGATCGAGGCGTTCGTGAACGGCATCATCGCGTCATGCCGGTAGATCTCGGCTCGCTGAGCTTTGCGGAAGGCGGCTACCTGCTGGTGAAGCGGGCGGTTCGTCGTCTGAAACCGGGGGAGTCGATCGAGGTCAGAGGCGACGCCGGCGATCTCGACGTGCATCTGCGCGCGTGGTGCCGCGCTGAAGGGCACCGGTTCGACGTGCCGGAAGGATGGAAAGGCCGCGCGCTGGTGTACGCCGGCGCGGCCGAATCGGAGCGTTGGACGGGGGCCCGTCTGGTCTCGGGCGGAGACGGGGCGGACGAGGACGCCGTTGCCGAACATCCGCCGCGATCCTGGGGCCTCGCGGCGCGTGGTGCCACCATCGAAGCGGGGACGCCCGAGTTCGACTTCCAGCTGACCGACAAGGTGGACGTGTGGTCGGACGATGCGGCGCACATCTATCAGCAGGCGGTCGCCGCGCAGTGGGATCCGGAGACCGCGATTCCCTGGGAGGCGCCGTTCCAAATCTCCGACGATCTCGAGGACGCCGTCGTCCAGGTGATGACGTATCTCATCGAGAACGAGACCGCCGCGCTGATCGTCCCGAGCCGGTTCATCGCGCAGATGCACCCGCACTTTCGCGAAGTGATGCAGGTGCTGGCCGTGCAGGCCGCCGACGAAGCGCGCCACATCGAGGTGTTCACGCGACGGGCGCGGCTCAGCCGACGACAGCTCGGACGGTCGACCGTCGGCGGACAGACGTCGCTCAAGACGCTGGTCGACGAGCCGCAGTTCGCCGTCGCCTCGTTCCTGCTCTCGGTGCTCGGCGAGGGGACGTTTCTCTCGCTGCTCTGGTTCATCGAGCGGTATGCTCCGGATCCCGTGACGGCGGCCGTGGCGCGGCTGGCGGCGCAGGACGAGGCCCGACATGTCGCGTTCGGTCTCGCGCATCTGACCCAGCACCTGGCGCGCGAGCCGGAGTTCCGGCCGCGTCTTGCCGAAGCGGTCCATCGCCGCCACGAGGCGCTGCGGCATACCGCCGGTCTCAACGACGAGGTGTTCGACGCGCTGCTGCTCATGGCTGCCGGATCGTGGGCTCACGAGGCGCTCCGGCTGGGTTCTCAACGCGTGATGCGGCTCCTGCATGACATGGACGAGGGACGCCGGAAGCGTCTGGTCCGTCTGGGATTTTCCGAGGCGGACGCCGCGGCGCTGTCGGCGCTGCACACACGCAATTTCATGTGACGGGAAACTGTATGAACGAGAAAGACACCCTGACCGCCGTCCGTCTCACCAGCCTCTCGCATGGCGGCGGCTGCGGCTGCAAGCTGGCGCCGGCGGTGCTCGAACAGATCATTGCCAGGTCCGGCGGCGCCGGCCTGCTTCCTCCCGATCTGCTCGTCGGCATCGAGACGAGCGACGATGCTGCGGTCTACCGGATCAGCGACGATCAGGCGATCGTCGCGACCACCGACTTCTTCATGCCGATCGTCGACGACCCGTTCGACTTCGGCGCCATCGCCGCGACCAACGCGATCTCCGACGTCTACGCGATGGGGGGGAAGCCGTTGTTCGCGCTCGCGCTCGTGGCCATGCCCGTCGACAAGCTGCCGGTCGACACCATCCGGCGGATTCTCGACGGCGGCGAGTCCGTGTGCCGGCGGGCCGGCATTCCGGTGGCGGGCGGCCACAGCGTGGACTCGGTCGAGGCGATCTACGGCCTGGTGGCCATCGGCCTCGTCGATCCCCGCCACGTGAAACGCAACCGGGATGCGCGGCCCGGGGACAGGATCGTGCTCGGCAAGGCGCTGGGGGTCGGCCTGTACGGGGCAGCCGTGAAGAAGCAGCAGGCCACCGAGGCGCAGTATCGCGAGCTCATCGCCAGCACGACGCAGCTCAATACTCCGGGCATGCGCCTCGCGCAGATGCCGGGCGTGCACGCGCTGACCGACGTCACCGGGTTCGGCCTGCTCGGCCATCTGCTCGAGGTCTGCCGCGGCTCCGGCGTGCGCGCGACCGTGCACTGGGAGTCGGTGCCGCTGCTCGCCGACGCCCGGGCGCTTGCCGCGAACGGGTTCGTCACAGGCGGCTCGGCGCGCAACTGGAAAGGCTACGGCAGCCTTGTCGATCTGACCACACATGGTGCCGTGGAGCAGGCGATCCTGACCGACCCGCAGACGAGCGGGGGCCTGCTCGTGGCGTGTGCGCCCGACGCGGTGGACGAAGTGATGGAGTGCTTCCGGCGGGAGGGGTTCCAGCGCGCGGCCGTGATCGGCGAGATCGAGGCCGGCACCCCCGGTGTGAGAGTCGAGTAGAGCGCAGACTGCCTCCGCCGCCCGGCTCATCGCCGGGCGATCTCTGCGAAAGGTTCAGCGCGCGTGTGGCGCCAGGAGCACCCGGGTGCGCGGACTCGTTACCGGGCACGATACGATGGAAGCGGAGAGTGATACGTGCCTGGTGGTCGTCACGGTCTTCAAAACCGTCGACCCGGCACTCTGTGCCGGGTGGTGGGTTCGATTCCCACCCTCTCCGCCATCTCGCTCATTTCAGGCCACTCTTCGCTCATGATCGCGTGCGCAAGGCTGTCTCCCCGAAGCCGTGCAGTGGCGACGCCGGGTCTGCGCGCCGCATTTGACGGCTGACGTGCCGTTCGGCACTATGACGCCCGCGCGCTAGATGCGCAGGCTGGCAATCACGCTCGATTGCCTGCGGACCAGACGCGGGAGGGTGAGTCCATGCGCATCCGGATATTCCTGCTCGTGCTGTTGTCTCTGCCAGCCATTGCGCAGTCGCAGACCGCGTTGCCGCCTGACATCAACCCGGTGATGTTGTCGCGTCTGCCGCGGTCACGGCGGAGGATCTCGACGAGGAGGGACGCAAGCTCCTGGCCGCGCGGCCGCAGGCCAAGCCGGGGCCGGGACCGGCGCACATCACCAGCTACAGCCCCAGGGAGCGGAGCCTCGGGATTCCCACGGGCACGAACAGTCCGGTTGGCGCCCGCTACTTTCAGCTCGCCGTGCTGATCATGGCGCGAGAGATCGACCAGCAGTACGAGTGGTCGGCCCACGAGCCCGCCGGGTTGAGACAGGGGCTCGAGCAGTCGGTCACCGACGCGGTGAAGTATGACCGCGACGTGAAAGGTCTCAACGACAAGGACGCCACGCTCATCACCTTCGGACGCACGCTGTATCGCGAGCACAAGGTGAGCAGCGAGTTGTGGCAGAAGATGATCGGCCACTTTGGACGGCAGCACACGCTCCAGCTGATGATGATCATGGGCGACTACTTCCGGGTGGGCTTCATGATGAACGCCGTCGATCAGCATCTCCCGCCGGAGCGGAAGCCGCTGCTGCCGCCGCTGCAGTGATGAGGTCGATCGGCAGGTACTTCCGCGAATCTGGTCGTTCGCGAACCGGGAGGACGTGTGCAGACTACACCGCCGACGCCGGCCGCTCAGCCGCCGTTCCTGACCAGAACCTGGTACGCCAACTACGTGCTCGGCGCGCTGACGCTATGCTACGCCCTCAACACGATGGACCGCTCGCAGATCCTCTCGGCGTCGCTTCAGGCGATCAAGAAAGAGTTCGCCGCCAGCGACTTCCAGATGGGCGTGCTGAGCGGGGTCCCGTTTGCCGTGTTCTACTCGTTCATGGGAATCCCGATCGCGGCCCTGGCCGATCGTTCGAGCCGGCGCAACGTCCTGGCGCTGGCCGTCGGGAGCTGGAGCGCGACGACCGCGCTCTTCGGGATGTCGGTCAACGACCTCATGCTGTTCGCGGCGCGCGTTGGTACGGCCGTTGGCGAAGCCGGCGGCAGTCCGCCCGCACTCGCTCATCTCCGACTACTTTCCGAAGAGCCGGCGGGGCACCGCGTTCTCGATCTATGCGCTCGGCGTGCCGATTGGCACGTCGTTCGGCGCTGCGTTCGGCGGATGGGGCAACCAGAACCTCGGATGGCGGATGACGTTTGTCCTCGCCGGCGTGCTGGGGATCGTGATTGCGTTCCTGCTCTGGTTGACGGTGAAGGAGCCGCCGCGCGGCCTGTCTGACGGAATCGCAAGCGCGGGCGAGCGCGCGGCGGTTCCGAAAATGTTCGAGGTTCTGCGTACGCTCTGGCAGCGCCGTTCGTTCCGCCATCTGACGCTTGCTGCGGCGCTGCACTCGGTGGTCTGGTATTCGAGCGGCGTCTTCAACAATGCGTTCCTGCAGCGCTCGCACCAGATGTCGGTTGCGGAGGCTGGCTACTGGATTGCGGTGCTCTCGGCGATCGCCGGCCTCGGGACTTTCTTCGGCGGCTTCGCGTGCGACAAGCTGAGCGTGCGCTTCAAGGACCGGCGGTGGTACATGTTCGTGCCCGGGATCGCGACGCTGCTCTGCGTGCCGTTTCAGTTCCTTGCGTATCTGTCGCCCGACCGCGCCGTGGTGCTGCCGTCGTTCGTCGGCCTGATGTTCATGGCCGCCGTGTTCTTCGGGCCATCGTTCGCAATGACCCAGGCGCTCGCGACGCTCCGCATGCGCTCGGTGGCGACGTCGCTGCTCCTGTTCATCCAGACGTCCATCGGCAACGGGATCGGGCCGACGCTGACCGGGCTGATCAGCGATCTCCTGAACACATCTTTCCAGCAGAACTCGCTTCGCTACGCCCTGGTCGTCATCGGCGTGGTGAATGTCTGGGCCGCGCTGCACTATCTGCTCGGCAGCCGCACGCTGCGGCAAGACCTCGAGACCACGGAGAAGCTGGCGATGGCGTAGGATGAGTCCGGATGGCAGATGACGCATACCAGGTTGTGATTGTCGGCGGCGGCATCGCGGCACTGAGCGCGGCGTTGACCTCGGCGCGTCTCGGCCGCAGGACTCACGTCCTGACCGGTCCGGCCCTCGGCGGGCAGCTGATTAGCATCGAGCGGATCGACGGCTATCCTGGTTTCCCCGACGGCGTTCCGGGCTAAGACCTGTGCCCGATGATTCAGGAGCAGGCGCCAGCGGCGGGCGCGACCTTCTCGGCGCGCCAAGCGACAGGTCTGGAGGCCGCTGACGATCGATGGCGTGTGACGACAGGCGAGGGCGAGGTGCGGGCGCGTGCGATCGTGATTGCCACGGGCACGGCCTCGAAACGCTCGGCGTTTCCGCTGAAGAATAACTGCGCGGCAAGGGCGTCAGCCACTGCGCCAGCTGCGACGCGCCGCTGCTCCGCGGCCGCGTCGTCGGCGTCGTCGGCGGGGGAGACTCCGCCCTGCAGGAAGCGCTGACGCTGGCGCAGCACACCGCGCGAGTCATCATCCTGCATCGCGGTACGTCCTTCTCGGCGGAGGCCGCCTACGCCCGGGCTGTGGCAGACAATCCCAGGATCGACGTGCGCTTCGGTACCATCGTCGAGGAAGTGCTTGGCAACGGCGCACTGACTGGTGCTCGCACGCGCGATGTGAGCAACGGAACGTCCCGCCAGATCGAGCTTGCCGGCCTCTTCGTGTACGTCGGGCTCGCGCCGGCAACGGCGTGGCTTGGCGACCGGCTCATCCTCGATGCCGCAGGGCGAGTGCCGGTGGACGGCGACCTCCGGACCAGGCTGCAGGGTGTGTTTGCTGCGGGAACGGTCTGCTCGGGCTCTGTGGGGCGTGCGGCGGCGGCCGGCAACGGCGCGGCGGCCGTCTTGAACGCCGACCAACACTGGAACATTGTTGATTGGTGATCGTTGATTTGGGATTCGTTGTTGATTGTTGATTGGAGATTGGAGAATGAAAACGCCACGAGCGGTTTGCGACGCTTGAATCAACAATCAAGAATCGCCAATCACCAACGAATCATCAATCGACAATCACCAGAATCAACAATGAAGCTATGACCCAGCGCATCACCGTTCACGACCCGCGCGGCTATCCTTCAAGGATCGTCGGCAAGCGTCTGGCGCCGCGGCTGTCGTCGCTGGACGGTAAGACGACCTTCCGGGTCGATGACGAAAGGAAGGATTAGCGAGGTTTTCGGGAGATCGGTCATGCGACGCCGCTCGCCCCCTCCCGGCGCAGCCGTTTCCGCCTGCGGCACGATCTGAATCCGCGCGACTTCGGCGTTGGACGTTGACGCGGTACTGGGCCGGAGAATGCGGCTCATACAGCTTGCCGAGTCGCTGCCGGAAATGCGTCGGGGCTGGTGGCCGTTGAGATGCACCGAACACGTCGGCACACGCGTCTCTTTGAATCAGGAAATCATGGCCGCGCGAAAGGGCACCGGACGGCCAGCGCTGCTGAAATGCGCCGACGTGCCGGCAGACTCGAGCCGGGACTCTATTCGGACTTCAGGAGAACCAAAGGGTCTGTTCGTGCGGCGCGGAGCGCCGGCACGTAACTGGCCATCGCCGCAAGCAGACTTACGATCGCGGCAACGCCGCTGAGAATCCAGGGATTCATCAACCGGACCTCGAACAGAAACACCTGAAGCATCCGTCCTGAGAATAGCGCGATCGCGATTCCGAGAACGACGCCAGCCGCGGCCAGCGTGAGTGTCCGTCGCAGTACCAGTCCCCGTAGACTCGTTGGATGCGCACCAAGTGCAAGGCGCACGGCGAATTCACGGCGGCGCTGGACGATCCAGAACGAGCTCAGCGCGTACACGCCGAGGAGCGCCAGCACCGACGTGACGCCGCTCAACAGCACCAGCGGCACCATCGCGGCGCGATGCGCCGCCATCGCCTCGGACATGAATTCGGCCATCGGTCGTGCATCGGCCAGGGGTTGATCGGCGTCGATGGCCCAGACATGCCGTCGAAGGAGCGGGGCCATCTGGATAGAGGCAGCCGCGGAGCGGAGTACGATGTAAAACTCCAGCGGCGGAAACTGCCGGAAGGAGCGGTACACCTGCGGCTGCGGCACCCGCGTGCCGGCAGTCTGCACCATGTCGTCGACGATCCCGATGACCTCGAGCCACTCCCGCTCACGCGTCAGTCGGATCCGCGACCCCAACGGTTGCTGCGGCGACAGGAACCGTCGGGCGAACTCGCGATTGACGACCGCCACGCGTGGAGCGCCTTGGTGGTCGCGAGCATCGAATCCGCGCCCCTGGACGATGGCGACGGGCATCGTCGCAAAGTAGCGCTCGCTGACGGTCACGTCAGCAGCCAGCGGGCGCCCGTCGCCATCCACAGCGTTTTCGACTGCGAACAGCGCCGCCTGTGCTTCCCCGGTGAACGGCACGGTCGACGCAATGCCGACGGACCGGACATCCGGCTCGGCGGCGATTCCGTCCAACAGACGCTCGATGAATATGCGCCTTCGCGTTACATCGGCGTAGTCGCCCACTGACAGGAAGATGCGTGCGATCGTGAGATTTGCCGGCGAGAAGCCGACGTCGACAGCCGACATCGACGTGTAGCTCCGCACCAGCAGCACGGCCGCAATGGACAGCGCGATGGCGAGTCCGATCTGAGTCACGATGACGACTTCGCTGCCGGCTCGATGTCGTTCGCCTATGGCTGCGCCGAGATAGCCGCCGGAGAGCATCCGCCGCAGCATGGCTGCCTGCACGATGACGAACGCGACAGCAACGAGGCCCAATAGTCCGGCCAGCATGCCGAGTGCCCGCCTGTCGACCACGGCATCGGCGAAAACTGGCAGCCCGCGCACATGGACGGAGGCGCCAATCACGTCGAGGAGCACCGATGCGATGATGGTCGCGAGCCCCCCGCTGATAGCGACGATCACCAATGTGACGCCTGCAACCTGGAGCAGCAGGTCACGGGGGCTGGCGCCAAGCACGGCGCGAATCGACAATTCGCGGAGGCGTCCGCGCATCTGAGACTGCACGAGGTGGGCGCCCGTGGCACACGCGCCGATGAAGAGCAGCATCGTTCCGAAGGTAACGAGCGACAGATCGGACGAGTGGTGGCGGTCAATTCCTCGGTCAGGAAGGCGACACGGGCGCGCCAACCGGCCTGCGAAGGAAGTAACTGCCGGTCTCGCTCCGTCGCGATGCGTTCCAGATGCGCCCTGACATCGCTCACGCCGACGCCGTCGTGCAGCCGAGCGACAACGCCGTAGCTGTGATTTCCGCGGTCCGCCGCCTGCTCCGGCGTCCAGACGATCGGCAGCCAGATATCGACCCGACGCGGCGCGCGCATGAACGGCGAGAGCGGGATACCGATCGGAAAGCTGAACTCGTCCGGCATCACGCCGACGATCGTGTGATCGCGGCCGTTCAACCGAATACGCGAGCCGAGAACGTCGCCGCGGGAGAACCGACGCGCCCAGAAGCCTTCGGAAATCACCGCGACCGGCTGTGCCATGTTCGCGTCGGTGTCGACCAGCGTGCGGCCGATGAGTGGGGAGACCTGCAGCAGCCGGAACAGGTCCGGCGTAAGACGCACACCCTCAAGGCGCTCCGGTGTCCCGCCACCCGTCAGATTGACGGGGGCGCCGACAAAGGCGCCGACGTCCGTGAACAGCCCCTGCTGGCTGCGCCACTCCATGATGGTGGCAGGCGCAGCGGGGATGTCGTCGGCGCCGACCTGCAGCGACGCGTTTGTCTCCCACACGACGACCAGGCGCTCGGGATGACCATACGGCAGCGGGCGGAACACCGCCGACGCGAGCAGCGACATCGCCGTCAGGACGCCAGTGCTCGCGACCGTGAACAGGATGAGGAGAGCGAAATTGAGAAACGAGAACCAGCGCTTCGACACGGTCGAGAGCTCGTGGTCGCGCAGCATAGATGACCCCTTGTCCCACAGCATGGCATTTGCGCTTGGCACGCACCGCACGGAGGGGACACGGCGTAGCACCGCAACAGATGATAGCTAATCGTCGCTACACAAGCCAAAGAGCTGCCTCTGACATATGCCGCCGTCCACAGCCCGACCGTCCGCCGGTGTCGGTCTGCGGGTCGCGGGTCATACTTGGAGCGACGTGAGGTTCCAACGCCGCGGTCATGCGATCTCCGGCACGACCGACGCAATCGTCCGCGTGCCGTCTCGAGCGTACGCCAGGACCACACGACGGATGCTTTCGAGCATGGCCGTGACGCCATCGCCGCCGTAGCGAGCGGTGTTGTATGCGCCGACCAGCTGCAGGCACCCACGCGCCTCGCGCACTCGAACATCGAGATCGATCCAGCTGCGTCAGGGACGATCAGCGGTTCGAAGACGGCGGAGTGCCTGCTCGCGTACCGATCGACGTGCCACCAGTCGAAGGTAATCTTGGTGTCGGCGGTCGTGAGCTGCCTGCCCGCCGCTGCGGCGAGGACGTTCGCAGGAACTGCTTCGTGTCGCTGCGCGTCTCGAACGACCTGCGACATGTAACGGCACAGCTCGCCTGCGCGCATGGCGTCATGGACCTCGACAACTATCGGATGTGCGTTGGAGAACCAGCCGATGGAAGTGGCGAACGCGGCCAGGCGACGATTGTCGAAGTTTACCCAGGACGCGACCTGTTGCCGGTGCGTGCAGCACGCCAGCACGGTGATGAACGCGGACCGGAACAAGACGTAGCGCGTGACTCCAAGGTGTTCGGCTCCCCGGCGGAGCAGCTCGATCTCGGCTGACGAGAAGTCCACCAGGCGGCTGTCCGTCTGCGATCCATGACCGTGCGCCGCGAACGGCAAGTCGGCATGGCGAACCGCGGCAGCATCAATTCTGGCCGATCACGCCAGGAGGGAGGGGGTACACCGGTGTCCCGGTCTTCTGCGTGTAGAGGAACAGTCGACCATCTTTCAATCCGTGGCGCTCGAGGCAGGCGGCGTCCTGCATCCGGAGGCCCGAGTAGCGGAGCGGCACGACTATCGCTCGTTCACAGCGGGGCCTCTGCGAAGCCGCGAGCCGTGCGAAGTCCGATCTCCTCGCCATTCCGGAGCACTCCGGCGATTCGGAAGCCGGACCAGGCTTTCACAGCGTCCGAAGGTCCGCCCGCGGTCCTGCGAGTGCCGGGGTGTGAACTCGTGAGCGCTTCACGACGATAAACGGGGCATGGGTGCGGATCGGTAAAACTGGTCGATAATCGCCCTCGCCCCTATGAAGCATCTGGTTTACCTGCTCGGACTGGCGACCATCGTGTGCGTCGGACCGCTCGTCCACGCACAGGCGTTTCGCACTGATTCGTCTTCCACGGTTCCCACCGATCCCCCTTTTACTGACAGTCTGGAACCTCCGGCTGCCCGGGCGGCCGCCGAGTACGCCCGCACGCGGCTGGAGCGCGACCTCGCGGCGGTTCAGACGCACAGGCCGTCCTACCCGTTCTGGCAGCACATCTTCACGATTCCGGACGGCCGGATTGCGTTCGGAAGCGCCAGGGACGGACGGCTGCTGGCCGTCTTTCCAACAAACGGCGACTGGGTACGGGACGGCGTCTGGGAAGAGAAGTCGCTCAACGGGATCCTGAAGGGTCCCACCCTCCCCAAACGCCTGGATGCGCGGCGCGACACCGTGGTCCGCGTGCTCGAACCGGTCACCGGTCCGGTTGTGCACAACCCGACCCGCGGGCAGTTCCTGCTGCCGAACGCGCAGCGCTACGGCAGCTTCCTCCAGGAGTGGGGCGCGATCTACGAGCGCTTCGGTGTCCCGGCCGAAATCGGCCTGGCGCAGGCCATCCTGGAATCCGGTCTCGATGGCCGCGCCCGCTCGCGCGCCCAGGCCCTTGGCTTCTGCCAGTTCCTCCGACGCAACTGGGCGTTCCTCGACAAGCTGTCGCCGGTCGTGCTCGAGGCCTACAACCAGACGACGCAGGCGCCGTACTGTGCCGCCTACCTGTCGGTCCTGGCCACGATGTACGACAGCTTCGTTCCCGCGCTCTCGGAACACCACGCCGGCGGCGTCAACGTGGGCCGGACGATGATCAACGGCGAGCGGCTCGGCGGCACGGACCCGCGCGAGCAGTACTTCCGCGGGTCTGATTTCGCCGCGAGCCTTCGTCAGGTTTCCCTGCGGCGTTATCGCGACCTGTACCGGACCTACGGGCACAGATCCTCGCTCTACGCCGAGATGGTGTTCGGCAACATCGCCAACGTGAAGAGGCTGATCGCCGAATACCCGCAGGTGCCGATCTTCGCGATGCGGCTGTCGAAGCCGATCCGTGTGCTCGACATTTCGGCGCGCACGGGCATCAAGCCCGATGAAGTCAAGCGCTTCAACCCGGCGCTCACCACGCGGGTTCCGGCGAAGGCAAACCTGTACCTGCCCTTCTACGTCAGGCAGTTCGGTCCCGACGTCTCGTTCTGGCATCGTCCGCCGACTCCGGAATACGCGGAGGTGCTCAACGACTTCCTCCGCATCGACGGCGGCATCGCCCGGTGGCACGAGGCCTCGTTCGAGAGCACGCTGCGGACGTTCCAGGACCGGTTCGAAGCCACGGGGACCGAAGAGGGCTCGGTGATGGCGACGACGCTCGCGTATGTGATCAGCGATCTGCGCACCAGCAGGCGCGCCGCGATCCTCGAGGACTTCCGCACCAGCGGACGGATCCTGGAGCTGTTCAGACGCGGCGTCGAGGAACTGGGCCTGACGATCGGCGTCCCGCAGGCGCGGAACTGAGCCCGGCGAGGCCCCGGGGGCAGCCGCATGACCGGAGCACCACGCAGTAAGATTCGGAGGCGGTGACCGGCGCGTCGCGCCTTCGGGCGATACCTTCAGTCGATAGGATCCTGCAATCCCTGGGAGACACCGGGCTGCCGGCCCCTGTGGTCGTCGCGGCCGTGCGCCGGCATCTGCAGTCGCTGCGATCCGCCGCCTCCGGGGCGACGGCGCCCGCCTCCCCCAGGGCGAGGGCCACCACTTCGACCCGTCACGGGATTCCCGATGTCGACACGATCGTGGCCGATATCCGTTCCCGGCTGGAGCGCCTGCGTGCCTCGCGCATCGCGCCGGTCATCAACGCCACAGGAGTCCTGGTGCACACCAACCTCGGGCGTGCACCGCTGTCGGCTGACGTCATCCGGACGCTGACCGGCGTTGCCGCGAACTACAGCACGCTCGAGTACGACCCGATCGACGGCACACGCGGCAGCCGCGGGCAGTACCTCGAGCACGCTCTCGCCATCCTCTGCGGCGCTGAAGCCGCCGCTGTCGTCAACAACAACGCAGCGGCGCTGGTGTTGATACTCGAGTACTTCTGCTGGTCCGGCTCGAGCCGGCCGCTGCAACGTGCCGACGCGCCGGAAGTGATCATCTCGCGGGGCGAGCTGCTGCAGATCGGCGGCGGGTTCCGCATCCCCGAGATCCTGGAGGCTCGCGGTGCGCGCCTCCGCGAAGTGGGGACGACGAACCAGACGAGCATCGGCGACTACGCGCGCGCGATCACGCGCAACACCGCCCTCATCCTGAAGGTGCATCGCAGCAACTTCTTCATGGACGGCTTCGTCGACTCGCCGTCGACCGGGGAGCTCGCCGGACTGGCAAAGCGGAAGCGCGTGCCCTTCGTCGAGGACCTGGGCAGCGGTGCGATCGTGCGCACTGAGGCGATTGCCGGCGTCGAGCACGAGCCGACGCCGGCCGAATCGCTCGAGCACGGCGTCGATCTCGTCTGCTTCAGCGGCGATAAACTGTTCGGCGGTCCGCAGGCCGGCATCATCGTCGGCCGCCGGAAGATGATCGAGGCGCTCAAGCGCGAGCCGCTGTTTCGCGCGATGCGGTGCGACAAGCTCATCCTCTCGGCGCTCGAAGCCACCGCCGATGCCTACCTGCGCGGCGAGCCGCGGATCCCGGTGCTCGACATGTTGCATGCCGGCACCGACGACCTCCGCGCGCGTGCCGAGCGGATCGTTGCCGAGCTGGCAGACACGCCGCTTCGTCTCCGCGTAGCGACCGGCCGCGCCCGGATCGGCGGCGGCACGCTGCCTCGATCCGCGCTGCCCTCGGTGACGATCGACGTCACGCATCCCACGCTCGGCGCCCAGGCGCTGGCGGCCCGGCTGCGCCGGCAGCCGGAGCCGGTGATTGCCTACGTCGGCCGCGGCGCGATGAAGCTCGACCTCCGGACCGTCTTTCCGCATCAGGATGCGGCCGTCGTCCGCGCGCTGCGGGCCGTGGCCGCGGAGTAGCGTCACAGCGATGGCAGATGCGGCGCACTACATCGTCGCCACGGCGGGTCACGTCGATCACGGGAAGAGCGCGCTGATCGAGGCGCTCACCGGCACCGATCCGGATCGGCTGCCGGAGGAGAAGGCGCGGGGGATCACGATCGACCTGGGGTTTGCGCATCTGGAGTTGATGGCGCCGGTGTCGGGTCCGGCTGAAGCCGGACACTACATTCACGTCGGGATCGTGGACGTGCCCGGGCACGAAGACTTCGTGAAGAACATGGTGGCGGGTGTCGGCGCCGTCGATCTCGCGCTGCTCGTCGTGGCTGCCGACGACGGGTGGATGCCGCAGACGGAGGAGCACCTTCAGATCCTGAGCTACTTCGGCGTGGATCGCGCGGTGGTCGCGCTGACGAAAGTCGATCTCGCGGCGGACGAGGCTGCGGCCATGGCCGGCATTCGCGATCGGTTGAAGGGGACCAGGTTCGCCGACGCGCCGATCGTCCCGACATCCGTCGTGACCGGCGCCGGGCTCGAGGCGCTGCGGTCGACGCTGGCGCGCGAGCTGTCGAACGCACCGCCGCCGCGCGACATCGGCAAGCCGAGGCTGGCCGTCGATCGCGTGTTCACGCTGTCGGGAGCCGGCACGATCGTGACCGGCACGCTGGTCGGCGGACGGCTGCAGCGCGGCCAGGCGATTGTCATTCAGCCCACCGGCCGCCCGGCCCGCATCCGCCGGATTCAGTCACACGGCCGGGACGTCGACGTGAGCGGACCGGGGACGCGCACCGCGCTCAATCTGGCCGACGTGGATCCGGTCGCGGGTGTGCACCGCGGCGATGTCATTACGCTGCCCGAGATGGGCGGCGCAAGCGACTGCATCGACGTCGTGCTCGAGATCTCACCGCGCGCCAACCGGCCCTTGAAGGACGGCGTTCGGGTTCGGGTCCATCACGGCAGCGGCAACGTCCCCGCCCACGTCGCGCTTGGCGCCGGCAGGGAGCTGGCGGTGGGACACAGCCAGCTCGCGCAGCTGCGGCTCGAGGCACCGGTGTTTCTGTGTGCGGGTGACCGTCTGACGCTGCGCGACTGGTCGGAGCAGCACACGCTGGCGGGTGCGACGGTGCTGGATCCCGATGCCTCGCGTCGCGCGTTTCGCTCGCCCGGGCGTCAGCAGTGGCTGGCCCGGGTTGCCGCGTCGCTCGGCGATCCCGCCGGGTTCGTCGCCGCCTGGCTTTCGCGGGATGCGGTTCTCCGTCCCATGCGCGCGTTCGTGAAGACGCGGTTCAGCCGGGAGGAGATCGACGCCGCGCTCCGGCAGCTTGCCGGGCGCGGCACGGCGGTCCTGGCCGGCGACATGGCTGTCGATGCGAACGCGTGGTCCGCGGCGCGCGCGCGTGCCGCGCAGTGCATCGACGATGTGCATCGCAGTCATCCCGAGCGTGCCGGTCTGCCGGTGACCGAGCTGCGCAACGTCATTGCCAGGGAGTTCCCGTTCGAGGACCTGTTCGATGCGCTGGTCGGCAGCCTCGTCCAGGATGGGTTCGCACGGTCGGGAGCCGTCATTCACCGGGCGTCGCATCGCGCGCAGCTCCCCGAGCCGCTGCGCGCCGCCGGCGAAGCGCTGCGGCGGCGTCTGGCCGCGCAGCCGCTGGAGCCGCCCTCGCGCAAGGAGCTGGCGCCCGATGCGGCGGCGCAGCGCGCGCTCAAGTTCCTGATCGAAAGCGGCGAGGTCGTCGAAATCAGCGCCGATGTCGTGCTCGGTGCCGGGGCGGTTGCGCACGCAACGGCTCAGGTCAGGGACTTCATCGCGAAGCATGGTCCGGCCACGGTCAGCGAGCTGCGGCAGACGCTCGGCAGCAGCCGGAGGATCGTCGTGCCGTTCCTCGAATACCTCGACCGGACGTTCGTCACCGTTCGGCACGGCGACCGGAGGGCGCTGCGGTGATTTCGCTCGACGCGCTCCAACTGCGTTCCATCGCGGCGGATGTGCTGGAAGCGCTGCAGGTCGGCGATACCGTCTCGGTGCTCGACGTGCGAAAGCTGTCCGACGGCGCCTGGTCCATCGAGTTCGAGGACCGCTGGCCCGACACGCGGTTTTCGACATTCACCGTCGAGGTTGAACGGGACTGGTCGCGCGAGGCCGCGGCCCGCGAGCTGCGGACAACCTTGCGCGAGAAGCTCTGGATCTGCCCGTTGTGTCAACGGCGCGCGCTGATCCGCCGGCTCGTCGACCTGAACGTCTTCCGCGTGGAATGCCGCGCCTGCGGATTGTTCGAGATCGACAGCGACGTCATGGACCTGTTCCGGTCGGCCTACGAGGATGGCGACGACCGGATCGTCGCCGCCTTGTCCAGGCTCTCCGACGCGACCCGTCGCGCGGGGTCGCCGCTCTCGCTGGGCGTTGAACGGGGTCAGATCTTGATTTTTTCCTCTCGCGGGCTCGAGGAAAAAATCAAGATCTGACCCCATGCTAGGATCCACCGCATGGCCGACCGCATCGGGAACCCGCTGGAAAGCACCGGAAAGCCGCTCACCCCCGGCTCGCGCCGCTTCCTCATGAACGCCGGACGGACCACCAAGCAAGGACAGCAGGTGAGCTCCGGGAAGTTCCTGGACGACTACAGGGCCACGACCACGACGATGCAGATGAACCCGGACGACATGAAGGAGATCGGGGTGCCCAACGGCAGCACCGTCCGCGTCCGGTCGTTGTGGGGCGAGGAAGTCTTCAGGTGCGTCGAAGGCAAGACCCCGTCCGGGATCGTCTTCATCCCGTACGGTCCGCCAACCTGCCGATTGATGGGACAATATACGGACGGCACGGGGATGCCGATGTCCAAGGGCTGGGAGGTCGAGATCGAGCTGCTCGAGGCGCCTGCCTCGGACGCCGTCGCGTCCGCCCAAGAGGAAGAATGACGATGAAACGCCACGCGCGCGCGCGCGACAGCATGGTGATGGATCGCGAACAGGCGATCCGCTACGGCATCCTGCCGGAAGAGCGGGTGCCGCATTGGACCGAAATCGAGGAGGGACGATTCCAGCCGCGGCGGACCCGAGGGAGCTACCGCGGCCGGGAGCTGGCTTGAACGTTCCTCGTGTCGCCCGGTACGGGCGACAAACAACCTGGATAGGAATCAGGAATCAGGAATCAGGAATCAGGGCTGATCAAGGTCAGAGGAATCAGGAGCCAGGCGTCAGTCGCACGCCTGATACCTGGCCCGGAGCGGAATCCTGATTCTTGATTCCTGATTCCTTCGAGAGGCACCAGATGGAGATAGTCCGCAACGCGACGTGCACCTTCTGCGGGTGCGTGTGCGACGACATCGAGCTGCACGCCGAGCAGGACAAGATCGTCAAGGCGAAGAACGCCTGCAGCCTCGGCGAGGCCCACTTCCGTTACCACACCGCCGAGCGCCACTATCCCGACGCCTTGATCGACGGCAGGGAAGCGACCGTCGAGGAAGCCGTCGACGTCGCGGCCGACATTCTCTACAACGCCGACATGCCGTTGGTGTACGGGCTCAGCAACATCACCTGTGAGGCGACCCGCAGTGCAGTGGCGCTCGCCGAGATGGTAGGAGGTGTGGTCGACAGCCACACCTCGCTTTGACACGGCCCGACTGAGATAGCCGCCCAGTTGGGTGGCAAGGTCACGTGCACACTCGGTGAAGTGAAGAACCGGGCGGATTTCATCATCTACTGGGGTGGAAACCCGGCAGAGTGCCATCCGCGCCACTTCACGAAGTACACGATCATGCAGAAGGGCCGGTTCGTCCCCCAGGGGCGCAAGGGTCGGACGATGGTCACGATCGACATCCGTCCCACGCCCTCGGCAAAGGCGGCCGACATCGCGCTGATCATCAAGCCCGGCAAGGACTTCGAGCTGGGCACGACGATGCGCGCGCTGATGAAGGGGCAGCCGGTCGACGAGGAGCGGGTCAAGGAGATCGGCCTGCCGCTCGAGACGATCAGGGATCTCGTCGAGCGGATGAAGCGCGCGAAGTTCGGCGTCATCTTCTTCGGCATGGGTCTCTCGATGACGCGCGGCAAGCACATGAACTCGGCCGGCGTCCTCAACATCGCCGCCGAGATGAACGCGTTCACGAAGTTCGTCTGCATGCCGATGCGCGGCCACGGCAACGTGACCGGCGCCGACGTCGTGCTTCGCTGGACGATGGGGTATCCGTTCGGCGTCAACCTGAGCCGCGGCTACCCGCGCTTCAACCCGGGAGAGTTCTCGACGGTCGATCTGCTCGTGCGCGGCGACAACGACGCGACGCTGGTGCTCGGCGCCGACCCCGGCGCCACGATGCCCCAGCCCGCCATCGAGCACCTGAAGCGGACGCCGACGATCGTCCTCGACCCGAAGGTGACGCACACGAGCAAGCTCGCGCGCGTGCACTTCACGACGGCGGTGACCGGCGTCAGCGCGGCGGGCACGGCCTATCGCATGGACGAGATCCCGATCACCCTGCGGCCGGCGCTGAAGTCGCCGTACCGGACCGACGAGGAGATCATCAACATGATCATCGCGGCCGTGGCGAAGAAGCCCGGATGGCGCCCCGCGGCCGCGCTGCGCGCGTAACGGAGCGCTTCGCGCGTCATGCCTGACCGAAACCCATGGTTCGCATAACCGGCGGCCGCGTCTACGACCCGGCCAACGGCGTCGACGGCGTCGTCAAGGACATCTACATCGGCGAAGACGGCCGCATCGCCCCGGGCGGCAACGGCAGTGCCACCCGCACGATCGATGCGACCGGCATGCTCGTGTTCCCCGGCGGCGTGGACGTCCACACGCACGTCGCGGGCGGCGCGCTCAACTTCGCGCGCGGCCTCGTTCCCGAGAATCAGCGGATCGCGCAGAAGTTCATCCACACGCCGGAGCTCCGCGCCGGCATCGGCGGCCTGACCCCGACGACCTTCGCCACCGGCTACCTCTACGCCGGCATGGGCTGGACGACGGTGAACGAGGCGGCGGTGCCGATCCTGTCGGCCAAGCACACCCACGAGGAGATGCACGACATCCCCATCGTGGACAAGTCCACGCTGCTGCTGATGGCCAACAACGAGCTGATGCTCGATTGCCTCGAGGCCGGCGAGTTCGAGCGCGCGAAGTCGATCGTCGCCTGGATGATCTGGGCGTCGAAGACGTTCGGCATCAAGGCCGTCAACCCGGGCGGCGTGGCGGCGTGGAAGTGGGGCAAGAACGCGAACCAGCTCCACCAGCCGATCGAGGGGTATTCCAGGGTCACGGCGGCGCAGATCGTGATGGATCTCGCGCGCATCTGCGACGAGCTGGGGCTGCCGCATCCGATGCACCTGCATCAGAACAACCTCGGCACCCCCGGCAACGTCGGCTCGACGATCGAGACCATGAACCTGCTGCAGGGGCGCCGCGCGCATCTGGCCCACCTGCAGTTCCACGCCTACGGCGGTCAGGACTGGAGCACGATGCGGTCGGGTGCGAAGGAGGTCGCCGAGGCCTTCATGAAGCACAAGAACCTGACCTGCGACGTCGGCGCGGTCCTCTTCGGCGACGCGGTCACGATCACCGCCGACGGTCCGTGGCAGCACTTCCTGCACCAGCTGACCGGCCGCAAGTGGGGCAATCTCGATGTCGAGAACGAGACCGGGTGCGGCATCGTGCCCTACGTCTACAGCGACCACAAGCTCGTGAACGCCATCCAGTGGGCGGTCGGGCTCGAGCTGCTGCTGCTCATCGACGATCCGTGGCGCGTGTTCCTGACGACGGATCACCCCAACGGCGGCGGGTTCTGGCGCTATCCGGAAATCATGCGGCTGCTGATGGACGCCGAGTTCCGCAAGTCGGAGCTGAAGAAGCTCCCGGCCGAAGCCTTGAACCGGATCCACCTTCCCGAGATCGATCGCGAGTACTCGATCTCGGAGATGGTCATCGTCACCTCGGCGGGCCCGGCGCGTGCGCTGGGCCTGACGCACAAGGGCCACCTCGGTCCAGGCGCCGACGGCGACGTGACGATCTATTCGGACAAGCCCGACAGCGACGGCATGATGTTCACGCATCCGCGGTACGTGCTGAAGGGCGGGAAGATCGTGGTCGAGGAAGGGGAGATCAGGGCGCTCGCCGAGGGGCGCGTGTTCCTGGTCAAACCGGAGTTCGATCCGGCGATCGAGGACTACATCCGCCCGCTCTTCCAGAAGCTCTACACGCTGTCGTTCGAGAACTATCCCACGGAGATGACGCGCCTGAAGCATCCCGAGCAGGTGGCGTGCCTGCCGCAATGATCACGCTGACGCTCAAACAGCCGGTCGACGGCGTGCCGCTCGAAGCCGAGACGATCTGTCCCGACGTGATGGCGACGCTCGACAATGCCGCCATCCGGGGCCTCCCGGTCTATCTCGGCAAGCGGCAGCTTCGCATCGACGACTTCTTCACCGTCGAGGGTGAGAAGAGCGACGAGATCGACGTGCACGGCGACCTGCGGAAGGTCAGGTGGATCGGCCGCGGCATGACGCGCGGGAAGATCACCGTCGACGGCAACGTCGGCATGCACCTCGGCGCCTACATGAAGGGCGGGACCATCGAGGTGAGCGGCGCGGCGTCCGACTGGGTGGGCGGCGAGATGTCGGGCGGATTGATCCGCGTCGCCGGCAACGCCGGCGGGCAGATCGGCGCGGCCTATCGCGGCAGCCCGCGCGGCATGACCGACGGAACGATCATCATCGGCGGATCGGCCGGCCTCGAGGTCGGCATGCGCATGAAGCGCGGTCTGATCGTCGTCGGCGGACCGGTCAGGGACTTTGCCGGCCTCGAGATGAAGGGCGGCACCATCATCCTGCGCAGCGGCGCCGAGCTGCGGACCGGGGCGTGGATGCGGCGGGGAACGATCATCTCGCTGAAGACGATTCCGCTCCTGCCAAGCTTCCTGTATTCGTCGACGTACGTGCCGACGTTCATCGGCATGCTGGCGAGGCACCTGGCCTCGCTCGGCCTGAGCCTCCCCTTCGATCCGCGGTCGACCACCTACCGGCGTTTTCTCGGGGACACGTCGGTGATCGGCAAGGGCGAGATCCTGATCTGGGAGACCGGGGTCAGATCTTGAATTTTTCCTTGGTCCTGCCTGCGACGCATGGCCCTGGCAAGATTCAAGATCTGACCCTATCGGCGGAACGGCAGATTTCGATCGCGCTCAGGCTGGTATGCGGCGATGCATGTGTGTCCGCGTCGAACTTCCTCGAAAAACCCGGACCTGGACGACGACTGTCGAGATGGCGCGTGTCTTGCGCTATGGGAGGCATGGCGCGTCCGCTGCGAGTGCACATCCCTCATGCCTACTACCACGTCATCTCTCGCGGCAACGCGAAGCAGGTCATCTTCACAGGGTCCGCGGACTACGAACACTTCCTCGAGCTTCTCGAGGCAACGTCAGGTCGCTTCGGAGTGCGCAGTCATGCCTACTGCCTGATGCCGAACCACTACCACCTTCTACTCCAGCCCGAGACACACCCGTTGTCTCGCATGATGCATCAGCTGAATGCGGCCTACTGCCATTGGTTCAACCGTCGACATGACCGTGTCGGCCACGTCCTGCAGGGACGTTTCAAGGCCCTGCTCGTGGACCGGGACGAGTATTTCCTGCAAGTCGTTCGCTATATCGTGCTGAACCCGGTCGAGGCTGGTCTGGTCGACAGTCCTGGCGAGTGGCGCTGGAGCAGCTATCGGGCCACCGCCGGACTCGCCGACGCGCCGTCGTTTCTTACGCTCGATGATGTGTGGAGAGCGTTCGACGCCGACGAGGGCACCGCGCGGCGGCGGTTCGTGGCTTTTGTAGATGCCGGCCTGGGGCAGTCGACATCGTCCGAGACGTTTGTGTCGGGGTCCGAGGCGTTCAGAACCAATGTGGCTGCCGCCCTCGAACCGCACCGTGACGTTCGCGATTTCGTGCGGCGCGAGCGATACGCGATCCGTCCGACTCTCGAATCGATTTTTGCTGACAGCCACGACCGCGTGTCTTGCCGACGGGCGATGGTGGAGGCGTACCGGCGATACGGTTACACGCTCCGCGAAATCGGGCGATTGCTCGGCCGCCAGCCGTCGACCATACTGAAACAGATCTGCCGCATGGAATCCGCGCAGGCCGAACCCGTATCTGGCCGGGATGAGTGACGCGACCGTGGCTTGCCGGAGGAAAAAATCAAGATCTGACCCCTACCTCCAGCCGGATGCGGCCGAGCACTTCCTCGTCGGTCGGCTGCGTCGTGCCGAGCGAAGCGCGCATCGCAATCGGCACCCAGTCCATTCGATAGGCCGTTCCGGGAGTATGGATGCCGGGCAGGGCGGTGACGAACTGTGCGCGTGCGCGCGCACGGCGGGCGCCCCCCGGCCGGTCGATGACGACGTGCGGGATGGCGTCGAGGTGCCGGACCGCCTCCTGCGGCATGGTCGACCACGGATCGGCGGCGACGATCAGCGCCGCGTCGACATCGCCGCGCGCGAGGAGCTCGGCGGCCGTGAACTCGCCCGGGTTCGATCGCGGGTAGCCGCGGCTGAAGTCCACGCCGACGGGGTATCCGGTCAGCCAGCTCATGACGTTGTCGGCGCCGACGTCGTTGCCGAGATCGCGCATGGGTACGGCGACGAATTTCGTGAACCGGTTCAGCTCGATGGTCAGCGAATGGAGCGCGGCGACGTTCATGTGATGGCCGCGCGTGCGGGTCAGTCCCGTGCCGAAGCAGAAGGCGCCGAAACGCGCGCGCTTCATCTGCGCCGCCAAATCGACGGCGCGCTCGAGCGTGACGCCGGTGGCTTCCAGCAGGGCCCCGTCGACGGGCTGATTGCGGACGATCGCCAGCAGCACGCTGAGCAGCTCGAAGTCGGTCCCCGGCCGAATCTGCACGAACTGATCGGCGGCCCTGACGCTCAGCGTCCGCCGGACGTCGACGACAATCAGCGTGCGGCCGTGGCGGCCGTCGGGCACGAATCGGCCGCGCGTTGTGTAGGTGTATCGCTTCAGGTGCCGCGGATGCGTCTGGACCGGGTCGGTACCCCAGTAGATCAGCAGCTCGGCGCGGTTGCGGACTTCGCCGAGCGTGCAGGTGACCTTGCCGACCAGTTGTGCCGCCAGCTTGCTGGCGCCGTGCGTCATCGAGGTGTGCGTATCGATCACGCCGCCGACGTCCTCGGCCAGCAGGACGGCGGCTCGCTGCGACTCGCAGGTCGAGTTGCCGAGCCCGTAGATCAGCGGCCGATCCGCCCGCGACAGCATGTCGGCGGCCGCCGCGACGGCTTCGTCCAGCGTCGCCGGGCGCCCGTCGACGAGAGCCGTCGTGTCGCTGTCGCACGGGTGTCCGAAGAACCAGCGACGGCCGAGCGCGCAGGCCCGCTCGGCCCGCACGATGCGGCCCGCTTCCGTGTGGATCTCGATGTCGTCGCAGAGACAGCCGCAGGAAATACAGGTGGCGTTGGTCACGATGTTCCGATGCATGGCGGGTACGAGGTCGCTCGTCTCAGCCTATCAAACGCAGGCTGTAAACTCTTGAGCATTGCTCATTGAGCATCGGGCATTGGGCCTCGAGCATTGGGCATGGGCATGGGGCATTGAGCCTTGAGCATTGAATCGATGACTACAGGAGACCAGGCGCCGGCCGACGCTGCCGGCGGCGCGAAAACGGCCGTCCAGCGCAACGGCGTGACCATCGTCGACACGTTCGCCGAGGCGTTCACGATGCGCGCCGCCCGTGTGGTGATCACCGCGCAGTCCGCAGAATGGGCGCGAACCGCCGCGCAGTCGCTCACCGGATTCGCCACGTCGGTGATCGGGTGCAAAGTGGAAGCCGGGATCGAGACCGAGCTTGCCGCTGAGAGCACGCCCGACCTGCGGCCGGGGATCAGCGTGCTGATGTTCGCCTTCGATGCCGACGGGCTGCAGCGGCAGCTGATCGATCGGATCGGGCAGACGGTCCTGACCTGCCCGACCACGGCCTGCTTCGACGGCCTCCCGGATGCGCCCGACCGCGTCATCGTCGGCGGGCAGCTGCGGCATTTCGGCGACAAGTTCCAGTCGAGCAAGTTCCTCGACGGCCGGCGCTACTGGCGCATTCCCGTCATGGAAGGCGAGTTCCTGGTCCAGGAATCCTTCGGCGTGCAGAAGGCGATCGGCGGCGGGAACATGCTGATCCTGGCCACCGATCAGCGTGCGGCGCTCGCGGCAGCGGAAGCGGCGGTCGCGGCGATGCGCGGCCTGCCCGGCATCGTCCTGCCGTTCCCCGGCGGCATCGTCCGCGCCGGAAGCAAGGTCGGAGCGAGGAAGTACAAGAACATGATCGCCTCGACCAACGACGCCTACTGCCCGACGCTGCGCGGACGATCCGGCGTCGAGAGTCAGCTTCCGCCGAACGTCAACTCAGTGCTGGAGATCGTCGTGGACGGTCTCGATCGAGCGGCGATCGAGCGGGCGATGCGCGCGGGGCTGGCGGCGGCATGCCGGCCGGGCGTCGTCGAGATCACCGCGGGCAACTACGGCGGGAAGCTCGGGAAGCACCACTTCCACCTGCATCAGCTGCTGTGAGTTCTTCCCCTGCAGGCAAGCGGAAGATCCGGCTGAAGCCTGGCTGAAGCCTAATGCCGATCGGAAATTCGCTGACGTGAGATTTCTCTTGTACTTGTCACGAGAACTCGGTACGTACGCTGGGGATGAGTTCGCCTTCCCCGAGTGGCTTCCTCGACGCCTGGGCGCGGTTG
>Ga0209172_10000693_pt1 | contig 87506 bp, 77 predicted proteins | sample LarsenN4metaG_FD_184113 | JGI IMG/M metagenome (GOLD analysis project Ga0209172, IMG submission 184113) | Hot spring sediment bacterial and archeal communities from British Columbia, Canada, to study Microbial Dark Matter (Phase II) - Larsen... ... | reverse complement strand
GGGGGCTCTGCCCCCAAACCCCCGGCTTCAATCCCCAACCGGAGAGCACCAGGGGAAGAGGCCGGGCGAGGATCGAAAACTTGGTTCGACTCTCATAGCGACTGGTACATAAACCGGGGGCAGGTCACCCACCCCCGCCGCCGACGCCAGCGTGGTAATCGAAGACAACTCCGACACCTATCTGAATTTCCTGACCCCCGAGGCGAACGCAAAGGGTCTCTTCTTCGGAGACCCGGCCAGTCCCGTGAGAGGCTCGATTGTATTCAATGACAGTACCGTTCCGGGTGGGCTGCTCTTCCGCACTGAAATCACGCCACGGATGGTGATTGACAGCGCGGGCAATGTCGGCATCGGCCTCAACACGGCACCGGAGCGTCGGCTCCATGTGTCCGACGGCTTAGCCGGAGCGGTGGTTGCCAACGCGAATGCCGTCGCAGTGCTGGAGCGGGACACCCACACCTACCTGGCGCTGCTGACGCCGGATGCCAACGAAAAAGGGATCAACTTCGGATCGCCCGCCAACGCGGTTCACGGCGGTATCTACTACACGAACGCGGCGGGCCTGGCCTTCCGCACCGGCGGCAATATCACACAGATGGCGCTCTCGCCGACCGGCGATCTCGGCGTCGGCGCTCCCGCCAGCGGGGCACGGCTGCGCGTCCAGGGAGCGGCGGGAACCGGGGACGTGTGGATCACGCCTACGACCTCCGGCGGCAACTCGGACATCCGGCTCACCGAGACTACGAGCGGCTCATTCGGCATGGTCATCCGTCACAACGGAGCGAGCAATCTGCTCGAGTTCATTGGCGTCCAGAGCGGGGCCGAGAACGCCAGCCCTAACATGACCATCGGACGCGGCAACACCAGCGGCGTGAACATCACCAACGGCCTGACCGTCGGCGGCAGCGTGGGCGTTGGCACGACCACGCCCGGGGCAACGCTTGACGTGGCCGGCGAGGCGGAAGTCGACGGTCTCACGTCGGAGGGTGACATCGCGGCGTTCTTCGGGACTGGCAACTCCGTCGTGATCAACACCAACACCAACGGGCATGGCCTGAATATCAATACGCTGGACCCGGGGCCGGTCATCGGGAAAGGCGAGGTGCGCTACGACGGCGATTCGTTGAAGCTCATCACCGGGGGAGCGGGCGACGCGAACCCGACCAACGGGATCAACATCGACAACACGGGCCGCGTCGGCATCGGCATCGAACTGCCGACCGTCGACCTGGACATTCGTGGCCCCGACACGTTCACAGCGGCCGAGTTCCAGATCGCTGACAGCAACCGCAGCAGCTTCCTGCATATCAGTTCCGGGACCGACCAGAACACCGACCCACCCACGATCCTGTTCTCGTACGACGGCAACCTGGGCGGCGTGCTGCGGTTCATGCAGCAGTTCAGCACGAATCCGCCGTTCGAAGCCATGCGGATCGACGGCGGGCGCGTCGGCATCGGCGACACCGATCCAACCTTCAAACTCGAGCTGCCCAACATCGCCGCAGACTCCTCGGGCCGCGGCCGGGCCAACGCCTGGACCACCTACTCGTCCATCCGCTGGAAGCAGAATGTCCGCACCATCGAGAACGCCTTGGGGAAGGTCATGCAGCTCCGCGGCGTACGCTTCGACTGGAAGCCGGAGCACGGCGGCAAGGCGGACATCGGCTTCGTGGCTGAAGAAGTCGGCCAGGTTGTGCCAGAGATCGTCTCCTGGGAGGCGGACCGCGTGTACGCCCAGGCGCTCGCCTACGACCGGATCACGGCCCTGGCGGTCGAAGCGATCAAAGAACAGCAGCAGCTCATCGAACGGCAGCAGGACGAGATCGAGCGGCAGCAAGCCGCGCTGGCGGAGGTCCAGTCGCAAGTCGACCGGTTAAACGCCGATGCGGCCGCGAAGGAGCGCTCGATGCGTGAGCTGGGGACGACCATCGCCGAGCTCGCGAGCCGGTTGGAGCGGCTGGAAGTGGCCTCAGTGCGAACCGCCCCATGACTGGGGCGGCTCCGATCCGACATAGGCCGGACGAACCGCCCCATGACTGGGGCGGCTCCGATCCGAGCCGGGCCAGTCATGGCCCGGTTCCAAGAGGGAGCGGACGCTACCTCAGCGCAGGTACGGGGAATCACATGAAACGAAAACTCGCTGCAACCGTGCTCGTTCTCTTCTTCAGCCACTCGCTGGCCGCGAGCGCCGCGGGGCAGACCTTCGACCTGAGCTGGCACAGCCTCGACGGCGGCGGCGGGGTTTCCAGCGGCGGAGGATTCGAGCTGGCCGGCACGATCGGCCAGCCGGACGCAGGCGTGGTGCTCAGCGGCGGCGGGTTCGAGCTGGTCGGCGGATTCTGGGCCGCCGCGGCCAGCTCGCCGCCCGTACCGGGTGACACCGACGGCGACGGCGACGTGGATCTCACGGACCTGGCCGTCGTGCTTGCGGCGTTCGGGAGTTGCGCGGGCGATCCCGGCTACAACCCCAACGCCGACTTCGACGGCAGCGGATGCGTCGATCTGACGGACCTGGCGCTGCTGTTGGCAAACTACGGCACGTAGGTCCACAGCCGGGAAAGTACCCAGGCGCCGGCCCCGCGAAGGTGCAACCTGCAATCGATCAGCGTTTCGTGCGTTGCACCGGCGCCTTGCGGCGATCGACGACCTTCTCTGGATGCTCGGCCTCGATGCGGCGGATGGCCTCCGCGAGCTTGTCCAGGTCGCGCCCGCAGTCCTCGAACACCTCCCGACGACGTGCGCGCACCTCGTCGATCAATGGATCCGGGGCTGGACGCGCTTTCTCTACGTCGCTCATTCGAACTCCTCCAACCAGAGGTCGGAGATCCAGGACTCGTACAGCGCGAGCTGCGTGTGCCACCAGTCACGCGTCGCGCTGCGCCGGTGGACGCTGCTTGCATCCGTGCGGGTGGTCACGTATGCGCTCGGGACGCTGGTTTCGATATAACACGGTCGCCATGATTCGCTCATTCTATCCCGACGGACAGGGTCAGTCCGCCTTCTGCGGCCGTTGCAGCGGGAACAGGATCACGTCGCGAATGCTGGGCGAGCCCGTCAGCAGCATCACCAGCCGGTCGAGGCCGATGCCCAGGCCGCCGGCCGGCGGCATGCCGTACTCCAGCGCCTCGCAGAAGTCCTCATCCATCACGGCCATGGTCTCGTCGCCCTCACCGCGGAGCTGGCGGGCCAGCGTCTCGCGCTGCACGGCCGGGTCGTTCAGCTCGGTGTAGGCGTTGGCGATCTCCATGCCGCTGATGAACAGCTCGAAGCGCAGCGCGACGCGCGGGTCGCGCGGGTCGCGGCGGGTGAGCGGGCAGATCGGGGCCGGCCAGTCCAGCACGAACGTCGGGTTGACCAGCTTGTCCTCCACGCAGTGCTCAAACAGCGCGTGCACCACCACCGCGTCGTCGGCTTCGCTCTCGTCCAGCGTGATCAGCCGCGCGCCGAACAGCTCGCGGGCCCGGCGCCGGACCGCCGCGACGTCGTCCATGGCCATACCGACGTGCTCGCGGAACGCATCGGCGTAGCGCAGCCGCGGCCAGGGCGGCGTGAAATCGATGAACGCGGCGCCACGGACGGCCTGGCTTCCGGCGGCGGAGGCGCTCGCTAGCGCTTCGCGTTCTGCTCCGGCGGGCGGGACGCCCGCGCTGCCCGGCGTTTCACGCTCCGAGGGTGCGGGCGGGACGCCCGCACTCCCCTGCGCTTCGCGTTCGGACGGGGCGGGCGGGACGCCCGCACTCCCCTTCGTCGCGATTCGGTACGAGCCAATCACCTCCCGCGCCGCGCCGCCGATCAGCAGCTCGCACAGCTCCATCATGTCGCTGTAGTCGCCGTACGCCTGGTACAGCTCCAGCATCGTGAATTCGGGGTTGTGCCGCGGGCTGATGCCCTCGTTGCGGAAGCAGCGGCTGAACTCGAACACGCGCTCCAGCCCGCCCACCAGGCAGCGCTTCAGGTACAGCTCCGGGCTGATCCGCAGGTACAGGTCCATGTCCAGCTTGTTGTGGTGCGTCGTGAACGGCCGCGCCGCCGCCCCGCCGTAGATCGGCTGCAAGACCGGCGTGTCCACCTCGATGAAACCGCGCCCCAGCAGTTTGCGGCGCATGTAGTGGACGATGCGCGCCCGCTGGACGAACACCGCGCGCGACTCAGGGTTGGCCAGCAGGTCGACGTAGCGCCGCCGATAGCGGGCCTCCACATCGGTCAGGCCGTGCCATTTCTCCGGCGGCGGCCGGAGGCATTTGGCCAGCAGGGTGAGGTGCGTGACCCACAGCGTCAGCTCGCCGGTCTTGGTGCGGCCGAGCACGCCGTCGGCGCCGACCAAGTCGCCCAGGTCGAGCAGCTTGGCGAGCTGCCAGGCGACGTGCGGCGGCGAGTGTGGCACAGCCGCCCCCGGCTGTGAGTGTGGCACAGCCGCCCCCGGCTGTGCGCAGTGGCCCCTCGCTTCCGCTCCGGGTTCTGACGCGGCAATCCCCTGCACCATCTTCTTGCTCAGGCCGAGCTGAAGGTCGCCGCTCCAGTCGCGAATCGTCAGGAAGATCAGGCTGCCGATGTCACGGTAGAGCATGACCCGGCCGGCGGCGCGGAAGGTGTACCGCGGCCGGTCAGACGACGGGTGGGCCGGAGCCTCGCCCTCCCGTTCGGCCGACGCCTTGCGCACTCGCGCGGCTGGACCCTGGGCCTCCCGTTCGCCCGGCAGCGGTTCGAGAATCTGCCCGGGCGCGATGCTCAGCCGCTCACCCGCGGCGCGGATGTCGGCGATCCTGTCCACGCCGGGGAAGCGCCATCCGTACGGATCGACGCCCAGCGCGCGGATCTTCTCGAGCTTGGCCCTGCGGTCCCGTATCTGGTCGCTCATGGGCGGCTACTATACCGCAGGCGTGGCGGCGATCCGACGCGGCCGTGCCCGGCTTTGCGCGCGTCAGCACCATGAGCAACGCGACCTCCTCCCGGCTTGATCGCGAGCGCCTGGCCGTCGTGCTCGCCACGATCGGCGTCAACATCATCGGCGTGGCCGGGCTGGCGTTCGCGCCGTGGTCCGATTGGCGGACCGGCGCGGGCCTGGCGGTCATCAACAACGCCATCCTGCTGGCGCACGTCGTCCGCCGTCGGGATGGACTGCTCGCTCGGTTCATGCTGTTCGGCCTGGCGCTGGGCTTCGCCGAGCTGCCGGCGGACGCCTGGCTCGTCGACGCCACCGGCACGCTGGACTATTCGATCGGCGGCGGACCGATGCTCTGGCGCTCGCCGATCTGGATGCCGTTCGCGTGGGAGATCGTCGCGGTTCAGTTCGCCTACGTCGGGATGCGGCTGATGCACGCCCTGGGGGGCGTGCGCGGCGTGCTGCTGACGGGTCTGCTGGGCGCGGTCAACATCCCGTACTACGAGGAGCTGGCGCTGCGCACGAACTGGTGGCGGTACGTCGACTGCGCCATGCTGCTGCATACGCCCTATTACATCATTCTCGGCGAGTTCGTCATCGCCTGCGGCCTGGCGCTGCTGGGTTGGCGCCTGCGCCGCGCCGGGATCGGCGCAGCGCTGCTCCTGGGCCTCCTGGGCGGCGTTCTCATCTTCCTCGCCTACGCCGCGGCGTACGCGGCCACGGAGGCGGCGTTCCGCGTCACCGCGGCCGCGTAGTCCCGCCGCCGCATGCGACAAACCGCCTTGATCCGCAGCGACTTGTAGGTGCCTCCTCGCGCCTGGCGGTCGTGTTACTATAACATGCCGCTATGCATGTCCGCTGTGACCAGTGCGGCGCGGAGAAGGACGCTCCACCGGAAGTCATCGAGGAGATACTGCGGCGCCACCCGGACTTCTTTGAGCCATACGGGGACCGGGCCGACGTCCGGCTGGTGTGCAAGGCGTGCGGCGGACGCTACCAGATCGTATGGCTCGGGCTCGACTGGGAGGATGCGCGAACATGTGAGCAATGTGGCCGTCCGATCCCCAGGGAGCGACTGGACGCCGAACCGCAAGCCACTCGTTGCGTCGCGTGTCAAACTGAGGCCGAGCGTCGCCCGCCGGTGCGCGTGCTGGACCGCGTGCTGGGTCAGTGCCCACGTTGCGGCGGGCGACTGAAATGGAAGGTGCGCCGGCGCGTGGAGCCTGCCGACTACTTCATCGGCTGCGACAACTGGCCGCGTTGCTGGTATTCGGAATGATCGTATCAGGTGGACGGGATCTCATCGAACGGCAACGGATACCCGCCGGTTGGCGACAGCCGCAGGTCACGTCTCAGGCGATCGATGTCATCCAGCCATTGTGAGCATGCCACCGACTGCAAGTGCAAATGGCGCAACTTGCGCTCCAGCATCCACGTGTGGCGCTCTTTGGCTGTGCTCTCCGCCTTTGGTGGGTTCTCCGGGGGCTTCTCGAGCCCTGCAAGGTCGCCCCTCAGAAGGAAGTGCTTGTCGAGCTTGTCTGCTTGTCCCAGCTCGCGCAGAACGGCCGCAACGATGCTGTGTTGGAAGTTCAACAGGTTCACGAGGAAAACGCAGAGGCGATGGTCCTGAAGTGAGTAGGCTGTCTCTTCGTCGTCTGCATGCTCCTCTGCGAGATACTCTTCGGTCGCCTGCACCTCGTAATCCGTGTACAACTTCAGGGCTTTGGTCGTCTCTTCCAGCGTCGCAAGAGCCCACCGAAGTACTTCGGCCTTGGTTTCATCCGGGAGCATGGTCTATACGCTTTCAAACCGGTGGGGGGCGTCGTTCATGAGCCGCTCGAGCTGTAGCCGAACGAACTCCATGTCCTCGCTGGCTTGGCAACGCTCAAGGCAGAAGACACCGACCTCGATCACCCGAACCAACGCAGCCTCACGCTGCCCCGCGTCAATCCTGCTAAGGTAGCCGGCCACATCCCGACGATTTACGTCCAGGTGGTGCACCACAAGGTGGGAGTCGAGAACCTCAATGTCGGCCGCGTTTCCGGGCGTCGAAGAGACCATCGCGCTTCCTCCACGTATCCGGGCAGCATTCTGGCGAATCGGTGCGCCACCACAAGGAGATTCTGTCCTGCCACAAGCATTGTAGCGCTGGCGCGGCTTCATGGGCATGCGGCGCCGTAGACGCGCAACAGGCTCGCGAGATCGTCCAGCTCGACGTCGCGGTCCAGGTCAACGTCGCCCTGGGCGTGCGTAGCGCCGGCCTGCGTCCCGTAGCCGGCGAGCAGGCGTGCCAGATCGTCCGAGTCCACGTCGCAGTCGCCGTCCAGGTCCGCGTTTCCGCCGGCCGCACTGCAGCCCGGGCCGCAGCCGTCGGCCGGCGACGCTGCGCGGAAGCGTATGAAGTCGCCCGGCTTGAGCACCGCGGCGGTCGCCGCGAGACCAGCGGCGTCAAATGGGTTCCCGGGTGCGGCGCCGACAAACTCATTCGCCCGAAAGGCCGTGTCGCCGTTCAGCAGGGTGACCACGCAGCGGAAAGTCTGCCCTGGTGCGACACTCACGTGTGACAACCGCAGCTCGCACTCGCGCACACGCCGGCCGCCGTCGCCGTCTGCGCGGTAGCGCACGTCGTCGCCGCCGAGCATGTCGGTCGGCGCATCCAGCGCTGCCCCATGGATGAGCACGTGCGAGGAGCGGTCGAGCCGGTAGATAGTGACGAAGTCCACCTCAAGCACGACCGCATAGTCGGCCCGGAAACCGGGGGCGAAGTACAGGTCCGCGCGCTGGCCGCTCTCGCCTTTGCCGGAGGCCAGACGGCGCGAGCGCGCGGCGGCGTCGGTCAGCTCATACGTCGAAGCGAAGCCGCCGTCGACGGAGTCAACGTAGATCACGACGCCATAGGGTTCACCCGGCCAAGCCGTGACGCTCGCAAAGCCGATGCTCAGGCGCCCGTCGGCGCTCGAGTCGACGTGCATCTCGCTGTTGCGGCCGATCTGGTCGAGCAGGCCGGCGTTGATGCCGGTGGTCACCAGAACGTACTCATCCCGGCCGATGACGCCGTCGACGGTCGCCGTCTGCGGCGTCGCATCCTCCACGTCCAGCAGGGCCGCTCCAGGGTCTCCGGGCATGTACGCGCGGACGTAGTCGATGCGGTGGTACTGCGGGAAAACACTGGACGCGTCGGGGTTGCCCGGCCAGTCGCCGCCGACGGCGGTGTTCAGGATGATGTAGAACGGCTCGCGCGGAATGTCTTGTACACTACTGAATCGCAACATGCCATCGATGTACCAATCGATCCGCGCCGGGGACCACTCGATGGCGAACGTGTGGAAGCCCTGGCTGAAGTCCGGCCCGCTGTAGCTGTTGCCGGCGCGCTGCACATCCGGCCACTGCCCCCAGTGGTGCGTCATGTAAACGCGCGTCGGCTCGTGGCCGAGCAGCTCCATGATATCGATCTCCGGCGGCCAGCGGCGCGAGTCGGGCAGCAGCCAGTGGGCTGGCCAGAGGCCTCGCGTCGCGGGCAGCCGGGCGCGCACCTCGATGCGGCCGTAGGCTGTGGCGAAGCGGTCGCGCGTCTCGACCAGCCCGGACGTGTAGTCGAAGTGCCGCCAGTCGCCGGCATTGTCATAGCCCGAGTACGAGCGCTGGCGGCTGCGGAGCACCAGGCAGCCGTTCTCGATGTAGACTTCGTCGGGGGCGTAGTACTGAAGCTCGGCGTTCTTGATGAGGTGCAGGTCCTCGATGCGCCAGCGCGTCGTATCCAAGGCCGTCCCGTCGAATTCGTCGCCCCAGATGAGCTGCCATTGGGACAGGGGCGCAGCGCCGGGCGGCGGCACGACGCGCGCGTCATCAGTAAGTGCCGCGTCAGGGGCGCTGTTGCTCTGCGCGAACACCGGATGCTCCGCGGCGGCCCCCGGAACGCGGGCACCTAACAGCACAGCGAGCATCGCGACAAAAGGCTGTCTGTGCATTGATGGGACCGTCACAACGGCTCCGACTTTCGGATTGGGAGCTCGCGGCCGACGGAGGCGTGTGTCGCGCCGGTGACGTAACCTGCGCGCCCTGCGTCCGGGGCGAAGCTGTGTCACCGGCAGACCGTGCCGTACCCCCCGGACTGGCCCGTCATCTCCTTCTCTACTGCTCGGTCAGCACTTCGCTGCTTATCCCGTGCGAAGTCAGCGGAATGACCTTCTTGAGGTCGGCCACGTCTTTTGAGGTCCACTTGCGGGCGTAATGCCACAAACGCCTCGTCTCGCAACTCGTCCCAGAAGTGCCGCGTAACTTCGATGCGGCCGGCTTCGAGGGCGGCAGCAAGAGCCGCAACGGCTTCACTCTCGGTCATTCTATCACCGTCACCGAAGAGCGGTTGCTCTACACCCACCGCGATGGCTGCATTCCGCCCGCGCTCGGTCGCGGTCAGAGACCGCTCCTACCGTGGCCAGGGATGACGTACTCGTCGAGCAGTTGATCCGCCCGCGCTCGGTCGCGGTCAGAGACCGCTCCTACCCCTCCGGCTCCAGCACGGTCATGAAGGCCTTCTGCGGGATGTCCACGTTGCCGATGGTCTTCATGCGCTTCTTGCCGGCCTTCTGCTTCTCCAGCAGCTTGCGCTTGCGGGTCACGTCGCCGCCGTAGCATTTGGCGGTCACGTTCTTGCGCACCGGCTTGATGGTCTCGCGGGCGATGACGCGGCTGCCGATCGCGGCCTGGAGCGGAATCTCGAACAGGTGCCGGGCGATCTCCTGCCGCAGCCGCACCACGATGCGCCGCCCGCGGCGCTCGGCCGCACTGCGGTGCAGGATGACCGCCAGCGCGTCGACCGGCTTGCCGTTGACCAGGATGTCGAGCTTCACCAGGTCGGATGCGCGGAAGCCGATCAGGCGGTAATCCATCGTCCCGTAGCCGCGCGTGACGCTCTTGAGCTTGTCGTAGAAGTCGTACAGGATTTCGTTGAACGGCATCTGGTAGTGCAGGATGACACGCTGCGGCGACAGGTACTCCGTCTTCTTGTACTCGCCGCGGCGCTGCTCGCACAGCTTCATGATCGCGCCGACGCCGTCGGCCGGGATGATGATCTGGATGTCGATGATCGGCTCGCGCAGCTCGGCCACCTGGTCGAGCGAGGGCAGGTCGCCGGCGGACTCGACGTGCTTCACCCTCCCGTCGCGCAGCACGACCTCGTACGTGACGCTTGGCGCGGTCTGCACCACGTCCACGCCAAAGTCGCGCTCCAGCCGCTCCTGCACGATGTCCATGTGCAACAGGCCCAGGAAGCCGCAGCGGAAGCCGTGCCCCAGCGCCTCGCTGTTCTGCGGCTGAAACGTGAACGACGCGTCGTTCAGGCTCAGCCGCTCGATCGCGTCGCGCAGCTCCTCGTACGCCTCGCCGCTGGAGGGGTAGAAGTCGCAGAAGACCATCTGCTGCGGCGGCGCGTAGCCGGGCAGCGGCTGCGGGGCGGGATGGGCGGCGTCGGTGATCGTGTCGCCGACGGTCACGTCCTGCAGCGTCTTGATGCTGGCGACCATGTAGCCGACCTCGCCGGCGGCGAGCTGCTCGATCGGCGTCATGCGCGGCCGCAGCTTGCCCAGCTCGCTGATGACGTGGTGCCGGCCGCGGCCCATCAGAAGGATCTTCTGCCCCTTGCGGATGGTGCCATTGACGACGCGCACGTAGCAGATCACGCCGCGGTAGTCGTCGTACTCGCTGTCGAAGACCATGGCCTGCAGCGGGGCTTCGGGGTCGCCCGTGGGCGGCGGCAGGTGCGCGACGATGGCGCGGATCAACTCGTCCACGCCCTCGCCGGTCTTGGCTGAGACGAACTGCACGTGCTCGGCGGAGATGCCCAGCACGTGCTCGACTTCGAGGGCGGTGTCCTCGGGCTGGGCGCCGGGCAGGTCGATCTTGTTGACCACCGGGATGATCGCCAGCTTGTTGGCCATGGCGGCGTGGGCGTTGGCGACGGTCTGGGCCTGCACGCCCTGGGTGGCGTCGACCACCAGCAGGGCCCCGTCGCAGGCGGCCAGGGCGCGGTCCACCTCGTAGTGAAAATCGACGTGGCCGGGCGTGTCGATCAGGTTGAACATGTAGGTGCGGCCGTTGACCGGCATCTCGAGCGTGACGGCGGAGGCCTTGATGGTGATGCCGCGCTCGCGCTCCAGCTCCATGTCGTCGAGAATCTGCTCCTTGAGCTCGCGCTGGCTGACGGCCCCGGCGCGCTGCAACAGGCGATCGGCCAGCGTGCTCTTGCCGTGGTCGATGTGGGCGACGATCGAGAAGTTGCGGATGTTCGCCTGGTCCATCGGGGAGTTTTCAGGGCTCAGGGTTCAGTTTCAGAGTTTCAGCGTCCGCGCTTTCCGCGCCAGAGCAGATTATAGCCGGTAGAGTGGCACGGTCCGGCCAGCCAGGCCGTGGTCCCCAGCGTCGGCGTGCGTCGCGCGAACGCGCGCACGGCCTCGTGTCACGAGCCTGTGCCGCCTGAAAACCGAAGGCTGAAAAAGCAAAGACTGATCAGACCGCCAGGATGTCGCGCGTCTTGTCCTCGACCAGCTTGTCGATCTGCTTGCAGTAGTCGTCGGTGAGCTTCTGCACCTGCTCCTGGCCTTCCTTGCGCTCGTCTTCGGTGACGGTCTTGCCCTTCTCGGCCGACTCCAGGGCCTTGTTCGCGTCGCGACGCACGTTGCGAACCGCCACCCGCTGCTGCTCCGCGATCTGCTTCACGCGCCCGACGAGCTGGTTGCGGCGTTCAGTGGACAGCGGCGGGACGGGCAGGCGGATCAGCTTGCCGTCACTGTGCGGGTTGATTCCGATCTCGCTTTTTTCGAGCGCCCGCTCGATGTCCTTGAGGGTCGAAGGGTCGAAGGGCTTGATGACGATGACATTGCCCTCGGCGATGGCGACGTTGGCCAGCTCCTTGAGCAGCATGGTCGCGCCGTAGGCGGCGACCTCGACCTTGAGCGTATCCACCAGCCCGACCGACGCCCGGCCCGTGCGGATGCCGCGGAACTCCTGCTTGAGGAACTCCACGGCCTTGTCCATCTGCTCTTCGGCGTCGAGCAATACGTCGTCCACGGACATCGCGGGAGGCTCCGTTATCCGGACACTGGCGGGCGAGCGACTCGCCGCCCGCGGCGTCATCTTACACCGGCCGCCCGGATTAAGCGACGCCCGCGGCGCGCCTCAAGCGCGGCAGCAGCGGCGGCATGCGCTTGTGTCTTGAGCATCAGTCCCTGGGTCAGGCCGCGCCACGGTCCGCGGGCGTCGTGTGGCACAGCCGCCTCGGCTGTGTGGTGCCGTCGCCCCCAGCCGCGGGCAGCCGCGCCGCGCCGCGCAAAAAACTCGCACCCCGAGTGCCGCTCTCGTAACGAAACCTTCCCCCGCCTGGAGCCGATACCAACCAGCGCCGCGGCCGACGCTGCGGACGGGGTGCCGCGGGTTGGTCGGCGGCTCGGCTGACGCGATGGGGTGGGCGAATCCCTTGGGAGGATGAGCGTGAAGACGTTGTTCGTCACCGGGGCGGAGGGGTTCACAGGCACGCACCTGGTCCAGTATCTCCGCCGGCGCGGCTACGAGGTCGTGGGCGGAGTCCGCAACCGCGCCCGCAAGCTGGCGTTCGAGCGGCAGCACGGACGGGCGATCGTCTGCGACGTGAGTGACGCCATCAACGTGGCCCGGGCCGTAGCCGGCGTCAAGCCGGAGGGCATCATTCACCTGGCGGGCATGGCGGCGCCGCACGATGCCGCGACCGAGCCGTTGGCGGCGTATCAGTCGATCGTGACGGGCTGGGCGAATCTGCTCGACGCGGTGCGACGGGCGGTGCCGCGGGCGCGGGTGGTGATGGCCAGCGCGTGCGAGGTGTACGGGTCGGCGGGGAACGATGGCCGGCCGCTGCGGGAGGACACACCGCTTCGACCGGTGAACACGTTCGGGGCGCTGAAGGCGACGGCCGAGTCGATCGCGCGCACCTTCTTCGACGCCTATCACATGAACGTGAGCATCGCGCGGCCGTTCCACTACACCGGACCGGGCCAGTCCGACCGATCGTTCTTCACGGCGGTGGCGCGGCGCGTGCTGGGCTGGAACCCGGCCGCGCAGGGGGATGTGATCGAGTTCCCGGACCTGGACTGCCAGCGCGAGCTGCTGCACGTCAATGACGTGGTCGAGGCCTACCATCACCTGCTGGAGGAAGGCCGGCCGAACGAGGTGTACAACCTCAGCAGCGGACAGTCCTGCACGGTGCGGCAGATGGTCGAGGCGATCATCCGCCTCGCGCGGCAGAACCTCCGCGTGACGCCACTCGCGAACGCGGACGCGCCGCCGATCCGGGCGCTGTGCGGCGACAACACGAAGATCCGCGAGCAGTGCGGCTGGCAGCCGACGCGCACGATGGAGGACGCGGTGCGGTCGCTGGTCGAGGCGCTGCAGGGGCAGGAGACGACCGCGTGAACAGCGGCCGCTGACCACGCTCCTGCCGTGCCTTCGGCTGACCCAGGCAGAGCCGCCAGGTGCGTCGGCCCGACCGCTGCGTGCAATCGAGCCAGGTCTTCAGTCCTTCACCTCGAACTCGGCGTCGATGACCTCTTCTTCCTTGCCGCGGGCTTTGGGCTCGCCCGCCGCGGCGCCCACGCCGGCCTCCCTCGGCCGCGTACCGGCCTTCTGGTACACCTGCTCGCCGAACTTGTGGGCCGCGGTGTTGAGCGCGTCGATGGCGTTCTGGATCACGCGCGCGTCGTCGCTCTTGAGCGCGTCGCGCAGCGCGTTCGTCGCGCGCTCGATGTCGGCGCGCGTGGCGGCCTCCACCTTGTCGCCGTGCTCCTTGAGGGTCTTCTCGGTCGTGTAGATGAGCTGGTCCGCCTGGTTGCGCAGGTCGACCAGCTTGCGCTTCTGCTCGTCCTCGGCGGCGTGCGCCTCGGCGTCCTTGACCATCCGCTGCACGTCCGTGTCGCTCAGGCCGGACGAAGCCTTGATCTCGATCTTCTGCTCCTTGCCCGTGCCGAGGTCCTTGGCCGAGACATTCAGGATGCCGTTGGCGTCGATGTCGAACGTCACCTCGATCTGCGGCACGCCGCGCGGCGCCGGCGGCAGGCCGGCGAGCTGGAAGCGACCCAGCGTGCGGTTGTCCTGCGCCATCTTCCGCTCGCCCTGCAGCACGTGGATGTCGACCGCGGTCTGGCTGTCGGCCGCGGTCGAGAAGATCTCCTTCTTGCTGGTCGGGATGGTCGTGTTCCGCTGGATCAGCACGGTCATCACCCCCCCCAGCGTCTCGACGCCCAGGCTCAGCGGGGTCACGTCCAGCAGGACAATGTCGGACTTCTCGCCCGAGAGCACCGCGCCCTGGATCGCCGCCCCGATCGCCACCACCTCGTCCGGGTTCAGGCTGCGGTTCGGCTCCTTGCCGAAAATTTCCTTGACCAGCCGCTGCACCATCGGGATGCGGGTCGAGCCGCCCACCAGCACCACCTCGTCGATCTCGCGCGGCGCGAGCTTGGCGTCCTCCAGCGCCCGCAGGACCGGCCCGCGGCAACGCTCGATCAGGTGCTCGACGAGCTGCTCGAGCTTGCTGCGCGTGATCGTCATCTGCAGGTGCTTCGGGCCGCTGGCGTCGGCCGTGATGTACGGCAGGTTGATGGTCGTCTCCATGCTGCTGGACAGCTCGCACTTGGCCCGCTCGGCCTGCTCCCGCAGCCGCTGCAGTGCCATCGGGTCCTTCCGCAGGTCGATGCCCTCCTTCTTGCGAAACTCCTCGGCCAGGTGGTTGATCAGCGTCTCGTCCAGGTCGTCGCCGCCCAGGTGCGTGTCGCCGTTCGTGCTCAGCACCTCGAACACGCCGTCGCCCACGTCCAGGATCGAGATGTCGAACGTGCCGCCGCCCAGATCGAAGACGGCGATCTTCTCGTTCTTCTTCTTGTCCAGGCCATAGGCCAAGGCGGCCGCGGTCGGCTCGTTGATGATCCGCTCGACTTTCAGGCCCGCGATCTGCCCGGCCTCCTTCGTCGCCTGCCGCTGCGAGTCGTTGAAGTACGCCGGCACCGTGATCACCGCCCGCTCGACCGACTCGCCCAGGTAGCGCTCGGCGGTCTTCTTCAGATCGCGCAGCACCATGGCGGAGATCTCCGGCGGGGCGTATCCCTTACCCGTCGCCGGGATGCGGACGCGGACCAGTTCCTCGGAGCCGCCCACGACTTCGTAGGGCACCATCTTCTCTTCGGTGGCGACCTCGTTGTGTCGGCGGCCCATGAAGCGCTTGATGGAGTAGACGGTGTTCTTGGGGTTGGTGACCTGCTGGTTGCGGGCCCGCTGGCCGACCAGGATTTCGCCCTTGTCGCTGAAGGCGACGACGGACGGCGTCAGGCGCGAGCCCTGTTCGTTAATGAGCACCTTGGGCTGGCCGGCCTCCATGATGGCCACGACCGAGTTGGTGGTGCCCAGGTCGATTCCGATGATCTTGGACATTGTCGGCTCCTGTGTTCCGCGCATGGCGCAAACTCGGCTACGGACCGAGCCGCATTGGGCCTTTCAGCAAGGCGAGTACCATGCCATTGGCGCGAGCCAGATTGTCCACAACATCTTGCCAGTAAAGGACTTGTGCCAGACGTCGTGCCCGCCGCCGTGGTCACCGCCCCCGTCCCGCAACTGCCAAACTGACACGCAAGGCCGCCCCACGCTCGCTTTCCGGGGGCCTACGGCCGCCCTTGTGCCGTGGAGGCGGCCGACTCCCGGTCGCCAGGGGCGTCGTCCCAGCGCGAGACCAGTCGGCGGTAGATCGCTTTCGGCAGGGCCCGGCCGAGGCGGGCTACGGCCCACATCCGCCAGGGGAACCACGCCTCCGCCTTTCCGCCTTCGACCGCACGGAGCGTTCGTTCGGCCGCCTCGCGGGCCGAGATCAGGAACTTCAGCTTCGAGCGGTCGTGATCCTTGAGCAGCGGCGTGTCCACGAACCCAGGGCAGATGGTTGTGGTGCGGATGCCGTACCGCCGCAGGTCGATGCTCAGGCTCTCCATGAGCGTGATGACTGCGGCCTTGCTCGCCGAGTACGCCGCCACTCCCGGCAGCCCGAGCAGGCCGGCCATGCTGGCGATGGCGACGACGTGCCCGCGGCGCCGTTCGACCATGCCAGGCAGCACCGCCCCGATCGCGTTGATCACGCCCTGCACGTTGGTGGCGATGACGGCGTTGGCGTCGGCGGGGCTGAACCGCGGGCCGGGGGTTGGGATGTGAATGCCCGCGCTGGCGATCAGGACGTCGCACGGCCCGAGCTCGCGCTCGATCGCCGCGACCGCCTGCTGGACCTCGTCCGCCCGGGTGACATCGGCCGTCGCGGTCGCCGCAGGCAGCAGGCCCGTGCCGCGGTTCAACGATTCGGCCAGCTCAGTCAGTTGTGTTTGTCGGCGCGAGATCAGGCCCAGGCGGGCGCCGCGCGCGACGAGCGCTTCGGCCAGCGCCCGGCCGATGCCGCTGGACGCGCCGGTGATGATGACGCGCTGGTCCTGCCAGAAAGTCTCGCGCCGCATCAGGCCGCTCGACTGATCCCCCGTCAGCGGGGCGAGCGGGAAGTGTATTCGTTCCGCGTGGTCTTGTCCCCGGCCGCGGCATTGGGCGCATCTGCCGGACCGCTCGCGCCGGTGTAGCCCTGCGCACCGATCAGCTTGTCGATCGTGAAGCGCGCCCCGCACTCGGGGCAGCGCAGCTCGGTCAGCCCGATCAGCGAGCACCCGCACTGCGGGCAATGGACGCGCACCTGGCTTTCCCCACGTCACAAGCAAGCACCTATCGGCAATAATCCCGACGTGCACGTTGTCCACGTCATCACGCGGCTGATCATCGGCGGGGCGCAGGAGAACACCATCCTGACCTGCGAGGGGCTGCGCCAGCGCGGCCATCGCGTCACGCTCATCAGCGGCCCGACCGCCGGCCCGGAAGGGCAGCTCGTCGAGCGCGCCCGCCGCGGCGGGTACGAGTTCATCGAGGTCCCGCAGATGATCCGCGCCGTCAGCCCGTGGCATGACTGGCGGGCGCGGCGGCGGCTGCGGCGGCTGTTCGAGCGCCTGCGGCCGGACGTGGTGCACACGCACAGCAGCAAGGCCGGCATCCTGGGGCGCTTCGCGGCCGCGGATGCGCGCGTGCCCATCATCCTCCACACGATCCACGGCATGAGCTTCAACCGCACGCAGCCGTGGCCCGTCCGCCGCTTCTACGCCTGGCTGGAGCGGCGGGCGGCACAGCGCAGTCACGCGATCGTCACGGTGGCCGACGCGATGATCGAGCAGACGGTGGCGGCCGGCGTATGCGGGCGCGAGAAGTTGCGGACGATCTACTCCGGCATGGAGGCCGAGCTGTTCGACCCGGCGCGATACGACCGGGCCGCCGTGCGCCAGCAGTGGGGCGTGAGCGACGAGCACGTCGCGGTCGGCGCGATCGCGCGGCTGTTCCGCAACAAGGGTTACGACCAGCTTCTGCCCATCATGGCGGCCGCGGCGGAGCGCGAGCCGCGGCTGCGCTTCGTGTGGGTCGGCGACGGGGCGCAGCGCTGGTTCTACGAGCGCGAGCTGCGCCGTCTCGGCCTGCGCGCGCGGACGACGCTGACCGGCCTGCTGCCGCCGGAGCGGATCCCGGAGGCGCTGGCCGGCTTCGACATCCTGGCGCACACGTCGCAGTGGGAGGGCCTGCCGCGGGCCGTGGTGCAGGCGCTGCTGATGCGCGTGCCGGCCGTCGCGTTCGACATCGACGGCACGCCGGAGGTCGTACTCGACGGCGTGACCGGGCGGCTGGTGCGGCTGAACCACCTGGATGCGTTCGCGGAGGCGCTGGTCTGCCTGGCCGCCGACCCGGCACTACGCGCCCGGCTGGGAGCGGCAGGTCGCGAGCAGTGCCTGACGCGTTTCGACTGGCGGCGGATGGTGGACGCGCTGGAGGCGCTGTATCAGGAACTGACCGGCACAAAGGCCTTGCGAACGAACGCGGGAGTGGTACATTGGCAGTTCGGCGTGGGTTAGGTACAGGTTGCGGGGAGCACCCGATGGACGCCGCCTCGGCGTGGAGAAGAACGAGAAGTACTTTGCGCTGGCACAGCGCGCGATCCCGTTGCCGGCACAACTGCGCGTGAACGGCGAGCACAACCTTGGCACGGACGGATGACTTCAATCCGTCCGTCCCGCTGCCGTCCGGGCTGGAAGTCGGCACGATCCGTCGTGCCATCGACTACATCGAGCGCGATGGCTGGTCGCTTGGGCGCTCGGCGGCAGGGGTGCGGCTCGGCGCGCGGGCCCGCGGATGCACCCCGCGACTGGCAACGACGGCCAGGCGACAGCGGACCTTGGAGCGTGCGGGGCTCGCGCCTCCCGCTCGCGTGCCGGCCGCCGCGTTCAGCGGTGCGATTGTGCCCGCTGCACGGCCCGGAACACGATGCTGTGCACCTCCTCCGGCCTGGCGATGTGGTTCCAGACCATGGACTCGCGCTCGTCCGCCGGCTGCATGCGGATCGAGCCCAGCCCCAGCAGGCGCTGGTAGGACGCCTGGCTCTTCTCCACCGCCGAAATGCGCGCCAGCGGACACTCCGCGACGCGCACATGCAGCGTGCCGCTGAAGCGCAGCACGCGGCGATTGGTGAGCACGTACACGCGGCTGGCCCATTGCAGCGAGGCCAGCCCGACGCGCACGATGGCCGCCAGGATTGCGGCCGCGACGACGTACGGCGCCTGCGGCAGGCCGCGCGTCTGCAGCAGGACCATCCCGATCGCCGCGACCGCCAGCGCGACGACGGCGAACCGCGCCGCGACGATGGCCACGTAGCACGGGGAGGGCTTGATCGACAGCTCGATGATCTCGCCCTGGTCGAGCACGCTCAGCGCGGCCGGGCGGGCCTCGTCGAGGGCGACCGTGCCCAGGTCGATCTGCGGCGCCGCCGCGGTCGCCTGGCTGTGCAGCGCATTCGGCCGACGCGGGGCCGCGGGGGTCATGGCATCAGCTCCCGGCGCAGCACGCCGATGTGCGGGAAATTGCGGTAGTAGTCGCCGAAGTCCAGGCCGTAACCGACGACGAACAGGTCCTCGATGTCGAAGCCGACGAAGTCGGCCCGCACGTCCGGCGGCGCCTTGGCCGGCTTGCGGAGCAGGACGGCGGTGCGCAGGCTGGCCGGCTCGCGCTCGCGGATCATGCGCTGCACGCGCCGCAGCGTGCGGCCGCTGTCGAGGATGTCGTCGACGACCAGCACGTCGCGTCCCCGCACCTCGCCGCCCAGTTCCATCACGGTGACCGGCTCCTGCGCCTCGGTCCGCCGGCCGGGATAGGCCGAAAGCTGGACCAGGGCGATCTTCATCTTCAGCGGCAGCTCGCGGATCAAATCCGCCAGGAAGATGATCGAGCCGGCCAGCACCGGGACGATCGTCAGCCCCGGCTGAGGATCCGTGTAGGTGGCAGCGATCTCGCGCGCCATCTCGCGCACACGCGCTTTGATCTGATCGTGCTGCAGCAGGATGCGCGCGATGTCGCCATCCATTGACGGTATTATACGCGGCTGCGATGCGGCAGCCATCAACCCGTCCGACATGCTCAGGCGGTGGGCGTGCGCCGCTCCAGCGTCAACTACCACTCGCCCAGCGGCAGTTCCAGCGGCAGCTCCAGCCCGGCCTGCTTGAGGTGCTTGGCCAAGTCGGCCGCTTCGCGATCTCGCGCCAGCGTCGCCATGAACTGTTCGACGCCCTTGAGCCGCTCGCGCGCAATCCGCCGTGCGGTCTCCAGCCGCAGACACTCGTTGACCCGCGCCTCCCAGTAGCGGTACTCGAGCTGGCGGTTCCAGGTGCGCAGGAGTTGCTCGAGCGGCCGGCCCTCGGCCTGGTGCTGCCGGAACTGCCGCAGCACGCTCAACAGCCCGACCTCGTCCAAGTTGGTCGCGTCCGAAAGCACAATCGCCTCGGGCAAAGCGGTCCGCCGGTCGTTGCACTGCCGGATCGTCTCCGCCGCCATCCGCAGCGCTTCCGGCGCCAGGAGCGTGCCGGCTCGTTCGTGCAGGGCAACTGCCGCCAGGTCGCGTTGCAGGTCGCTGGTCGGCCGACTGAGAATTTGCCAGGGGCCGATCTGCCCGTCGCGGTGGTGGATGGCCCACCCGGCCTCGTGAAACAGGGCGGCGACGGTCACGACCAGCTCGTCGGGCCGTTCGTCGCCGATCTCCGGAAGCCGGGCCAGCATCCGCGCCAGTCGGGTGACGCGGACCGTGTGCTCCCATAACCATAAGTCTTCACGGGACTTACCGTCGCGAAGCACAAGCAGCTCGCGCGCCAGGGCCAGCAGCGGCTTGATCTGCTCGACTTGGGCCTCGGGCGACCCGGCGGCTTTCTCGGCGGGCGCTCTCCCGCGCTTCATCTCCCCCTTCCTCCGACCGGGCATAACGGATTGCACTCTATCCGCCGCGGGCGCCGGCGGCAAGCCGAGGTGGGGGGCAGCTTTCGCGCGGTCGTTATTGGACGCGCCGGCCCGCGGTGGATTCGCCAAGGCCGGTTTCGCGGGCGTCCGATGACAGGGGGAACCACGGCAGGTTACTCGGAGAGGAGTCCTATGTCGTCCGCGTCGGCGACCGGGATGGTATTGGAATCGGGCGGTTTGCCGCCTGAGCTGCAGAAGGCCATCGGGCGCGTCACCGAGATCAGCTTGCTGCCCGAGATCACGACCCGGATCGTCGAGGTGGTCGAGGACCCGAAATCGACCGCCCAGGACATGCACCGCATCATCAGGAACGATCCCGCTCTGGCGGCTAAGGTGCTGAAGGTCGTGAACTCGGCCCTCTACGGCCTGCCGGCTCAGATCGCCAGCCTGGACCGCGCGATCGTCATGCTGGGCCTGAGCGCCGTCAAGAACATCGCCCTGGCCGCATCGTTGACCCGCCTCTTCCGGCCGGGCTCGATCTCCGACCGCTTCAGCGCCCGCAACTTGTGGAAGCACTGCATCTCGGTCGGCGTGTGCGCCCGCCTGGTGGCCGAGGCCAGCATCGGCCACGGGGAGGAGGCGTTCGTGGCCGGTCTGGTGCACGACATGGGGCTGCTGGTCGAGTACCAGGTTTTCCCGGAGAAGCTGAAGGAGGTCGTCCACCGCTGCGAAGCCACCCCGCAGGACTTCTGCACCGTCGAGCGCGAGGTGATCGGGGCGGACCATCAGGCTTTCGGCGCGGCGCTGGCGGCCAAGTGGAAGTTCCCCCCCGGCCTGCGCAGTGCAATCGCCTATCACCACACGCCCGAGCGGCTGGCGCCGGAGTTCCGCAAGCTCGTCACCGTGATCCAGATGGCCGACATCATGTGCTGCCAGAACACGCTCGGCTTCCACCTGACGGCCTGTGCCAGCGACGTCACGCAGGACATGCTCGATTACGTGGGTGTCGACGAAGCCTGCATCGGCGAGTTGCTCCAGGTTCTGCCGGAGCGCATCGACGAGACCGAGCGGATCCTCGCGGATTGAATCGGCTGGCGCGGCCCGCGGCCGCCCGCGCCCGGCCGGCGACTGCGGTGCGGCGGTCCGCGGCGGACTGGACGCCGTCGGTAGAATTCGCTGTGCGAGAGGGCCGGCCATTGTAGGCCGGCCATCCGCCGGCGTGATGGTCGGCAGGATGTGGGGGCCGGCTAACCGTCTGGCCTGACTGGCACGATTGCCGGTCCCACACCAGCCCCGACTGCGTTGCCCGGAGGTAAGCTTGCCATGTCGAACCGAGTTTCGCCCGTCGTTCTGGTCTGCGGCGCGGCGTTCGGCGGGCTGATCCTGTGCGGGGGCTGCCCGGCGCCGGGCGCAGCCGTCATCGCCCAGATCAGCGTTTCGACGACGCAGGGGTCGGCCCCGTTGCACGTCGTCGTCTCCGCCGAGCAGTCGACGTCACGCAACGGGGCCATCGCCAAGGTGCAGTGGGACTTCGCGGGCGAGGCCGAATCCACTGACGTCGTCGCCGAGCACACATTCAGCAATCCCGGCCGCTACGTGATCACGCTGATGGTGGAAGATGAGACGGGCGAACAGGATCGGACGGCGGTCACGGTGCGCGTCGCCGGCGGGCCGGTCACGGCGGTCATCGACGCCAACCCGACCAGCGGCGCCGCGCCGCTCGAGGTGCAGTTCGACGGCACCGCTAGCACGGCCGAGGACGATGTGGTCTTCGATTACTTCTGGGATTTCGGCGACGGCGGCACATCGCGCCGGTCCGCCCCAATGCACACGTACACCCGCGCCGGAACGTTTACGGTGGAGCTGCGGGCGGTCAGCGCCGGCGGCGTCGACGGCACCGCCCAAGTCGAGATCACTGTCGCGGACGGCGGGTCCGGGTCGCTCCAGTTCAGCGGCGGCCAGTTCGCGACGCTGCCCGTATCGGCTGCCTCGGCCCTGACCGCGTTCACGTTCGAGGCCTGGTGCCGGCCGGAGAGTGACGGCGGCGGCGTGGTCAGCTTCGGCAGCCCGAGCGTGGCCCTGCTGCTGTTGCCGTCGGCCAACGCCGTCCAGCTCCGCAGCGGAAACACGACGCTCTCCGACAGCGTGTTCAACACCGCCGGCCGCTGGCGGCATTACGCGATCACGTACCGCGATGGGGAGGGTGCGAAGGTCTACGTGGACGGCGGCGAGGTGAGTTCGGGCGGCCTGAGCGGCTCGTTCACCGTCGACGCGCTGACGCTCGGCGCCGGGTACCGGGGCAACATCGCCCGCGTGGTGTTCTGGGCCGACGCGCGGACCGCAGCCGAGATCGCCGCCGACATCGACAGCGCACCGACCGGCTCGGAGGCTGATTTGCTGGGCTACTGGTCGCTCAGCGAGCGCGCCGGGCAGACGCTCGGCAATGCGGCTTCGGGCGGCGCACCCGGCACGCTGGGCGCCTCGAGCAGCAGCGAGACCAGCGATCCAGCCTGGAGCAGCGACGGGCCGTAGAGAGCGTGCCAGGCGGCAGGTGGCACGTGGGCCGGGAAAGCCCCCGCTCAATCGGCTGGCAGAGTGCGGGATTCCATGCGATTCGCCCGCGGCCGGCTGGTCAAGATGCGCGCGCAGCCCAGACCCGCGCTGTGTGCGAGCCGTCGGCGCGCCAGCCTTCCGAACAGTCCCGAATCTCCAGGCCATACAGAAGTTCGCACAACTCGCCCGGCCGAAGCACGTGCGCGTCGCGCGCCGGCTTGCCGTGCCGCTCGCGGTGCAGCGTCGTGAACGTCTCGTACACCAGGCTGCCGCCTGGCCGGAGCCAGTGGCGCAGTCGCGCCAGCAGCGGCCGGTGCAGAAAGCGGAAGACGATGACCAGGTCGTAGTCCGACTCGAACTGGGCGTCCTGCGATTCCAGGTCCAATTGTCGCCAGCCGATCGGCCGCACGATCCCGCCGTAGCGCTCCGCCAGCGCCCGGCCGCGGGCGAGCGCTTCGGGCAGCACGTCCACCGCGGTCACGTCCCAACCGCAGGACGCGAGGTAGACCGCTTCGCGGCCGCAGCCGCAGGCCAGGTCCAGGGCCCGCCCGGGCGCGAGCCGCGGCAGCACGTCCAGCAGGAATTCGCGCGGCGACCAGAGCCGGCCGGGAGGCAGCGAGCCACCGGCTGCGAGGTATTCGAACGAGCCGGCCACTTCCGCGCCGCGGCCGTGGGCGCGCAGCCAGGTGACGGTCTGGTCTGCCAGCTCGCGCGGCCCCGCAACCAGGATCGTTTCGGCGTGCGACGTAAGTTCATGCGTCCGCTGCGACAGCTCGGAGAGCGGGATGTTGACGGCGTCTTCGATCGGCCGTTGCGCGGCGTCCGCGGCGTCGCGCGGATCGAGCAAACGGTAGAGCGGCAGGCCGGAGGCGGTCATCCGCGACGGCTCGTCTCGCCGCCCGCCATTTCCAGCAGGCGCTTCCATTGTTCGTCGCTGACGGGCATGACCGACAGCCGGCTCATGCGGACCAACGCGAAGTCGCGGAAGAACGGGTCGGCCTTGATCTCGGCCAGCGGGACGGGCTTCGGCAACCACGCTCCGAACGCGAGGTCGACGACATTCGTCCTGCCAGAACGCTCGGCCGGATCGAGCCGCGGCGCCGAAGCCACGCGGGCGGTCGCGACCACGGCCTTCTCGTCGCCCGTGTGATACACCAGCACCGCGTCGCCCGGCGACATGGCCTGCAGGTGCTTCTGCGCCAGCGGGTTCTTCACGCCCGTCCAGGCCGTCTGCCGGTCGCGCTCCAGATCGGCCGCGGAATACTCGTCCGGATCCGACTTGACCAGCCAGCGCTTCATGGGCGTTACACGATCCGATGCTACCGCGCGGCCCCTGCGTTGCCGAGGTGCGGCGATGATTGACCCCCTGGGCAGTCGCCACTAGGCTGGCTGCATGCACGCGACTCCGCCGAAAGGCCGCGTCCTGGCAGCGGCCAATCGCCATCGGCCGCAGCGCGAGCCGGCGCTGGCCCAGATCGCCTCGTTCGTGGACCTGTTCGTCTGGCTGCTGGTGCTCAAGAGCTTCTTTCTGCCGCTGTTCATCATCCCGACCGGGTCGATGGCGGAGACGCTGCGCGGCGAGCATGGCGACCACACGTGCCCGAACTGCGGCATCGAGTATGCGGTCGGGTTCCTGACGCCCGCCGGCCCGGACGTGATCGAGTGCCCCAACTGCCGCTTCCGCGAGGCGACCATGCGGTCGGACCCGCGCGGCGTGCGGCTGGCGCGCAAGGCCGGCGATCGCATCGTCGTGCACGGCTGGCCGTACGAGCTGGGCGGCGCGTTCGGCCCGCGGCGCTGGGACGTGGTGGTCTTCAAGAACCCCAATGAGCCGGACGTGAACTACATCAAGCGGCTGATCGGCCTGCCCGGCGAGACGATCGAGATCATCGACGGCGACGTCTACGTCCAGGAGGCGGACGAGAACGAGCTGCACATCGCCCGCAAGACGCGCCACGCGCAGCAGTCGCTGTGGTTCCCCTACTACAGCCATGACTATCCGCCGCGGCAGGCCGTGCGCGGCCCGCGCAACGAGGTCTACCACCCGCGTTGGACGACGCTCATCGGCGGGACGGCCTGGTCGGGGCTGGAGACCCGCACGCCGCGATTCGGCGGACCGACCGCCCCGCGGGCCGAAATCCAGTTTGTGACCGGCCCGCCGGGCGACCTCGCTCCCGGGTTGATTACGGACGTGTATGGCTACAACGGCTACGAGCGCGAACATGCCGCCAGCCAGCCCATTCTCGTCAGCGACGTCCGACTCGGCGTGGACGTGCAGATCGAGGCCGGCGACGGCTACGTCGAGCTGAGCCTGACCAAGTTCGCGGACCGCTTCGCCGCCCGCCTGCACGCCGACGGCCGCGTGACGCTGGAGCATCGCGGAGTGGAAGAGGCGAACGAATCCTGGGGCGAGGCGCGGGTGCGCCTGCCGCCGCGGCCGGTGCGCTTCTCGCTTGGGCACGCGGACTACCAGGCGGTGGTGGAGGTGGATGAGCGGCCGCTGCTGGCCACGACGCCGGAGCAGTACAGCGTGACGCCGGCGCTCGCACGGCGCCAATCGGCGCAGGACAAGCCGGCCACGCTTCGCATCGCGGCGGAGCGTGTGCGGGCGCAGCTTTCGCACCTGCGGATCGAACGGGACGTGTATTACACCAGCCGGCCGTTCACGTTCTCCCGGCGGCCCGGCAACGGCACGCAGGGCAACCCGATCGAGATTCCCAAGGAGGCGTACTTCGTGCTCGGGGACAACAGCCCCTCCAGCCTCGACGCCCGCTACTGGTCCGCGATGAACGACGCAAATCGCGAGGTGTGGATGCTGGGGCCGCACCTGCGCGCGGCCTACCAGGAGGGCAAATACGCGGTCGGCACCGTGCCGGCGGACCAGATGATCGGTTGCGCGTTCCTGGTGTACTGGCCAGGTTTCCTGCCGCACCCGTGGGCGGAATACCTGCCGGAGCGCCTCCGCCGTTTGTCCAACCTGCTCCCGGACTTGGGACGTGTGCGCTGGATTCATTGAAACAGGCGTGAGCGTGTGGACGAGCCGTCGCCGGCACACGACGCCGTGAACGCCCAACCTCCCAGGCCGGGGCGCAGTCCAGCGGAGCCGGCGCACATGGAGGTCGACTGCGCGTCGGTTCCGAGCAAGCTGCCGCAGGCCGCAGCGCCAACGCCGACGCCGCCCGCACGGCTGGCAGCGCCCGCGCCTGCGCCGACCTCGCCGCAGCCTGGCACGCCGATCCAGATTCTCGAATCGGTCGAGACGGTGCTCACGGCGCTGATCCTGGCGTTCACCTTCCGCGCGTTCTTCATGGAGGCCTTCATCATCCCCACCGGCTCGATGGCCGAGTCGCTGCTCGGAAAGCATGGCACGCAGCTCTGCCCACGCTGCGGCTGGGAGTTCGACTACGGTTCGCAGGACGCCGGCGGCCCGCAGGCCCCGTTCGTGGCGCCGCCGTCGGTGCGCTGCCCGAACTGCCACGTGTGGATCGACCTGGATCGCGAGCGGGTCGCGGCCCGCGCCGGCGACCGCATCCTGGTGCACAAGTGGCCGTACGAGCTGGGCCGACTGTTTGGCCCGCGCCGCTGGGACGTGATCGTCTTCCGCGACCCAGCCAACCCGGCCCAGAACTTCATCAAGCGCGTGGTCGGGCTGCCGGGCGACGCGGTCGAGATCATCGACGGCGACGTGTTCGTGCGGCCGCGTGGTGCGGCAGAGTTCTCCATCGCCCGCAAGCCGCCCGCGGCCCAATCCGCCCTCTGGTTTGTCGTCTTCGACCAAAGCTACCTGCCGCAGATCGCCGACGCCCGGCGCCCGCCGGCCTGGATCGCGGAGCGGCCGGATGGCGGCGGCTGGAGCGGCTTGGACGAGCGCATCATCCGCTTCGACGCCCGCGACGATGAGCCGCACGCGCTGCGCTTCGATCCGATCGAGCCAGGCGACTACCTGTACGACGTGTACGGCTATAACCCGCAGACGCCCGAGCACGTGGTCGGCGACGTGCGCATGGTGGCGGAAGTGTGGCGTCGCAGCGACGGCGGCGGGCTGCGCTGGGAGATTGTCCGTGACGGCTGGACGTTTGCGCTGCAGATGGACGCAGACGGCGACGTGGCGATCCGCGGCGCACCGCCGCCGGGCCAGCCGGGCGGCTTCGCGCTCGGGCCGACGCACATCGGCGCACTGGCACAGCGCGGCCCGCTGGCGATCGAATTCGGACACGTGGACTACCGCGTGTACGTCGCGATTGACGGCCGCGAGCGGCTCAGCACGAGCGACCGCGAGTATGCGCCGCGGCTCGATGCGCTGCGCACCACGACGCGGACGGTCCCGGTCAGCCTGCGGTCAGTCGCGTGGGGCGGGCGCTTCGAACTGCGCCGGCTGCGCATCGACCGCGACGTGCATTACAGCTACACGCCTGGTAAAACCCAGCGCGCCTACGCCGGCCACCCGTTCGCGCTCGGCGACCAGGAGTACTTCGTCGTCGGCGACAACAGCCCGAACAGTCATGACGCCCGCGAGTGGGAGCCGGTGCGGCTGTCGCCGGAGATGCGGTCGTTGCTGGCGGGGGGTCGCTACCACACGGGCACGGTGCACGCAGACCAGATTGTGGGCCGGGGGTTTTTCGTGTACCTTCCCGGGTTGCTGCCGGTCGACGCGCGCGGACGGTGGCGAGTGCCGGATTTTGGGAGGATTCGCGTCGTTCGGTGAGCCGCCGGTGGGTTGTCAACCGTTCGCAAGGGCGGCTCTTGGCCACGGCGCCGGCTTATAGGACTGTGCAAGCTCTTGTGAAACGCGGGAGCATAGTTTCCGCTGAGAACACGCGCAACTCCCGGCGACGTATGGCCGTGCGCGGTTTCGGGCACTGGATTCCGCTAGTCTTGGCCCTGCGCAGCACGTCCGCGGCGGCGCAGCGGGGGGCAGGGCCGGCCGCGGATTATCCAACAGCTTATCCACGGAGTCGGGCCGCGAATGCTGCTTGAAGTCGAGGGGCTGGTCAAGGCGTACAACGGCCGAACGGTGGTCGACCGCGTCGGCTTCCGCGTGGACGACGGCGAGATCGTGGGCCTGCTCGGGCCCAACGGCGCCGGGAAAACCACCAGCTTCCGCATGACGGTCGGCATGATCAAGCCCGAGGCCGGCCGCGTCCGCTTGCTGGGCCGCGACATCACCAGCCTGCCGATGTACCAGCGCGCCCGCCGCGGCATCGGCTACCTCTCGCAGGAACCGAGCGTCTTCCAGCGCCTGACGGTCGAGGAGAACCTGCTGGCCATCCTGGAGACGATGAAGCGGACGCGGCCGCAGCGGCTGGCGCGGCTCGAGCAGCTCATCCAGCAGTTCGGCCTGGCGGAGGTGCGAAAGAGCCTGGCCCGCAGCCTCTCCGGCGGGGAGCGGCGACGGCTGGAGATCGCCCGCGCGCTGGTCACCCACCCGCGCCTCATCCTGCTGGACGAACCGTTCAGCGGCGTCGATCCCAAGGGCGTCGAGGGGCTGCGGCGGGAGATCTTTCGCTTGCGCGACGAGGGCATCGCCATCCTGCTGACCGACCACAACGTGCACGAGACGCTCAAGGTGACGGACCGCAGCTACGTCATCCACGAAGGCCGCGTGATCTGCGAGGGCGCGCCGCACGAGATCGTCAACGACCCACGCGTCCGCGACGCGTACCTGGGCGAGACGTTCCGCGGCGACGAGTTCGACCGGCCGCGGTCGGCGCCGCCGCGGCCCGTGGCGGCAGATGCGTCGCGGTGACGCGCGAGCCGGCGATGGATTCGCCTCCCCAGTCGCGGGACATCGAGACCCACGCGCGCGCAGGCGCTCTCGAGCTGGCCGTCAAGGTTGTGCCCGGTGCGTCGCGGTCGCGGATCGCCGGGGTATGGAACCGTGCGCTGCGCGTGACGGTCGCGTCGCCGGCGGAGGGCGGGCGGGCGAACCGCGCGGTGATCGAGTTGCTGGCCGAGGCGCTGGGCGTGTCGCGCTCGGCGGTGCAGCTCCTGAGCGGACGCACGCAGCCGGACGGTCGTAGTGCGCTAAACACGTACTCTGGCGCAGCCAGACCGTGCATCTGCGATGACTGTGCCCTACGGCCTGACGCTGCGCGTCAGACCGTGCCACCCGACGGCGGCGCGTTCAGAACCGCCACGGCAGCCGGTTGCGGAAGTGCCGGAACAGCAGCCCGATGTTGCGGAACAGCACGTATCCGACGTAGATGTCCACGAACGTGCCGGGCAGCGTCAGGCCCACCCAGCCTAGCAGCGGCAGCGAGAGCCTGGCCATCCAGTACCCGTAGCCGACCCACACCGCGATGGCCATCAGCGTCATGGCCCAGAACACCAGGTACAGCGGCCCGACGCCGATCACGCAGCGGACCAGCCAGTCCGGCCGCAGGAATGACAGCGTGTTGCCAAGCGACACTGCCAGCACCGCCACTGGCCAGAAGAACCAGCCCAGGGCCAGGAGAACGATCAGCGCCATGGGCTTTGCGGGAGCGGTGGCAGAGATGAACGTCGCGCCGCACAACACCGGCAGCGAGCACGCGAAGCTGATCGCGACCAGCCACAGCGTCGGCTTAATCGCGTCGTCCCACCAGCTCCAGTCGGCCTGAAACAGCGGGATCTCGTCCTCGCCGTTCTCGGTCTCGCCCAGCACCGTCCACAGGAACTGCACCACGTACCCGGCTGCCACCAGCCAGGCCAGGATCGAGATCACTCTAATCCCGAACACGACGCAGGTCAGCAACACCCACGCCACCAGCGTCGTGGCCGCCACGCTCAGCAGGTTTCGCGGCAGCATCGGCAGGTAGAAGCTGGCGAGCAGGTCGAGCAGAAAACCGCGCCGCCGACTGGCCAGTCCCGGTGCCCACGTTCGGCCGCGACTCGACAGCGGCTCGTCGTCCGGCGAGTTGAGCCGCGTCCATCGGCTGAGGGCGTGGGCCAGCATCGCCTCTTCGTGGTCGGCCGCCACCCGCCCGCTCAGCCCCGGCTCGCTCCCGCTTGGCGCCAGCGGCAGACGCCCCGGCTCCAGCGGGATGGCGTCCTGCGGCGGCGCGGCTTCGTGCTCCAGCGGGATGAGGCGCGGCTCGGCGGCGGCCCGCAGGTCGTCCGCGGTGACGGTGATCGGCCGACCGCAGTGCGGGCACTGCACCGTCACGCCCGCCGCCGGGTTGCGCAGCCGATAGCGCTGCCCGCAGGCGCAGCGACCGTGCACGAAGACAGGCTGCGGCTCGATCATCCGTGTGCCACTCCGCCGCCGTTCTGCGACCTGACGGCGCAGGCGGCCGTTCATCGTATACGCGATCGCCGCGGGAGCACGACAACAACGGGGAGGCGGGCCTCCCCAAGTTGTGACGTCGGCTCCCTGTGGCCGACGTAGACGGTCAGACGCCGCCACAGGGGCGGCCACTACCCCAGCGATTGCTGCTCAGACTTGTCGTCGCCGCGTGAAATACAGACCCGCGGCGATCGCCGACGCCAGCGCCCCGGCCGCGGCGGTGCAGAGGTCGCCGGGAAAGTCCGGCAGCGGCGTGCCGCAGGGAAGGACGTCGGGGTCGTAGACGGTCGCGCCGCTGATGCACGCATCCACGTCCTGGCAGATCGTGAGGCAGTCGGGGTTGACGAAGCCGACCACGCGCACGGAGTCGCCGACCTGATAGCCGCCGTAATCCGACAGGAAGTAGCGCAGTCCGCCGGCCTCGAAGACGATGCACTCCGCGCCGCGCACCAGGACGCCGCAGGCGTCGATCTCCATCGCCGGCTGCGTGGTCTGCGCGCGACCGGGCGCGCAAACAGACATGCACACACTGGCCGAAAACGCAACAAATCCGAAGCAATTCCGCATGACAGACGCCGACCTGCGTTGCAGTATACCAGCGCCGGCGGGCGTAGTCACAGACAGAGGGTCGCAGATGCGATACCATGCCGCGCGTTGCGGCATTGCGCCCAACTCCAGGCGGTGCGGACTGCCCCGGCGCGGGAGCCGCGAGCGTGAAGTGCACGCACATTGCTCTGCAGGTCCGTGACATCGAACGCTCGATCGCGTTCTATGCCCGCTACTGCGGCCTGCGCGTGGTGCACGACCGCGTGTCGGATGGAGCGCGCGTCGTCTGGCTTGGCTGGGGCGAGGACCCGCCGCGCTTCGTCATCGTGCTGCTCCAGGAACCCTATGAAGTGAATCGCCAGCCGCCGTGGCAGCACATCGGGATGGCGGTCGAGCGCCGCGAGGAAGTGGACGCGGCCTACGCCAGGGCCGTCGCCGACGCCCTGACCGGCCTCTGGCCGCCGGTGGATGCCGGGCCGATCGTGGGGTACTACTGCGGCGTGCCGGACCCGGACGGGAACATGGTGGAGTTCTCGTACGGGCAGCGAATCGGGTAAAGCTCGTGAAGCTGGGCGGGAAGATTCGAACCCGGCGCGGAGCGGCGGGCCCTGGCGTTCGGCTGGAGACGACGCACGGAGAGATGCTGATGAGCACCAACCGGCGGGACTTTCTGGGGCGTGCCGTTGCCTTGGGGGCGCTGGGGCTGGCCGCGCTGCGCGACGACTGGCAGGCGCGCGTGCAGGCCGCGCAGGCCCGCGCCGCCGGCCGCTCGCCCGAAGACGTCGCGGCCGACGAGGATTACTGGTTCGAGATCAAGAGCGCGTTCACGGTCGATCGCAGCGTCATCAACCTGAACAACGGCGGGGTCAGCCCGTCGCCGCGCGTGGTGCAGGACGCGATGCGGCGGCACCTGGAGTACGCCAACAACGCCCCGGCGCGGAACCTGTGGCAGATTCAGGACCCGCAGGTGGAGACGGTGCGCGAGCGGCTCGCGCGGGCGTTCGGCTGCGGCGTGGACGAGATGGCGATCACGCGGAACTCCAGCGAGGCACTGGAGATTTGCCTGTTCGGCCTGGACCTGAAGGCCGGCGACGAGGTGCTCACCAGCACGCTCGATTACCCGCGGATGATCAACACGATCAAGCAGCGCGGTCTGCGTGAAGGCGTTGTGCTCAGGCAGATCGACCTGCCGCTGCCGGTCGAGGACCACGCGCAGGTGGTCGCGGCGTTCCGCAAGGGCATCACGCCGAAGACCAAGCTCTTGCTCTGCTCGCACGTGATCTTCCTGACCGGGCAGATTCTGTCGGTGCGCGACGTCGTGCGGCTGGGCCGCGAGCACGACATCCCCGTGATCGTTGACGGGGCGCACGCGTTCGCGCACTTCCCCTTCACGCGCGACGAGCTGGAGTGCGACTATTACGGCACCAGCCTGCACAAGTGGCTCACCGCTCCGCACGGCACCGGCTTCCTCTACGTCCGCAAGCAGCGCATCGCCGACCTCTGGCCGCTCATGGCCGCGCCCGAGCCGCGCGGCGGGGACATCCGCAAGTTCGAGGAGATCGGCACACACCCGGCTGCCAACCGTCTGGCGATCGCCGAGGCGCTGACGTTTCACGAAGCCATCGGCCCGGCCCGCAAGGCGGCCCGGCTGCGCTACCTGCGCGACCGTTGGGTCAGGCGGCTGACGGCCGACAAGCGCGTGACGCTCTATACCCGCCTGGAGCCGCAGCACGCCTGCGGCATCGCGACGATGAAGCTCGACGGCGTCGACCCGGCCAGGGTGGTCGAGCACCTGTGGAACCAGCACCGCATCATCGTCGTCAACATCGTGCACGACATCATCAAGGGCGTCCGCGTGACGCCGAACGTGTACACGACCGTGGAGGAAATCGACCTGTTCTGCGACGCGATGGAGGCGCTGCTGGCGAAAGGGCTGCCGGCCTGACAGTCAAGGAGCCTGTAACACGACGGCAGAGCCGCGGGCTTCAGCCCGCGCGGTTCCGCCGCGCCGACTGAAGTCGGCGGCTCTTCTGTGGGTTGGATCGCTGCGGATGACCATGCTTCACGAGAGCTTCCGCCTCAATGCGATCCCGATCGACTTCCGCGACGGTTTCGAACTGCTCGCGCACGTGCTCAGCGAGATCGCCGCCGACAACCTGCTGAGCGTGAGCGCGTTCGGGGCGTGGCTGGTGGACGACCCGCTCTACGCGCGCGAGCCGGCCGGCAGCGTGCTCGTGCTGCGCAGCCTTGACCTGTCCTTGCTTGACCGCCTGGCGCGGCACGGCGCGCGGCTCGGTCAGCTCAAGCTTCAGGCGCCCCTCATCATGACGCCCGAGTACGTCCACGCCTCATGCGACACGTTCCCGCTGGAGCTGCTGGAGATTCAGCAGCTCCATGAGCCGCTGCTGGGCGAGGATCATTTCGCCGCCTGCCGCTTCGAGCCGCGCGACCTGCGCCTGCAATGCGAACGCGAGCTCAAACGCGAGCTGATCCAGCTCCGTCAGGGGCTGCTGGCCGCGGCGGGGAAGCGCCGCGCCCTGGACGAAGTGTGCCGGGCGTCGGCCCGCCGCACGATGCGCATCCTGCGCGGACTGCTGCGCCTGGGCGGTCAGGCGAAGGCCCCTGAGCGCTCGGCGGCGCTGGTGACCGCGGCCCGCAAGAGCAGCGGCGTGCGGCTGGACGAGCTGCACGAAGTTGTCACGGGCGCCGAGCACATCGGCTTCGAGGGCTTCGAGCGCTTCTACCGCGAGATCGAATCGCTGGCCGCCTGCGCCGACCGCTTGCCGACCGGAACGCGGAGCGGAAGCGAAGAGTCTTGATGCGCGACCTGGCCCCGGCGCGGGCCGACAGGCGTTTAACGCGCCATCGCAGGCCCAACGCACGTCGGAGCGCCGCCGCGCGAGGGCCCCTCACTTTCCGTTCGGGGTTCGGACCCGTTCTGCGTGGGAGGCTCGCCCCCGCGGGCCGACGGCGCGCAAAACAAGCCGCCGATCTCCACGCCGCGCAACATCTCGCGCGGCTGGAAACCCGCGGCCCGCCATTGCGTCCGGCCCCTGCGAACGACCGTTAGGACGATTTCTGCCTCTGCCGGACGATGAGCAGAACGACGATCAACACCACCAGGGCGCCGATCAGAACCCAGTACATGGTTGAAGACATATTCACGCTCCTCTCGCTGGACGCGCACTGGCCGGCCGCGGCCGCACCGCAGACCGCGCCGCACTTCGTAATGGTATCGCTCGCCCGCGGAATGTTGAAGGAGTCGACCGTCGCCTTCGACGCCCCATCTGGCACCCGCGGCACGGGTCACGGCCGCTCGACGTACGCCTGCAGCGGCCGATCACGCGTCGGCGCTTGCCGCCCGCGCGCCGCACCCGCTCTCGCGAGGTAGGATGCTCCGGGTCGCGTTGGCGGGACAAATTCATGCTCGAGCCGCGTCTGGCGCCGGTGAAGCCCGCGCGTGGTCGCGCCCGCAGGCGGCGCGCCCCTGCCGCTGGAACCCGTCGTCCGCGGGCCTCCGCGCGCGCCTGAGTAAACGAACACGCCTGGGGGACAAGCAGCCGCCCGAACCGGGCCGAACCCTGCGGCCCCGCCGGCCGGCCGCTACAATAGCTGACGCGGCGACGGGGCCTCGCGGAGCGGCCGGCTGCCCAGGGAGGTGCGGCGTGGAGATCTGGAAGGAATTCGACCAGAACGTCATCACGCACAGCGCCGCGCATCACCTGATGGCGATCGACGACCTGATGCGCCGCTACGGGTACGCGCGCGTTTCAGACGTGGCCCGGCTGCTGAACATCACCCGCGGCAGCGTCTCGATCTCGCTCAAGCCGATGAAGGACGCCGGCCTGGTGATTCAGGACGAGAACCGGCACCTGCGGCTCAGCGAACGCGGGCAGGCGCTGGTGGACGCGATCAAGACCAAGCGTACGCTGTTTCAGCGGCTGTTCCACGATCTGCTGGGCGTCGACACGGAGCAGGCCGAGATCGACGCCTGCAAGCTGGAGCACCTGGTCAGCGACGAGACGGCCCGGCGGCTGGTGTCGTTCCTGCGGTTCGTGGATTCCGACGCGCAGCAGACGCGCTCGCTCCTGAAGGCCTGGCGCCGCTTCGACCCGAGCTGCGAGCATGAGCCGGACAAATGCCCGAGCTGCGACACGACCTGCATGGCCGAGCACCTGAGCGATGCCGCGGCGACGCAGCCGGCCGCGACGCGGAGCAAGCGATGAGCAAGCTGACGGTGGAGGAGGCGGTGGCGGAGCTGGACCGCGTGTTCGCCGAGGAGGTGGAGGCGGCCATCCGCTACCTGCACCTGGGCAGCGCGGTGCGCGGGCTGGACCGGCTGCTGGTGGAGCGCGTGCTGAAGGACGGCTTCCAGGAGACCATCCAGCACGCCGAGATCATCGCCCAGAAAATCCGCTCGCTGGGGCACGTGCCGAAGCTGGAGATCCACGTGAGCTGTCCGGCCGAGCCGATGAGCGCCCGCGAGGCGCTGCGGCAGGCGCTGCTGTTCGAGGAGGCGGCCCTGGAGTGCTACCAGGACCTGTTGCGGAAGGTCGAGGGCGACGTGCCGCTGGAGGAGTTCGTCCGCTCGCAGATCGCCATCGAGTCCGAGCACGTCGCACAGATCAAGGAGCTGCTGGCGGGTTGACGCGAGCGTGCACGAAGGATCATGTCGAACGCGTTTATGACGCCTTCTTCATCCGCTGGCGGAGGCGGGCGTCGATGAAGCCCTGCAGCTCGCCGTCCAGGACGCGCTGCGGGTCGCCGACCGTGAACCCGGTGCGGTGGTCCTTGACGTGGATGGTCGAGCCGTGCAGCACGTAGCTGCGGATCTGGTTGCCCCAGGCGATGTCGCCCTTCTCGCTGTACAGCTTGGCCAGCTCCGCGTCGCGCTTGGCCTGCTCCATCTGCTCCAGGCGGCTCTGCAGGATGCTCAGCGCCATGCGCTTGTTCTGCGCCTGGCTGCGCTCGTTGACGCACTCCACCATCATCCCCGTCGGCTTGTGCCGCACGCGCACCGCCGTCGCCACCTTGTTCACGTTCTGCCCGCCGGCGCCCGAGGCGCGGCGGAAGAACTCGAACTCCAGGTCGGCCGGCGCCAGCTCGATCTGCGTCTCCTCGAACTCCGGCAGCACGTCCACCGCGACAAAGGACGTCTGCCGCTTGCTCTGGGCGTTGAACGGGCTGATGCGCACCAGCCGGTGCACGCCCGCCTCGCACGACAGGTAGCCGTACGCGTACGGTCCCTCAACGCGCAGCGTGACGGACTGGAGGCCGGCGGTCTCCGCGGCGCGACGGTCCAGCTCCTCGACCTGGTAGCCGCTGCGCTCGAAGTACATCAGGTACATGCGCAGCAGCATCTCGGCGAAGTCGCAGGCGTCCACGCCGCCCGCCCCGGACTGGATGCTGAAGAAGCACGGGCGGGCGTCGTTGGGGCCGTCCAGCAGCGTTTGCAGCTCGACCTGGTCGGTCTTCTGCGCGAGCTGCTCCAGCGCGCTGCGCAGGGCGGCGGCGGACTCCTCGTCGCCCTGCTCCCCGGCCAACTCGAACAGAACCTGTGCGTCCTCGGCCCGCCGCAACAGCTCCTGCACCGGCTCGACCCGGCTGCGGAGCTCCTTGAGTTCGGCGATGACGCGCTGGGCGGCCTCCCGGTTGTCCCAGAAACCGGGCTGTTCCATGCGGGCGTTCAGCTCGTCGAGGCGCGCCAGTTGGGCGGACAGGTCAAAGGGAGTCCCGAATCGCGTGAATGCGCGACGTGAGTGCTCCAAGCGCGACGGTCGGATCGGTGGAGATCAACGCCAAGCCCCCTTCGTGTTTTCCCGCCACGCCGCGAAAACCGCATCGCGGCCGTGACGATGATTCTATTCCATCGCGTGGCCCTCGGCTACGCCGGCATGCGGCCGCTTGCCCATGGCAGACCTTACGTTGACGCCACCCGCTTCAGGCACTGGGGGACGCTCCGCGCGACGCGGCTTTTCGCCAGGCGACTTCGCGGTGCAACGCACAGGCCGGGCGAATCCGGCAACTCGATCCAGCTTCCGCTGCGGGCGATGCCGGTGCACGGATCGTCGGCCAGCCGCAGGTGGCCGTCAAGGTCGCAGTAGTCCTCGGACGCCAAGCGCCGGCGCGCTCAAGCCGGCCCTCAACGAGAATGTGGCCCTCATCGGGGCGCGGCGGCGCCCGGGCGGCTATGGCGTAGGAGCGGCCTACGTCTTCGTTCGCGGCCCGTCGCCCGCGTCTTGGTCGCAAGTCGCCATTCTTTCGGCCGCCGACGGTGCGCAGGGTGACGAATTCGGTTATTCGGTCGCGCTGTCTGGCAACACGGCCGTCATCGGCGCGCCGTTCGACGACGACAACGGCACGGACTCCGGCTCGGCGTACGTCTTTGCCGTCGGGCCGGACCTCAACGCCAACGGCGTCATGGACGTGTGCGAGTGCCTGGGCGCCGGCGACCTCGATCTCGACGGGTTCGTCGGCCTGACCGACCTGGCCATCCTGCTGGCCGACTACGGCTGCACCGATGGCAACTGCCCCGCCGACCTCGACTCCGACGGCGACACCGACCTGGCCGACCTGGCGCTGCTGGTGGCCAATTACGGTACCGAGTGCCCATAACGCGAACGGCCGGGTTAGACCTCAGCCGCTACAGGTCAATGGTGCCCCTGAACCACGGAAGCGGGGTCGCCGCGCGGTGCGACGCCCAGGCCGGGCGAATCCGGCAGCTCGATCCAACTTCCGCTTTGCGCGATGCCGGTGAACGGATCATCGGCCAGCAGCAGGTGGCCGTCGAGGTCGGCGTAATCGACGAGCGTAGCGATCGTCAGGGCCGGGGCGATCGCCAGGCTGCTGCACACGAAACAGCCCAGCATGACCTGCATGCCCAGCCCGCGGGCCAGCGTGATCATCCGCAACGCCTCGCGGATGCCGCCGCACTTGGTGAACTTGATGTTGATGCCGTCCACCTGGCCGTGCAGCTTGACGACGTCGGCCTGTCGCTGGCAGCTTTCGTCCACGAAGATCGGGGCGACGCCCAGCTCGCGCAGCGGACGCAGATGTCGCCAGTCTTCTGCTCGCAACGGCTGCTCGATGAGCATGGGGCGGTAGGGGGCCAGGGCACGAATCTTCGCGGGGGCCTCGTCCGGCGACCAGGCCTGGTTGGCGTCGAGGAAGAGCGGCCCGTCGAACGCCTCGCGCACGATCGACAGCGTCTCCCCATCGTGCTCGACGCCGACCTTGACTTTCAGCGCATCGAACCCTGCCGCCAGCGCTTCACGCACTTTCTGGCGGATTTCGCGCGGCTCGGCGACGCCGATCGTGAACGTGGTGCGCACGCGCGGCCGCGGCAGGCCGAGCAGCCGCCAGACGGGCACGCCCAAGCGTCGGCCGATCCAATCGTGCAGGGCGTTGTCGACGCCGGCGATCGCCGCCCGCTGTCCGTCGCAGCGCGCGATCAGCCGCTGCACGATCGGCTCGAGCGCGAACGGGTCGTCGCCGAGCAGCGCGCGCATACCGGTCAGCGCGGCTTCGGAGGATTCCAGGGATTGTCCGTACAGGGCGGAAGGCACGACCTCGCCCAGCCCGGTCACGCCCTGATGCTCGAGCGCGACGACGATCGTCTCCTTCTCGTCGATGCCGCCCTGCGAGGTGGCGAAGCGATGCCGCGGGCGCAATCGCTGTCGTCGCCACGCGAGCCTCACGAGCCGCCCCCGGCATCGAGCAGGTCGTCGCCGATGACCACGTCTTCCAGGGCCGAGACGCTGATCACGAACGAGCGCTCGACGAACACGCGCCGCCGGTTGGTCCGCCGCGTGCCGGCGGCCTCGAGCTCGTAGCTGCGGCTGACGTATTCTTCCTTGGTGCTATGGCCCTCGCTGCGGTCGTGCACGTCGGCGTCGGCCAGCCAGTAGCCGCGCTCGTCGTACGCCTCCAGAGAACCGATGTAGACCATCGGCCCGGGCGTATCCAACACGACGCGGCGGTTCAGCAGGCGGTCCAACAGCATGGTTTCTGCATCCATCTGCGACGGAGCGCTCGCGCCGCAGTGACGCCGCGCGCCCGAGGCATGCGCCCTGCTATTGTACTCCCTGCGCCGTGGCGTCGCACAGCCGAGGGCGGCTGTGCCACACGATAGGACCCGTCCGATGCCGGCCCGTCGCGACCAGGCCGTCGTGCTCCGGTTGAGCGACTACTCCGAGTCGTCGCAGGTCGTCACGCTCTTCAGCGCCGCCCACGGCCTGGTGCGCCTGATCGCCAAGGGCGTCCGCCGCAGCACCCGCACGCGCGTGGCCCCCGGCCTGGACCTGCTCGAGCTGGGCGAGCTGGGCTTCCTGCCGCCGACCGGCGAGGCCGGGCTGGGTACGCTCACCGACTGGATGCAGCGGGATGCGTTCGACGGACTGCGGCGGGATGCGCTGCGGCTGCAAGCGGGGCTGTACGCGGCGGAGCTGGTGATGAACCTGACGGCGGAGCTTGACCCGCACGCGGAGCTGTTCGCGGCGTTGGTGGAGCTGCTGCGCGGCCTGGCACAGCGCGAGTCGCCGCTCGCGGCCAAGCCGCCGCCCGCTTCCATCCGCGGCGCGGAGGATCCGGCGGCGGCGCTGCTGCGGTTCCAGACAGCGCTGCTGCGGGCGATCGGGTACGCGCCGAACCTGGAGCGCTGCTGCGTCTGCGGCAAAGCGCGGATGCGCGGAGCGCCGGCGTATTTCAGCTCGACGGCCGGCGGACTGGTGTGCCGCGACTGCGAGCCCCAGCAGGTCGAGAAGCGGCGGGTCTCGCCGCGGCTGATCGACGCGGGCGATGATCCGCAGCTTCGGGCGGAATGGTTCGACCTGCTGAACTATCACCTGACGCACATGGCGGGGAAGCGGTTCCGGACGGCAGAGCGGCTGCATAAGCTGTTGCGCCAGCGGGCGTCGCCGCCGGCCGCAGCTTCCGGGCGAGCGATCGGTCTGGGGTCCGGCCGGCCGCCGCCGGCGACGCCGGCCGGTTGACAGCGGCGCAGGACGCTATAATCGAGAGGGGCAGTTCGTGGCGTCCGCCGGGCGGCAGGAGAGGCCAGTCGCCGGCGGGTGATGAGCCTCGGAAGCGGGATTCGTGGGCGAGCACCGCACGATATCGGAGCTTGTGCCGGTCTTTCCGCTGCCGGAAGTAGTGCTGTTCCCGCGGCAGCTTCTGCCGCTGCACATCTTCGAGCCGCGCTATCGGGCGATGACCGCCGACGCGCTGGCCGGCGAGGGCTGTATCGCGATCAGCCTGCTCAAGGACGGCTTCGAGCGCACCTATTTCACACCGCACGCCCCGATCCATTCGATCGTGGGCGTGGGGCAGGTGGTGGCCTCCGAGAAGCTCGAAGACGGCCGTTACAACATCCTGCTCCGCGGCCTGTGTCGGGCGAGAATCCTCGAGGAACTGCCCGGCAAACCCTATCGTCGCGCCCGCCTCACGCTGCTCCCGCCCGTCTGCCATGCCTCCGCTGCCCATCGCCGAGCCTTGCGACAGGAACTGCGGCGTGCGATTGCGCGCAACCTGTGCCAGGACGGCGACCTGCGCGAGCAATTGCTGACGCTCTGCCGGGCGCCGCTTAAGCTGGCCGAGCTGACGGACCTGGTGGCCTGCCACCTGCCCGTGCCGGCCGAGCTTCGCCAGTGCGTGCTGGAAGAGCTGGACGCCGTCTCGCGGGCGCAAGTTGTGGTCGAGCAGCTCAATACGCTCGGGGCGGTTGCTCGCCGGACCCGACGCGTCGAGCTTCAGGACGCTTGGACCTTCAACTGACGCGCTGCCTGGGCCACACTCACCTCACAACACGTCTTTGATCGCGGTGCGCCGGCTCGTACAATCAGCAGCGATGAGCACCCAGACCGACGTGATGACCGTGTCCACCGCGGTTGCCCATGAGGTCGGGCGCGAACAGACGGCGCAGCAGTTGGCGTCGCAGATCCAGGACGCGCTGGCCGGGCGGCGCCTCGACCTGGCGCTGCTGCTGGTCAGCCCGCACTACCTCGACGAGCTCGACCGCCTCACGCTCCGCCTGCACGAACTGCTCAGCGCGCGTGTCCTGCTGGGCGCCAGCGGCGAGGCCGTGATTTGCGGCGAGACCGAGCTGGAGAACCAGGCCGCGGCGGTGCTGTGGGCGGCTCACCTGCCCGACGTGCAGCTCAGCTCGTTCCATTTGTCGCAGGACGACCTGCAGCGGATCGAGAGCGACGAGGAGCTCTGTGAGCACCTGGCGGTCAAGCCGCAACAGGACCCAGCATTCCTGCTGCTGGGCGACCCGTTCAGCATCGATATTCTCGACGCCTTGGAGCGCTTGCAGCGCGCATACCCCGGCCGGCCGGCCATCGGCGGCATGGCCTCGGCCGCCCCGGCGCCTGGTCGCAACCGCGTGATCTTCGACGGTCAGGTCTTGCGGCAGGGGCTGACCGGCGTGGCGGTTTGGGGCGGCGTGCGGATCGACACGCTGGTTTCGCAGGGCTGTCGGCCGATCGGCCGGCCGCTGGTCGTTACCCGCGCCACCGGGAAACTGGTGGAGCAGCTTGGCGGCAAGGAGGCCCTGCAGGCGTTCCGGGCCATGCTGTACGAGTGTCCGCGGCACGACGTGGAGCTGGCACGCAGCCGCGGCCTGTTCGTAGGCCGCGTGATCAACGAATACAAGCCGACGTTCTCGCGCGGCGACTTCCTCATCCGCACCTGCCTGGGTTTCGACGAGAAGACCGGCGTGATGGCGGTGGATGAGCCGGTGCGGGTCGGACAAACGATCCAGTTCCACGTGCGCGACGCCGAGTCCGCCAGCGAAGACCTGTCGGCCCTGCTGGCGGCAGCCGATCCGCGCCCGCTCGGCGGCCTGCTGCTGTTCAGTTGCAACGGGCGCGGCACGCGGCTGTTCGCGCAACCGCACCACGACGCGCGCATGATCTCCGCCCATTTCGGCGGTGCGCCGCTGGCGGGCTTCTTTTGCGCAGGGGAGATCGGGCCGGTGGGCGGACGGAACTTCCTGCACGGCCACACCGCAAGCGTCGGCGTCGTCCGACCGATAATCCCTTCCAGTGATGCATAGCCAGCCGACCGGCCCGCGCGGCTCCCGCTTTCCGCGTTCCCTGCGGCTGCGACGACGGGCAGACCTGGTCCGCCTCCTGCGCCTGGCGCCGCGGGTCGGCGACGGCCGGCTGTTGCTGCGGGCCATGCTCAACGGGCTGCCCTATTCGCGATTCGCCGTGCTCGTCAGCCGCAAGCACGGCCCGGCCGTGCGCCGCAACCGTCTGAAGCGCCTGCTGCGGGAAGCGTTTCGTCTGACGCGGCCGCGGCTGGCGGCCGGGTTGGACCTGCTGGTGATGCCGCGACCGGAAGCCGAGTTCACGCTGCGCGAGGCGGTAGAATCGCTCCAGGCTCTGTGTGCCCGTATCGAGCGGCGCACCCGGGGAACGTGAGAGCTGCGGCCCGCGCCGGCCGCGCGGCACGCCCGCCGCGGCCGGCACGCCTGCGGCGTGGGCGGCGATGAACAGCGATGGGCCCATCCTGATCCTGACGGCGTCCGCCGGGGCTGGTCACCTCATGGCGGCCCAAGCCGTGCGGGAGGCGTTGCGGACGCGGCTGCCGCAGAGCAGCATCGAAGTCCTGGACGTTCTCCAGGCGACCAGCGCGTTCTTCCGGGCGTTGTACGCCAAGGGTTACCTCGGCCTGGTGCGGCACGCGCCCAGCGCGATGGGCATGCTCTATGAGGCCACCGACCGCCCCAACCGCCACGCACGCGACGCTCTGCGGCGCGGGTTTCAGAACCTCAACGCGCGGCGGACCGCGGAGTATCTGCGTTCCCGCCGACCGCGGCTGATCGTCAACACGCACTTCCTGCCGGCCGAGATCGTCGGGTGCCTGCGGCGTTGCGGGCGGCTGCGTTGCCCCCAGGCGACCGTGACGACCGATTTCGAGACGCACCGCCTGTGGGTGCAGCCGCCGACCGAGCGCTACTACACCGCCACGGCGGAGGGCAAGGCGTACCTTGAAACCTGGGGCGTGGATCCGGCGAGCGTGGTCGTGAGCGGCATTCCGGTGCGGGCGGCTTTCAACGCGCCGCTTGATCGGGCCGCGTTCCGCCGGCAGCAAGGCTTGGACTGCGGCCGGCCGCTGGTGCTGCTGCTGTGCGGGGGGTTCGGGGTGGGCCCGGCGGAGACGCTGCTGGCGGAGCTGCTGGCGATTGGGGAGGACGCGCAGGCGGCGGCGATCGTGGGGCGCAACCCGGCCCTGTATCGGCGACTGCAGGCACAGGCGGCGCGCTCGCACCGTGCCGTGCGCGTGATCGGCTACACGGACCAGATGCACGCCTGGATGCAGGCGGCGGACCTGGTCGTCACGAAGCCCGGCGGCCTGACCGCCGCCGAGGCGCTGGTATGCGGCCTGCCGACGGTGATCGTCAGTCCGATCCCAGGGCAGGAGTCGCGCAACAGCGATTATCTGCTGGAGCACGGGGCGGCGATCAAGGTGAACAACCTGCGGCTGCTGCGCTATCGGGTGGGGCGGCTGCTGGCGGAACGGCCGCGGCTTGAGGCGCTGCGGGCGGCGGCGCTGTCGATCGCCCGCCCGTGTGCCGCGAAATACATCGCCGACGATCTGCTGGCGCTGCTGGACCGGCAGGCGCGCTGAAAGGCTCGGTGCCGGAGACCGGACGCATGCGCAGCGGTCTTCTCGGCTCCCTGGTCCTTCATTCCGCACTGCTCACGCGCCGCTCTCCCATCGCGTGCACGCTATAATGCCGGATAGGGGCGGTCGGCGAGCCTTCTACCCGGGAGCGCGAATCTTGCGATGCCTCCTCGCCATCCCTGTCTACAACGAGCAGCGCCACCTGCCGCGCGTGCTGAAGGCTGTACGGCAGTACGCAGACGACATCCTGGTGATCGACGACGGCTCGACCGACCGTACCACGCGGCTGCTGACCGGGCAGCGCGGCATCCACACCATCACGCACCCGGAGAACCGCGGCTATGGCCAGAGCCTGATCGACGCGTTCGACTTTGCCGCCGAGCGCGGCTACGACTGGGTCATCACGATGGATTGCGACGAGCAGCATGAGCCGGCCCAGATTCCGCGCTTCCTGTCGGCCGTGCGCGGCAATGACGTCGACGTGGTCAGCGGCTCGCGCTATCTGCAGGACAACCCGGCCGATGATGAACCGCCCGAAGACCGCCGCCGCATCAACCAGACCGTCTGCAGCCTGCTGGGCCAGATTCTCGGCCTGCGGCTGACGGACGCGTTCTGCGGGTTCAAAGCGCACCGCGTCTCGGCCATGCGCCGGCTGCGGCTGGATGAGCCGGGCTACGCCTTTCCGCTCCAGTTCTGGGTCGAGTGCGTGCGGACCGGGCTGCGCATCTGCGAAATCCCCGTGCAACGCATCTACCGCGACCGCAGTCGCGAGTTCGGCGGCACGCTGGACGACCCCGCCGCGCGGCTGACGCACTACCTGGAAGTCTTCCTGGCCGCGCTGCGCCGCGAGCCGCAGCCGCTGCGGGCGGCCGTCCTGCGCGAATGTCGTTGTCACCTGCTCGAATGATCGCGTATGAGCGGCTGGTCACGCCGCGCGAGCACCTGGGCGTGCTCATCGAGCCGCCGCCTCAGGCGCTGCATGCGCTGCTGTGGGATGCCGCTGCGACCCCGCACCGCGCGCCAGACCCGCTCGACGTGCCGCTGCTGGACACGACGCTCGCCGCCCTGCGCCGCTCGCTGCGGGAGCGGCTTCAACTGGCCCCGCCCGTCCTGGTGACCGGTCATCAGGCCGAGTTCTTTCACGCCGGCGTGTTCGCCAAGTCGATCGCTGCCGACGCGCTGACGGCGCAATTCGGCGGGTCGATCGTATTCCTCACCGTCGACTCCGACGTGCCCAAGTCCGCTCAGCTCGCCGTACCGCATCTGGCCGACGGCCCCGGCGGACGCGCGGTTCAGCGGGTGCGGATCGACATGCCCGCCTGCGACCTGCGCCTGCCAGTCGAATCGCAGCCCGCGACGCCGGTTGAGGAGTGGCGGCGGTTCTTCGAGCGCGTGGCCCTCATGCTTCCCGATGCCGCCCGCTCGCTGCTGCCGGCGTATGTGCGCGGCTGGTACGAGGGCGCGGATCGGGCCATCGACTTCACGACCGCGTTGATCCGCGCGCAGCGCTCTGTCGAGCGTGAGTTGGGCCTGCGCGCGACGATCGGCCTGCGCGTCTCGGCGCTGGCGGCCACGCCCGAGTTCCATGCGTTTCTGGCCGCCATTGCGCTGCGCGCCCGCGAGTTCGCGGATTGCTACAACGCCGCCCAGCGCGACTTCCGCCGCCGCCATCGCGTCCGCAACGCGGCCCGCCCGGCGCCGCCGCTGCTGATCGAAGACCGCCGCGTGGAGCTGCCGTTCTGGGTCTACCGCGCCGGTGAGCCGCGCCGGGCGCTGTTCGTCTCGGCGGCGGACACGATGAGGGGCCGCGCGGCTCCAGGCACGGACGCCGAGATCGCCTTCTTTGGCGGCGACGCGCTCATCGGCTGCGAGCGGCAGGCGCGGCTGGCCCGCTCGGCCTCGTTGGCTGAAGCATTGGCGATGGAAGCGGCCGGCTGGCGTATCCGTCCGCGGGCCCTGGCGCTCTCGTGCTTCGCCCGTTACTTCCTGGCCGACCTGTTCCTGCACGGCCTCGGCGGCGCCAAGTACGACGAGATGATGCAGCACTTCGGCCGACGCTTTTTTGGCGCCGACCCGCCGCCCGCCGGCTGCGTCACCGCCACGCTGCGCCTGCCGCTGCCGACGCACGGTGTGGACGCGGCGGCGCTCGCTGCCGCGCGCCACGCCCTGCGGGATCTGCGCTATAACCCGCAGCGGCGGGTGATGGGTTTGCCGGGGGAGTTGTTGCGGCGGCGTGAGGCGCTGATCGCGGAGTGGCGGGAGCTGCGCGATCGCAGCTACAACACGCCGAGGGCGGGCCATGCGTCGCTGTCGGCCGCGCGACGGCGGAACTTTGTTGAGCTGCGGGAGGTGAACCGGCTGCTGCTTGAGGCGGCGGGCGCACAGGTTGCGGAGCGGGTGGAGGAGCAGCGTCGCCTGGAGCGCCAGTTCGGGCAGGATCGCGTCGCGCTGCACCGCGAATGGTTCTACGCCTTCCACCCACGGGCGACGCTCGAACAGCTCCGCGACCGGATCCGATTCGCGGTTTCGGCATCGTCCTGATCAGAGTGCAGTCCTACGGCTGCGTCACCTTGACCTTTCGGGTGGGCTGGCACGGTCAAGCGAAGCTTGGCTGCGGTCGTGCCCCCAGACAGGGCCTGTCTGCGCCAGACCGTGCCATCCGAAAATTTAGGCGTGCCGGAGCACTAGCCTGGGTTCGGATCGTGCGCGCGCGTTGACGTAGCGGACGTATGGCCTGGCCAGCCAGGGCATCTGCCCCAGCAGGCGCACGCTCAGGCGAGCCACGCGCGGGACGCGGAGCAGCCGCGTGACCGCACGGCAGGCGCGGCGACGGCCGGCCAGCGCCTGTAGGCACTGTGCCCATGCCGCCGGCTGGGCAGGCCGCCAGCGATCCACGGTGTCGAGCAGCAGAAGCGGGAGGGCCGCGGCGGACGCGAGCGCCCAGGCCATGCCCTCGCCGGTAAACGGCTCGACGTAGCCGGCTGCGTCGCCCACGAGGAAGACACGGTCTGCCGCCGGTGGCGTTCGCCGCCGCGTCAGCACCGGCGTCCCCTTCCAGCGCTGCGTGAGCAACCCCGGCAGCGGAACCAGGCCGGCCGCGTGCAGGATCGCATTCGCCGCCGCACCCGGCGACCCGCTGCGGCGTACGAAGGATGGATCGAGGGCGGCGGCCACGTTGAGCCGGTCGTCCTCAAACCGCACCAGGCCGACGTAGCCGTGCCGGCCGCAGGCCATGTGGATCGTCCCGGCTGCGTACACGTCCGTACCGATCGCTTCGGCATCCAGGATGGTGGCTGCCCCGATTCGGGCTGCGGGCGCGACGTGCAACCGGAACGACGGATCGCCATTCAGCAAGCCACCGTTCAGCCCGTCGGCGGCCACGACGACGCGCGCCGCCGCCATGACTGCCGACCCGTTGCAGCGAAGCTCGACGTTGCGCGGCCGGCGGTTGTGACCGCCCGCGTTCTCGATCGGGCGTAGCACCGCCGAGACGCCTGGCAGAAAGTGTGCCCCGCAGGCCACGGCCTGTTCCGCCAGCGCCGCATCGAACCGCGCGCGCGAGACCGCCACGCCGCCCGGCAGCGGCAGCTCCGCGCTGCCGCCGTTGGCCGCAAGGCGGAACTTAGCCAGCGGCCGCCCGCCCAGCCGCAGCGGCAGGTCACCCAGCCCGCACTGGCGCAGCGTTTCCAGCGCCGCGGCGTTCAGGCAGCCGCCGCACACCTTGCTGCGCGGGAAGCGTGCCCGATCGACGAGCAGGAGGGACAGCCCCGCCCGAGCGGCGCCGCGCGCCGCCAGCGCCCCGGCCGGACCGGCGCCAACGACCAGCACATCCCAGCGCCGCGCGGCCGCATCCGCCAGCGCCAAGGTCGCGGGCATCTGGGGCGCAGCGTCGCTCACGTGCGGCTCCACGTCAGCAGAAACCGGCACGGCCAGCGGCGCTGCACGGTCGCGGCGCTCAGCCCCGCGCGGTGTGCCAGCTCGCGCGCCTCCCGCAACGTGAACGCGGCCCGTACCGACCGCTCGCTGTCGACGCGATTCACCTCGTTGTTGCACAGCAGGCGCGTCGCCAACCGTACCAGAAGAAGCGCGCCCGCGCTTCGCGCCAGATCGTTCACCAGCACGAGCTGCGACGCTGCCCGCGCCATGCGCCGCAACAGCTCCACCGCTGCCGCATCGTCCAGATGATGCAGGAACAGTGAGCACATCACTACGTCGTAGCTTTCGGGCAGACTGCCGACCAGCGCATCGCGAACGAAGAACTGCACGTCCGCCTGCGCCTCGGCCGCCCGCCGCCGGGCGTATTCCACCGCCCGCGGGTTGGAGTCGCACCCGTCCAGCTCCAGCCGCAACCCCGCCCGCGCCGCGCGCCGCCACAGCCCGATCGCCACGTCGCCGCCACCTGCGGCGATGTCCAGCACGCGCAGCGGCCGGTCACTGCACTGCCGCGCCCCATTCTGCACCGCGGGCCAGAGAATCCGAACGCTGCCGCTGACGCGATTCAGCCGCTCCAGCCCGCGCAGCGCCGCCTCGTGCTGATCCGCCGCCAGCGACGGATCATCCATCAACTCCGGCTTGCGATCACGGTGGGCCAGCCAGGCCAGCATGCTCCTTCCCGCTTACAGCCGTAGCCGCGCCGCGACCACAATAACAGATGTCAGCGCCGCCCGGCGGCACCGCGGCAACGGCGCGGCTTCCCCGCTCGCCGTCGGCTGCTCCCGGCGTTAGGCTCCCGCCGACGGCAGGGAGGACACACGCATGCAGATGACCGAAAATGCGGGGCCTCCGCACACTTTGGTCCCGGGTTCCGACGTGCAACCGGTGCGTCGGCCTGTGGGGCATCTCGTACCCGGGCTTCTACGCGCCCGCCGGCATGATCGACGCGCACCCCGCGCTCAAGGCCGTCTCGCGGCAGGCCCCCTACCACGGAGGCGATCACGGCCCACATGACCCGGGAGTACATGACCGACGACCAGCGCTTCGCGGCCCGCCGGCCGGACGTCGCCGTATATCAGACCCCCGCTCCCGAAGGACCTGACACTGGCCGGGCCGATCCAGGCCGAACTGTGGGTGTGCACGTCCGGCACCCTGATCGCTGAAGCACCGTAGTTCCTGGCCTCCAGGCGCGGCGTCAACCCGGCCGGCGGTTTGCTAAACGCCGTCGGACTCAGAGGTTAAGGCGACCAGGTCCGTTCTTCAAGGGCCTGCTCCCCCCAACAAGCCGCGCGGTTATCGAAACCGATTACGGAGCCGGGTCGCCTTGCTCGTAGAACAGCCATCTAATCCTGGGATTTGCTGGAACAACAGTCGGTGAAGGGGGTTGTTGCAATTGTGAAAGCCGGTGGTAGAATACTCGCGGGGAAAGACGACGGGCGAGCGAGGGAGCTGCTCCAGATCACGCGAATACTGGCGGGTTTGCGTCGAGGCTGACGCTCATCCTCTGCAGGCCGGCCTACGGGTCGGCATCCTCTTCGGGGACGGATCCCCGTTTTTGCTAGCAGGGAGGTCGTGCGCCGGCTGTAGCCGGCGTGAGCGACCGGGGACGCGCTGGGGACTGAACCAGTGCGCCCGAACCGGTATTTGCACGGCGGAGGCGCGGAGCCGCAAAGCCCGTACGAGATTCCGCTGGCGGGATTTAGGGAACTGGAGAAATGGACGTCGCAGTGATCACGGGCAGCCACTTGCAACGCGATCTTGCACGTTCGCCGGTCGGCGGCAACGGCGGTGCGACGTGTTGCGCAGCGGCGAATCCTGCGTGGCTGATGGGGCTGGCCGGCCGCTGGTGGGTGGTGCACACCCGCGTCCGGAACGAGAAGGTTGTGGCCAAGACACTGGCGCGGGAAGGGATCCCGCACTACCTGCCGCTGGTGCGCCTGCAGCGCACGTACGGTGGGCGGAGGACCACCGTCTCGCTGCCGTTGTTCCCCGGTTATCTGTTCATGTGCGGAGACGGACTCGCCCGCGAGAAGGCCTGGCGAACCGAGCGAGTCGCAAGAGTCATCGCCGTCGCCGATCAGGATCGGCTCCGCTGGGAGCTTCAGCAGATCGTTCACGTCGTGGAGAGCGGTGAACCCGTCAACCTCTTTCCAGGCCTGCGGGAAGGCCGGCATTGCAGGATCACGGGGGGCGCATTGAAGGGACTGGAAGGCGTCGTCCTCCGCCGCCGAAGCGTCAGTCGGGTGTACATAGGCGTGACGATCCTCGGCCAGTCGGCGGTAGTTGAGATCGACAGCGCACTGTTAGAGTCAATCGACTGAAGGGTTGATTGACGTAAGTGACCCAGAAGAAACCGGTTACGGAGACACGCCTCCGCAATCGACGACGGCGGAGCTTTGGACTGGCGCCAGGTTCAAGTCCTCGCGCACGCGGCACTTCTACCAGCTCCCCGAACTCCCGTGCCGCCATCTAGCTGCGTGGAAAACACAGACGCGAACGCTGTCGGGCGAGCCCCGTGTGAACGGCGCGGGTGCGGCAAGCCGGCCCGCGTCCTCGTTCTGGTGGGGTACGACGGCCCCAAGCCGCTGCGCCGTCACCTCTGCCTGCGCTGTGCAGAGACGGCCTTTGAGGACTACTTGGTCGAACCGAACGGTGCACCGCGCAGCCGCCTGAGCGTGGCGTCGCTGCTGATCGCCGGCGGGATCCTCGTCGCGGCGGTGGGGGCGACGGCGGACGAGTGGGGGGTGCAGGGCAGCAGCGGCTTCGGCTGGAAGCAGCAGAGCGCGCTGGCGGTCGGAGGGCTGCTGGTCGTGTTGGGGGGCCTGCTGCGTGCGGACGTGGTTGCGGTCGTTGGGACGGTTCTGTTCGGTCTCGGAGCGCTGGCAGACCTCTTCGGCACTTTCGGCTCGCCAGGGATGGGCTGGCGTCAAATGCTGCTCATCTTCGCGGGTCTGGTCAGCATGTGCTGGGGCCTGCTCCTGCGGGCCTATCTGTCACGGCAGCCTACGAAGAGGGCCTGAGCGAAACTCGGATGCAGTCCGCCCGCTGGTACGTGCGACGCTTGCGGGCCATGACCATGGCCGAGGCCGCGGAGCGCGCCTTGGCGATGGTGCGCGACGCCGCCGACCGGCGACTGCTCCCGTACCGCCGGCTTCGGGCCGGCGCGCAAGTGGCGGTCGACGGCCGGGTTGCGCGGTGCGGTGGCCTTAACGTCAGCGAGGTGGCGGTAGGAGCGTGGGCTGCTGGCGGGGCGGGTGCGCTGCGTAGCGGGTGGGCGCGGCGGCTGCAGGAGCGTGCGGATCGCATCGCGGCAGGACGAGTGCGAGTCTTCGACCAAGAAGACTGCGGGCTGGGCGACCCCATCGACTGGAACCGCGACCCGAAGCATGGCTTGGCTGCGCCGCTGCGGTACGCGCCGACGATCGATTATCGCGACTTCCGCGTTACGGGCGACGCGAAGTTTGTCTGGGAGCCGAACCGGCATCAGCATCTGGTCGTGCTGGGGCGGGCCTACCGCGCCAGCGGCCAGGTGCGCTACGCGGAGGCGGCGCTGCGGCAGTGGGAGCAATGGCTGGAGCAGTGCCCGTTCGGAATGGGCATGAACTGGCGCAGCCCGCTGGAGTTCGGCGTGCGCCTCATCAACTGGGTCTGGGCGCTGGACTTGCTGCGGCCGTCCGGGCTGATCCAGCCGGAGTTCTATCGCCGTCTGCTCGAGGCGGTTTATCTGCAAGTGTGGGAGATCGCGCGCAAGTACTCGCGCGGGTCGTCAGCGAACAACCATCGGATCGGCGAGGCGGCGGGGGTCTTCATCGCGTGCTGTTACTTCCAGGAGCTGCGTGACACGCAGCGTTGGCGCGAGCGGGCGCGCGAGATTCTCAGCGAGGAGATTCTCCGCCAGACGTACGCGGACGGCGGCACGCGCGAGCAGGCGTTGGGCTACCACGTTTTCGCGCTTCAGTTCTTCGTGCTGGCGGGGCTGGCGGCGCGGGCCATCGGCCGCGAGTTCCCGGCAGGGTACTGGGAGCGGCTGCGGCGGATGTTTGCGTTCCTGGCAACGTTCTGCGAGGCCGGGCCTCCGCCGATGTTCGGGGACTACGACGACGGATACGTGCTGGACGTGGACGGTGAGCCGCTGGACGTGCGCCCGTGGCTGGCGGTCGGCGCGGTTCTGTTTGCGGAGTCGTGGTGGAGGCTGCTGGCCGGCGGAGCGCCGGAGTCGGTCGAGTGGCTGCCGCTGCGGGACGCGGCCGCGGCCTGGCAGCGCATGAGCGTGGGGCCGCGGCGGCTGACGACGCAGGCCCTGCCCGACTCCGGGTATTACCTGCTGCAACACGGCGCCGTCGGCGCGCTGGACGCGGTCAGCGTCGCGTTCGACTGCGGCGAGCTGGGGTACGGAGCGCTGGCGGCGCACGGGCACGCCGACGCGCTGAGCTTCACCCTGCGGGCGTTCGGGGGCGACGTGCTGGTCGACCCCGGGACGTACGACTACTTCACGCACCCGCGCTGGCGCGAGTACTTCCGCAGCACTCGCGCGCACAACACGATCGTCGTCGACGGCGTCGACCAGTCCGAAATGCTGGGGCCGTTTCTCTGGGGCCGGCGCGCCCACGCACGCTGCCTGGCGTTCGAGCCGAACGCCGACGGCGGCCGAGTCTGTGGCGAGCACGACGGGTATCGGCGGCTGCCGGATCCGGTGCTGCACCGCCGCGCGCTGGTGCTCGCCGGTCCCCGTCGGGAGCTGTGCATCGAGGATGAGCTGATCGCCCGCGGCGAGCACCTGTACGAGTTGCACCTGCACCTGGCGGAGACATGCCGTGTGACCGCGCGGCAGGGGAATGGGTTCGAGATTGACGCCGGTACAGGCCGGTTGACGCTTGAGTTGGCGGAGGGTCTGAGCGTCGAGACGCTGGCCGGCAGCGTGCATCCGATCGGGGGCTGGGTCAGCCGCGGTTATCACTGCAAGGCGCCCGGCGTGACGCTGGTCGGCAAGATTCGTCACCGGGGCATGTTGCGCTTACGAACACGCATCCGGGTCGGGTCGCCGACGCCTCGAGCGCCGGCGCGCGGGCCGGAGCCGGCGTGTTCCGCCGCCGGCTAGTCAGGAGCTGGGAAGATGGAAGGCGTTCTAGGCGTCGTTCTCGCGGGCGTTCATCACTGGGACGCGGGCGCGTTCGATCGGCTGCTGCCGCGGCCGCTGATGCCGGTCGCGCACGCGCCGTTGATCTGCCACGTGCTGGCCTGGATGCGCGACGCGGGCGTGGTGCGGGTGACGGTCTGCGCCAACGCCTCGTCGCGTCTGGTGCGGCGGGCGCTGGGTGACGGGACCTGGCTGCACGTGGACCTGCACTACTACGAGGACTGGACGCCGCGCGGTCCGGCGGGGTGCGTGCGTGACGCCGGGTTGGACGCCGCGTGTGACCGGCTAGTCGTCAGCGAGGCCACGATCCTGCCGGATGTTGATCTTCAGGCGCTCCTGGAGGCCCACGCGCGGAGCGGTGCAGCCGTGACCGTGGTGGCGGCGCGCGAGCGGGAGCGGCCCAACGGCGGCGAGCCGTCGCTGACGCCGGCCGGCGTGTACGTGTTCGAGCGGGACGCGCTGCTGCATGTCGGCGAAACGGGCTACCAGGACATCAAGGAGGTTCTGATCCCGTGGCTATACGAGCGGGGCGTGCCGGTGTGCGTCCACGCGCAGCCGGCCCCATGCCCGCGCGTAGCCGATGTTGCCAGCTACCTGGCAATCAACGGACTGGCGGTGGAGCGTCTGACGGAGCGCCCGGCGGCGATGGGCGGCTATGAGCGCGTCAACGGGGGCTTCGTGCACCACAGCGCGCAGGTGAGTTCGCCGGAGCGATTGATCGGGCCGGTGCTGATCGGCCCCGAAACGGTGGTAGCCGCTGACGTGACCATCGTGGGTCCGGCCACGATCGGGGCGGAGTGCGTGATCGACAGCAGCGCCGTGGTCTGCGGTTCCGTGCTCTGGGACGGCTGCCACGTCGGGCGGGAGGCGGTGATCGATCAGTCCGTCCTCAGCCAGGGTGTGTGGGTCGCGCCGGGTCGGAGCGTGGCGCAGGTCGCCGCCGGCTGGCCGAAGCGCCGCCGGCCGAACGGCCAGTGCGAGCGGCCGGGGGCGGCGTAGCGTCGCGAATCAGGTCTGCACGGGTAGTGCGGATGTTCAACGGGGCGGCTTCGCGTACAGGATGAACAGACATGTCGCTAATGGCTGAAAACGAGGGAAGCGGTGAGTCGGGCGGGCTGCTGCCGGTCGCCCGCCGCGGCGAGCCGGTGGAAGCGCATCGCGGCCTGTTGACCGGGCCGATCGCGGCGCCGGCCCCCCTGGTGGGGGTGCCAGCGGGGCGGACGGTGACGCTGTCGATGATGCTGCGCCACAAGTGGCTGGCGCTGGGGCTGTTCGTCGGGCTGGCGGTGGTGCTGGGCGGCGGCGTGTGGTGGACCACGGTGCCGCTGTACAAGGCGACGGCGGTGATCGAGGTGTCGCCCATCATTCAGCGCATCCTGTACCGCACCGACGACAACGGGCCGATCCAGTGGTACACAGAATACCTGAATATGCAGACCGCGATCATCCGGAGCAACACCGTTTTGCAGCCGGTGCTGGAGGATCCGGAGATCCAGGCGACCGGCTGGTTCAACGAAAGACCGCGGTCGCTGTTCGGGGGCGAGCAGTCGCCGCTGGAGCGCCTGCGCGAGGCGCTCACGGTGACGGTGCGGCCCAGGACGTCGCTGATCGACATCACGATGCAGGCCCGCGATAAGACGAGCGCGGCCAAGATCGTCAATGCGGTCGCGCGGCGCTACGAGGCGCACAGCGACGAGCAGCAGCGGATGAAGAGCGACCTGCGCTGGCAGGAGCTGGATCAGCGTAAGCGCGACTTGGAAACTGAGATCGCGCATCACAAGGAGATGGTCCTCAAGTACCGCACCGACCTGGGTGTGACGACTGCGGATGAACTCGTCACGCAGCAGCGCACGCGGACGGACGCGGAGCAGGCCCAGTTGGCAAGCCTGCGGCAGGAGATCAAGCTGATCGAGTTTCAACTGGAGATGGCCAGGCCGGTGCAGGAAAAGGGCGCGCCGGGCGACCACGCGCCGGTGCAGCCAGAATACGCCCTCGATCCCGGTTGGCAAGAACTGAACGTCGCCGTGTACGAGGCGGAGCACCGTCTGGAGACGGAAGGGGCGCGGCTGGGAGACGCCAACCAGCGGATGGCGGAGCTGCGGGCCGAGGTCGAGCACCGCAAGCGGCTGCGGGCCATGCGGGAGCGCGATCTGCACAACCTGTGGAAGACCAACCCCGGCCGGGCGCTAGCCGACGCAACCACGGCCGGGGCCGCGCTCGGCGGCGAGGTCCGGCAGCTCGAGCACCGGCTCAAGTTGTTGAAGTATCAGGAGTCGCTGAAGGTTGCCGACCTAGAGAAGGAGCAGGAGCTTCACCGTGGCACGCTCACGAGCTCACAGGCCTTGGAGCGCGAGATGGCCGAAGTGTCGCGCAAGCAGGGCCTGTACGAAAGTGCGGTCCAGCGTCTCAGCGAGTTGGACATTGAAGGTCGGGCGCCCGGTCGGATCAATGTTCAGTCCTATGCGGACGAGCCTTCTGAGCCGTACAACGCCCGCCGGTCCCTGCTGCTGACGGCCATGGCCATCTGCGGGGCGGCGGCGCTGGCGCTGGCAGCCGCGTATGTGCGGGTCAGCCTGGACCAGGCGGTGCAGGGCGTGTCCGATCTGAAAGGCCCGTTCGAGACGCCGTTCCTGGGCTGCGTCCCGCTGCTGCGCGACCCGCAGCGGCCAAGCGAACAGGAGCAGGCGGCGCAGACCGAGCACGTGCGCATGATCCGTACGGCGTTGCTGGAGCGAATCGACCGGCAGCGCGGCAGCGCCGTGCTGATCAGCAGCGCCGGTCCGCAAGCCGGGAAGAGCACGCTGGCGCTTCTGCTGGCCGAGAGTCTGGCCCAATGCGGCAAACATGTGCTGCTGGTGGATACGGACCTGCGCAACTCGGCCGTCTCCAAGCGCTGCGGCGTGCGGGCCGAGCCGGGGCTGGTGGGCGTGCTGACGTCGAAGGCGACCGACGCGGAGGCGGTCTCGCACTACAACGGCACGGACCTGGACGTCCTGCCGGCGGGCAGGCTGGGCGCGTCGCACGATCCGGAGCTGCTGGCCAATGGAATGATCGCGGCGAGCCTGAAGCGCTGGAAGTCGCAATACGACGTGGTGCTGCTGGACGCCTCGCCGGTCCTGCCGGTCGCGGACGCCCGCATCCTGGCCCGGCTGGTGGACGGCGCGCTGCTGGTGGTGCGCGAGGGGCGGTGTCGGCGGGGCGACGTGGCCGACGCGCTGGCGCTGTTGTGGGCGTCGGGCACCAAACCGCTGGGCACCGTGATCTTCGCCAGCCGCAACCGGATTGGGTATCCTTCCTACACCGTCCTGCCCAGCCCGCGTCCGGCGAACAGCGCCGATTCCGCGCTGGAAACCCCGTCTCTCCCGGCCTCACAATGACGATCTTCCCGGTCCTCGTCGATAGGCGGCCGGCATACCTGCAGGCCAGCGGCGGCCCGGCCTCGCTGCTGCGGACGCCGCTGGGGGCAGGCGCGCTGCTGGACTGGCTGGCGCGCCCGGTGGGGGAGGCGACGAATCAACCGGCCACGATCCTGACCGACTTCGAGCCGACCGCCGCCTACCGTCAGCAGGTGCAACGGTCCGGGGCGCGCATTGCGCAGATCGAGGCGCTGCGGCACGCCGGCGAGATGGTGAGCCGCCTGGAGCCGTCCGACTTGCTGGTGGTGATCGATCTGCGCTGCGTGCCGGCCTCGCCCCCGGACCTCCGCAGGCTGGCGGCGAAGGTGGCGGCGGAGCGCTGCGTGCGGCACCTGGTCAAGATGCAGACCAGCCAGCGGGGCACCAAGGAGTACATCGAGCTGGATGCTGCCGGCCGTCTACGACGCATTCAGCGTTACTACGACGGTGTGACGTGGCTGCAGGCGCGGGCGGTGATCGCCTCGCTGATCCCGGTGAGCATGTTGCGCGACTTCCCGGCGGCGTCGCTGGCCAACCTGACGCTGCTGCGCGGCTGGCTGGCGGCGGGCGTGGTGAGCCGGGACATCGGCGTGCCTGCGGCTGTGTTTGATCTCGACGAAGAGGCGGGGTTGCGACTGTTCTGCGAACAGCACGTGCGGCAGCTCGGCGCGAATGGCCCGCCGGCGCGGGGATACACCAGGTTTCACGCTGGGGTCTGGGTGGGGCCCGGGTGCCGGGTCGACGAGCGGGCGCGGCTGCATGCGCCGATCGTGTTGCAGTCCGACGTGCAGGTTGGGGCGGGCGCGACGCTCATCGGGCCGGTGTTGGTGGGCGAGGGCGCCCGCCTCGGTCGTGAGAGTGTGCTGGCGCATTGCGTCGTTATGCCGCATGCCGTCGTTGCGCAGGGTGCGATCGTCCAGGGGCGTGTTGTCTGCCGCGATGTGCCGCCCGGGGCGGCGCCTGCCGCGCACGAAGATGCCGCCCCCGCCCGGGCCGCGGTGTATGCCGACGCGGCGGCATCGCCGGTCGCGCCCACGCCCGGGGCGGACCACGGGCGACGGACGTATATGGCGGTGAAGCGCGTGGTGGAGGGCGTGGTGGCCGGGCTGGGGCTGATCGTCCTGATGCCGCTGCTGCTCGTGACGGCCGTGGCGATCAAGCTGACGTCGCGCGGGCCGGTGTTGTTCCTCCACGAGCGCGAAGGCAAGGACGGCAAGCCTTTCCGTTGCTGCAAGTTCCGAACGATGCAGGTCGATGCGCACCAGCAGCAGCGCGAGCTGTACCGCTTCAATGACTCGGACGGTCCGCAGTTCAAGCTCGATCACGACCCGCGGGTCACGCCGCTCGGCCACTGGCTGCGCATCACCAACATCGACGAGCTGCCGCAGCTCTTCAACGTCGTGCTGGGGCAGATGAGCCTGATCGGGCCGCGGCCTTCGCCCTTCCGCGAGAACCAGATCTGCGTCCCCTGGCGGGAGGCGCGCCTGTCGGTGCGACCGGGCATCACCGGGCTCTGGCAGATTTGCCGCACGGACCGCAAGGCCGGCGACTTCCACCAGTGGATCCACTACGACATGCTGTACGTGCGGCACATGTCCTGGCGCCTCGACCTCGGAATCCTGATCGCGACACTGGTGACTCTCGCCGGGCGCTGGAGCGTTCCGGTCCCATGGCTGATCCCGGCCGGCAAGCTGCGCGAGGACGACCAGGCCGACTGGTCGCCGCGCCCCGCGCTCGAATTGCCGGGCGTCGCCGCCTTTCACACGCCTCCCCCACCGGTCGAGGTGACCGCCGCTTCCGCATGACCGGCGTCTCCACGCTCCCTGTGCCCACTGCGACGCCGCCGTCAACCGGGCGCATCGCCGGCTTGCGCGCCATCGCCTACCGCGGCCTGGCGCAGATGTACCGGCCCGCCGACGGGCTGTTCGCGTTTCGAGCGCGGCGGGCAGGCGCGGGCGTCCGTCTGGAGGGCGTCAGCCGCCGATACACGGCGATGGTCGTGCTGGGACTGGCGGACGAGCCGGAAGTCGCGGTGCGCGAAATCCTGGCTGGCGCCACGCTGGACCATGTGTGCGACGAGCTCGTGCGCGGCGTGCCGGCCACGGCGAACCTGGGGGATGCGGCAGTCACGCATTGGGCGCTGGTGCGTGCCGGCCACGGCGGCGCTGCCGCCTCGCGGCGACGACTACTTGAACTGCTCGATGGCGGGGAGCAGTTTGAGACTGTCGAGCTTGCCTGGGCGCTGACCGCGCTCAGCGCCGGCGATGCGAGCCAGGCGGCGCGCCGGCGAGACGAGGCGGCGCGGCGGTTGATGGGCGCGTTTGTGGAGGCGTCGTCGCTCTTCCCGCACCGGATCGGCGCCGGCGGGTTTCGCAGCCACGTGTGCTGTTACGCCGATCTGGTGTACCCGGTTGTGGCGTTGTCGCGGTATCACGTGGCGGTCGGCGACGCGCGGGCGCTGCGGATCGCGCAGCAGTGCGCGGCAAGAATGTGCACCTTGCAGGGGCCGGCCGGGCAGTGGTGGTGGCACTACGACGTGCGCACTGGACGCATCCTTGAGCGCTACCCCGTTTACGCCGTGCACCAGGACGCGATGGGTCCGATGGCGCTGTTCGCCCTGGCGGAAGCCGGCGGCGCCAGCCACGCGGAGGCTGTGCGCCGCGGACTGAACTGGCTCGACGCGTCGCCCGAGCTGGACGGCGGCACGCTGATCGACGCGCCGGCCGGGATGATCTGGCGCAAGGTGGCGCGGCGGGAGCCGCGCAAGCTGGTACGCAAGCTGCAGGCGGTCACGTCGGCGATCCATCCCTCGCTGCGCTGGCCGCTGATGGACGTGCTGTTTCCGGCGGGCGCGATCGACGACGAGTGCCGCCCGTATCACCTGGGCTGGCTGCTGTACGCGTGGCCGGCGGCCCGTGCGGCGCAATGGGACTGGGCAGGGGTTGCTTGATGGGCGAAGGCGGATCACTGCGTCGGACGCAGATCCTTGGCCTGCCCATCGACCCGCTGACGATGGACGCGGCGATCGAGCGCGTCGAGCGCGCCATCCAGCAGCGCTCCCGGTTGCTGATCGGAGTCGTCAACGCGGCCAAGCTGGTCAACCTGCGGCGAGACGGCGAGCTGCGCGACGCGGTGCTGGCCTGCGACATGCTCCTGGCTGACGGGATGTCCGTCGTGTGGGCCGGCCGTCTGTTGCGGCGCCGTTTGCCGGAACGTGTGACCGGCATCGACCTGATGCTGCGGATGTTGGAAGTGGCGGATCGCCGCGGGTATCGCGTGTTCTTTCTGGGCGCGACCGAGGAAGTGCTGAGCGCGACCGTGGCACGCATTCGCCGGGAATACCCGGGCGTGTGCGTGGCCGGGGCGCGCAACGGTTACTTCGGTGGCGAAGAAGAGTCCCGCGTGGCGGCGCAGATTGCAACCGCGCAACCTGATATGCTGTTGGTGGCGATGAGCTCACCGAATAAGGAGCTTTTTTTGCGCCGCTGGTCGAGCCACATGGATGTGCCCGTGCTGCACGGCGTGGGCGGGGCCTTCGACGTCTATGCGGGCAAGGTGCGGCGCGCCCCGCCGCTTTGGCAGCGAAGGGGCATGGAGTGGTTCTACCGCGTGCTGCAGGAACCGCGGCGGCTTTGGAAGCGCTACCTGGTGACCAACACGCTGTTTACGTTATTGGTGCTGCGCGAGTTGCTGCTGGGGCCGCTGCCGCTGCTGGCGGCGGAGAGCATGGCTGGCGGGCCGGCTCGGTTGGAGAACCGGCAGAAGGACTGTCTGGCGTAGCGTAAAGGAAACACGAGATGGCGAAACCGAGCGTCGGGATTGTCGGCGGAGGCGTCGTGGGTACCGCGATGCAGAAGCTGTGCGGGCCGGAGACGGTGGTCTACGACGCGTGCAAGCCGGAGCTGGCGAAGAATCGCGACGTGGTCAACCGTTGCGAGGTGGCCTTTGTGTGCGTCCCGACGCCCATGTCCGACGACGGGAGCTGCGACACCTCGATCGTCGAGGAGGTGGTGTCGTGGCTGGAAGCTCCGCTGATCATCCTGCGCTCCACGGTCGCCCCGGGCACAACCGACCGGCTGCGCCAGAAGTACCGCAAGCGTCTGGTTTTCCAGCCCGAGTACCTGGGGGAGACGGTGGCGCACGTCTTCGGCAACATCGCTGAGCGCGAGTTCATCGTGCTGGGCGGGACGACCGAGGACGTGTCGGCCGCAGCGGACTTCTACAAGCGCTACTACAACGCGCTGGTGCGCTACTACTTCTGCGACGCGCTCACGGCGGAGGTCGCCAAGTACATGGAGAACGCCTTCTATGCCGTGAAGGTCACGTTCGTTAACGAGTTCTACGACATCGCCCGGGCTCACGGCGTGGACTTCAACATTCTGCGCGAGATCTGGCTGGCCGATCCGCGCATCAGCCGCGACCACACCTTTGTATACCCGCACGCGCGCGGGTTTTCGGGTAAGTGCCTGCCGAAGGACTGTCGCGCGATCGTCTGTTCCTGCCGGCAGCGCGGCTATGAGCCGAAGCTCCTGGCCGCGACGCTGGACATTAATGAACACTTCCTGCGGCTGAACCGATCCGGCCATGAGTCGCCGGCTGACGCCACGAGTGCCCAATCGCGCCCGATGACCGGTCGTAGAGCCGCGTGCCCGTAGCGCAGAGCCGTGGAAACGAGCTCGTTGGTGTTGTCCTGCACTGTTCTGCAAGGCGCGCGACACGTACCTGCCATCGCTTGAGCGCAGCATCGACAAACCACTAGAATCACGATGGCGCTGAGTCTCACAACATCGGCAGAACGGGCGCCCGCCCACGACGAGAGGGGTGCCCGAGAAGGGATGCGGCGCGTGGACGCGAGCCGCGCTGCTTCACGAGTGAGTCCGTTCGAAACGCGCGTCATCACCACACCCGAGGCGCTCGCCGAGCTTTCCAGCCAATGGAACGAACTCCTGCAGAATAGCCGCGCCAACTGCATTTTTCTGACGTGGGAATGGATCAGCACCTGGATCAGCACGGTCCAGCCGGAGGCGTCACTGCTGGTCGTCGCCATATGCGAACGCAACGGCCGTCTTGTAGCGTTGGCCCCGTTCTATCGGACGCAGATGCGCCTGCTCGGTCTGGTCAGATACCGCTGCCTGCGCGTGCTGGGGGACGACGAGTCCGGCGCGGAGTACCCGGACGTGATTATCCGCGATGGATGCGAAGTTGAAGCGCTGCCGCTCATCCGCCAGGCGCTGCTCGGGGAGCGCCGCTGCTGGGACTGTATCTGGCTGCCCAGGCTGGCGGGCTGGACCGGCGCGCGGGAGCGCCTCACAGGGCTGGCGTCCCACGGTGTTCCCTATTGCCAGGAGCGCGAGCACGACTTTGCCGCCGTGGCTCTACCGGCCACGCACGATGAGTACCTGATGCTGTTGGCGCACAAGCGCCGCGCCTATATCCGGCGCGAGACGCGGCGGCTGCTGGGTCAGCCCGGAGCGAAACTCATCTCGGCTGGCGCGGAGGATGAACTCGCGTCTCTGCTGGCGGGCCTGTTCGATCTGCACCGCCAGCGCTGGCAGACGGTTGCCGAGCCGGGGAGCTTTGTGCGTTGCCCCCGCATGGCGCGCTTCTACGAACAGTTCGCGCCGCTGGCGCTTCGGCGCGGGTGGCTGCGCCTGCACGGACTGGTGGTCGACGGACGCCTGCGGGCCGTTCAGTACGGGTACGCCTTTGCCGGATCGTACCATGCGATGCAGGAGGGATATGAGCCCAATGAGAGCGTCGCCTACGGTAACGTCTTGCGGAACCTGGTTTTCAAGGCCTGCATTGCGGAGGGGCTTGTCCAGTACGACTTCCTCGGACACTACAGCGATCACAAACGCCTGTGGCGCGCCACGAGGCGAGTCGGACATGACGTGCTAATCGGGCGCAATGCGGTCCGCAACGCGATTCTATTCACCGGGCGCGTGTGGCCGACCGGACGGTATCTGCGGGATGAAGGGAGGCCCCTCAGGAAAGCGCCATTTCGAGGGGCCGGTGGTATCAATGCGGGTAGCGTTGCTGACGCATAGCAATCCGTTCCGCCAGGGAGTGTGCGAGGCGATTCTGGAGGGAGGCGCTCAGGTTGTGGCGGCAACCGAGCCGCGGCCACGACCTCCGGGATTGTTGCGGTTGCGGCGGATGGGCGGGGAGGCGTTCCGCCGCGCCGCGCCGGGGCTGCACGCCGCGTTCAACAGCGATCCGTTCTATCGGTTCCTTCGTACGCGTGGCATCCCATGTGCGCGCGTCTGGCGGGCCCGCGATCCACGCTTCGGGGATTGGCTGCGGCGGCTGGCTCCGGATGTGGTTGTGCTCAGTCGGTTCGGCCAGCGCCTGCCCGCCGAGCTGCTGACCATTCCGCGCCTGGGCTTCGTCAACATCCACTGCTCGCTGCTTCCCAAGCTGCGCGGTCCGTCACCCATACACGGTGCGATCATCCTGGATCATGCGGAAAGCGGCGTGAGCCTGCATGTCGTGGACGAGAGCCTCGATACCGGCGACATCCTGCTGCAAAGGAGATTCTCGCTGGACCCGCAGGAAACCAACGCGAGCTTCACCGAGCAGGCGCTCCGCATCATGTGTCCGATGGTGGCTGAAGTCATACGCATGCTGCGGACGGGTCGGTACGCTCGTGTTCCGCAGGACCACTCCGAGGCGACCTACTTCAGCGTTCGACGCACCTTCGGCCGATTCGCGCTGATCGACTGGTCTGCCCAGGCCCGGCTGATTGACGCCGTCGTCCGGTCGGGGGTCCCCTGTCATACAAGGTTCAAGGCGCGCGCCATCCGTGTGTGGCAGGCGCGCGTTGCCGCCGATACCCAGGAGCAGAGCGCTCGCCCGGGCGTGGTTCTGGCGCGGGCCGACGGTCGGCTCACCGTGATGGCGGCGGATGCCCCGGTCGAACTGACCGTCGGGCGCATGCGCAGGAACCGTTGGTGGTCCTTGCGGGACTACGAGGATATGACGCTGGCGGATATGGGCGGTCGCGGGCTCCTTTCGTCTGGCCGGCTTCCTGAGGTCGGGACGGAGCTTGAAACGCGCCCGTGGCCTGAGCTGCGGGCGCGAACCGCACGCGACAGGTGCAACGTATGGCCGCGCGCCCGCGCCGCCGGACAGAAGGTTGCTCTTGATCCGGGGTAATGCGCGTGTCTGGGACGTGGCACGGACCGACATGATGATTGGATTGGCCGAGTTGGGCACGTCAGTAATCGATCGGGCCGCTTCGGACGGCCTCGAACCGCGAGGACCTGCCGGGAACGGAACCCTGGTGGGCCGCCTCGCCAGGTCGGCGCTGCGCCTGACGTTGCGCCCAGCGGCCGCCCGGGCGGAGCGTCTGCTGCTGAATCGTGCCGCGCCGTTGCGGGTTCCGCCCATTTACCTGCTGGGAGTGCCGCGCTCGGGCACTACGCTGTTGTATCAGTTGCTCGCGCATTGTTTTCGCGTGGCTTATTTCTGTAATGCGGCGGAAGCGCACTCACGATATGCCGCGCTCATGACGTACTGGATGCGGGCGCGGATTCGCGTCCACGAGACCGACTTCACCAGTGAGTACGGCCGCGCCCGCGGCCCCGAGGCGCCCAGCGAAGGGCTGGACATCTGGAGGCGATTCTTCCCTGAAGGGTACGTCGACGACCGATACCTTGACGCCCGAGCCGCGGATACGCTGCGGCGCATCATTTCGGCGGTGAGCGGAATCCTTGCGGCACCATTTGTGAACAAGGATCCGAACCACTGCCCGCGGGTGCGAGCGCTGGATGCACTCTTCCCGGGCACGCTGTACGTATATGTGTATCGCGACCCCGTCGCCACGGCGGCATCCCTTCTCACCATTCGGCGCAACCGTGTCGCGCGTGGAGAAATCGAGCTGGGGACCTGGACTTCGGTCCGTCCGCGCGAATACGACCGGTTTCGCGACCTGGACGTGGTGGGACAGATCAGTGGTCAAGTGCACTGCGCGGCGCTCAACGCGCTGAACGATCTGCGCGCCGTGGCTGCCGATCGGTGGATCGGCATCCGCTACGAAACCCTGTGCGCCGATCCCCGGGGAACCATGTCCCGGATTGCCGCATTCCTCGCCGAGCGCGGCGCGCCGCTCGAGCGCCGGCACCCGGCCCCGTCGTCGTTCTCAGCGGCGCTAGGCGGAGCCGTGAGCCCGGCGGATCGCGAAACGATTCAGCGTGAATTCGTTCGCCGTTTCGGACCAGCCGCGCTGGAATCGCCCGAAGATATCGACGCGACATGACGCGCTACCGCGACGTCGAGCGGGACATCGAGAGTGCCTTCGGTCCGCACAGCATCTTCGTGCCCTCAGCACGTCTGGGCCTCATTGTGGCTCTCGAGCACTTCCTGTCGCCAGGAGACGGCGTCGTGATGACGTCGGTGTGCTGCGAATCGGTCGTGCTGGCGCTCTACGCCGCCGGGTTGCAGCCGGTTTTCGTGGATGTTGATGCCCGCAGCGGGAACATAGATTGCACAACGCTTTCACGAAACGACAACGTCGGCGCGCGCGCCGTGCTGACTACAAACCTGTACGGCGTGCCGGATGATCTCCCGGCACTCGTTGACATTTGTCGCCGACGCGGATGGCTGTTGATCGAGGATTGCGCGCAGGCCATCGACTCCGTTGTCGGGGGCTGGCGTGTTGGAACGGCCGGCGTGGCGGCGGTGTACAGCTTTCCGAAGTTCCTTGACGAAGCGGGCGGTGCTGTCGTATGCCGCGACGCTGCTGATGCCGGCGCCATTCGCCGGCGCGCAGCCGGCGTCACGCGGGGGCCGAAACGGCTGAGTGAGTGGGCCAGGCGACTGCAAGGCGTGCTGGGCCTGAATTCACAGTCGCTCGGCGGGCTTGGTGGACGCCTGCGGCGAATGCGGTCCCGGATCGCGAATGCCGCAGGACCCCAGCCGGGCGAGAAAAGGCGCAGGCGTCTTGCGTCCGCCGGCCGGCTCCTCGGAAGCGGCGAAGGGCCCGAACGCGACGTCGAACTCACTAGGTTGCTTGGGGAAGACAGGCCCGAATTCCGCAGATACCCGGTGGGTCTCTTCGTCCGCCGACTGTCGCAAAAGCTGCGGGAACTGCCGAAACTCCTCGAGCGCATGCGCCACGAGAATCAATGGTTGATCAGAGAGTGCCCCTTGTCTCGGCCGCCGCTCGCCGGCAACGCCACTGCCTGCTACCTGGCGGTGCCGTTCTGGACGCAGCAACGCGACATGCTTCGCAGTGCAATCGAGGCGCGCATGGGCACACGGCTGTACTACATATACGACCCGCCGCTGGCCGAGTGTCTGCCGAGCGGCAGTTATGTCGATGGCCGCTCGAGCCCAACGCGCGACGCGCATTGGTCCTCACATGTTCTTCCGATCCGGGGATCGCAGGGACCCGCGTGCGTGCAGATCCTGCGGTCCGTCAGCGGCGAACTCTCGGGTGCTGAGTAGTGGCCTGGGGGATCGCGTGAGTACCGGCCTGGGATGGACCGATGCCGGTCTGCCCGCACAGGAGCTGGCACTTGCGCGCAGCCGGGCAGCCGCGTCGGGTTGGACGCACGACACGCTGGATGAGGCGCATCTCACGGAGGCGGATTTCAACGAGTGGGTGGCTCTGGCCCAGCACCCGATCGCCCATCCGCTCGTGGCTCTCGAGTGCTGGCGGCAACTGTGTCGCGGCGATGGACCTCTGGTCGTCCATCGCCTGCGCAACACCGGACTCACCGTCGCGCTCGTTCCGCTCATTCGCAGCGGACGAATCCTTCGGTGCTGGAGCGCGCCCCACCACACAGAAGTCGGCCGGGTGTGTTTTGCCTTTCGCGGAGACGGGCGCGAGGCGTTGGGCGTGTTACTCGACGACCTGCTCGGAAGCGGTGGCGAGATGCTCGACGTCAAAGGTGTGACCGTGGGTTGGCCAACGTACCAGGCGTTGCGGCACGCCGGGGAGCAGCGGGGTCTCAGAATCGTCGAAGACGTGGTTGCGAATGTCCCATTCAAGCGGCTGGACCGCGGCTGGGACGGCTTCTGGAACTCCATCCACGCCAAGACGCGGCGGGAATTCGGCCGGCGCGAACGACAGTTGGAGAAGGTCGGGCGGCTGGAGTTCGCCGAGGTTCGTGGCGGCGCGGACCTTCAGGCGGTTTTTCGCGAATGCATCGATGTGGAGGCCAGCGGATACAAGGGCCAGGCGCGAACCGCCCTTCAATTCCGGGGCCGGGAGCGGTTGTTCTGGCAGCGTTTCGTCGGGCTCGCCGCCCGCTGGGGAATCCTGGCGCTGTTTACGCTCCGATTGGACGGGCGACTGATCTCCTTCGACCTGTGCGCCCGGCACAACGGCGTACTCTACGAGTTCAAGCACGGTACGGATGTCCGCGCGGGGCCGTACTCGCCCGGATCGGTCCTGCACCTGAAGCTGTTTCGGCGGGAAATCGAGACGGCCGGGTGCCAGCTCTACGACTTCGCCGGCCAGACCTATGAATGGAAGCGGCGCTGGACCAAGGACGAGGTGCCGCTGGTTCGGCTGCGAGTCTACGCGCGCACGTGGCGGGGTTGGCTGGCCTACGCCGCGGGTCCGGGTTGGCGCCGCGCGGCCAAGCGAATTCCCGGGCTCGTGGGGCTGGTCAAGTGGCTCCGCGGTGGGCGCCGGCGCGCGCGGGCGGCTGACGAGAATGAAGCGTCTGCGCAAGGCGGCCCAGTGCTGCCCGAAGACTCGACCACCGGGGATTGATGCTGCATGGCACAGGGCATCGGCGTGTGGCGCGAGATCTATGATGAAGCGGCGGCACAACCTGATTGGTGGCGCGCGCACCGCTGGGGGTACGGCGAGGAGGTCGCCCGCGCCACGGTCGAGGACATTCGTCGCAAGCTCGCGGCGGAGCCTCATCATCGCATACTGGAGGTGGGCTGCGGATGCGGAATGGTGCTCAACATGCTCCTGCAGGACGGGCAGCGCGGCGTCGGGATCGATCTTTCGGAGGATCTGATCCGCCGCGCGTCTGATTTCGGCGTGGATCGAACCCGACTCGATCTGATCGTCGGGGAGGCCGCCCGCCTGCCGCTCTGCGATGGCATGTTCGACCGTGTGCTGTGCTACAGCGTTTTCCAGTGTTTCCCGGACCATGCCTATGCGCGTCGCTGCCTGCGGGAACTGATCCGCGTCTGCAAGCCCGGGGGCACGATCCTGGTGGGTGATGTATTCGGGAGCGTTGACGGCCTGCGGGCCGTATCCGCATCCAACGGCTACGGGCGGGGGTTCTTTCGGGCGGCCATGCGACTTCCGGGTATGGGGCCCGTGCGGTTGGCGCTCGCGCCCATCCGGTGGGGGCTTGCACAGCTTCGCGGCCGGAGCCGAGTTCAATGTGAAACGGAGGAAGACGTCGAGCGGCTCTTCTACACCCGCAGGTTCTTTCGGCGGATCGGCGCCCGGTATGGTTGCCGAGTCGAGATCCTTTCTCAACACATCGCGGGGCGCGAATCGCTGGCGCGGCTGCGCTTCGACGTGCGCATGACGCGCAGCGGCGCACAGCAATGAACATGATCCCCCACGGGCCGGCAACGGGATCGCAGCGGAATCCGGGTGCCTCCCCGCACGCCTGTACGTCCGGCGGGCCGCTGGTGGTGGTGACCGTGGATACGGAGCCGGACGACGCCTGGGGCAACCATCGCAACGAAAGCGTGGCCAACGTTCAGCAATTGCCGCGCTTCCAGCGCCTGCTGGACCGGTTCGGCGCCCGAGCGACGCTGCTCGTGACGTACCGTATCATTCAGAGCGATGCGGCCGTGCGCGTTCTCGAAAGGCTAGTCGCTGAGTGCCGAGCGGAAATCGGCGCTCATCTGCATCCGTGGGAGAATCCACCGTTCCTGAGTTCCGGCCTGGACCTCCAGCATCCGACCTTTCCGCATGAACTGCCGCTGCCCGTGTTTGCCGAGAAGCTGGCGGTGCTGACCGATGCCATCGAACGCCGCTTCGGTCGTCCGACCTCGTACCGGGCCGGTCGCTGGGGCATGGTGGCTGAGCATCTGTCGGTGCTCGAACGTCTGGGCTATCGAGTTGACACGTCCGTCATTCCATGGATCGACTGGCGGCCGAAGTCGGGCATCCCTCGGACCCAGGGTGGCCGCGGAGGCGTCGACTATCGAAAGGCGCCTCGCAAGCCGTACCATCCATCCTACCGCGATGTGGCTCGGCCGGGCGCTGCACGGATCCTGGAGGTTCCGGTGACCGTGGCGATGACGCGGCGACTTCCGGCGCCGATGGCATCGTGGCTCGGCCGGCTTCCGGATATGGCCCAAGGCGCGCTACGGAAGTTGCGAGTGGCCTGGCCGGTATGGGCGACACCGGCCTCGGAGCCGGCAGAGCATCTGACCCGTATGGCACATGTCGCGCTCAAGGAGAGCGCTCCGATCATCAACATCGCCCTGCATTCGTCAGAACTGATGGTCGGCGGCTCGCCCCGGTCACGCTCGGACGAGGCTACCGACGCGATTTTCCAGCGAATCGAGTCCCTGCTGGCATGGCTCGCATCCTGTCCTGGCTGTAGCTTTGCCACGCTGAGCGATGCGGCCGCGCACGGCGACGGGTCTGCGGCCTGATGCAGACCCGAGGCAGGTGAGAACATGTTCATGTTCCGAGCTGAGCCGAGTGAGGTTTACAGCCGCACGGCCCATCGCGGCACGCAGGCGACGCTGCCACACGACGCCGGGCTTCCCGACGCGCTGTGCCCCGGCGTGCCGCAGACCGGTCCCGGGAGCGTACGCCGCCTGGTCTACATTCTGTCTCCGGCGCACTCGGGCTCTACTTTGCTGGCAATGCTGCTCGGCACGCATCCGGACATCTGCACCGTTGGGGAGATCAAGGCGACGCGCATGGGCGATGTGTCGAAATACCAGTGCTCGTGCGGCACGCCCATCCTTCGCTGTGAGTTCTGGAAGCGCGTGCGGGATGGGATGTCGCTTCGCGGCTTGGACTTCGACATCGCACACCCGCGCATGGACGTCCGGTCCGTTGGCAACGCCTATGCGCGCTGGCTGACGCGTCCGCTCTGCCGCGGCCGCACCGTCGAGTTCCTGCGCGACCTGCTCTTGTGGATGTCACCCAGCTGGCGCGCCGCCTACGCAACGCTGCAGCAACGGAACCTCGCGCTCCTCGACACGCTCTGCGAAGTTTCAGGCAAGAGTGTCATCGTCGATTCGTCGAAGTCCGCGCTGCGCCTGAAGTATCTCCTGCGCCTTCCTCGAACCGACGTGCGGGTTATCCGGTTGATCCGCGACGGCCGCGGCGTGACCCTCTCCTTATGTGGTATGCAGCGCCGTATTCCCATGCGCGAGGCGGCGCGGATATGGGTGCGCTCGAGCAACGAAGGGCAGGGCGTACTTGCCTCCGTGGACAGCGCCCGCTGGGTGCAGGTCCGCTACGAGGACCTGTGCGCCGACCCCCGGAGGGTGCTGGCGCAACTGTTCCGCTGGATCGGCGTCAACCCGCAGGGCGGAACGCTCGATTTTCGCTCGCGCGAGCACCACGTTCTCGGCAACGCAATGCGCCTGAAGTCCGCAGCGCTGGATGGACCCGACGAACGCTGGAAAACGGTGCTCACCGCCGAGGAATTGCGCGCCTTTGATACTGTCGCGGGGAAACTGAGTCGCGCCTATGGTTATGAGTAACGGATCTGTCCATCCCCCGCGCCGGTCGAGCTTGAGTGGCGCGGTCGGCGCCAACTGGCTCGGGTACCTGGTCTTCCTTGTCTCCGGCTTCGTGTTGCCGCGCCTGATTGGAGATCTCGCGGGCCAGGAGCTGCTCGGGATCTGGGACTTCGCCTGGTCAACGATCAACTTCACAAACTGGTTGCAGTTCGGCATCTTTTCAGCCGTGGGTCGCGACGTGGCCAGGTTCCGCGTCGCTGAGGACTGGACTTCCGTCAGCCGCAGTCTCAGCGCCTCTCTGGTCATGCTGCTGCTGGCGTTCGGCGGCGGGCTCATCTTGATCAGCGCCTTGGTATACGCGACACCCCTGCTGTTGCCAGCCGCGACTGACCCGCAGGTCGTTCGCGAGACGCGCTGGGTCGTGGGCATTCTGGGCGTGAACGCCGCGGTCGGCCTGCCCCTGGGCGTGTTCACAGGCGTCCTCGTCGGCCTGGAGCGCTGGGACCTCAAGAACCTGACCCGCTCCGTGCCGGAGCTGGCATGTCTGGCCGCCATGGCCATGTTGCTGCTGGGCGGACATGGTTTGGTTGCGCTGGCCTGGGCGACGCTTGCGGCGGAGATCACGGCTGACCTTTGGGCCTTCTGGTGCGTCAGGCGCCTCTGTCCGGAATTGCGGATCGCACGTCGGCTGGTCACCTGGGAGGCACTGAGCGACGTATTGAGCTTCGGCGGACGATCGTATCTGCATGGGATCGCCCGCGGTGGCCTGTACCACGTAAACAGCCTGATTGTAACCGCATGCATGGGACCGGCGGCTGTGGCGGTTTTCGGGAGGCAGCGCAGCCTGGTGGTGTCTTTTCAGAAGCTGATACGTCAGTACGGCAACGTGTTCACCCCGCCGAGCGCGGCACTGCTCGCCAGTGGAGATCGGGACGGGCTGCGGGAGCTGGCCCTCAGGAGCGGTCTCTATGGCATGTACCTGGCGCTGCCGATCGTCGTCGTGCTGACCCTCGCCGGCGGTCCGTTGGTTCGACTCTGGATGGGCAGCGCGTACGAAGCCCCGATGGTGCTGGCGGTGCTGGCGCTGGGGCACGCGTGCTCCTTCGCCCACCATGGCACCTACTCCATCCTTGTGGGCATGAATCGGCATGGCTGGGTCGCCGTCGCCGAGATTTGCTGCGCGGTCCTGGCCACTGTCGCCGCCTACGTGCTTGTGGGCCACTTGCACTGGGGATTGCTGGGCGCTGCGGTGGCGATCGCAGTTGCGCTGACATTGGGCGCCGGCGTAGTGCCGATTGTGCTGCTGTGCCGCGCGTTGCGGATACCGCTGGCGGGATTCCTCTGGAAGACGACGCGCGGTCCGCTGCTCAGCTTGCTTCCGCTGGCGGCGAGCCTGCTGGCGGCGCAGGCTGTTCTCGGACGCGGGACGACGGCCTCGCTTGCCGCCGGCCTGGGAGCGGGCGGGACGTTGCTGGCGGCAATCTACTGGCGCTGGGTGCTTCCTGCGCCGCTGAAGAGGCGGCTGCTTAAGAAGCTTGGACTGGCCGGCCCGGCGAAACCGCAGACTTCCGTGCGAACGGTCGAGGGTCTCGGAGTCCACACCTGACTCCGTCGTTCTGAATCAATGGGGAGTAACCGATTGACATGCGAGACCGTCGTCCGAACATCCTGATCGCTGTGCTGGATTCGGCGCGGCCCGAGTTGCTCTCATGCTACGGTGGGCCGCCAGTCAGCACACCCAACATCGACCGCCTGGCGGCGCAGGGGTATCTGTTCGAAAAGGCTATCGCACCGTCGGTCTGGACCTTTCCCGTGATGGCGTCGGTGTTCACCGGGATGTTGCCCGCCAAGCACGGCGGCCACGATCAGCATGCGTTGCTGGACTCCCCGTATTCAACGCTGGCGGAGTTCTTCGCCTCCCACGGCTACGAGACAGCCGCCGTCTCCGACGTGCCATACGTGGGACCGATGACCCGGCTGGACCGCGGCTTCCGCTGGATGTCGAACCTGCAGCGGCACGAAGTGTCCCTGGGGAGCTTGGCGCTCAAGGCAATTGGACGGGCGCATCGCACCCTGGCTCGCGCGTACACCAAGACCGCCGAAACGCGCGTTCTGATGCGCGAAGCCGTTCGCTGGCTCGACCGCATCCGCGACCCGGATCGACCCTTCCTGCTCTACATCCACAGTGACGAGACGCACGCCCCGCTGGCGCCGCCGGCCCGTTACCGGCGACGGTATGCGGGGATCAGCACACGTCGGATGCGCGCGATCAACCAGGACAAACAGCTCTACATGGGCGGTGCAGTCCAGATGAGCGCGCAGGACTTTTGCGACCTGTACAACCTGGCGCTTGCCGAGGCGGCGTACTTTGATATGTGGTTCGGCCGACTGCTGCGCCACCTGCAGCGATATGACGTGCTGAACAACACGGTCATCGTGGTGATGGCCGACCACGGCGAGAACTTCGGCGAGCACGGCCTAGTACGCCACGGGTTGTGCCTGTACGACACGCTCCTGCATGTACCTCTGATCATTCGACCGCCGGGGGGCTGCAACGGCGCGCGTGTCAAGCCCATGGTCCAGCTCATCGACCTGCTGCCGACGTTGTTGAATATGGCGTCCATTGACGTGCCCGGCATGGCGGCGGAGTTCCAGGGCCGCGACCTGCTGGAGCGCGTGCAGACCGGCGAGTTCCCGGCGTTCACAGTCTCCGAGCTGTACCGGCCGGCCACCCGCCTGTTCGAGAAGAAGGTACCGCACTTCATGCCGGAGTTCCGCCGCCGCTACGACCGCGTGCTTCGCTCGTACCGCACTGCCACGCACAAGTACATCTGGTCCTCCAACGGCCGACACGAGTTGTACGACCTGGTGCGCGACCCGGACGAGGCGCGCAACCTGATCGAAGTGGAGCCGGAGCTTGCCCAGACGCTGCACCAGCGCCTGCAAGAGTGGCTGGACTCTTTTCCGCACGCGCACGCCGCGCCGTCTGCGCCGCTCGCCGCTGCGGCGACAGAAGACGGACAGCTGGCGGCCCGCCTGCGCGACCTGGGCTATGTTGAATGACGACCGGTCAGCCTGACAGGCCCGTTGTGCAGCCGGGGGCCGACATGACGCGTGCCCGACCGACAGTCTGCTTCGTCGCGCCGGCTGCCTTCGGTAATACTACCTCTTCGTTCCGCGACCGCGCCTGCGAATGACGTCACATTCGAAAGCTCTCGTGACTGGCGCCGCCGGTTTCATCGGCAGCCACCTCGTGGAACGTCTCGTTCGCGACGGCTTTCGCGTCAAGGCATTCGTCCATTATAACTCAGCCAACTCCTTGCACAATCTCGAGTGGATTGCATCGGACGTACGGCGCGAAATCGAGCTATTCGTCGGGGATGTGACGGATCCGTTCGCCGTGCACCAGGCCGTCGCGGGCTGCGATTACGTCTTTCACCTCGCCAGCCTGATCGCGATTCCGTACTCCTACTGCGCGCCGGCCGCGTACGTCAATACGAACGTCACCGGGACGCTTAACGTTCTTCAGGCCTGCCGCGCGCATGGGGTCCGACGCCTTCTGCATACAAGCACGAGCGAAGTCTATGGCACCGCCCAATATGTACCGATTGACGAGGCGCACCCGCTGGTCGGTCAGTCCCCGTATTCGGCAAGTAAGATCGCGGCCGACAAGCTCGTCGAAAGCTTTCATTTGAGCTTCGGCCTGCCCGTCTGCACGGTGCGCCCGTTCAACACCTACGGGCCGCGTCAAAGCGCGCGAGCCGTTATCCCAACCATCGTATCACAGGCCCTTCAACGCTCGACCGTTCAACTGGGAGGACAGGCGCCGATCCGCGACTTTACTTTCGTAACCGACACCGTGGCCGGGTTTGCGGCGGCGGCCCTTGCCGACGACGTCGTCGGTCATGTCCTGAACCTCGGCGTGGGCTCGGGTGTTTCCGTTGGAGAATTGGTCGCGATGATCGGCCGTTTGACGGGTCGCGAACTTACGGTGGAACTCGATGACAGACGGGTTCGGCCCCGCGAGAGTGAAGTGCTGTGCTTGATCAGCGACAATCGGAAAATGCGGGCCTTGACCGGGTGGGAACCATCGGTTCCGCTGGAGGAAGGACTGGAGCGCGTCATCGAGTACATGCGATTGCATCCGTTGCATGAGGAGCCCGGTACTTACACGATCTGATGCAGGGAACGGGCGTGAACGACTCGCAAGACATCGGGGTGGTCCTTCTGGCGGGCGGGCGCGGCACACGCTTGCACCCCTATACGGCGGTCTTTCCGAAGCCCCTGGTTCCGCTGGGGGACACGCCGGTGCTCGAGCTGCTGCTGCGCCGTCTGCGCCGCCACGGTCTGCGGAACATTACGATCTGCACGGGACACCTGGCCGAGTTGATCCGTTCATTCTTCGGTGACGGGGACCGGTTCGGGGTCAGGATACGCTACGCCAAGGAGGACCAGCCGCTTGGCACCGCCGGCCCGTTGGCGCTGGTGCGGGATTTGACGGAGACATTCGTCGTGATGAACGGCGATCTACTCACGACGCTCGATTTCTCCGCGCTGATCGACTATCATAAGCGCCAGAATGCCGAAGCAACGATCGGCGCGTACTCGCGCACGGTCAGGATTGACTTCGGTGTACTTGAAGCGGACGAGCGGGGCCTCTTTCGGGACTATCGGGAGAAGCCGCAGTTCCAATTCGAAGTCAGCATGGGCGTGTATGTCCTGAATCGCTCCATTCTGCGCTTCATCGAGCCCGGCCGTCCGATGGACATGCCCGACTTGATCCTGCAGAGCCATGCGAACGGCGGCCGCGTGGCCTGTTATCGATCGGACTGCTACTGGCTCGACATCGGCCGCGCGGACGATTATGCCGAGGCACAACGGCAATTCGAAACCGATCCAACGTTGTTCCTGGCCGACCTTCCCGGCGTAAGCCGACCGCGATGACGTCCGCCTGTCCAACGCTCCTGATCACCGGCCACACGGGCTTTACGGGTCGGAATCTATGGCTCCATCTGCGGGCCTGTGACGCAAGGGTACGAGTTGTCGGCTTTAGCTCACATCTGTCCCGGGAATTCCCCCCCGGCGCGCAGATTGCGGGCGATCTTCTGCATGCCAGGGGGGTTATCGAGGTACTTCGCGACGTTCGGCCCGACTTCATCGTGCACGCGGCAGGCCGGACACCGCCTGCCGATGGCGATCGCCTCTGGGCCGCCAACGTTGTGACCACGGCGAATCTGCTGAATGCCGCCCGCTGTCTCCATCACCCACCGCGTGTCGTCGTCATCGGCTCTGCCGCCGAATATGGTCCCTCGTGCCACCCGATCGGGGAAGCGCATCCGTGCCAGCCCGTTACGCCCTACGGACGTACGAAGCTGCAGCAAACCCGGCTCGCTGCAGCCTATGGGAGTACATTCGGGATACCGGTGATGATCGCGCGCGCGTTCAATCTGTTGGGGCCTGGCATGAGCGAATCGCTTTTCGCCGGCACCCTCTGTGGCCAGATTGCGCGCAGCCTCCCCGGCTCTCACCTGCACCTCGGAAACCTCGGCGGCATGCGCGATTTTCTGGACATTCGCGATGCCGTCGCCGCGTACTGGCTTATCGCACTCTCCGGCAAGCCCGGCGAGGTTTATAATGTGTGCAGCGGGACAGCCGTAGCCGTACGTGAGCTTGTACACTGCGCTCTGGCCCTGGCCGGCAAGACAGCAGAGGTGATCCACGACGGCACTCGCGACACACCCGGTGACGTGGAATTCAGCTGCGGCGATCCTGGGAAGTTGAAGGCGCTCACCGGCTGGCAGCCGCGCTACAGCCTGAGCGAGAGCCTGAAGGACACGCTCGCCTGGTTCCGGGAACGGACGTAGAGGACCACTGTTGTGCGAATCTGTTTTGTGGCACTGAATTCGTATGACCTGCTGGTGCGACGGCCGATTCCGCGACACTGCGGCGGTGCGGAGCGTCAACAGGAGCTTCTTGCGCGCTCCCTGGTAGATCGCGGCCATCAAGTTTCTTTCGTCTGCTGGAACTTCGGTCAATCCGACAGGGAGAAGATCGACGGTATTGTTGTCTACCGCACACGGGAGCGCGATGCTGGACTGCCGGGCCTTCGTTTCTGGGGCCGCTGGACCGACCTCTGTCGGGCCCTTCACCGAGCGGATGCCGACGTCTACTACCAGCAGTGTGCCGATGAATTGACCGGCCAGGTGGGCCTGTGGGCCCGCGCGCACAGGCGGAGGTTCGTCTTTGCGGCTGCGTCGAACGCGGATTGCGATCCGGCGTTGCCGAATCTGAGAACTTGGCGCGAGCGAGTGCTCTACCGTCGTGGGCTCCGGCTGGCGAATGCGCACATCTGCCAAACGCGATGGCAGCGAGAGCAATTCCTCCGTCACTTCGGGATTTGTTCAGAGGTGATCCCCAGCATTGGCCCAAATCCACGCCGGAGTGAGCGTGGCGCATTAGACCGCCATGGAGGTTGCATGTGGGTCGGGCGTGTGGCGCCGGTCAAGCGCTTCGAATGGTTAATAGAACTGGCCGGCCGCGTTCCAGAACAGGTGTTCCATGCGGTGGGCGCGAGCAATCAGGAGTCGGCATATGCCGACGCCCTGGTTCCCAGGGCGCGCGGTCTCTCGAACATTCGAGTACACGGACGAGTAGGACGGAGCGCGTTGGATGCGATGTATTCAGAATGCAGGGCGCTGATCTGCACCTCCCGCTGGGAGGGTTTTCCGACCACCTTCCTCGAAGCGTGGAGCCACGGAGTGCCAGTGGTCTCGACAGTTGACCCGGACGGCGTCATCGCTAGGCACGGGCTCGGCGCGGTCGCGGTGGACGTGTCCGGTCTGGCGGCGGCCCTGCGGGCGCTGCTGGGTGACACGGAGCGCTGGGCAGCGGCGTCGTGCAACGCGCGGCGGTACTACCTGGAGAACCACGCGGTTGAGCGCGTACTGCCGCGCTTTGAGAGTCTGTTTGCGGATTTGGGACGGCGCGGGGCGTACGCGGTGGCGTCGCCGCGGGTGGACTGACACGAACCGAGCCGAAAGCATGTGTGGAATCTGCAACCTCTGCTGAACCCCATCAGCCCGTCCCGGTCGCGGCGCTGAGGCGATGACCTCGTCCGTCGTCCTCCGCCGGACGGACGAGCCACGACCGCCACGGGCGCGATTTCGGCGGACGAATCTGGACCCGGCTGGCACTGGAGGAATGGTGTCGCTTTTGCAGAATCTGAGGGCTCCCGAGGACCAACGGCCGTTCGTGGTCGTGCTGGTGATCAGCAACCTGGAATACGGCGGCGCCCAGCGCCAGGTTGTCGAACTGGTCAACAACACGGACCCGGCGCGCTGCGACCTTCACGTCTGTTCCCTGTCGGATTACGTGCCGCTGGCCGCGCACCTTCGTGAGCGACAGCATCGCCTGCATGTGGTCCAGAAATATTTCAAGTATGATATCTCGGTTGTTCCGCGGCTCGCGCGGCTGCTGCGGGAGCTCCGCGCCCACGTCGTGCAGGGCTATCTCTTCGATGCGCAGATCGCCTCGCGACTGGCGGCATGGCTCGCCGGTACGCCGGTCGTCGTGGACTCCGAACGAAATACAGACTACTACCTGAAGCGTCGACAGTTGCTGGCGTACCGCCTGACACGGGGCCTGGTCGACGGCGTCATCGCGAATTCCCGAGCCGGCGTCGCCTTTAACCGACGGATGCTTGGTCACGATCCCGCGCAGTATCGCGTGATTCACAACGGCGTCGACCACGAGCGTTTTTGCCCCACAGACGCATCCGCAGCGCGCGCGGCGCTCGGCATCGCGGACGACGAGGGCGTCGTCGGGATGTTCGGCAGTTTCAAGGCGCAGAAGAATCATCCGCTGCTCTTGGCCGCCGCCGTACGCGTGCTGGCGCGCGTTCCGCGCACACGCTTTGTGTTCGTGGGCGATGAACTCTACGCCGGGATGCGCGATTCGACGGAATACCAGCGTTTCATTCGCGCGCTTGTGGATGAGCTTGGCATTCGCGAGCGGTGCCTGTTTCTCGGCAATCGCGCAGATGTTGAAAGCCTCTACTGCGCGTGCGATTTGACTGTGCTGCCGTCGCTTTTCGAGGGCACGCCCAATGTCGTGCTCGAATCGATGGCCTGTGGCGTGCCAGTCGTATGCACGGACGTGTCTGACAATGCCATGATCGTCCCCGACGGCCGCGTCGGCTACATCGTTCCGCTCGGCGATGAGTCGGCGCTGGCCGACCGAATCCTGGAGCTGCTCCAGAACGAGTCCCTGCGCCGGCGTATGGGCCGCGCCGCCCGCGAATGGGTCATGCGCGAGTTCTCGACCGCTACGCTGGCGCGCAAGACGGTGGACGTCTACGAGGACCTTCTTTCATCGAGTCCTCGTCGAGCGTCGAACCAGACTCGCCCCGGAGACGCCGTGACCTCCGCGACACAGCCGACGCGGGTTGACTCGCTAGCGCCGTTCGCCGTGCCCCTCGTCACGCTACGCGCGCTGCCGTATCCTTATCGAGCGGTACTGGCCATCTGTAGCGACCTCGACGAAACGCCCGATCGCCGTGTGTACCTGGAGATTATGCGCTTCCTCAACACCACTGAGGCCACCAGCATGGGCCGCGGCCTCGGGCTGGAAGTCGGCAACACCATCTACTTCGACATGCCGCCGGGGCAGTTCTCGTACTGGAACACCGACGACGCCGGACGCCAGATGATCCACGCGCTGATCGAGAGCGGCCATATCGATTGCCTGCACTCCTACGGGGATCTGGCCACGACCCGCAGCCACGCCGGGCGAGCACTCGACGCGCTGACGCACCTGCGTCGCAGGCTTGAGGTCTGGATCGACCACTCCGTCGCCCCTTCCAACTTCGGCCCTGACATCATGAAAGGGCACGGCGACGAGCCCGGCTCCCCCGTGTATCACGCCGACCTGACGCACGCATACGGCATTGGCTACGTGTGGCGCGGCCGCGTGACCAGCGTCATTGGGCAGGACGCGCCGCGCAGCCTGCGCGGCATCTTCGAGCCGCGCCACCCCTGGGCTTCAACGCGCACAGCGGCGAAGGAGCTTGCCAAGGGCGCCCTGGGGCGCCGTGGCAACGGAAAATACGGTATGCACTGCGATAACCGTCTGCTGCGTCTCGTGAGCCTCCGCGACGGACAGCGCGTCTTTGAGTTTCTGCGCTGCAATCCTTATTGGGGCGGCGTGCAGCACGCGGCGACGGCAGACGGTCTGGCCGAAGCGCTAGCGCCCCGCGTGTTGGAACACCTCGTGCGACGCGAAGGTGTCTGCGTGCTCTACACTCATTTGGGAAAAGTTCGCGACCGCCGCCAACCTCTCGGCCCGCGAACGCGCGCGGCCCTCCGGCGTCTCGCCGCCTATCACCACGCTGGCAAACTCCTGGTTACGACGACGCGGCGTCTGTTAGGTCTGCGCCGCGCAGTGGCGGAGGTACAGTTGTCAGTCAGCTCGGAAGCGGGGTGGTCGTGTATTGCCTTAGACCTGCCCGCTATCAGCCGCGGCGAGAAGCCGCCATTAGTCGGGTCCGACCTCGACGGGCTTACCCTCTACGTTCCCGACCCCGACAGGACGCGCGTTCTGCTCAACGGCCGTGAGGTCACGAGAATCTGCCACAATCCGCCGGACCACACGGGCCGTCCGAGCGTCTCGCTGCGCTGGCCGCAATTGGAGTTTCCTAGACTGTGAACATCGAACGGACCGCCGGCACGAGGGCTCCGCTCTCTATCCCCCACGTCGCACACGCGCGCCGCGCGGGTTCGGTATGCCCTGGAACGGATTAGCATCACGCGATCGGCTGCGGCGCTGGACGGCCCGCCGCGCCCTGCGCACTTTGATGAGTCTGCACGCAGCGGCGCTGGCGGCTGCGCGGAGGTTGGGCTCTCGCCGACCGGCGGCCTCTCGGAACGGGCAGTGCACGATCCTTCTGACAGGGACGTTCTATTCACAGAACTGGGTCGCCGCGCAGCTCCGCCCGTTGGCCGCGTCGAGTCGTTGCGCCCGCATCTATCTGGTTTCAACGCAGTCGGTTCCGCGCGTAGCCAAGGTCGTTGCGATCCATCCCCCGCCGTGGCTTTGCCGGATCCTGGGCGACGTGCCCGCGCGTCTGGTCGTCTTTGCCTGCACGGCCCTGCGCGTGCGGCCGCATATCATTGGGGGCTTTCACCTGCTTGTGAACGGACTGTTGGCGGCATTCTTGGCTCCGCTGGTCGGTGCCCGCTCCATGTACATCTGCACCGGAGGTCCGTTGGAGATCATCGACGGCGGAGTGTGGGCCGAAAACCGGCTGTTTGCCAAACTCGGGACGCCCGACACGATTGTAGAACGTCGGCTGCTCCGCGCCGCCCGGGAGTTCGACCTGCTGATCGTGCGCGGCGAGCGCACCCGCCGTTTCTTCCGCGGGGTGGGCGTGGGTGCCCCGATCCACGTCGTGACGGGCGGCGTCGACGCGCACCGCTTCTCGCCCTCAGGAGAGGCGCCCGCATTCGACCTGATCTTGGTCGGGCGGCTTACCGCCGTGAAGCGCGTCGACGTGTTCTTGCGTGCCGTACAGACCGTGGCTCGAGAGCTTCCGGCCGTCAGCGCGTGCGTAGTGGGCGGGGGGCCGTTGCTGGACCAGCTTGAGAAGCTGGCGGCTGAGTTGGGCATTGCAGACCGCGTACGCTTTGTCGGTCACCAGGACGACGTCGAACGCTGGCTGCGGCGCGCTCGGATCTTCGTGCTCACGTCCGACAACGAGGGCCTGGCACTTTCCCTGATTGAAGCCATGCTGTGCGGACTGCCCGCAATTGTGTCTGACGTCGGAGAGCTCGGCGACCTCGTCGCGACCGGTCTGAACGGATACCGCGTGTCGCCTGGATGTCCTGAGGCGTTCGCGGCGCGCATCGTTGAGTTGCTGGCCAATCCGCAGAAGCTGGCGACGCTTTCGGCCCAGGCCCGAACGACCGCTCTTCAATTCGATGTCCACCCGGTCAGCCGGAAGTGGGCGGATGTACTTGTTCACGCTTGTGGGGCTTCCGTCGGAGCCCGGCCGCTCCGACGCGCTCTCGTAAGGGATACCACGTGCCACGACCCCGACGCTCCTGACGTACAAGAGATTGACGGCGAAGATCAACGCGTCTGCGTCAACGGCGACATGAGCGGGCTGCGGGCACCACCGCGAGCTGTCGGGCGTAGGGCGTAGAAGATGCGGCTGACATTGTCACGTAAGAGCATTTGGGAGAGACTGCCGCCGACGCTAAGATATGGCGTTGGTGGTCTACTGCGTGCAATCCCACAGGAAACGCTGCTCGGACCACGCTTTTGCAAGACCACACACTGGTTAGCGCTGTCCGAGCGCTGGCCGGCCGATCGCATTCGCGCATACCAGCTCGAGCAACTGCGTCGTATCTGCACGCTCGCCTACGAACGAGCGCCATTCTACCGCCGCTGGTTCGAACGCTGCGGTTTTCGTCCTGACGACCTGAGGCGTGTCGAGGACCTGTCGGCTCTGCCGAGAATCGACAAGTCGGTGGTCCGTGAAAACCTGAACGCAATGTGCACGCGCTCCCGTAGTTCCTGGGACGTTGAGAGGATGTCGACCGGCGGAACCGGTGGTCAGCCGCTGCACTTCTACATCGACGCAGATCGCTCGGGAACGGAGTACGCGTATCTGGTCGCGAGCTGGGCGCGCGCGGGATTCACGCTGGGCACGCCTCTGGCCGTGCTGCGCGGCAGGGTTGTTCGACCACGGCGCGACGGCCTGCGGCACGAGTACGATCCCATTCTGCGTCACCACCACTACAGTAGTTTCCACATGACCGACGAGAACATGCGGCGATACCTCAAGCAAATCGCCACCTTAGGGCCGTGCTTCCTGCACGTGTACCCGTCGGCCGTCGCGACCCTGGCCCGTTTCATGCAGCGCTGCGACATTCGCGCTCCAGACAACATCCGTGGAATCATCGCGGAGTCCGAGATCGTCTACCCCGAGCAGCGCCGTACGGTCGAGGAAGTCTTCGGCTGCCGCTATTTCTCCTGTTACGGCCACTCCGAGAAACTGGTCCTGGCGGCGGAGTGCGAGCGCTCGACGAACTACCACGTGTGGCCGAGTTACGGATATTTCGAGCTCCTGGACGAGGACGGTCGGCCGGTGACCTCGCCAGGCGACCGTGGTGAGATTGTCGGCACGGGCTTCATCAACACTGTGGTGCCATTCATCCGCTACCGCACGGGCGACTACGCGACGTACGTCGGCGACCGTTGCGAGGCCTGTGGTCGCGAACACCCGATCATCACCGAAATCCGCGGCCACCGCACGCAGGAGGTCCTGATTGCCGCGGATGGCTCGGAGATCTCCTGGACGGCCGTCAACATGCACGACGATACGTTCCGCAACGTCCAGCAATTCCAGTTCTACCAGGTCGCACCCGGTCAGGCCACGCTGCGCCTGTTGCCAGCAGAGAACTTCGGGGGCCACGACCGAAGGCGGATCACGCGAAACCTCCAGCGCAAGCTGGACGGAAGGTTCACGTTCACCATCGAGCTTGTCGCCGCCATTCCGCTCTCGCCCCGCGGCAAGGCCATCTACGTGGACCAGCGAGTCGCACCCGTCGCCACAACTTCGACTGAAGCTGCGCACGCCACAAACCCATGCGCGTCTACGCCCTCTACCTAGTCGTCGCGTTTCTGTCGGTATACGCCTACCGGGACTGGTTCCGCTCTCTGTGCGGCCTGATCCTGCTGATGGCAGTCGTTGAGCACCCCGATATGCCCAAGAAGCTGTTCGATATCCAGGGGCTCAGTCCGTGGAACCTCGCACTCCTGAATGTCGTCGTTGCCTGGCTCTTCAATCGCAGAGGCCAGGGCCTCATCTGGGACATGCCGCGCCATCTCAATGTGCTATTGCTTCTTTGCTTCCTGGTAGTGTTCGTCGGCTTCCTGCGCATGCTGTTTGGCCCGAATCCTGAGGGGCTCACCGCCACCGGCATGGTCAGCGAGTATCTCATCAACACCATCAAATGGGTCGTCCCTGGCCTGCTCCTGTTTGACGGCTGCCGTACCCGGCGGAGGTTGGCAACCGGGTTGGTCGTTATCCTGGCCCTGTATGTTCTGCTGGCGGTCCAGGTGATCCGCTGCGTGCCACCCGGTGCCGCGCTCAGCGGCGACACGCTAACGCTCAAGAGTCGCAAGGCGATCTCCAGGCAGGTCGGCTACCACGCCGTCAATGCGGCGATGATATTGGCTGGCGGATCCTGGGCTGTTCTGGCAACGCTGCCGCTCGTGTCGAAGAGACGGCACCAGGTCATGGTTGTCGGGTTGTTTCTGGTCCTGACCTACGCGCTTGCGCTGACCGCTGGCCGGATGGGCTATGTCACCTGGGCCATCGTCGGCTTGATCCTCTGTTTGCTGCGCTGGCGGAGGCGGCTCTTGTTGTTACCGCTATTGGCTCTAGTCATCATCGGCCTTGCGCCCGGCGCGGTCGAACGAATGCAGCACGGGTTTGGCGAACTCGCCGCCACCGGAGAATCATACACTGACCCCCACGTCGTTACCTCCGACCGTACGCTGATCTGGCCGTACGTCGTTGACAGGATCATGCAGTCGCCGTTCGGGGGCTACGGGCGGCGCGGCATGCTTTTCTCCGGGCTGACGAACTACGTGGTGGAACGCACAGGCGAGGTATTCAGGCATCCGCACAACGCCTACCTGGAGTGGGCTCTCGACAACGGGCTTCTTGGACTCCTCCTGATCCTGGCCCTGTACGGCATAATTCTCAAGCATTCAGTCGCGTTGTTTCGAAACCGAAACAACGTTTGGCATGCCGCGGTGGGCGGAGTTGCTTCGGCGCTGCTGCTCGCTCTGCTTGTCGGTGGAATGGGGTCGCAGACGCTCTATCCGCGAGAGGAAACGGTCGGAATGTGGGCCGCCATAGGGTTGCTGCTGCGGCTCTCCGTGGCGGCGCGCGCTGCGGTACATATCCCGGTATCGAGGTTCACGCTGGTTGATGCCTTCCGCCCACAGACTGCACGTCCGTCCGAGAGGTTGGCCTACGTTACGGGGCTGCAACAGCTACGGGCACGGTAGCTGGAAACGCGGCCCTCGGACCTCGCTGCAATCCCACCCAAAAACGGCGTCGGCGCGGCGCTGGAGTGGGCGGTGGTCATGGCCGGAGTCTCTCCGGCACATCGCCTGGTGAGCGCTCCCTCCACCCACAGCAACGGTCCGTCGTGCCCGCCACGCTGGCGCCCCCTGTCAGGTGGCTGAGTTGTCCCCAAGAGACGAGAGATGAGCCTCGCACAAGCGGCTAGACCAGCGACCGTCGTGCGCAGCGACACCGCACGTGACCACGTGGACATCGTCGTCGTCGCCTTGATCTTCGCCTGCACCCTCGGTCGGCTCATCTTCCTGCTCAGTTGGCCGATCGACTCCGTCATCTACCGCATAACGGATGATGCGTACTATTACTTCAAGGTAGCTGAAAACATCGTGGCCGGACTGGGAGTCACGGTCGACGGACTGAACCGCACCAACGGCGTGCATCCGCTGTGGCTTCTCGTGATACTGCCCATTTACCTCGGTACTGCGGGTGATCCGGATCTGTCCTTGCGGCTTGTCTGCTGTCTCCAGACCGTACTATGCGCCGGCTCGTTCGTCCTGTGCTGGCGCTACGTCCAACGATTGGGCGGTCCGTGGGCGGCAGCCGTCGCCGTGCTGATAATGCTCTCGCCGTTTACTCTCAATGGCATGCTGAACGGGCTGGAAACCGGCCTACTGATCTTCCTGCTCTTCGTGCTGGTTTCGTCAGGCGGCGCAGGGGAGTGGACCGATCCGGCCGCGCCGGGATCACGGAAAGCGCTCTTTGGCCTGCTGCTGGGTATGGTATGTCTATGTCGCCTGGACATGGTGTTCCTCGTCGTCGCAACAGCGACCACCATCTGCGTCTTTGCTACCGCCGGATGGGAGTCGCTGAGGCGCACATGGAATACGTTGCTTTCCTATTGGCCCTCAGCTGTGGTGTTCCTTGGAGTTGTATCGCCGTACTTTCTGTGGAATTGGTTGTCCTTTCGTCATCTGATGCCGATTTCTGGTGCACTGAAGACATGGTCTCCGACACGGGACTCCTACGTGTCTCAGCTTATGAGTGTTCAATTGGCGCCGTATAGCCTCGCCCTGTTAATCACGGCGGCTTGGGCTATCGGGTCTCTCGTCTGGCGAGACGGCTATCTCCGGCGTGCCGCGCTGCCCGCGTGGCGGGGCGCCGGGTGCACACCCTTTCTGGTCCCGCTCTGGCTGGGGAACGTTATCCAGTACCTGTACGCGATTCTGGCTCTTGACTGGGCATTGTACTGGTGGCATTTCGCGAGCCACGTGCCGACCCTCAGCGTCCTTGCGGGGCTTGGGGTATCAGCGCTGCTGCACCGTGCGAAGGCCGGCCGCATCGGCATGACGTTGGCCGCGGTGCTGGTCGCCGGCGCGACCGTCGGGCTGGCTATCCTCGAGCGGCTGGAACGCGGCGCGAACCACTGGCCGCGATACCAGGCGGCCCTGTGGCTGCGCGAGAACACACGGCCCGACGCGGTCATTGCCATGAGGGATTCCGGGCTGGTTGGATACTTCTCGCGCCGCCCCACGGTCAATCTCGACGGAGTGATCAACGGCTACGAGTATCAGGCGGCCCTTGCGGGCGGCCGGCTGGACGAGTACTTGCGTCGGTGCCGCGTGACACATTTCGCCGATTACGAGGTTCCCGTCAACGATCGCACAAGGCACCGCATCCGCCTGCCAGCCCGGCTGGCGCGAGCGCCCGGCTACGAGATCCACGTCGACAAGAGCGCGGCAATCTTTACGTCGCCGGCGTACCGGCCGCGCACTCTGAGCGATCGGGAGGAGCCGCCGGTGCAGTTCATGATCTGGGAAGCGGCGGCCGCAAGTCTGGTCCAACGTTGATTGGCCGTCGTCTGGAGATGCCTATGCACTCTGCAGTCCGGCGTTATTCCGTTCGTGCGCTGATTCTGGCCTTGATGCTGCTGGCCTATGCTCCCTGCTTCCTCGATCGCGCGACGACCGCGCGTCTGACGAGGGAGGACGGTCTGTTCGAGGATTTCACGGCGCTCGGATTCCTTGTGACCGCGGTGCTCTTCCTGATGGCGGGGCTGCGCCTACCTAGCGCCCTCGCGCTCCGACGGCGCATCGTGCTCTGCTGGCTGCTGTCGGGCGTATTCCTGGTGGGCTTTCTCGAGGAGATCAGTTGGGGACAGCGGATCCTGAGGCTCAAGACTCCGGAGCCTCTGGTGCAGTACAATTACCAGAAGGAAATCAACATTCACAACCTGATCTGGCTTGAGGGCAAGGACGCCTCCGGTAAGGGGCGGTCTTTCTGGCGCCGGATGATCAACGTTGATCGGTGGTTCAGCCTGTTCTGGTTCGGCCTGTGCGTGGTCCTGCCCGTTGCGAGCCGAATGTCGAACCGGGCCAGGGCGAGGATCAGCCGACTGGGTCTGCCGCTTGTACCGCTGTGGCTCGGGTCGCTCTTCATGCTGAACTACGTCGCGTCCAAGCTCGTACTGGCCGCAACGCCCTGGAACGGCGGGGACGTGGTTGAGATCAAGGAAGCGAATTTCGCACTGCTGTTTCTCGTCGTGGCGCTGTTGCACCTGCTTGCCGGGACACAGGGGCGGCGCGCAGGCAGCCCGGCGTCGTCAGGCGCTTCGGCCAAGGTGTGCGCGACGCCAACCTGAATCCAGCTTCGCCGTGACCCGCGCCCCCTCGGTTGCACCGTCTCACAGGATCTGGGACAGTTAGCTGGCTTCCCCATGGCGGCGTGGAACTATTGGACTGAGGACAAGCTTTCAAGGCTTACCCTGCCGCTACGGCGCAGACGAGTAGAGCTGTTCGTCCGTGAGCTGCGGCTGCGCGCGACGGACGTGGTGCTTGACCTCGGAAGCGAGGACGGATCCTACTTAGCTACGTGTTACCCCTGGCCCCAAAACATCGTCATCGCGGACATACGGGAGGCACCGTTGCGCCGGGGCGTGGCTCAGTTTGGGCTCAAAGGATTCATTCTCCTGCCCACGCGTGGCCGCCTGCCGATCACTGATCGTGAGTTTGCAGCAGTGTGGTGCAATTCGGTCATCGAGCATGTCACGGTCGAGCGCTCTGAGCTGTCGCAGGTGAGTGACAAGGACTTCAGGCGCCTCGCGGACGAGCACCAGCGCGAGTTTGCCCGTGAGATCGCTAGGATTGGGCGGCGGTACTTCGTTCAAACACCTTACCTACATTTCCCACTCGAAGCGCATTCTTGGTTACCTTGCGAACAGTACCTCGCACAACCGCTGCGCTGGCGCGCCGCGCGTTGGCTGAAACACCTGTGGATAAAGCAGTGGAGTGCCGACTCTTTGCTCTACGACTGCCGGCGGTTCCGCGAGCATTTCCCTGACGCGACGCGGATACTGGTCGAGCGGCTTTGTCTTCTGCCAAAGAGCCTTATCGCGGTTCGTAGGCTGTAATCGGGCAGCGCCTGTTGGCTGAGTCCGACACCCGCAAGCACACGAGCCGCCTGCCCCGCCAGCCCGCGGTCAAGGACGACAACCCAGCGCACTCTGTATGCTGCTCAACAAGTCCACCTCGTCGGGTGTCTTGTATTGAGGACCGACCTGCGCTGCCACCAGTGGGCAAAGCTGGTCCGCCGCATATGTGGTCACCTGAGCATACGGAGGAACGGGCACCGGCGCCGAAACCGTCGAATAATCGTCGCAGTTCTCAGGTGGCAGTATATTGCCAGCGACCCATACGTCACCCATCAGACTGCTTGTCCAGACCGTTCCCTGTGGCTGGCAGGTCGGCGGACCGCCGTCGTCCGAAGGTCCGCCCGCGTCGCCATAGACGAGGGCAGCGCCGGCGTTGCCCAGTGGGAAGAAGACGTTGTTCACGATATTGAGGCCGGATGGCGTGACCTCATCCCGCCGAATGCGCACGCCATAGTAACCCCAACCATAGACGATGTTGTTGACGTAGTCCAGGTCGTGGACCGCCCGCCGAATCTGCGGGTTGCGTTCGAGGTTGTTGGCCCAGACATTGTGGTGGAGCGAGATTCGCTCGCGGACTTGGCTGCCGTCCTGGAAGCTGATGGTCATCGGAGCGGGGCTGTCGTAGGTAAGCGACCACGAGATCGTTACATCGCGAATC
>Ga0209172_10000692_pt1 | contig 87606 bp, 100 predicted proteins | sample LarsenN4metaG_FD_184113 | JGI IMG/M metagenome (GOLD analysis project Ga0209172, IMG submission 184113) | Hot spring sediment bacterial and archeal communities from British Columbia, Canada, to study Microbial Dark Matter (Phase II) - Larsen... ... | reverse complement strand
ATCGATCGAGGAGAAGGACACCCTGACCCACGCTGGCTCGAACAGGTTCGGAGTCTTGGAGAAGTCGAGCAGCACGATGCTGCCCCCGGTGACCGTAGCGCCGATGGCCGCTTTACCCAAGGCGATACCCAGCGCCTCGATGCTCAGGCAGGTCAACGCCGCGGCCAGGGCCCCTTCGCCGATTCCGAGCATCCACCCTGCAATCGCAGCAGCAGCCCACGCCGGTCCGAAGAACGCTCCGACGATGCCGAGTCCCACCACAAGGAAGGCGCGCCCACCCTGGGAGCCCAGGTAGCGCACGCCTACGACGCCGAGAAGAACGAAGGCGATGCCCAGCACCGGCTGAACGGCGACCATCGGTAGCGACAGTGCGACCACCGCGACGATGACGCCGAGGTCGGCCGCGAGCAGTCCGAGCACTCCCGCCGCCACCGCGAGCGCCGCCGCGCCCCAGAAGGGCTCGAAACCCATGCCGAGCAGTCCCGCGAGCGTGAATACCGTGAGGGCGACTGCGCGCAGCCAGTCGAGCAGCGACTCGTTCTTCCGACGAACGCGTTTGGCCATGTCGTCTCCCTAGGACGCGAGGTCGCGGCAGGTTCTGTTCACATTGTGCCGCATCACGGCCGTCGCGTGTGGGTCGTTTAGCGGTAAGATGGGTGCAAGGGTTCGTATCTGTCTGTGAGGAGTGTGGTCTGGTGGCCCACGAGGACTTCCTGTCGCGAGTACCCATCTTCGCGAACTGCACGCCCGATGAGATCGCCGCGGTCTCAGGCGTCGCACAGGACAGCGCTTTCGCCCCCGGGCAGATCATCGTCACCCAGGGCACGCCGGGCCAGGCCTTCTACCTGATCCTGTCGGGACGTGTGGAGATCCTGCGCGACGGCACGTCGCTCGGTGCGTTCGGCCCGGGCGACTTCTTCGGCGAGATGTCACTTCTGGACTCGGCGCCACGATCGGCCACGATCCGCGCGATCGAGCCCACCCAGTGCCTGATGCTTTCAAGCTGGGACTTCAAGGCTCTTCTGGAGAAGCATCCATCGATCGCAGTCAAGCTGCTCGAAGTGCTCAGCAGGCGCCTCCGGGTCGCCGACGAGCGCATCGGGCGATAGGGGGATACATGTCGGTCACGGGGATGCTTCTGCTTCAGGACGTCGCCATCCGCATCATTGAGGGGTACTTGAGGTCGACCGGCCATTCCGATGTCAGGCCGAGCAACGGCCGTGATGCTTTGGGTGGGCGCGGTGTCGATCTTACTTACGTGAACCAAGGCGCGACACGCAGCGTGAAGGTCAAGCCCGATCCTTACTTCGGTTTGGATCGGATGAAGGTCGCCGACCGCGAGCTTGCCTTCTACCGTGCCGACGCCTCGGCGTTCGCGTTCGAGGCGGTCGCCAACGCCGCGACCCGCGAGCCCGGCTGGATGTTCGAGTCGGTCGCAGACGACCTCTACTACTACTTTGTCGCCATCCCGCAGCCGGAAGACGAGGTCAGGGCACTCATGAACGAGCCCGACGAGGTGTTCTTCTCGGAGCTGGCCGTGGAGCGCGACGAGCTCGTGATACTCCCGATGCGTCAGACCAGGGAGTGGTTCGAGCTCCACTTCGAGGACTACACACCCAGGCCGGTGATGCTGGGCGGTGCGTCGGCGTGGTACCGGCTCGTCCCGCGGACGGACATCGAGCGTTCGATGCCGGGAATCGTCCACGCCGGCAGCGTGTTCGGTAGGATCGGCTAGGTCTGCCCGGTTCGACGCGAGCAGGTCGGTAGATACGCCCGGCACCGTTGTCGGCGTTGACACTCGCGGAAACGATGGAGTAGTATTCCTCTGCCTTCTGCCGAGGCGTGCAACTTGATAAGCGTACAGAGGGTGTTTTTTTTCGTCTCTTGGGGGTGTGCCCGAGTGGCTAAAGGGGACGGGCTGTAAACCCGTTGGCTATGCCTACGATGGTTCGAATCCATCCGCCCCCACCACGAGACGCTCTCGGGTCCCCAAGACCCGGTAGCAGGACCTGCCCACATAGCTCAGTCGGCAGAGCACTTCCTTGGTAAGGAAGAGGTCACCGGTTCAAGTCCGGTTGTGGGCTCCACGAATCCCCACCCGTCCTCGGGTATCCCGGACGGCGGACGGTTTTCGGCGGTGTAGCTCAGTTGGTCAGAGCACACGGTTCATACCCGTGGCGTCGGTGGTTCGAGTCCACCCACCGCTACCAGGTATCACAGCGTCGCGCACGTGCGGCGCTCGCGTTGTATGTTGCGTAAAGAGAGATCAGCGGGAATAGAAGCTGTTGCGAGATGAGCGGCGCGGCCATGGTGGCCGGCCGCGTCGCAGTAAGTCCCTGAAGGAGGAGACTCATGGCGAAGCAGAAGTTCGAGCGCACCAAGCCGCATGTGAACATCGGTACCATCGGTCACGTCGACCACGGCAAGACCACGCTTACCGCGGCCATCACGAAGCGCCAGGCCGATAAGGGCTTTGCGGACTTCACTCCGTTCGACCAGATCGACAAGGCTCCCGAGGAGCGCGAGCGCGGTATCACCATCGCCATCGCCCACGTGGAGTACGAGACCGAGAGCCGCCACTACGCCCACGTTGACTGCCCGGGCCACGCGGACTACGTCAAGAACATGATCACCGGTGCTGCCCAGATGGACGGCGCGATCCTCGTCATCGCTGCCACCGACGGCCCGATGGCCCAGACCCGCGAGCACATCCTGCTCGCCCGTCAGGTCGGCGTGCCCTACATCGTCGTCTTCCTCAACAAGTGCGACATGGTTGACGATCCGGAGCTCATCGAGCTCGTCGAGATGGAAGTCCGCGAGCTGCTCAACGAGTACGAGTTCCCGGGCGACGACACCCCGATCATCCAGGGCTCGGCCCTCAAGGCCCTCGAGGGCGACGAGGCGTGGGTCAGCAAGATCGACGAGCTCATGGACTCGGTCGACAGCTACATCCCGCAGCCGGAGCGTGAGACCGACAAGCCGTTCCTGATGGCCATCGAGGACGTCTTCACGATCACCGGTCGCGGCACCGTCGCCACCGGCCGTGTCGAGCGTGGCAAGGTCCATGTCGGCGACGAGGTCGAGATCATCGGTATCCACGAGGAGACCAAGAAGACCGTCGTCACCGGTGTCGAGATGTTCCGCAAGCTGCTCGACGAGGCTGAGGCCGGCGACAACATCGGTGTTCTCCTCCGTGGTATCGCCCGCACCGAGATCGAGCGTGGCCAGGTCCTGTGCAAGCCGGGCTCGGTCACCCCGCACACCGAGTTCATGGGCCAGGTCTACATCCTCACCAAGGAGGAGGGTGGCCGCCACACTCCGTTCTTCGACGGCTACCGCCCGCAGTTCTACTTCCGTACCACCGACGTGACTGGTGTCGCCCACCTGCCGGAGGGCACCGAGATGGTCATGCCGGGCGACAACATCGAGATCCGCGGTGAGCTCATCAACCCGATCGCGATGGAGGACGGCCTGCGCTTCGCCATCCGTGAGGGTGGCCGCACGGTCGGCTCGGGTCGAGTTACCAAGATCCTGAAGTAACGACGCCCTCTCGCTTGAATTCCGGCGGGGCCCGGTCGCTGTGGCCGGGCCCCGTTTCGCCGCCTGACAGAGGCGGCTCATGAGTTTGACAGTGCTGAAGAACGGGTGCTAAGGTACCCTGCCGCGCTGGCGCCCCGAGCGTCTCTCACGCGGTTGCCGAGGAGGACCAATGCGAACGCTCGTAACGCTGGCCTGCACCGAGTGCAAGCGCCGGAACTACACCACCAACAAGAACAAGCAGAACAACCCTGAGCGCATCGAGTACAAGAAGTACTGCAAGTGGTGCAAGACCCACACGGTGCACAAGGAGACCCGCTAACCGCGGGAGCCGTAGGCCAGTAGCTCCAATGGTAGAGCGCCGGTCTCCAAAACCGGATGTTGGGGGTTCGAGTCCCTCCTGGCCTGCCAGTTCCTAACCCGTCGCGGTGAGATGCCGCGACGTTCACGGTCATGTGAGAGTCGATCTCACACCGAACGGACGGACGATGATCATGGCGAAGGCAACCGAAGCCGACACCAAGGCCGCAAAGGCCGACAAGCCGAAGAGCTCCAACAAGCCGGCCAAGGCCGACAAGCCCAACATCTTCGCGCGGTTCGCCCAGTACCTCAGGGATGTCCGCGCCGAGATGAAGCGCGTCGTGTGGCCCGGCCGCCAGGAGGTCATCAACTCGAGCCTCGTGGTCGTGGTGACGCTGCTGTTCTTCGTCGCGTTCACGTTCGTCGCCGACACGCTGGCCGTGCAGGCGCTGCAGCTCCTCTCCAGGATCGGCGGCTAGCATGGCCAAGAAGTGGTACGTCATCCACACCTACTCGGGCTACGAGAACAAGGTGAGGACCAACCTCCAGCATCGCATCCAGTCGATGGGCATGGAGGACAAGATCTTCAAGGTCGAGATCCCCACCGAGAAGGTCACGGACATCAAAGAGGGCGGCCGCCGCGTCGAGACCGAGAAGAAGGTCTTCCCCGGCTACATCCTCGTCCAGATGGAGCTCGACGACGAGTCGTGGTACGTCGTGCGCAACACCCCCGGCGTCACCGGCTTCGTCGGTAGCCAGGGTAAGCCCGTGCCGCTGTCGCGTGATGAGTTCAACCGCATCATGAAGCGCACCGAGGCCGGCGCGAAAGCCAAGACCACCACCGACTTCGTCGAGGGCATGAACGTCAAGGTCACTTCGGGCCCGTTCGCCGAGTTCGATGGCACCATCGCCGAGGTCAACCTCGACAAGTCGACCCTCAAGGTCATGGTCACCATCTTCGGTCGCGAGACCCCGGTCGAGCTCGAGTTCGGCCAGGTGGCGCGGGTCTAGAAACAGGAAACTGACGGCGCTCGTCCGTGCCGCCCGGTTGTGGAGCCGGCGACGGAGCTTCTCGCGAGGCGAGTCCGTGAGCGATAGAGGAAACAGCCGATTCCCGGCCCAGCGCCGGATGTGATGAGTGAGGACTGAAAGAGCGATGGCCAAGAAGGTAGTGGGCTTCATCAAGCTGCAGATCCCCGGCGGTCAGGCCAACCCGGCGCCGCCGGTCGGTCCTGCCCTCGGTGCGCAGCAGGTCAACATCATGCAGTTCTGCCAGGCGTTCAACGCCGCGACCGCCGACAAGAACGGCACGATCATCCCGGTCGAGATCACGGTCTACGAGGACCGCAGCTTCGACTTCATCCTCAAGACCCCGCCGGCGGCCGTGCTGATCAAGCAGGCACTGAACCTCGAGAGCGGCTCGGGCGAGCCCAACCGCAACAAGGTGGGCCAGATCACCCAGGCTCAGCTGCGCGAGATCGCCGAGCTCAAGATGCCGGACCTCAACGCCAACGACGTCGAGGCTGCCATGAAGATCATCGGCGGTACCGCCCGCTCGATGGGTGTCGAGGTCGTCGACTAGACGATCGCACGTGTAGGGCGCGCCGGTGTGGCGCGCTCGTGGGAGGGCGACCTTCGCGTCGCCCGCTAACGACCACAGGAGGAATGAGATGGGCAAGCAGGGCAAGAAGCATCGCGACGCGGTCGCGAAGATCGAGGCCGACAAGCTCTACACGCCGCTTGAGGCGATGGGCCTGGCCAAGGAGACCGCAACCGCCAAGTTCGATGAGACCGTCGAGGTCCACTTCCGCCTCGGCATCGACACCCGCCAAGCGGACCAGCAGGTCCGCGGCTCCGTGTCGCTGCCGCACGGCACCGGCAAAGAGGTCCGCGTGGCCGTCTTTGCCGAGGGTGACAAGGCCCGCGAGGCCGAGGCCGCCGGCGCCGACGTGGTCGGTAGCGACGACCTGGTCGCCAAGATCGAGAAGGGCTGGTTCGAGTTCGACGCCGCCGTCGCGACCCCCGACATGATGGGCAAGGTCGGCAAGCTGGGTAAGGTGCTCGGCCCCCGAGGCCTCATGCCGAACCCGAAGCTCGGCACCGTGACCCCCAACGTCGCCAACATCATCACCGAGCTCAAGGCCGGCCGCGTCGAGTACCGCGCCGACAAGTACGGCATCTGCCACGTCCCGGTCGGGCGGGCCTCGTTCGAGGTCAACCAGCTGGTCGAGAACTACGGCGCGCTTCTCGATGAGATCCTTCGCGTGAAGCCGTCTTCTTCCAAGGGCAAGTACGTCAAGTCGATCACCGTGGCCTCCACCATGGGCCCCGGCATCAAGGTCGACAGTGGCGTGACCCGCAACCTCCTCGAGGGCCAGTAGCCCATCGGGTGGTGTCCGCGCCTCGTGCGCGGGGCGTGCCTTGACAGCGACGGGCGAGGCGCGCAAGAATCACCGTCGCGTTTGAGAAACCAACAGCACGTACGATCCGCTGCCGAAGACAGCCGGTGCCCGGTGGACCCGGGCGTAATGCGATCCAGCCCGATCGCGCCTGCCGAGGTGGTCGCATTGTTCGGACGGCATGTGCCGTCAGAGCATGAGCAAGTTCTACAGCTCGCGGCCTCCGATGCCTTCCAGGCGACGGGGGCCGCGTTTGTTTCGGGGGAGCTTCCCTTCGAGCGGCGCGGCCCGACCAGCGGTCCACTCACCTGGCGTGGGTGGTATTCCGTGGCCGGGGCGTGCGTGCGAGGAAAGGAGGTGTGTGTATGCCAACTGCAACCAAAGAGGGTCTCGTCGCAGAGATCAAGGACCGCTTTGCCAACTCGGAGGCCGTCATCATGGCGGACTATCGCGGGCTGTCGGTCAAGGAGATGCAGCAGCTTCGCGTGAAGGTGCGCGAGGTGGGCGGTGACATCAAGGTCTACAAGAACTCGCTGACCGAGATCGCCATCCGTGAGCTTGCGCTGCCGAACATGGACGAGTACCTCCAGGGCCCGACCGCCTTCGTCTTCATCGCCGAGGACGCGGTCGCTCCCGCCAAGGCGCTCACCGCGTTCGCGAAGGAGCATCAGGCACTTGAGATCAAGGGCGGGTTCGTCCAGAACCAGGTAGTGAACGGCGATGGTGTCAAGGCGATCGCGACCCTGCCGTCGCGCGAGGAGCTCATCGCCAAGCTTCTGGGCACCATGCAGAACCCGATCGTGGGCTTCGCCCGCGTTCTCAACGGGCCGGTCGAGGCGTTCGCCCGTACCGTCCAGGCCGTGGCCGATCAGAAGGCCGCAGCGTAAGCAGGTTGACAGTAAACGTGCAGGAACCGTCACGGGGCGCCGCCCCGGCGCGGACTCAGAGAAACAAGAAGGAGAACAAGAACATGTCTGCTCTCACCAACGAGGAGATCCTCGAGGCTATCAAGGTCAAGCCGGCGCTCGAGCTGGCTGAGCTCGTCACGATGATGGAGGAGACCTTCGGTGTCTCCGCCGCCGCTCCGGTCGCCGTGGCTGCCGCTCCGGCCGCCGGTGGCGAGGCTGCCGCCGCCGAGGAGAAGACCGACTTCGACGTCGTGCTCGAGGGCTTCGGCGACAACAAGATCGCCGTCATCAAGGTCGTCCGCGAGCTGACCGGCCTGGGCCTCAAGGAGGCCAAGGATGTCGTCGAGGGCGCGCCGAAGGCCGTCATCGAGGGTGCCGCCAAGGACAAGGCCGAGGAGGCCAAGGCCAAGCTCGAGGAGGCCGGCGCCGCCGTTACCCTCAAGTAGCTTCGGCTGCAGCCGGGCGGAGGCTATCCGCCCACATCGTGCGTGAATGCGCGAAGGCCGGGGCCCTCAACGGGTCCCGGCCTTCCATACTGTATCGGCAGACACGAAAAGAGTCTTGACTGTCAAGACCCATTTGACTAGTCTACTACTTTGCGACTAATGTCGGCCGCTTCGTCTCCTGAAGGAGGAATCGCCTGGTGCCCCGCGGAGAAGGTTCCCCTGTTCTCAGCGCCGACCGGCGCGAGCGTCGTAGCTTCGCCAAGATCCCCGAAGTCCTCGACGTTCCCAATCTGATCGCCATTCAAAGAGACTCGTTCGCGTGGTTCTTGGAGGAGGGACTCCGCGAGACATTCGGAGACATCTCTCCCATCGAGGACTTCACCGGAACGCTCGCCGTAGAGTTCGGCGCGCACGAGTTCGGCGAGCCCAAGTACTCCGTTGAGGAGTGCAAAGAGAAAGACATGAGCTACCAGGCTCCTCTGTTCGTCGACGTCCGCTTCATCAACAAGGAGACGGGCGAGATGAAGGAGCAGTCGGTGTTCATGGGCGATTTTCCGCTCATGACCGACCGCGGCACCTTCGTCATCAACGGCACGGAGCGCGTCGTCGTGTCTCAGCTCGTCCGTTCTCCCGGCGTCTACTACGCCGAGGAACTGGACAAGACCTCCGACAAGATCATCTACACCGCGAAGGTCATCCCGGCCCGCGGCGCGTGGCTCGAGCTCGAGACGGATCGCCGCGACATCGTGAGCGTCCGCGTCGACCGCAAGCGCAAGCAGCCGGCCACCGTGCTGCTCAAGGCGCTCGGCATCGCCGAGACCCGCGAGGAGATCCTCGAGCTGTTCGGCAACTCGGAGGCCATCGAGCGCACGCTCGAGCGTGACTTCACCGAGACGCGCGAAGAGGCCCTCATCGAGATCTACAAGCGCCTGCGTCCGGGCGAGCCGCCGACCGTCGAGTCGGCCCGCGCGCTTCTCGACGGGCTGTTCTTCAACCCGCAGCGCTACGACCTGGCCAAGGTCGGCCGCTACAAGGTCAACAAGAAGCTCGGGCTCTCGCTGCCTGACGAGCAGTCGACGCTCACCGCCGAGGACATCCGCGCGGCCATCGCCTATCTGGTGAAGCTGTGGGAGGGCACCGACGGCTACTTCGTCGACGACATCGACCACTTCGGCAACCGCCGCATCCGCTCGGTCGGCGAGCTGATCCAGAATCAGTTCCGCATCGGCCTTGCGCGCATGGAGCGTGTCGTTCGTGAGCGCATGACGACTCAGGACGTCGACGAGATCACGCCGCAGTCGCTGATCAACATCCGTCCGATCGTCGCCTCCATCAAGGAGTTCTTCGGCTCCTCGCAGCTTTCGCAGTTCATGGACCAGACCAACCCCGTCGCGGGTCTGACCCACAAGCGCCGCCTCTCGGCGCTGGGTCCCGGCGGTCTGTCGCGTGAGCGCGCCGGCTTCGAGGTCCGCGACGTGCACCCGAGCCACTACGGCCGCATGTGCCCGATCGAGACGCCTGAAGGCCCGAACATCGGCCTGATCGGATCGCTCGCGACCTTCGCCCGCATCAACCCGTACGGCTTCATCGAGACGCCGTATCGCAAGGTGGTCAAGGGCAAGGTCACCGACGAGATCGAGTTCCTGACCGCCGACGAGGAAGAGCGCAACGTCATCGCGCAGGCCAACGAGCCGTTCGACGCGAAGACCGGCAAGTTCTTCAACGAGAAGGTCCTGTGCCGTGTGAAGGGCCAGGGTCCCACCGGCCAGTTCGGCGAGCCGGAGGAGCGCATCCCGGCCGAGGTCGACTACATGGACGTCTCCCCGCGCCAGATGGTGTCGGTGGCAACCGCGCTCATCCCGTTCCTCGAGCACGACGACGCGAACCGCGCGCTCATGGGTTCGAACATGCAGCGCCAGGCCGTGCCGCTGATGCGCGCTTCGGCGCCGCTGGTCGGCACGGGTCTCGAGCACCGCGCCGCCAAGGACACCGGCGAGATCATCTTGGCCAAGCGCCCCGGCGTGGTCGAGAGCGTCGACTCCCGTGTGATCGTGGTGCGCGCCAAGGATGGCACGCTCGACACCTACCATCTGCCCAAGTTCATGCGCTCGAACCAGGGCACCTGCATCAACCATCGCCCGCTCGTGGTTGCCGGCGACAAGGTGGTCGACGGGCAGGTGCTCGCCGACGGCCCCTCGACCGAGGCTGGTGACCTGGCGCTCGGCCAGAACCTCCTCGTCGCGTTCATGCCGTGGGAGGGTTACAACTACGAGGACGCGATCATCATCTCGGAGCGTGTCGTCAAGGACGACCTGCTCACCTCGATCCACATCGAGGAGTACGAGGTCGAGGCTCGCGACACCAAGCTCGGCCCCGAAGAGATCACCCGCGAGATCCCCAACGTCGGTGAGGACGTACTCGCCAACCTCGACGAGGACGGCATCATCCGCGTGGGCGCCGAGGTCTTCCCCGGCGACGTGCTCGTGGGCAAGGTCACCCCGAAGGGTGAGACCGAGCTGACCGCCGAGGAGCGCCTGCTGCGCGCCATCTTCGGTGAGAAGGCGCGCGAGGTGCGCGACACCTCACTCAAGGTCAAGCACGGTGAGTACGGCCGCGTCATCGGTGTTCGCAAGTTCAGCCGCGACGCGGGTGACGACCTGAGCCCCGGCGTCAACGAGCTCGTGCGTGTCTACGTCGCCCAGAAGCGCAAGATCCAGGAGGGCGACAAGCTCGCCGGCCGTCACGGCAACAAGGGCGTCATCGCCAAGATCCTGCCGGACGAGGACATGCCGTTCCTGGCCGACGGTACGCCGCTCGACATCATCCTGAACCCGCTTGGCGTGCCGAGCCGAATGAACATCGGGCAGCTGCTCGAGACGCACCTCGGCTGGGCCGCGAAGGTCGGCTGGAGCGATGATCCCAAGGCCAAGACCTCTGTCGAAGGCCCCATGCACGTCGCGACCCCCGTCTTCGACGGTGCGCGCGAAGAGGAGATCTCGGCGGTCATCCAGGCGGCCAACACGAACCTCGAGCTCAAGCAGAAGGAGCGCTTCGCCGGCAACGTCAAGGCCGAGTTCGTCCCGCGCCTGACCGCGCAGGGCAAGGCCACGCTGTTCGACGGCCGTACCGGTGAGCCGTTCCGCGAGCCCGTGACCGTGGGTCAGATCTACATCCTCAAGCTGCTCCACCTGGTCGACGACAAGATCCACGCGCGTTCGACCGGCCCGTACTCGCTCATCACCCAGCAGCCGCTCGGTGGTAAGGCGCAGTTCGGTGGCCAGCGCTTCGGTGAGATGGAGGTCTGGGCGCTCTACGCATACGGCGCCGCCTACGTCCTCCAGGAGATCCTCACCATCAAGTCCGACGATATCCTCGGCCGCGTGAAGGCCTACGAGGCGATCGTCAAGGGCGAGAACATCCCCGAGCCGGGCATCCCCGAGTCGTTCAAGGTCCTCGTCAAGGAGATGCAGTCGCTGTGTCTCGACGTCGAGATCATGAGCGAGGACGGTGGCGCCATCGAGCTCAAGGAAGAGGACGAGGACATCTTCAAGACGGCCGAGGAACTGGGTCTCGACCTGACCGGCGAGGAGGGCGAGGGCAGCGACATCGATTCGGTCGACGCTCTCGAGCAGCTCCTCGAGGCTGATGTGTCCGCGCTCGACGCCGGTGCGTTCGGCGAAGTCGATCTGTCTTCGGACGAGGAGGAGTAAGTTGCTCGACGTCGATGTGAACAACTTCGATCGTCTCCGTATCGGTCTGGCCTCCTCCGAGCAGATCCGCCAGTGGTCGCGCGGAGAGGTCAAGAAGCCGGAGACCATCAACTACCGCACGCTCAAGCCTGAGAAGGACGGACTCTTCTGCGAGAAGATCTTCGGTCCTACGAAGGACTGGGAGTGCTACTGCGGCAAGTACAAGCGCGTGCGCTTCAAGGGCATCGTGTGCGAGCGCTGTGGCGTCGAGGTCACTCGCGCCAAGGTCCGCCGCGAGCGCATGGGGCACATCGAGCTCGCCGCGCCCGTCAGCCATATCTGGTACTTCAAGGGCGTTCCGTCGCGCATGGGCTACCTGCTCGACATCGCGCCGAAGGACCTCGAGAAGGTGCTCTACTTCGCGTCCTCGATCATCACCTCCGTGAACGATGAGGACCGCGAGGCCGACATCGCGATGCTGAAGGACGAGCTCCAGGCCGACCTCGAGCAGCTCGAAGCCGAGATGCGCGAGGAGATCGCCGAGATCGAGGAGGAGCGCGACCGGCTGATCGCCGTGGCCAAGGGTGAAGCTGAGCCCGAGGAGCACGACGATGTGGACGACGAGACTCCGGTTGCGGACCGCATCAAGAAGCTGGAGAAGGAGGCCGACCGCGACCTCAAGGACGTCGAGGAGGAGTACGCCGATCGCAAGGCGCTCGTCCAGGAGTCTTTCGACACCTTCTGCAAGCTTTCGGTCAAGGCGCTTATCAATGATGAGACCCTCTACCGCGAGATGAAGACGCGCTACGGCACGTACTTCCGTGGTGGTATGGGCGCCGAGGCGGTCAAGGACCTGCTCGCCCAGCTCGATCTCGAGGAGCTCGCCGAGGAACTGCGCACGCAGATCCGTGAGGGCAAGGGTCAGAAGCGCCAGAAGGCCATCAAGCGCCTGAAGGTCGTCGACTCGTTCCTCAAGAGCGACAACAAGCCGCAGTGGATGATCCTCGACGTCGTCCCGGTCATCCCGCCGGACCTGCGTCCGATGGTTCAGCTCGACGGCGGCCGTTTCGCCACGAGCGACCTCAACGACCTGTACCGTCGCGTGATCAACCGCAACAACCGCCTCAAGAGGCTGCTCGACCTCGGCGCGCCCGAGATCATCGTCAGCAACGAGAAGCGCATGCTGCAGGAGGCCGTCGACGCGCTGTTCGACAACGGCCGCCGCGGTCGCCCCGTGACCGGTCCGGGTAACCGCCCGCTCAAGTCGATCTCCGACATGCTCAAGGGCAAGCAGGGTCGCTTCCGTCAGAACCTGCTCGGCAAGCGCGTCGACTACTCGGGCCGTTCGGTCATCGTGGTCGGCCCGGAGCTCAAGCTGCACCAGTGCGGTCTGCCGAAGGCTATGGCGCTCGAGCTGTTCAAGCCGTTCGTGATGAAGCGCCTGGTCGACCTGGACCACGCGCAGAACATCAAGGCGGCCAAGCGCCTCGTCGACCGTGGCAAGGGCGTCGTGTGGGACGTGCTCGAAGAGGTCATCGCCGAGCACCCCGTGATGCTGAACCGCGCCCCCACCCTGCACCGACTGGGCATCCAGGCCTTCGAGCCGATCCTGGTCGAGGGCAAGGCCATCCGCATCCACCCGCTCGTCTGTACGGCGTTCAACGCCGACTTCGACGGCGACCAGATGGCAGTCCACCTGCCGCTTTCCGCCGAGGCCCAGGCCGAGGCGCGCATCCTGATGCTGTCCACCAACAACATCAAGAGCCCGGCGCACGGCCGTCCGCTCACCACGCCGACGCAGGATATGGTCATCGGTCTGTACTACCTGACCGCCGATCGTGACGGCATGCCGGGCGAGGGTCGCGCGTTCATGAGCTTCGACGACGCCGTTCTCGCCTACGACAACCGTGCGGACCTGGACCTCCAGGCCAAGATCGGTGTGCGCCTGTCCGAGGACATGCGTGTCGAGGTCAAGCCCGGTGAGTTCGAGGACATGAAGGCCGGCGAGCGCATCACGACCACCGTGGGTCGTATCACCTTCAACCGCTCGCTGCCCACGGACTACCCCTACATCAACCACGAGATCGACAAGAAGGGGATCGGACGCATCGTCGAGGACTGCTCGGTGCGCTACTCGACCACCCAGATGGGTCAGATTCTCGACGAGATCAAGCGGCTCGGCTTCCACTACGCCACGCGCGCAGGTGTCACGGTATCCGTCTACGACGCGACCGTGCCCGAGAGCAAGGGTGAGATCCTGACCGCGGCCGACGCCGAGGTGGCGAAGGTCGAGGGTCAGTACGACCGCGGCCTGATCACCCGCGAGGAGCGTCACCGCCAGATCGTCGAGGTCTGGACGCGCGCGACCGATGACGTCGGCGACGCGATGGCCGAGAGCTTCGATCGCTTCAACCCGGTCTACATGATGGCGTACTCGGGTGCGCGAGGTAACATCAAGCAGATCCGCCAGCTGGCCGGTATGCGAGGCCTCATGGCGAACCCGAAGGGCGACATCATCGACCGCCCGATCAAGGCGAACTTCCGTGAGGGCCTGACCGTTCTCGAGTACTTCATCTCGACGCACGGCGCCCGTAAGGGTCTGGCCGACACCGCGCTTCGTACGGCGGACTCCGGCTACCTGACCCGTCGACTGGTCGACGTGGCCCAGGACGTCATCGTCCGCGAGAGTGACTGCGGAACCGACGAGGGCGTCGAGTTCCCGGTCATGAAGGACGAGAAGACGGTCGACCACAACCTCGTGGGCCGCTGCCTGCTGCAGCCGGCCGTCAGCGCCGAGACCGGCGAGGTCGTCCGCGAGGCCGGACACTACATCGCAGGCGACGCCGAGCTCAAGGAGCTCGCGGCTGCGGGCGTCGTGTCGGTGGTCGCACGCACGGTCATGACCTGCCACGCGAAGCACGGCATCTGCCAGGCGTGCTACGGCTGGGATCTCGCCAGCAGCCGTCCGGTGGATATCGGCACCGCGACCGGCATCATCGCCGCGCAGTCGATCGGTGAGCCGGGAACCCAGCTCACGATGCGTACCTTCCACACCGGTGGTGTCGCCGGTGAGGACATCACGCACGGTCTCCCGCGTGTCACCGAGCTATTCGAGGCCCGCAAGCCCAAGGGTCTCGCGGTGCTATCCGATATCGCCGGTACCCTCAAGATCGAGGATGCCGACAAGACCCGCGTGCTCACCATCACCGGCGAGGACGGCGAGGAGAAGGCCTACACCATCTCCCGTCGTACGCAGCTGATGCCGGGCGTGGCCGATGGTGCCGCCATCGAGCTCGGCCAGCAGCTCACCCGCGGTTCGGTCAACCCGCACGACCTGCTGCACCTCAAGGGCCCCAACGACACGCTGCGCTACATCGTCGACCAGGTCCAGGACGTCTACCGCAGCCAGGGCGTCGACATCAACGACAAGCACATCGAGGTCATCGCACGTCAGATGCTGCGCAAGGTCAGCGTCACCGAGCCGGGCGACGCAGGCTTCCTGCCGGGCCAGCTCGCTGAGCGCCTTGAGTTCGCCCGTGCGAACGAGGAGGCCATCGCCTCAGGCGGCGAGCCCGCCTCCGGCCATCCGGTGTTGCTCGGCATCACCAAGGCGTCGCTCGCGACCGAGTCGTTCCTCTCGGCCGCATCGTTCCAGGAGACCACGCGTGTCCTGACCGACGCCGCGATCGCCGGCAAGGAAGACGAGCTGCTCGGCCTCAAGGAGAATGTGATCATCGGTAAGCTCATCCCGGCAGCGACCGGCATGAAGCGCTACCGTTCGGTCAGGCTCACCTACAAGGGCCAGGGCATCGAGTCCGAGACCGCGACCGAGGGTCCGCTGCCGGATTGGGCACCCGAGGAGCTCAAGGAGCTCGAGGCGCTGCTGCCGGTCGTTCCCGAGCGCGGCGCGCTGTCCGAGGCCGACTTCGAGGGCGCGTTCGGCGACTTCGATCTCGATGCCGAGGGTGACATCGATGTCAGTGCTTTCGCCGGCATGACCTTCGACCCGAACGCGAGCGCGCCGGGCGAGGGCGACGAGTTCACCGTCGAGGAGTTCGACGCAGCTCCGGCCGAGGCTATCGTCGGTGGGCAGCTCGAGACCGTGACTCTGGCCGACATCGGCGTGTCGACCCGTTGGGTCAACAAGTTCGCCGAGGCCGGTGTGGAGAGCGTGGCCGACCTCAAGGGCAAGAGCGAGGACGAGCTGCTCGATCTGCCGGGTATCGGCCAGAAGGCTGTCGACGAGGTCAAGGACGGCCTCAAGCGCAGCGGGCTTGCCATTCTGCTGTAGGTATCAGAATCACATGGGTTGCCGGTGCCCCGTCGCGATGTCGCGGCGGGGCACCGTTCTTGTCGGCATGGTGGACCTGATGGCTCGATACACGTCGAGAGGGTGGGGTGGCAGGGTATAGATACGCCCGGGTGCGTGGCGTTTGACAGCGCCGTGTCGCCTTGGTAGAGTTCCACCTTGTGACTCTATGCTCGGGGAGAGTACGCACTACTGTGCCCCCGGGTCGGTGAAGCGTGACGGACGAAGGAGTGAGCGTTGCCTACGATCAACCAGCTGGTCCGCAAGGGCCGCAAGCAGGTGACGGACAAGAGCAAGACGCCTGCGCTCAAGGGTAATCCGCAGAAGCGCGGCGTGTGCACGCGTGTGTACACCACGACCCCGAAGAAGCCGAACTCGGCGCTTCGTAAGGTCTGCCGTGTCCGCCTTGTGCACGGGATGGAGGTCACCGCCTACATCCCCGGTATCGGCCACAACCTGCAGGAGCACTCGATCGTTCTCGTGCGTGGCGGTCGTGTAAAGGACCTTCCGGGTGTCCGCTACAAGGTCATCCGCTCGGCGCTCGACTGCGCCGCCGTGGGCAACCGCGCACAGGCTCGCTCGCGCTACGGCGCCAAGAAGCCGAAGTAACGCTGAGCGCTTAGCGCTCAGTTCACTTCGGCCCGCTGGATCGAGCGGACACAAGAGCACTGCCGCTCATCCAGCGGCCAGGTACTGACTGAAGAACTTAAGGAGATAGAGAATGCCAAGGCGCGCAGCAGCAGTTCGGCGAGAGGTCATGCCGGACGCCGTGTACAACAACCGGCTCGTCACGCAGCTCATGAACAAGGTGCTGCTCGACGGCAAGAAGTCGACCGCCGAGCGCATCGTCTACGGTGCGTTCGACGAGATCGAGGCCAAGACCGGCACCGATCCGCTGTCGGTGTTCAAGAAGGCCATGGATAACGTGCGTCCGACCCTCGAGGTTCGCCCGAAGCGTGTCGGTGGCGCCACCTACCAGGTGCCGGTCGAGGTCAACTCGCGCCGCTCCACCACCCTGGCTATCCGCTGGATCGTCGGCTACGCCCGCGCTCGCCGCGAGAAGACCATGACCCAGCGCCTTGCCGCCGAGATCATGGATGCCGCCAACGGCACCGGGTCCTCGGTCAAGAAGCGCGAGGATCTGTACAAGATGGCCGAGTCCAACCGCGCGTTCTCGCACTACCGCTGGTAGTTGCGGGCCGCCTGAAGAAGACCAGAGGTCACTACACTCATGGCTCAGAAGTACTCGCTGGAGAAGACGCGCAACATCGGCATCATGGCCCACATCGATGCGGGCAAGACGACGACGACCGAGCGCATCCTCTTCTACACCGGTAAGACCCACAAGATCGGTGAGGTGCACGACGGTGCAGCCACCATGGACTGGATGGTCCAGGAGCAGGAGCGCGGCATCACGATCACGTCCGCCGCGACGACCTCGTTCTGGAAGGATCACCGTATCCAGATCATCGATACGCCCGGCCACGTGGACTTCACCGTCGAGGTCGAGCGCTCGCTGCGCGTTCTCGATGGCGCAGTCGCCGTCTTCTGTGCGGTCGGCGGCGTCGAGCCGCAGTCCGAGACGGTGTGGCGCCAGGCCGACACCTACGGTGTCCCGCGTATCGCCTACATCAACAAGATGGACCGTTCGGGCGCCGACTTCTACAACGTCGTCGGCATGATGAACGATCGCCTCGACGCCCGCCCGGTGCCGATCCAGCTCCCCATCGGGGCCGAGGACACCTTCACCGGCATCATCGACCTCGTCGAGATGAACGCGTGGTTCTTCAACGAGGACGACAAGGGCATCAACCCGACCGTCGGCGAGATCCCCGCGGACCTGGCCGACAAGGCCTCTGAGTACCGCCACCAGCTCGTCGAGGCCTGCGCCGAGCAGGACGAGGACCTTCTGATGAAGTTCCTCGAGGACGAGGAGATCTCGACCGACGAGATCAAGGGTGCGCTGCGCAAGGCCTGCATCGCCAACGCCGTCACCCCCGTGACCGTCGGCGCCTCGTTCAAGAACAAGGGCGTCCAGCCGCTCCTCGACGCGGTCATCGACTTCCTGCCGTCGCCGCTCGACATCCCGGCGATCAAGGGCGTCGACCTGAAGACCGATGCCGAGGTCGAGCGTCCCGCCGACCCCAAGGCGCCGTTCGCCGCGCTGGCCTTCAAGGTCATGACCGACCCGTTCGTCGGTAAGCTGACCTACTTCCGCGTCTACTCCGGCTCGCTGAACTCCGGCTCGTACGTGCTCAACAGCACGAAGGGCAACAAGGAGCGCATCGGCCGCCTGCTGCAGATGCACGCGAACCACCGCGAGGACATCGACGTCGTCTCCGCCGGCGACATCGTCGCGGCCGTCGGCCTGAAGAACACCACGACCGGTGACACCCTCTGCGACGAGCAGAGCGCCGTGCTCCTCGAGTCGATGGTGTTCCCGGATCCGGTCATCGACATCGCGATCGAGCCCAAGACCAAGGCCGAGCAGGACAAGCTCGGTCAGGCGCTGGCCAAGCTCGCCGAGGAGGACCCGACCTTCCGGGTCCGCACTGACTCCGAGACCGGTCAGACGATCATCGCCGGTATGGGCGAGCTGCACCTCGAGGTCATCGTCGACCGCCTGCTGCGCGAGTTCAAGGTCGAGGCCAACGTCGGCAAGCCGCAGGTCGCGTACCGCGAGACCGCCGGCAAGCCCGCCGAGCGCGTCGACATGAAGTTCGCCCGCCAGTCGGGTGGACGCGGCCAGTACGGCCACGTCGTCATCAACGTGCTGCCGCAGCAGCCCGGTGACGGCTACGAGTTCGAGAGCAAGATCGTCGGCGGCTCGATCCCCAAGGAGTACGTGCCGTCGGTCGACAAGGGCATCCAGGAGGCGCTGTCCTCGGGCATCCTCGCCGGCTTCCCGGTCGTCGACGTCAAGGTCGAGCTCATCGACGGCTCGTACCACGAGGTCGACTCCTCGGAGATGGCCTTCAAGATCGCCGGCTCCATGGCGATCAAGGAGGGCCTGCGCAAGGCCAGCCCGATCCTGCTCGAGCCGATGATGGCGGTCGAGGTCGTCACCCCGGAGGACTTCATGGGTGACGTCATCGGCGACCTGAACCGTCGCCGTGGCCACATCGAGAACATGGAGCCGCGCGGCAACGCGCAGGTCGTCCGTGCCAAGGTGCCGTTGTCTGAGATGTTCGGTTACGCGACCGACCTGCGTTCCAAGACGCAGGGCCGCGCCGCCTACACCATGCAGTTCAAGGCGTACGAGCAGGTTCCCAAGTCGGTCGCTGACGAGATCGTCAGCAAGGTCGGCGGTAACGCGTAAGCAATCGGACTCAAGGCCTGAGGTCGCAGGTGCGGCCGACGGATGACGGAGGGTGTGAAAGAGTTGGCGAACCAGAAGATCAGGATCCGCCTCAAGGGCTACGACCACGAGATCGTCGATCAGTCGACGAAGCTCATCGTGGACACCGCCCAGAAGAACGGCGCCAAGGTGTCGGGCCCCATCCCGCTGCCGACCGAGCGCAACATGTACTGCGTCATCCGCTCGCCGCACGTCAACAAGGACAGCCGCGAGCAGTTTGAGATGAAGACGCACAAGCGCCTCATCGACATCCTCGAGCCCAACCCCAAGGTCGTCGATTCGCTCATGCGCCTCGACCTGCCGGCGGGCGTCGACATCGAGATCAAGCTGTAAGTAACGGAATCATCGTCGGACGGCTCTGCCTTCCGACGTGAGAATCGCGGTCCGCTGGGAGCGGTGCCACGGGGGCGCCGACAAGGACCTACGACCGCACGAGAAGTGAGGAAGACGACATGGTAAACACGATCCTTGGCCGCAAGCTGGGGATGACGCAGGTCTGGAGCGATGACGACAAGCTCGTGCCTGTCACCGTCATCGAGGCCGGCCCGTGCGTGATCACCCAGGTCAAGACCGAGAAGCGCGACGGCTACAGCGCCGTGCAGATCGGCTTTGGCGAGATCGCCGAGCGCAAGGTCAACAAGCCGATGGCCGGCCACTTCGAGAAGGCCGGCGTGGACCCCAAGCGCCACCTCATCGAGGTTCGCCTCGACGAGGGCGACGCGGTCAAGGTTGGCGACACGATCACCGTCGACACCTTCGCCGAGGCCAAGTCGGTGCACGTCACCGGCGTCAGCAAGGGTAAGGGCTTCGCCGGTGTCATCAAGCGCCACAACTTCAAGGGTGGCCCCGGTGGCCACGGTTCGCACTTCCACCGCGCCCCGGGTTCGGTCGGTATGTGCGCCACGCCGTCGCGTGTCCTGAAGGGCCTGCGCCTTCCGGGCCACATGGGTACCGACACCGTCACCGTCCGCAACCTCGAGGTCGTCAAGACCGATGCCGAGCAGAACCTGCTTCTCGTCAAGGGTGCCGTTCCCGGCGCCAAGGGCGCGCTGCTGACCATCCGCACCGCTTAAGCGCGCCGCGCCGAGAACAAGACTTCGGAGGATACGAAACAATGGCAACCATCGAGATCAAAGACGTGAAGGGCAAGAAGGTGGACACCGCCGAGCTGGCTGACGGTGTGTTCGCCATCGAGCCGAACACGTTCGCGATGCACCAGGTCGTGCGTAGCCAGATGGCCGCTCGTCGCGCCGGCACCCACGACACCAAGACCCGCGGCGAGGTTCGCGGCGGCGGCAAGAAGCCGTGGCGCCAGAAGGGTACCGGTCGCGCCCGTCAGGGTACGATTCGCGCTCCTCAGTGGGCCGGCGGTGGCGTCGTCTTCGGACCGCACCCGCGCAGCTACGCCTTCAAGGTGCCGAACAAGGTCGTCAAGCTGGCCATGCGCTCCGCGCTCTCGGCCAAGCTCGCCGACGAGGCTGTCTACGTGATCGACGACTTCGGCTTCGACAAGCCGTCGACCAAGGCCGCCGCTGCCGTTCTGGGCACCCTGGGCATCGAGCGCAAGGTGACGATCGTCGTCGCCAACGACGACATCAACGCCCTGCTGTCGTTCCGCAACATCCCGAAAGCGCGTGTCATCACCGCCTCGGAGGCCAACACCTACGATCTCGTGGACAACACCGCAGTGCTGTTCACGAAGCCGGCTCTGACCTGGCTTGAGGGGGTGCTGTCGTAAATGTACGATCCTCGCGATATCATCATTCGTCCGATCGTGTCGGAGAAGACCTTCGACCTGATCGAGCAGAACCGCTACACCTTCGAGGTCGCCAAGTCTGCTTCGAAGCCGCAGATCGCCGATGCGATCTCTGAGATCTTCGGTGTCACCGTCACGAGCGTGAACACCATGAACGTGAACGGGAAGCCGCGTCGCGTCCGCCTGGTCAAGGGCAAGACGCGTGACTGGAAGAAGGCGGTCGTCACCCTCAAGCAGGGTGACAAGATCGACCTGTTCCCCACGGCGTAGTAGTCGCCGTCCCCTGAAGGGGTCGGCACAGTTGGTGTCGCATGGCTCACTATGGAGCCGCCCGGCACCGTGGTAGTCCGGAGTCGGAAGCCGCAACGTCCCAGACGGCACCGGCAATCGGACGGAAGGAGTGAAGATGGGACTGAAGAAGTACAAGCCGACGTCACCGGGTCGCCGGTTCCAGTCGGTCTCCGATTTTGCGGAGATCACTCGGACCACGCCCGAGAAGTCGCTTGTGGAGCCCCTTCCCAAGAAGGGTGGCCGCAACAACAACGGCCGTATCACCACCCGTCACCAGGGCGGTGGCCACAAGCGCCAGTACAGGCGTATCGATTTCAAGCGCAACAAGGACGGCGTGCCGGCCAAGGTCGCGACCATCGAGTACGACCCGAACCGCTCGGCCCGTATCGCCCTGCTGCACTATGCCGATGGCGAGAAGCGCTACATCATCGCCCCGAAGGGCCTGAAGGTCGGCGATCCGGTCTCCAGCGGTCCCGGGTCCGACATCAAGCCCGGTAACGCACTTGCGCTGGCCGACATCCCCGTGGGTACCGTCGTGCACGCGGTCGAGCTCCAGCCCGGCAAGGGTGCCGCGCTCGCTCGCTCGGCGGGTACCTCGATCCAGCTGATGGGCAAGGAGGGCGACTACGCCGTCCTGCGTATGCCCAGCTCCGAGATGCGCCGCGTGCTCGTCACCTGCCGCGCCACCGTTGGCGAGGTCGGCAACTCCGAGCACAGCAACATCTCGATCGGTAAGGCCGGCCGTAACCGCCACCTCGGCAAGCGCCCGACGGTGCGTGGTACCGCGATGAACCCGGTCGACCATCCGCATGGTGGTGGCGAGGGCAAGAACAAGTCCGCCGGTCGCCACCCGGTCACCCCGTGGGGTGTTCCGACCAAGGGTCACCGTACCAGCAGCAAGAAGAAGGCGTCTTCGCGCCTCATCATCCGCCGTCGCAAGAAGTAGCAGAGAGGAGTCAAGCACATGAGCAGAAGCCTCAAGAAGGGCCCCTTCGTTCAGCCGCGTCTCCTTTCGCGCATCCAGGCGATGAACGAGGCGGGCGAGAAGAAGGTCATCAAGACCTGGTCGCGTAGCTCGACGATCTTCCCGGAGATGGTCGGTCACACGATCGCCGTTCACGACGGTCGCAAGCACGTCCCGGTCTATGTCACCGAGTCGATGGTCGGCCACAAGCTCGGCGAGTTCTCGCCGACCCGCACGTTCCGTGGTCACAAGGCCTCCGACAAGAAGGGCAAGAGGTAAGCCGATGGAAGCACGAGCAGTCGCACGCTTTCAGCGCGTGAGCCCGCGCAAGGCGCGTCTGGTTGTCGACCTCATCCGCGGCAAGTCCGTCGCTGAGGCGCGCACCATCCTGAAGTTCTCGCCGCGGGCCGCGGCCGAGATCGTCGAGAAGACGCTCAACAGCGCGGTGGCCAACGCCGAGCGCAATCTCCACGTCGCCGCGGACGACCTGGTCGTCGGCACCACGTTCGTGGACGAGGGTCCGACCCTCAAGCGTATCCAGCCGCGGGCCATGGGCCGCGCGTTCAGGATCAACAAGCGCACCAGCCATATCACCGTCATCGTCAAGCAGCGAGAGGGGGCGTAGGAACAGCATGGGACAGAAGGTCTATCCAATCGGCCTGAGGCTCGGGATCACCGAGCAGTGGCGTTCTCGCTGGTACGGCGGTAAGCAGTACGCTCAGACGCTCGAGAACGACATCGCCATCCGCCGCTTCCTCGGCAAGCGCCTGCGCCGCGCCGCGGTCTCGCGTATCGAGATCGAGCGCAAGGGTGACAAGACGTTCGTCGAGCTGTGGACCGCCCGCCCGGGCATCGTCATCGGCAAGAAGGGCGCCGAGGTCGACGTCCTGCGCAAGGATCTCGAGAAGATCACCGGTGGCATCGTCAACGTCAACATCGTCGAGATCAAGCGCCCCGAGCTCGATGCTGCACTGATCGCCCAGTCGATCGCCGAGCAGCTCGAGGGTCGCGTGGCGTTCCGCCGTGCGATGCGCAAGGCGGTTGCTTCTGCGACCAAGAGCGGTGCCCTTGGCATCCGTGTCCAGTGCTCGGGCCGCCTCGGTGGCGCCGAGATGGGTCGCCGCGAGTGGTACCGCGAGGGTCGCGTGCCGCTCCACACCCTTCGCGCCAAGATCGACTACGGCACCGCCGAGGCCCATACCACCATGGGTGTCTGCGGCGTGAAGGTCTGGGTCTATCACGGTGAGGTCCTCCCGGGCCAGCCCGACCCGCGTCCGGCCATCGACGGTCCGGCCCGCGCTCCGCGTGGCCGCCGCGAGGACCGCGGTCCTCGTCGTGACGCAAGGAGGTAGTCGATGCTGCTCCCTAAGCGTGTAAAGCACCGCAAGGTACAGCGCGGTAGCAACTGGAAGGGCATGGCCAAGGGTGGCACCGAGGTCCATTTCGGCGAGTTCGGCCTCAAGGCCCTCGAGCCGGCCTGGATCACCAACCGCCAGATCGAGGCCGCCCGTGTCGCCATGACCCGCTACATGAAGCGTGGCGGTAAGGTCTGGATCAACATCTTCCCGGACAAGCCGATCACCCAGAAGCCCGCCGAGACCCGCATGGGCTCGGGCAAGGGTAACCCCGAGAAGTGGGTCGCGGTGGTCAAGCCCGGCAAGATCATGTTCGAGGTTGCGGGTGTGCCCGAGGAGGTCGCCAAAGAGGCGATGCGTCTGGCCGCCCACAAGCTGCCCATCAAGACGAAGTTCGTGACCCGTGCCGAGAGCGGCGGGGAGGCGTAAATGAAGACCACACAGATCCGTGAGCTCAACGACACCGAGCTCACCGACAAGCTCAAAGAGGCCCGTGCCGAGCTGTTCAACCTCAGGTTCCAGCTTGCGACCGGCCAGCTCGACAACACCGCTCGCATCGCGTCGGTGAAGAAGGACATCGCCCGCCTGCACACCGAGCTGCGCACGCGCGAGATCGCCGCGCAGCGCTCAGCGGCGTCCTAGGCTAGGTAAGGAGAACCGATGGCAAGCGAGCGTACCACCAGCCGTAAGACCCGCCAGGGCGTGGTAGTATCCGCGTCCGGCGACAAGACGTGCGTGGTCCGTATCGAGGAGCGCAAGAAGCATCCTCTGTACGGCAAGATGATCACGCAGTCCAAGAAGCTGCACGCCCACGACGAGGAGAACTCGTGTGGAGTCGGCGACACCGTGCTCATCATGGAGACGCGTCCGCTCTCCAAGATGAAGCGCTGGCGCCTCGTCGAGATCGTCGAGAAGGCCAAGTAGTCACGCGGACCCATGACGTGCGCGCTCGCCGTAGCGGTGCGCACCTCTCGAGTGTTCCGTTCCGAACCGGAGGAAACTGATGATTCAGGCAGAGACCCGACTGAAAGTCGCCGATAACTCTGGTGCCCGCAAGGTCGCGTGCATCAAGGTGCTCGGCGGCTCGAAGCGGCGCTACGCGCACGTTGGGGATGTGATCGTGTGCTCCGTCAAGGAGGCCATCCCCAATGGAGCAGTCAAGAAGGGCGAGGTGGTTCGCGCCGTCGTCGTCCGCACCAAGAAGGAAGTCCGTCGTCCCGACGGCAGCTACATCAGGTTCGATGACAACGCTGCCGTAATCATCGACCAGCAGGGCAACCCGCGTGGCACGCGTATCTTCGGCCCGGTCGCTCGCGAGCTTCGCGACCGCCGCTACATGAAGATCGTCTCGCTTGCGCCCGAGGTCCTGTAGGAGGCATGACACATGACTAAGCTGAGCATCCGCACGGGCGACAAGGTCAAGGTCATCGCCGGCAAGGACAAGGGCAAGGAAGCCAAGGTCCTGGCGACGCTCCCGCACAAGGAGCGCGTCGTCGTCGAGCGTGTGAACATGGTCAAGAAGGCGACCCGCCCGACCCAGAAGAACCCGAAGGGCGGCATCCTCGAGATCGAGGCCCCGCTCCACGTGAGCAACGTCATGCTGGTGTGCCCCAGCTGCGGCGCGCCGACCCGCGTCGGCCGCAAGCGCGTCGAGGGTGCCCGCGTGCGCGTCTGCAAGAAGTGCAACAACGAGATCGACAAGTAGTAACCGCCGGCTCCCGGCACAGTGCCGGGAGGTGCAGGGTCAGCAATCCTGCACTGAGAACCCCATGATGGAGGAATCGAACGAAGATGGCACCGCGACTCAAAGACAAGTACCGCAGCGAGGTCATGGCCAAGCTGCAGGAGCAGTTGGGCTACGAGAACGTCTCGCAGATCCCGCGCCTCGAGAAGATCGTCGTCAACATGGGTGTCGGCGCCGCTGTCGCCGACGTCAAGCAGCTCGACGCTGCGGTTGAGGACCTGCGGATCATCACCGGCCAGCAGCCGATGATCACCCGCGCCAAGAAGTCCATCGCGGGCTTCAAGATCCGCCAGGGCATGCCCATCGGCGCCAAGGTCACCCTTCGTGGCGACCGCATGTGGGAGTTCTTCGATCGCCTGGTGGCCACGGCCATCCCGCGTATCCGCGACTTCCGCGGCCTGTCGGCCAAGAGCTTCGACGGGCGTGGCAACTACTCGATGGGCGTCACGGAGCAGTTGATCTTCCCCGAGATCGACTACGACAAGATCGACCGCACCCGCGGCATGGACATCACGTTCGTCACCAGCGCGAACACCGACGCGGAGGCCAAGGCGCTGCTCGACGCTTTCGGCTTCCCGTTCAAGCACTAGTACGACATTCGAGCGAAACGCCCGTAATCAGGGAACCCCCGGCGGGAGATGCGCCCGCCGCGAAGACGGAGGTTTGAAGTGGCTAAGAAGTCGATGATCGCCAAAGCGAAGCGTCAGCCGAAGTTCTCGGTGCGCCAGCACAACCGCTGCAGCCGCTGCGGTCGTCCGCGTGCGTACTACCGTGCCTTCGGCGTGTGCAGGGTCTGCCTGCGCGAGATGGCGAGCCGCGGCGAGCTCCCCGGCGTGCGTAAGGCCAGCTGGTAGAAGACCGGCTCTCGACCGTACGACCGCGGAGGCGGTCCCGGCAGGCGCCGCTCGCCATGGGTGGCGGCGAACCACGGGACCTGACCATCCAGGACCATAGGAGGATCACATGAGCATGACCGACCCCATCGCCGATATGCTGACTCGCGTGCGTAACGCGAACTCGGCATACAAGGCGACGACGTCGATGCCGTCGAGCAAGAAGCTCGTCGAGATCGCCCGCATCCTCAAGGAGGAGGGCTACATCGCAGACTACGCCGTGACCGAGGCGTCGCCCCAGGACACCCTGGAGATCACGCTGAAGTACGGCGCCCGCAAGGAGCGCACGATCACCGGCCTGCGCCGCATCAGCAAGCCCGGTCTGCGCGTCTATGCGAAGAAGGACGAGCTGCCCCGCGTTCTGGGCGGTCTCGGTATCGCTGTCATCTCCACCTCCAGCGGCGTGATGACCGACCGCGACGCCCGCAAGGCCGGCGTCGGCGGCGAGGTCATCGCCTACGTCTGGTAATCGGACCGGACCAGAAAGGAGCCAAGCCGTGTCTCGTATCGGCAAGCAGCCCATCCCGGTCCCGTCCGGGGTTGAAGTCAAGATCGACGGTTCGACCGTCACGGTGAAGGGGCCCAAGGGCGAGTTGACCCAGACCTTCACCGACATCCTGAGCATCTCCCTCGATGAGGGGCAGATCCTCGTCACCCGTCCGGACGACGGCCGAGAGGCCCGTTCGCTCCACGGCCTGACGCGCACCCTCATCGCCAACATGGTCACCGGAGTCTCGGATGGCTACTCGAAGAACCTCGAGATCGTCGGCGTCGGTTACCGCGCCACGCTCAAGGGCAAGGACCTCGAGCTCGCGCTGGGATTCTCGCACCCCGTGGTTGTGACTCCGGAAGCCGGCATCACGTTCGACGTGCCGGCTCCGAACAAGATCACGGTCAGCGGCATCGACAAGCAGCGTGTCGGCCAGGTGGCCGCAGAGATCCGCGCGTGGCGCAAGCCGGAGCCCTACAAGGGCAAGGGTGTGCGTTACGAGGGCGAGTACGTTCGCCGCAAGCTCGGTAAGGCCGCCAAGTAGCAACGGTGAGCGGCCCGGCACCGGGCCGATTGAGACGAGGAGTAGTCAGTCATGGATAAGCTCAAGGCGAAGCAGGCAGCGCTGGCGCGTCGCCATCGCCGCGTGCGCGGCAAGGTCACCGGCACCGGCGCGCGTCCGCGCCTGTGTGTGACCCGCAGCAACGCCCATATCTACGCGCAGGTCATCGACGACGTCACCGGCGCCACCGTGGCATCTGCGTCGACGTTGGACGCCGAGGTCAAGGGCGGTATCAAGATCGGCTCGAACATCGATGCCGCGAAGGCCGTCGGCGAGGCCGTTGGCAAGCGCGCCGTCGAGGCGGGCGTCACCGAGGTCGTCTTCGACCGTGGAGGCCGCCTGTATCACGGACGTGTCAAGGCTCTGGCAGACGGTGCGCGTAGCGCCGGACTCAAGTTCTAGGGAGGAAGGTAATGGCGCGCAGGGAAGCACCTGTCTCGGAGCTCCAGGAGAAGGTCGTATATATCAATCGAGTGTCCAAGGTCGTCAAGGGCGGCCGTCGCTTCGCGCTGACCGCGCTCGTCGTCGTGGGTGACGGCGAGGGTCGCGTGGGTGTGGGCATGGGCAAGTCGCAGGAGGTGCCCATCGCCATCAAGAAGGGCATCGAGGACGCGAAGAAGAACATGTTCACCGTTCCGGTCATCAACGGAACCATCCCGCACCAGATCTACGGCGTGTTCGGCGCCGGCCGCGTGCTGCTCAAGCCGGCCGCCCCTGGTACCGGTATCATCGCCGGCGGCCCGGTGCGCGCTCTTCTGGAGCTTGCGGGCATCCACGACGTGCTGAGCAAGTCGCTCGGTACCGACAACGCACTCAACATGGTCAAGGCGGCCGCTGAGGGCCTTCAGTCCCTCAACAGTGCCGACGAGGTCGCCCGCCGTCGCGGCAAGACCGTCGCCGAGATCTACGGCTGGGAGGAGTAGGCCATGGCAAAGAAGGCAGTGGCCAAGAAGCTCAAGGTCACGCAGGTGCGCAGCTCGATCAGCTGCCCGCAGGACCAGAAGGACACCGTCCGCGCTCTTGGCTTGAAGCGGATCCACCACACCATCGAGAAGGACGACAGCCCCGCCGTGCGCGGCATGTTGTTCAAGGTCAGGCACCTCGTCGAAGTCGAGGAGCTCTAGACCTCAGAGTCCGGTTCTCGGAGCGGCGCGGATGACCGTGCCGCTCCGATGCATCTGGTAGCATTGCGTTTCGTGTGATGACAGTCAGCCGGCGGCGAGCGGCCGGCACCGGGCGGAGCGCCCGGCAAGCGTATCAAGGAGATAGAGACATGCAGCTTCACGATCTGTTCCCGGCACCCGGTTCGCGCAAGGACGCCAAGCGCGTCGGCCGCGGCCATGGTTCGGGCCACGGTGGCCGTTCCGGCAAGGGTAACAAGGGTCAGCTGTCCCGCGCGGGCGGCGGCAAGGGTCCCGGCTTCGAGGGCGGGCAGAACCCGATGCACATGCGTCTGCCCAAGCTCCCCGGCTTCAAGAACCGCAACCGCGTCGAGTACGCGGTCGTGAACGTATCGCGCCTTGACGCGATCTTCGTCGACGGTGACGTGGTCGACGCCGAGACGCTGGTCGCCAAGGGCGTCATCAAGTCGGTCGCTGCCCCGGTCAAGGTCCTGGGCGACGGCGAGCTCTCCAAGAAGCTGACCGTCAAGGTCGACAAGGTGTCCGGCCCGGCGAAGGCCAAGATCGAGGCCGCGGGAGGGACGGTCGAGACGCTGTGCTAGCAGCCATCGCTAACGCCTTCCGCGTACCGGAGCTCCGGCGCAAGATCATCTTCACCCTCACGATCATCGCGCTGTACCGCTTCGGTTCCTTCATCCCGGTCCCGGGTGTCAACCTCGAGGCCATCCAGAGCCAGGTCGAAAGCCAGGCTACGCTCGGGCTGCTCAACCTGTTCTCAGGTGGCGCGCTCGAGCAGTTCGCCGTGTTCTCGCTGGGCATCATGCCCTACATCACCGCCTCGATCATCATGCAGCTTCTGCAGGGGGTCATCCCCAAGCTCGAGGCGTGGGCGAAGGAGGGCGAGTCCGGTCAGCGCAAGATCACGCAGATCACCCGCTACCTGACGCTGGGCATCGCGCTTCTGCAGGCGCTCGGCCTGTTGACGGTGTTCCGCAGCGCGCTCGGCACCGCCACCGGTCCGGGGATCCCGCCCGCGTGGTTCACCAATGCGGTCATCGTCGTCTCGCTCATTGCTGGTACCGCGCTCATCATGTGGTTCGGTGAGCTCATCACCCAGCGCGGCGTCGGCAACGGCATGTCCCTGCTGATCTTCGCGAGCATCGTTGCGCGATTCCCGATCGCCATCGTGCAGTCGGTCCAGTTCGGAAGCGGCCTGTTCACGCTCGCGATGATCGTCATCGTCGGATTCGTCATCGCCGCGATCGTCTACATGGAGCGCGCCCAGCGCCGGATCCCGGTGCAGTACGCGAAGCGTGTGGTCGGGCGCCGCGTGTATGGCGGCTCCGGGACCTACATCCCGCTCAAGATCAACGGCGCCAACGTCGTGCCGATCATCTTCGCCTCGGCGCTGCTGTTCTTCCCGAGCCAGCTCGCGGTGTTCTTCCCGAACACGCCGTGGCTCCAGACCATCGGTAATGCACTGGCCACCGGTCCGTGGAACTGGGCACTCGAGTTCGTGCTCATCGTGTTCTTCACGTACTTCTACACGGCCCTGGTCTTCAACCCGATCGACCTGGCCGACAACCTGCGCAAGAACGGCGGCTTCATCCCCGGCGTTCGGCCGGGCACCGCGACCGTGCGCTACATCGAGAACGTGATCAACCGCATCACGCTCCCGGGTGCACTGTTCCTCGGCGTGATCGCCGTCGTTCCGTCGATGGTCTTCAGCGTCACGAACAACGCGCTCGTCCAGCAGTTCGGCGGTACGTCGATCCTGATCATGGTCGGCGTCGCGCTCGAGACGATGACTCAGATCGAGAGCCAGCTGAAGATGCGTCACTACGAGGGCTTCTTCAAGTAGGCGAAAGACGGGGAAGGGGACCGGTACATGAACATCGTGCTTCTGGGTGCCGCAGGTGCGGGCAAGGGTACGCAGGCGGCCAAGATCGTCGAGAAGTATGGTCTGACCCACATCTCGACGGGCGACATCTTCCGCAAGAACGTCTCGGAAGGTACAGAGCTCGGGCTCAAGGCGAAAGGCTACATGGACGCCGGCCAGCTCGTGCCCGATGAGGTCGTCATCGCGATGGTCAAGGATCGGCTCGCCCAGCCTGACTGCGACGCCGGTTTCATGCTCGACGGTTTCCCGCGCACGCTGCCCCAGGCCGAGGCGCTCGACGTCGCGCTTGCCGAGATGGGCAAGGCGCTCGATGCCGTCGTGGCGATCGAGGTTCCGCGTGACGTGCTGATGGGGCGCCTGACGTCGCGGCGGCAGTGCCGCAGCTGCGGTCGGATCTACAACGTGCTGGGCGAGATGCCCGCCGATCCGGCCGTCTGCGACACGTGCGGCGGCGAGGTGTATCAGCGTGACGACGATACCGAGGCCGCGGCCTCGAAGCGCCTTGCGGACTACGACGCGATCACGTCGCAGCTCGTGCCGTTCTACAGTGGCAAGGGTCTTCTGCACGACATTGACGGCAATCGCTCCGTCGACGCCGTTTGGGCTGACGTCCAGAAGATCCTGGAGGCGTAGTCCCTAAGGTGATCGTCCGCAAGTCCGCAGCCGAGATAGATGCAATGCGAGAGGCCGGGCGCATCAGCGCCCGGGCTCTTCGTCTTGTCGGGGAAGCCGTCAGGGTCGGTGTGTCGACAGCCGAGCTCGACGCCTTGGCCGAGCAGGCCATCCGAGAGGAAGGCGCCGTTCCTGCATTCAAGGGCTACCACGGCTACCCGGCGACGCTGTGCACCTCGGTCAACGAGCAGATCGTCCACGGCATCCCCAGTTCGCGCATCGTCGTTGCTGACGGAGACATCCTGTCTGTCGACGTGGGCGCAGTGATCGACGGCTACTACGGAGACAATGCGGCCACCTTCCCGGTGGGCGATGTCTCGGCCGAGGCCATGCGCCTGATGGAGGTCACCAAGGCGTCGCTGCTCGCGGGTATCGACCAGTGCGTGCCGGGCAACCGTCTGCACGACATCGGCCACGCTGTGCAGTCGGTCGCTGAGGCTGCCGGCTTCTCGGTGGTTCGCGAGTATGTCGGACACGGGATCGGCCGCGCGATGCACGAGGATCCCAACGTCCCGAACTACGGCACTCCGGGGACGGGTCCGGTACTCGAGCCGGGCATGGTGTTCGCGATCGAGCCGATGGTCAATGCCGGCACGTTCGAGACGGAAGCGCTCGCCGACGGCTGGACCGTGGTCACACGCGACGGCTCGCTGTCAGCGCATTTCGAGCACACGGTCGCGGTCACGGAGTCGGGGCCGGTGATCCTGACCGCGGAATAGCGGTCGGAAAATGACGTATGGACGCACTGCATGCGCTTGCGGTACTATATCCACTTGCGGATTCAGGCCATAGGAGAGTCAGGGAGAGCGTGACGAAGAAGGACGACGCAATCGAGCTTGAGGGTACTGTGATCGAGCCCCTGCCCAACGCCATGTTTCGGGTTGAGCTGGAGAACGGACACAAGGTGCTCGCCCATATCTCCGGCAAGATGCGGATGCACTACATCCGTATCCTCCCTGGAGACAAGGTCGTCGTTGAGCTCTCGCCCTATGATCTGAGCCGGGGAAGAATCACCTACCGCTACAAGTAGCGGTCCGTCCACGGAAGTGGACACTCCCGGCGCCGTGTGTCGGCGCCGCTGAAGCGACAACTCACACCTGCGGCTGGGTGTGGACATAGATATGTGAAACGCCGAAAGGAAGAACGACTCATGAAGGTACGTCCTTCGGTCAAGAAGATGTGCGACAAGTGCAAGGTGATCCGGCGCCATGGCCGTGTCCTCGTGATCTGCGAGAACCCGCGCCATAAGCAGCGCCAGGGCTAGGAGGGAAACGCTTTGGCCCGTATCGCAGGTGTCGACCTTCCGCGCGAGAAGCGCGTAGAGATCGGCCTGACCTACATTTTCGGCATCGGTCTTACGACCAGCCAGCAGGTTCTTCGCGAGACCGGTATCAATCCGGACACGCGCGTTCGTGACCTCACTGAAGAAGAGGTCGTCCGTCTGCGCGAGTACATCGACAAGAACCTCAAGATCGAGGGTGACCTCCGCCGTGAGGTCGCGCAGAACATCAAGCGCCTGATGGAGATCGGCTGCTACCGCGGCCTGCGCCACCGCAAGGGCCTCCCGGTCCGCGGACAGCGCACCCACACCAACGCGCGCACCCGCAAGGGCCCGCGTCGCCAGATCGGCGCTAAGAAGAAGGGCAAGTAAGCATGGCCGCGAAGAAGAAGAACGTTCGCACCCGCCTGAAGCGCAGCGAGCGCAAGAACATCGCTGTCGGGCAGGCGCACATCAAGAGCACGTTCAACAACACGATCGTGACCATCACCGACCCCCAGGGCAACGTGATCTCCTGGCAGAGCGCCGGCACCGTGGGCTTCAAGGGCTCTCGCAAGTCCACCCCGTTCGCCGCTCAGCTCGCTGCCGAGCAGGCCGCGAAGATGGCCCAGGAGCACGGCTTGCGCAAGGTGTCCGTGTTCGTGAAGGGTCCGGGTTCCGGTCGCGAGACCGCGATCCGCTCGCTTCAGGCCACCGGGCTTGAGATCGCGAGCATCCAGGACTGCACCCCGGTGCCTCACAACGGCTGCCGCCCGCGCAAGCGTCGCCGGGTCTAACTCGGAAGGGAACTGAAGAAGATGGCTCGATACACCGGGGCAGACTGCCGTCTGTGCCGCCGCGAAGGCACCAAGCTCTTCCTCAAGGGCGATCGCTGCTACAGCGACAAGTGCGCCGTTGAGAAGCGCCCGTACCCGCCGGGACAGGCAGGCAAGCGCCGCCCGCGCGACAGTGAGTACCGCGTCCAGCTTCGTGAGAAGCAGAAGACGAAGCGCATGTACGGCCTGCTCGAGAAGCAGTTCCGCAGCTACTACACGCTCGCCAGCCGCCAGACCGGCATCACCGGCGAGAACCTGCTGCGCCTGCTCGAGAGCCGGCTCGATAACGTCGTCTACCGACTGGGCTTCGCCAAGTCGCGTGACGAGGCTCGCCAGATCGTCCGTCACGGGCACATCACCGTGAACGGCCGTCGGGTGACCATCCCGTCGTACCGCGTGCGTCCCGGCGACCTGGTCGCCATCGGCCCGAAGGCCAAGGACCTGCTCGTGGTCAAGACGTCGATCATCTCCTCGGAGAAGATCGAGGTTCCGGGCTGGCTCGAGGTCGACATCGAGAAGCTTCACGGCAAGATCCTGTCGCTTCCGACTCGTGAGCAGATCGACGCACCCGTGCGCGAGCAGCTCATCGTCGAGCTCTACTCGAAGTAATCCGGACCGTAAGAAGCCAGGGAGGCTGCTTGATGACAGAGTTCATGAGGCCCCAGGTCACGGTCGAGTCGGTCGACGATCGTGTCGCCCGCTACGTGGTCGAGCCGCTCGAGCGCGGCTTCGGCTACACGCTCGGCAACTGCATGCGCCGCGTCCTGCTCTCATCGCTGCAGGGTGCTGCCGCCGTCTCGATCCGCATCGAGGGTGTCCAGCATGAGTTCACCGCGATCGAAGGCGTGCGCGAGGACGTCACCGACGTCGTTCTGAACGTGAAGGGCCTTGTCTTCAGGGACAACGGGCTCGGAAGCGACGCCGTCGCGACGCTGTCGGTCTCCGGTCCGGCCACCGTCACCGGTGCGGACCTGAAGGTTCCGGCAGAGTTCGACCTCGTCAACACCGATCACGTGATCGCTCACCTCAACGAGGGCGCGAAGCTCGACATGAGCGTGCGTATCGGAACCGGCCGCGGGTACGTCTCGGCCGACCGCAACAAGCGTCCGGAGGACCCGATCGGCGTCATCACCGTCGACTCGCTGTTCAGCCCGGTCACCCGTTGCACCTACGTCGTGGAGAACACGCGCGTGGGCCAGCGTACCGACTACGACAAGCTGACCCTCGAGGTCGAGACCAACGGTGCCGTCGACCCGAGCGACGCAGTCGCCCGTGCCGGCCAGATCATCGACGAGCACATGATGCTGTTCGTCGAGAAGGCCGTGACCACCCTCTCCGACGAGCCGATCTTCGGCGACGAGGTCGACGAGGGTGAGAGCGTGCTCGACACGCCGATCGAGGAGCTCGACCTCTCGGTCCGCTCCTACAACTGCCTGAAGCGCCAGGGTGTCAACACCATCGGACAGCTCACTGAGTGCTCCGAGCAGGATCTGCTGAACATCCGCAACTTCGGTGCGAAGTCAATCGAGGAGGTCAAGGACAAGCTCGTGTCCATGGGCCTCAACCTCAAGCTGTAAACGGAGATCTTTCGATGAGACACCTTAAGAAGGGCCGCAAGCTCGGCACCGATGCGAGCCACACCAAGGCCATCCTCAAGGGCCTCGCGGTCGCAGTGCTCAAGCACGACCGCATCAAGACCACCGAGACCCGCGCCAAGGAGGTCCGTCCTCTCGTCGAGAAGACGATCACCTGGGCCAAGAAGGGTGACGTGCACTCCCGTCGTCTGGCTATCGCAGCCATCGGCGACAAGGAAGTCGTCGCCAAGGTCTTCTCGGAGGTCGAGCGCTTCGAGGGTCGCCAGGGCGGCTACACCCGCATCCTGAAGCTCGGTCCCCGCAAGGGCGACGCTGCTCCCATGGTCATCATGGAGCTCGTCGACTAGACGAGGGTCGCGCAGTATCACGCTAGACTGTGGGGGCTCCTTCGGGGGCCCTCATTCATTTCTTCTGTATGCGGGGCGACGGGTCGCCCGGGACCGAAAGGGGGGTGTGGTGCTCGAGTTCGACCGCGTCGGGTTCTCCTACGGTCGCGAACAGGATATGCGCCACGCGCTGACGGACGTCAGCCTCTCGGTCGCTCCGGGTGAGCTCGTCGCGGTCGTTGGCGCGAACGGGTCCGGCAAGTCGACGCTCGCGCGTCTGTCGAACGGCCTTCTGGCCGCGGACTCCGGTGCCGTCACGGTCGATGGGGTCGACGCGGGATCGCACGCACATGCGCGCGACGTACGGACGCGGGTCGCCGTCGTGTTCCAGCGTCCGGACGACCAGATCGTCGCGACCTCCGTCGAGGATGATGTGGCGTTCGGGCCGGAGAACCTCGGACTCGACCGTGCCGAGATCAGGCGCCGGGTCGACTCGGCGATCGCCGCGGTCGACCTCGTCGGCTTGGAGCGTGCCGAGCCACACCTGCTCTCCGGTGGTCAGAAGCAGCGCGTGGCGATCGCCGGCGCGCTCGCGATGGGGGCGACCTACCTGGTCCTCGACGAGCCGACCTCGATGCTCGATCCCGCGGGGAGGCGGGAGGTCACGGCCGTCGTGGAGGCCTTGCGGGATGCCGGTCACGGCGTGCTGCTCATCACCCATGACCTCGCCGAGGCCGCATCGGCGCAGCGCGTGATGGTGCTCGATGCGGGCGCCGTCGCCTTCACGGGCCCGATCGATGAGCTGATCGGCCTCGCCGATGAACGTCTCGAGGAGTGGGGTTTGGAGCTGCCGCCGGCTGCAAGGCTCGCGCGCGCCCTGCGTGAGCGCGGGCGAGAGATCCCGGTCGGTGCGATGGACCCGCGCGACATCGCGGAGGCGCTGTGTCGCTAAGACTCAACGGCATCGAACTCACGCATGCGAAGGGGACCGGTTTCGAGGTCCGCGCGCTCGACGGCGTCTCGCTCGAGGTCCAGCCCGGTCAGCTCACGATCGTGGTTGGCGAGACGGGGTCGGGCAAGTCGACACTGCTTCGTGTCGCTGCGGGGCTCCTCACTCCGGACCGCGGTAGCGCCGAGATCGACGGCAGCGCTTTGGATTCGGGCACCGCCCGAGGGGCCGTGGGCCTCGTGTTCCAGGACCCCGAGTCGCAGCTCTTTGCCGACACCGTGCTCGACGACGTCATGTTCGGGCCGCTCAACCTCGGTCAGGAGACCGCGGTCGCACGGGAGGCTGCGCTGGAGTCGCTGCGCGCGGTCGGGCTCGATCCGCAGACGTTCGGCGCCCGCTCGCCGTTCGCGCTCTCCGGTGGCGAGGCCCGACGCGCCGCGATCGCGGGAGTGCTCGCGATGAGCCCGCGCTACTTGCTGCTCGACGAGCCGAGTGCGGGACTCGACTACCGCGGGCGCCGACGCCTCAAGGAGTTGGTCACCGGCGCCAAGGCGCACGCCGGTGTCGCCGTGGTCACCCACACGCCCGACGAGCTGCTGGACGTGGCGGACACAGTCGTGGTTCTTCGGCAGGGGCGGGTGGCCTGGAGCGGCACCGTCGAGGAGTTGCTCGGCGATGAGGCCGCACGTCAGCGCGCCGGCATACCGCTCCCTCCGGTGGTCGAGGTGCAGCGGCTGGTGCAGGAGCGCCGCGGTCACGCGGGCGGCCCCTTCGTGCTCGACCCGGTCGGAGCGGCGGACGTCTTGGCGGGGGGTGCCCGGTGAGCATCCCGGTACCGTTCGGCCAGTACGTCGCTGCCGACTCGCCACTGCACCGGCTCGACGCCCGCGCGAAGCTCGCCGTGTCGGCCGCGTTCGCGGTCGCGCTGTTCGCCCTGGATGGGTGGCTCGGCCTTGCGATCTGCGCGACCGCGGTCGCGCTGCTGATCGCCGTCTCAAGAGTGCCGTGGCGTCTCGCGTTGCGGGGGCTCGTCCCGATCTTGTGGATCCTGGGCTTCACGGTCGCTATCAACGCGCTTCGCTGGCGCCCGGATGAGGCGTGGCTGATGCTCGGCCCGGTGGGCATCGATGCCGACGGACTCGCGCGCGGACTGTTCTTCTCGGCGAGGATCGTGGTGCTGGTCGCGGGCACCTCGCTCGTGACGCTGACGACGTCCCCGGTCGCGCTGACGGACGCGCTCGCATCGCTCATGCGCCCGCTCGGGGTCGTGCGCTTCCCGGTCGACGATGTCGCGATGATGCTGTCGATCGCCCTTCGGTTCCTGCCGGTTACCGCCGAGGAGGCCGAGCGCCTCGTGGTCGCACAGACCGCGCGCGGTGCCCGGTTCGACCAAGGCGGCCTGGTCGCCCGGACGCGCGCGTGGGTACCGGTGCTGATCCCGTTGTTCGTGCGGCTGTTCCGTCGCGCCGATGATCTGGCCGTCGCCATGGAGGCGCGCTGCTACACGGGTATAGGCAGGACGCGGCTGCGGGTCTCGGTCATGCGGGTCTCGGACTGGGTGACGATCGTGGCCGGCGTCGGGGCGAGCATCGCGATGGGGGTGTGGCTGTGAGCGGGGACCAGTTGCGGACCGAGGGCATGGAGACGTGGGCTCTGACCGTCGCCTACGACGGCGCATCGTTTCACGGCTTCGCCCGCCAGCCGGGACTGGTCACCGTGCAGGGGCGCATCGAGGAGGCGCTGGCGACCGTCTTGCGCCGCGAGGTCGAGACGACCGGCGCCGGCCGCACCGACGCGGGTGTGCACGCGCTGGGCCAGGTCGTGAGCTTCGACGCGGCCGACGGCGAGGTCGCGGAGGCGCGGAGGCTCAGGCGGTCGCTGGATGCGCTCACGGGCGACGGCATGGTGATCCGTGAGGTGCGCGCCGCCCGCCCGGGGTTCTCGGCGAGGTTCGATGCGACGGCCCGCGAGTACCGCTACCGGCTGGTGGACGGCCCGGTCGCGCCGCTGTTCATCGGCGGCTACGCGTGGCACGTGGCCCAGGAGCTCGACGTCGACGCGATGCGTGCCGGTGCCGTGCATCTGGTCGGCGAGCACGACTTCCGGAGCTTCTGTGTCACCGAGTCGGCCGAGGGGCAGCGCACGGTGCGCCGGGTCGAGGCCATCGAGATCGCCGAGGAGATGCATCTGGGCGAGCCATGCCTCACCGTGCGGGTGGTGGGCAACGCGTTCCTGCACTCGATGGTGCGCGTGATCATCGGCACGCTCGTGGAGGTCGGTAGCGGTCGGCGGGAGTCCGCCTGGGTGGGCGACGTGCTCGCCGCGCAGCAGCGCTCGGCGGCAGGCCCCACAGCGCCCGCGCACGGCCTCACGTTGTGGTCCGTGAGCTACCCGACAGACGCCTGGGTAGGGTAGCTGCGCGGCGGGTAGATACGCCCGGGAGCGTGGATTGTTTGACGCGCATGTGGCACGCGGATAGAATGGCAGGGTTCGTTTCCGCCAGCCCCGTGACACGAACACTGTACGTCCGACCGCAGTTGGAGGACTCGAGTTGAAGACCTATCACGCCAAGCCGGGCGAAGTCGAGCGCGAGTGGTTGCTCGTCGACGCGACGGACATGGTACTGGGACGCCTCGCCAGCGAGGTGGCGCAGATCCTCAAGGGTAAGCGCAAGCCGCAGTACACCCCGCACGTCGACACCGGCGATTTCGTCGTCGTCATCAACGCCGACAAGGTCCGCCTGACCGGCAACAAGGCCGCTCAGAAGGTCTACTACCGCCACACCGGCTACATCGGTGGGCTCAAGGAGACCTCGTTCGAGCGCATGATGGCCAAGCACCCCGAGCGCGTCATCGAGAAGGCCGTGAAGGGCATGCTCCCGAAGAACACGCTCGGCCGTGCCATGGGCAAGAAGCTCAAGGTCTACGCAGGCGCTGAGCATCCCCACGAGGCGCAGAAGCCGCGTCAGATCGAGCTGGAGGGCAAGATCAATGGCTGATAACAAGGCTGTCTATCTCGGCACCGGCCGCCGCAAGAACGCGGTCGCCCGTGTGCGCCTGATGCCGGGTACCGGCGAGATGAAGATCAACGGCAAGCCTGCCGCCGAGTACTTCGGCCGTGAGGCGCTCGTGAACTTCGCGACCACGCCGTTCAAGGTCACCGAGACCGTCGGTCGCTTCGATGTCGTCGCCCTGCTGCACGGCGGCGGCGTCTCGGGCCAGGCCGGCGCGCTGCGCCACGGCATCGCCCGTGCGCTGCTCCAGGCCGGGGACGACTACCGTCCCGAGCTCAAGAAGGCCGGCCTTCTGCGCCGCGACCCGCGTATGGTCGAGCGCAAGAAGTACGGTCTGAAGAAGGCCCGCAAGCGCCCGCAGTTCTCGAAGCGCTAGTCCGAAGCTTCGAGCGCGAGGTTTCGCGAACGAACGACACGCACCGGGGCTCGCCGTATTCGCGGCGGGCCCCGTTCGCGTGATGAAGGGGAGACCACTGATGAGCAGACTGTTCGGTACCGACGGGGTTCGTGGCATCGCCAACGCCGAGCTCACGCCCGAGCTCGCGTTCCGTCTCGGTGAGGCGGCCGGGCACTTCCTCGGCGACAAGGGCCGGGGCCGCATCGTCGTCGGCCGCGACACGCGCCGCAGCGGAGAGATGCTGCAGGCCGCGCTCGTGGCGGGACTGACCTCGAGCGGCGCCGACGCGCTCATCGCAGGCGTCGTACCCACGCCGGCGGTCGCGCTGCTCGTCCGTGAGTTGGAGGCCGACGGCGGCGTCGTCATCTCGGCGAGCCACAATCCGCCCGAGTACAACGGCATCAAGCTGTTCAGCCGCGAGGGCTTCAAGCTCCCCGATGACCTCGAGGACGAGATCGAGCGGTTCTGCAGCAGCGAGCGTGACTGGAGCCGTCCCACCGGTGCCGGCGTCGGGGCGTGCATCCATCTCGATGATGCACTCGAGCGCTACATCGCGCATGCCGTGGCGTCCGTGGACGGAGGCCTCTCCGGGCTGCGGATCGCGGTCGACTGCGGACACGGTGCATCTGCGCAGGCCACGCCGATGGCGCTCGAGCGCCTGGGCGCGGCTGTCACGGCGATCAACACCGACTACGACGGCATGGACATCAACGTCGGGTGCGGTTCGACCCACCTGGGCCCGATCAGCGCGCTGGTCGCCGGGGGCGAGTTCGACCTCGGCATCGCGCACGACGGTGATGCGGACCGCATCATCGCGGTCGACGAGACCGGAGCCGAGGTCGACGGCGACCAGATCATGGCGGTGTGCGCCGCGCGAATGAAGGACGCCGGCACGCTCAAGCACGACACGGTGGTCTCGACGGTCATGTGCAATCTCGGCTTCGAGGTCGCCATGCGCGACCGGGGCATCCAGGTCGTCAAGACCAAAGTCGGCGACCGCTACGTCCTGGAGCAGATGCAGGCGATGGGCGCGATCCTGGGCGGGGAGCAGTCGGGCCACATCATCTTCCTGGAGCACAACACCACTGGCGACGGGCTCGTCACCGCGTTGCAGCTCGCTGTTGCCGTGAGGGAAGCCGCACGCCCGCTGTCCGAGCTCGTGAAGGTCATGGAGCGCTATCCCCAGGTTCTCGTCAACGTGCATGTCGCCGACAAGACGCGTCTGTCGACGAGCGCTGCCATCTCGGATGCGATCCACTCCGCCGAGAAGGTCCTCGGCGACACGGGCCGCGTGCTCGTGCGCGCGTCGGGCACCGAGCCGCTCGTCCGCGTGATGGTCGAGGCCGCCGATGAGGCCCAGGCTCGCGAGCTCGTCGACGAGCTCGTGGAGGTCGTGCAGGCCGAGCTGGACTAGCGGGGTACCGTAACCCCCGCGTCACCCGGGCCGTGCCGTGCGACTGGTATCATGGCTGCGGTACTTCTCGGATGAAAGGGGGCGGGGCGATTCGACGCTGATCCGAATCACCAAGCGCCAGGACTGCGTGAGAGGGCGCCGCTGTAACGGCGTCTCGCAGTCGACGAGGTGGGGGCTTATCGAAGCATTCGGCGGATAGCCTCCCGGCCGCACCGGCGGTCGTGACGTCGCTGACAAATCCCGCGGGCGACCGCGGGGACAAAGCAGACGACGAGACACCGGTCCAAACCCTTACACTCCGCGCCGTGATCCGGCGCATCGTGCTCCCGCATGGGGGGCGACCGCAAGGCGCACCCGCAGGGGCATTCCGTTCGAAAGGAACCGTGACTATGTGTGGAATCGTCGGATACGTAGGACCCCGCCAGGCAAGTGACGTGCTGATCGGCGGGCTGGCCCGCCTCGAGTACCGCGGCTACGACTCGGCGGGAGTCGCTGTTCTGAGCGACGGGGACCTGTCCGTGGTGCGTCGCGTCGGCAAGCTCGTCAACCTCAAGAACGCCATCGACGGCTCGCCGGTGCCGGGCTCCGTCGGTATCGGCCACACCCGGTGGGCGACGCACGGCAAGCCCAGCGAGGAGAACGCGCACCCGCACATCGACTGCACCGGGCGCATCGCCGTCGTGCACAACGGCATCATCGAGAACTTCATGGAGCTTCGCGAGGAGCTGCGGGCGACCGGGCACATCATCCGCTCGGAGACCGATACCGAGCTTGTCGCGCACCTGGTGGAGAGCTACTACGAGGGCGACCTGCTCGACGCGTTCGTCAAGGCGGTCAAGCGCCTCGACGGCGCCTACGCCCTGGGCGTCGTCCACCTCGATCACCCCGAGCGCATCCTGGCGACCCGCAAGGAGTCTCCGCTGATCATCGGTGCGGGTGAGGGCGAGAACATCGTCGCGAGCGACATCCCCGCCGTCCTCGAGTACACCCGCGAGATCGTGGTGATCCACGACGGACAGGTCGCCGAGGTGACCGCCGGCGAGGTCAAGGTCTTCGACATGGACCTCCAGCCCGTCGAGCCCGAGATGATGCATGTCGAGTGGGACCTCGACGCCGCCGAGAAGGGCGGCTACGAGGACTTCATGCTCAAGGAGATCAATGAGCAGCCGCGCGCCCTTCGCGAGACGCTGATGGGCCGCATGAGCGACGACGGCGAGATCCAGCTCTCCGAGCTCGCGATGACGCCCGAGCAGGTCGCTTCGATCGACAGGGTCTTCATCATCGCGTGCGGCACGAGCTTCCACGCCGGACTGGTCGCCAAGAACCTCATCGAGACCTGGGCGCGTATCCCGGTCGAGGTGCAGGTCTCGAGCGAGTTCCGCTATAACGACCCGATCGTCGACGACGAGACTCTGGTCGTCGCAATCACGCAGTCCGGCGAGACCGCCGACACCCTGGCCGGTGTCCGCGAGGCGCGCGAGCGCGGCGCGAAGGTCATCGCGATCACCAACGTCGTCGGCAGCCGCGTGACCCGCGAGTCCGACGGTGTGCTCTACACCCACGCCGGCCCCGAGATCGGCGTCGCCGCCACCAAGACCTTCACCGCGCAGATCGCCGCGCTCACCGTTCTGGCCCTCAAGCTGGCGCAGGCCAAGGGCACGCTTGGCGCCGAGCAGGTCGAGCGCCTGTGGGAGGAGCTCGCCACGATCCCCGACGTCGTCGAGGCGATCTTGGAGGACCTCACTGAGCTTCGGGAGTGCGCCGAGGCCTACACCCAGTGCTCGAGCTCGCTGTTCCTCGGCCGCGGCATCGGTGTCCCGGTCGCGATGGAGGGCGCGCTCAAGCTCAAGGAGATCAGCTACATCCACGCCGAGGCCTACGCCGCCGGCGAGATGAAGCACGGTCCGATCGCTCTGATCACCGACGAGGTCCCCGTCGTGGTCGTCGCCACGCAGGGCCACACCTACGAGAAGGTCGTCTCCAACATCCAGGAGGTCCGTGCCCGCGGTGCGCAGGTGATCGCGGTCGCGACCGCCGGTGACGAGGAGATCCGGCAGCACGCCGAGCACGTGCTCCACGTGCCGATGACCTCCGAGATCATGTGCGCGATCCCGGCGACCATCCCGCTCCAGCTGCTCAGCTACTACATCGCCAAGGCGAGGGACTGCAACGTCGACCAGCCGCGCAACCTCGCGAAGTCGGTCACGGTGGAATAGCCGATGATCACCGGACTCGGGGTCGATATCGTCGAGATCGACCGCATGAAGGCCGCGCTCGAGCGCAGGCCCAAGCTCAAGGAGCGGCTGTTCAGCGCCGAGGAGCGCGAGTACTGCGACAAGCGGTCGCGCCCCGAGGTCCACTACGCCTTGCGATTCGCGGCCAAGGAGGCGGTCCTCAAGGCGCTGGGCACGGGCTTCTCGGGCATGCGCTTCTGCGACGTCGAAGTGATCCGCGAGGCATCGGGCCGTCCGGTGCCGCGTCTTTCGGGCCGCGCCGCCGAGCGAGCCGAGCAGCTGGGAATCATCGAGATGCACCTGTCGCTCTCGTTCACGCACACGACGGCGGTCGCCTCGGCGGTCGCCATCACCGAGGGGGCCCGGCCGCGCAAGGATGAGCGGCCCGACCCCAAGGCCGAGCTGGCCGCGTCGTTCAAAGAGGCACGCGCGATGCTCGACGAGATCGGTGCCGGATCGGAGCTCGACGCGGATGTCGAGTCTGACGCGGGCGCAGGAGAGCAGGCGACGGGCGAGCCGGCCGACGGGTGAGCGCGGGCGACGACGCTCGCGGTGAGGGGGTTGTCGGTGTTGCGTGCGGTCACAGCCGAGCAGGCGCGTGGGATCGAGCAGCGGGCGGTCGCCGAGGCGGGCGTCGAGCTCGGATCGCTGATGCGTGCGGCCGGCGTTGCGGTCGCCGCGCAGGTCGAGGCCATATCCGCCGAGGGGCGCGCGGTCGTGCTCACAGGACCCGGCAACAACGGCGGCGACGGTTGGGTCGCGGCGCGCGAGCTCAAGCGTGCCGGCCGCGAGGTCCTGGTGGTCGCGCTCGCCGCTCCCGACACGCTGCGTGGTATCGCGGCCGAGGCCGCCGAGCGAGCCAACGCCGACGGCGTCACCGTCGTCTCCGCGACGGACGCTGACCCCGAGGCCGTGCTCGCGACGGCCGAGGTCGCCATCGACGCGATGTTGGGTACCGGTGCCCGGCCGGAGCTGACCGGTGAGTACGCGCGGTGGTGCCGCGCGCTGAACGCCTCGCCGGTGCCGGTCGTCGCCGTGGACCTAACGACCGGCACGTCTGCCGATGGCGGCGCTGCCGACCCCGACGCCGTCATCGCCGAGTCCACCGTCACCTTCACGCAGCCCAAGCTCGGTCTGCTGACCTACCCGGCGGCGGCGCTGGCAGGCGAGATAGCCGTGGCGGACATCGGGATCCCCGAGTCGCTCACCGACGTGGAGTCCGCCCCCGAGGTCTGGACTCCCGACGAGTACGCCGACCTCGTGCCGTTGCCGCAACCGGATGCGCACAAGAACTCCCGCGGACGCCTGCTGATCGTCGCGGGCTCCCGGCGCTTCCCGGGGGCGGCGGTGCTCGCGGCCCGCGCGGCCATGCGCGCGGGTGCGGGCTACGTGACGCTCGCTGTGCCGGACGCGGTACTCGCCACGGTCCAATGCCACGTCTCGGCAGCACCTGTCGTGGGCCTGCCGTCCGGCCGCACCGGCTCACTGTCGACCGCCGCCGGGCAGGCCGTGCTCGGGATGGCGCACGACTACGACGCCGTGGTGCTCGGGCCCGGGATCACGCTCACGGACGGCGCCGTGGCGACCGCGCGCAAGGTGATCGTCGGCCTCGACAAGCCGCTCGTGGTCGATGCGGACGCGATCAACGCCCTGGTCGATGCCGCCGAGCTTCTCGACGCGCGCACCGCGCCGACGGTGCTCACCCCGCATCCGGGTGAGCTTGCTCGGCTGACCGGTCGCAGCGCAGCCGACGTGCAGGTCGATAGGGTATCCTCAGCGAAGAACGCGGCCTCGCTGACGCGGGTCGTCGTCCTGAAGGGCGCGGGCACCGTCATCGCGCAGTCCGGCAGGTCGCTGATCAACACCTCGGGGACGCCGGCGCTCGCAACGGCAGGCAGTGGCGACGTGCTCGCCGGGTTGCTCGGCGGGTTGCTCGCGCAGGGGTTGGCGCCCTTCGATGCGGCCGCGCTCGCGGTGTATCTGCACGGCAGGGCCGGCGAGCTCGCCGAGCAGGACCTGACGACGGTGTGCGTGAACGCGGAGGACCTGCCCGGATACCTGGTGGCAGCGTTCGCTGAGGCATTGTACGGCTGATGACCGCGCGGCTTCCCGACGAAGCGGCCGGTGGACACAGGAGAGGACGGCAAGCGATGGCCGAGGTGACCGCACGAGACATAATGAGCAGCGATCCCGTCACGATCGGCTCGGAGGCCCTCGTGACCGACGCTGCCAAGCTGATGACCGAGCACAATATCGGCGCGCTGCCGGTCGTCGAGGGCGACAAGCTGGTCGGCCTGGTGACCGAGGGCGACCTGATCATGCAAGACGTCAAGCTCGAGTTCCCGTCCTATATCCACCTGCTCGACGGCTTCATCATGTACCCGCCGTCCACGGCCAAGTTCGAGCACGAGCTCAAGAAGGCCGTCGCCGCCACAGTGGCCGACGTGATGACCTCGGATCCCACGACGGTCCAGGCCGACACTCCCATCGAGGACGTGGCCACGCTGCTGTCCGACCGTGACGTGTCGCGGTTGCCCGTGCTCGACGGTGACAGGCTGGTCGGCATCGTGAGCAAGCACGACATCGTGCGCGCCATCGCGTCGGGCCTCTCGTAGCGCGATGGCCGATCGCCGCTGGGCCTGGGCCGAGATCGACCTCTCGGCGATCGCCCACAACGTCCGTGTTCTCAAGGGTCTGACCGCCGAAGGCACTCGGTTCATGGCCGTCGTCAAGGCTGACGGTTACGGGCATGGCGCCGAGCAGGTCGCGCGCGCGGCGCTCGAAGCGGGCGCCACCGATCTGGGCGTGGCGACCCTCGACGAGGCGCTCAAGCTGCGCCGCGCCGAGATACACGCGCCGCTCATGCTGCTCTCCGAGCCGCCGACGGACACCATCCCGCAGTTGCTCCAGCATCGCATCGTGCCCACGCTGACCACCAAGGAGTTCGCGGGGGCCTACTCGCGCCTGGCGTCGGCGCGAGGCGAGACAGCGCCGTTCCACCTCAAGGTCGACACGGGCATGAGCCGGATCGGCGTGCTCGCCGAGGACGCCGCACGCTTCGCGTCCATGCTCAAGGAGTTCCCCGCCCTGTCGCAGGAGGGGACGTTCACGCACTTCGCGACAGCCGATGCACGCGGGGACTGGGACGTCGAGCGGCAGCTCGGACGTTTCAAAGACGTCCTCGCGGAGATGCGCACCGAGGGGGTCTCGCCTGGCATCGTCCATGCGGCCAACAGCCCGGCGACCGTGCTGTATCCCGAGACGCATTTCGACATGGTGCGCTGCGGCATCGCGATCTACGGTCTCGAGCCGGCTCCCGACACCATGTCGATCGGACTGCGCCCGGCCATGAGCATCAAGGCGCGCACGACGCTCGTGAAGCGGATAGGTATCGGCGAGGGGGTCAGCTACGGGCTTACGTGGCGCGCTGCCGCGCCGACGACCATCGCGACCCTGCCGCTCGGCTACGCCGATGGGGTGCACCGGATCCTCTCGGGCAAGATGAGGGTCCTGGCTGCGGGGGCGCGTCTCGAGCAGGTCGGGCGCGTGTGCATGGACCAGTTCATGGTCGAGGTGCCGCGCGGGGTCACCGTCGAGCGCGGCACGGAGTTCTGCATCGTCGGCGCGCAAGGTGACGAGCGCATCACCATGGAGGAGCTTGCGGAGCTGGCCGGCACCATCAACTACGAGCTCGCGTGCTCGTTCGGCATGCGTCTGGAGCGCCGCTACAAGACGTAGCCGCTCGCCCGAGGCCGTCCGTCCACTGTGCGGCCGAACCCACTCTCCACCAGCAGGAGTAACGCAGCTTTCGCCGAACAAGGCGGTGAAGGCGTGGTTCCGTGCGTCTATCGAGGACGCGCGGTCGCGTGCGAACGGAGGGTTCGATGTCGTCCGACAACGTCGCCGAGCAGGTCAAGCTCCACCAGGAGACTATCGCGTCCGACAGTAACTCGCCCCTGCAGCTGATCCGCGAGAAGGAACTCGAGATCTCGGGACGCATGCTCTCGGCGAAGCGAAACGCGGACGAGGTGGTCGCCGACGCGCGCAAGCAGGCGGCCGAGATCGTCGCACGCGCCGAGGCCGAAAGTGGCGGGGGAGCCAAGGCAAGCAGCGAGCGCATCGCCGCGGACGCCGCGGAGGAGGCTCGGTCACTGCGTGAGGATGCCGAGCAACAGGCCAAGGCGCTCAGCGAGGCGATCGGAGCCAGGTTCGACCAGGCGGTCGATCTGGTCGTGGACGCAGTGAAGGCGTAGCCGGTTCTTCAGGGGAGAGCGGCCCGCTCCGGGCCGCTCGGGGAAGGTGGTTCACGTGCTGGTCCCTATGGCCAAGGTGGAGATCATAGGTCCCAAGAGCGAGTTCTTGGACCTTGTGAGCCTGCTGCATGAGCAGGGGAAGCTGCACATCGAGGATCTGAGCAAGAAGATCCAGGCCGGCCAAGTGCCACTGGAGAAGATGGAGATCAGCGGCGACGAGGTCGCCGTCTATGACCGGCTCGACGAGATGCTACTGCGTGTACGGGCCATCCTGAAGACCCTGAGTGAGCCCGAGGGCGGCGTCGACGCTGCAAGGCGCACCGTCGAGTATCAGCGCCTCTGGAAACTCGACGCCGACGGTCTGGCGGCCGAGGTTGGCTCGATCATCGATGAGGTCGAGGATAGAACGGCCGATCTCGCCGCGCTTCACACCGCCGCTGAGGGCGAACTGTCGCTGCTTGCACGCTACGAACCGATCCTGTCCAAGATCCAGCCGCTCGCTCGACAGATCGTCGTGACCGGCGCGTTCGACAGTGTCGCGCTTCTGGTCGAGCGGCGGTACAAGGCGGGCCTCGAACATCTCGAGGCCGAGCTCGACAAACTCACCAACTCGCAGTGCGAGATCATCTCGACCGATATCGACGAGGACACGACCGCGGCGATCGTCGTCTATGGACGGCCGTACGCCGAGGTAGTCCACAAGTTCCTTTCGATGGAGAACGTCAACCAGATCAGGTTGCCGCAGGACTTCCAAGACATGCCGCTTGACGTGGCTTACGAGGAGATCAGGCAGCGCCGCGCCGAGTTGCCGAGCGAGCTCGATCGGGTACGGGGAGAGCTGGCGGAGCTGTCGAAGCGGTGGTACGCCAAGTTGACGGTCGCACGCGACGTGCTCGTCGACCGGATCGACGAGATCGTCGCGATCCCCAAGTTCGGGCGGACTGAGTACGCGTTCATGGTCGAGGGGTGGATTCCGGTCGACGACCTGGCAGAGCTCCAGGCGTTGGTGAAGGACGCGTTCGGCGACGAGATCATCGTCACCCAACTCGCAATCGATGAGCGGGAGTTCGCCGATACGCCGGTCGCGATGCGGAATGCCGGTTGGGCTGAACCGTTCCAGTCGTTGCTCGGCTTCATGGGCACGCCCAAGTACGGCACGTACGATCCCACGTGGATGCTCGCGCTGTTCTATCCGCTGTTCTTCGGCATGATCGTCGGTGACATCGGCTACGGCCTCATCATGCTGGGCACGGTGATGTGGCTGCGCAACAAGTACCGTGAGAACGAGGGGATCAGGATCGCCACGGCGGTGCTTGGCCCGGCCGCGACCTCGGCGATTCTGTTCGGCTTCATCTACGGGGAGTTCTTCGGCAACCTGCTGAGCTACCAGTACATGAACCTGATCATCCCGCTTTACATCTACGACGGCGCCGTCGCCTTCGGCAACCCCGTGCCCGAGGGCGCGACGCAGCTGCTGCCGTTCGCGCGGGAAGAGATGGTGCCGGTATTCCTGGTCATCTCCATCGCCGTCGGCCTGATCCAAGTTCTACTTGGACTGGCCCTTGGCGTCTACAACGGAGTGCGGACCCGGCACTGGAGCCATGTGTGGGAAAAGGGCGGGATGTTCGCCTTCGTCGTCGGCTTCGTCGTACTCATCCTGGCGGTCGTGTTCGCCGCGTGGCTCGGCGGCATGGCGCTGTGGGTGCAGGCGGTCGCCGGACTCGTGCTGTTCCTCGGCTTCGCCGGCGCCATCAAGGGTGGCAAGCTGCTCGGCGCGATCGAGTCGATCTCGGCGCTCGCGAACGTGGCGAGCTACCTCCGAATCATGGCGGTCGGTCTCGCAGGCGCGATCTTCGCCAATGCCGTGAACGGCATCGCGGCCAAGATGGGCAGCCCGATCCTGGGCATCATCGTCGCCATCCCGCTGCAGGCGCTCAACTTCGTGATCGCGGCGTTCAGCCCGAACATCCATGCGGTACGTCTCAACTTCCTCGAGTTCTTCGGGAAGTTTTACGAGACCGGTAACAAGGAGTATCAGCCGTTCCACAAGACCGGAGGGGAGAAGGGCGCATGATGAGCAAGCGGCTCGCAACGTGGGTGTTTCTCGCGACGTTCCTCGTGGTGCTGACGGTTCCGGCCGTCGCGCTGGCGCAGGAGGGTGCGGGAGACGTAGCCATCGCAGGCAAGGCCATCGCGGCCGCGCTCGCGATGGGAATGGCGGCGCTCGGTGCCGGATGGGCTCAGGCCAAGATCGGCTCGGCCGGTCAGGGCACGCTGGCCGAGCGTCCGGAGGAGCGCATCTGGGTCATCACGCTCACCGCTCTCCCTGAGATCATCGTTCTGCTGGGCTTCGTCATGGCCATCCTCCTGTCAGGCGGCGAGTAGCACCCGACTGACACTGAAGGAGGGTCACCATGGCCATCGAGGATATCCTCAGGGCCCTCGAGGAGCAGGCGCAGGCAGACATCGACGCCGTCTTGAGTGAGGCGCGGGAGCACTCTGCGCTCATCGTCGGGCAGGCCGAAGAAGAGGCCACGCGCGTACGCCACACCTACGAGCAGCAGGTCGAGCGCGTCGCTCGCGGAGAGGCCGGCAAGATCGTGAACGCCGCACGTCTTGAAGCCAAGATGACGGTCTCATCGGTGCGTGGCGAAGGCGTCGATCGCGTCTTCGAGACTGCGCGGGAGCGGCTGGGGCAGGTGCGCAGGTCGCCTGAGTACCCGGAGTTGTTCGCCCGCCTGATGGCCGAGGCGCTCGACGGGGCCTCGGGGGACGTCGTCGTGCACGTCGATCCGGCCGACGAGGCTGCTGCGAGCGATCTGGTGGCGCGGCATGCGCCGGGCGCCAGCGTCGTCGCCGACCTCTCGAGTTCAGGCGGCGTGGTCGTCGAGTCCGAGGGTGGGCGGATCGTACGCCGCAACACGCTCGAGGACCGGCTCGACCGCGCACGGCAGTACCTGCAGGCCGACGTGGCGAAGGTACTGTTCGCATGAGGGAAGCGGTCGTCGCACCCGCCAAGCGCAACCCGGAGACGGATGCCGGCTACGCTGTCGCACGCCTGCGCGGCATGCGGTCGCACCTCTTCGAGCAGTCACTCTACGAGCGCCTGATCGCCGCCCCAGACATGGGGGCTGTGGTCAAGGAGCTCATGGAGACGGCGTACGCCCCCGACCTCGAGTCGGAGCTGGTGCACGGGCGCACTTCGGCGGTCGTGGACGAGGCGCTGAAGGACAACATGGTGCGGGCCTACCGCAAGGTGCTGTCCTTCCTTGACCCGCGAGCCCGCAAGCTGTTGAGCACGCTGCTCGGCAGGTGGGACGTGTTCAACATCAAGACGATCCTGCGGGGGGCACACAGCCAGGTGCCGTTCGAGGAGATCCGCGCGAGCCTGCTACCGGCCGGTTACCTCGGGACAACGGAACTCGAGGCGCTCGCGCGTATCGAGGACGTCCGGGCGATCATCGACACGATGGCCATGTGGAAGCTGGTCTACGCGGCTCCGCTGCGCCAGGCGTACCCGGAGTACTCGAACGACGGGCGGCTCGTTCCCTTGGAGCTCGCGATCGACCGCCAGTACGCCGAGTGGGCTGCCGAGCGGCTGGTCGGTGAGACCGACGACGTCGTCGCCGCGCGGCGGGTCCTCGGGACCCAGGTCGACACGCTCAACCTCGTCACTGTTCTGCGCATGATCAAGGAAGAGGTCGGCGCCGAGAACGCCGCGCGCTACTACCTGGCGGGCGGCCGCGTCATCCGGCCCGAGCAGTACGCGTCACTCGCGCGACTGTCCGACGTCGACGAGCTGCTCGATGCGCTCAAGTCCACTCCCTATGGCCCGGCGCTCGACCAGGTGGCCACGCGCTATCTGGAGAAGCAGTCCATCGCCGTGTTCGAGAGGGCGCTCGAGGAGCTTCTGATGCTGCGGGCCCTGGGCTCGGGTATCCGTGACCCTCACGGCGTCGGGGTGGCAATCGCCTACCTGTGGGGCAAGCAGAACGAGGTCACGAACGTGCGCATCATAGTTCAGGGCAAGGAAGTGGGCATGCCCTCGGAGCGTGTGAGGGAGGCGCTCATCCTTGTATAGGTTGATCGTCCTCACGGATCCCGAGACCGCCGACGGGTTCAGGCTCGCGGGCGTCGATGTCGCCGTCGCCGAGTCACCCGATCTCGCGCGTAAGACCCTCTCGGCACTGATCGATGAGGATGACTCAGGGATCATCGCGGTCAACGAGCGGCTCATGAGCGCCGTCGACGACCGCCTGCAACGCAAGATCGACAGTATCTACCGGCCGATCGTGGTCTCCCTGCCGATCAGGGAGAAGCTCGAGATGGGCGAGGACCATCGCGCCTACCTCTCGCGGCTGATCAGGCGCGCGATCGGATTCGACATCACGCTGAGGCGGGGATAGCCAATGATCGTCGGAACCATCACAAAGATCACCGGACCCGTGTGCGTCGCCGACGGTATGACCGGCGCGAGGATGTACGACATCGTGCGCGTGGGCACCGAAGGACTCATGGGTGAGGTCATCAGGCTCGAGGCCGACACCGCGACCATCCAGGTCTACGAGGACACCTCGGGCCTGAAGGTGGGCGAGGTCGTCGAGTCGACAGAAGGGCCGCTCGTCGTCGAGCTCGGCCCGGGTCTGCTCACCTCAATCTACGACGGCGTCCAGCGACCGCTGCCGGTCGTCGCCGCGCAGTCGGGTGACTACATCGAGCGCGGCACCGTGGCATCGGCGCTCGACCGCGAACGCACCTGGTCGTTCACGCCGGCGGTCGCGGTCGGCGACGAAGTGGGTCCCGGCTCGGTGATCGGCACCGTGCCGGAGGGTCAGACCATCGTGCACAAGGTCATGGTCCCGCCAGCCGCCAAGCCGGCACGCATCGCGAGCATCCAGCCGGCCGGTTCCTATACCGTCGATTCGGTGGTAGCGAGTCTCGATGACGGCACGGAAGTGCGGATGAGCCAGAAGTGGCCCGTTCGTCAGGGCCGTCCGTACATGAAGAAGATGGACCCGACGACGCCGTTCACCACGGGTATGCGGATCCTCGACACGTTCTTCCCGATCGCGCTCGGCGGCAACGCCATCATCCCGGGCGGCTTCGGCACGGGTAAGACGGTCACCCAGCAGTCCCTCGCGAAGTGGGCCGACGTCGACATCATCGTCTACGTTGGCTGCGGCGAGCGCGGTAACGAGATGACCGAGGTGCTCACGGAGTTCCCGCACCTCGACGATCCTCGCAACAACGCACCGCTCATGGACCGCACCGTGCTGGTCGCAAACACCTCGAACATGCCCGTCGCCGCGCGCGAGGCGTCGATCTACGTCGGCGCGACGCTTGCCGAGTACTACCGCGACATGGGCTACAACGTGGCCATGATGTCGGACTCGACGTCGCGCTGGGGCGAGGCGTTGCGCGAAGTGTCGGGACGACTCGAGGAGATGCCGGGCGAGGAGGGCTACCCGGCGTACCTGGCCACGAGGCTCGCGGCGTTCTACGAGCGCTCCGGGCGCGTGCTTCCACTCGGCGGCGATGCCGACGGGCGCGTGGGCTCGGTCACGATGGTCGGCGCAGTCAGCCCGGCCGGCGGCGACATGTCGGAGCCGATGACGCAGAACTCCCTGCGCGTCACGGGTGCCTTCTGGGCGCTCGACACGTCACTCGCTCACCGCAGGCACTTCCCGGCGATCAGCTGGACCAAGAGCTACACACTGTTCCTCGGCCAGGTGAAGGGCTGGTACGAGACCAATGTGGCGGAGGACTGGCTGGCCTTGCGCGAGCGTGCGATGTCGATCCTGCAGAAGGAGACGGAGCTCCAGGAGATCGTCCAGCTCGTCGGGCCGGATGCCCTGCCGGAGTCCGAGAAGGTGATCCTCGAGGTCGCTCGCATGCTGCGCGAGGACTTCTTGCAGCAGTTCGCGTTCGATGAAGTCGATGCCTACTGCCCGCCGCTCAAACAGTACTGGCTGCTCAAGACGATACTTGCGTTCGGTGACTCGGCGACCTCGGCGCTCAATCGCGGCGTTGCTTTGCGTCAGATCATGGACCTGCCCGCGCGTGACGAGATAGCAGGACTCAAGACCACACCGCATGACGCAGCGTTGGAGCGGATGCCGATCCTGGTCAGCGAGATAGCCGAGGAAATCGCCGGAATCGAGGTGTACTGATGAGTGGTCTCACCACTGCTGATGGGACCCGTCGTTCGTTGGTGTCGACGGACTACCGCACGCTGTCGTACGTGACCGGCCCGCTGATCTTCGTCAACGATGTGGGCGGGGTCGCCTACAACGAGATGGTGTCGATCCTGATGCCGGACGGCACCCGCCGCTCGGGACAGGTGCTCGAGGTGTCGGGCACAACCGCGGTCATCCAGGTGTTCGAGGGGACCCAAGGCATCGACATCGCGAAGACCGAGGTGCGCTTCCTTGAGGAGGTCGCCAAGATCGACGTCAGCCCCGAGCTGCTCGGCAGGGTCCTGAACGGAACCGGCAAACCCATCGACGGCGGCGCGCCGGTCATCCCCGAAGCACGACTCGACATCACGGGCGCCCCGATCAATCCCTACACCCGCGAGCAGCCGGCCGACTTCATCGAGACCGGCATCAGCGCGATCGACGGGCTCAACACGCTCGTCCGCGGCCAGAAGCTGCCGATCTTCTCGGGCTCAGGCCTGCCGGCCAACGAGCTCGCTGCGCAGATCATCCGCCAGGCGCGCGTGAAGTCGGGCGAGGAGTTCGCGATCGTGTTCGGCGCGATGGGCATCACACACAGAGAGGCCGCGTACTTCACCCAGCAGTTCGAGGAGACCGGCGCGCTCGAGCGGGTCGTCTTCTTCCTCAACCTGGCGGACGACCCCACGGTCGAGCGCCTGCTGACTCCGCGGTGCGCCCTTACGGTCGCCGAGTACCTCGCCTTCGAGAAGGACCTGCAGGTCCTCGTCGTCCTGTCGGACATGACGAACTACTGCGAGGCGTTGCGCGAGGTGTCCACCGCCCGCGAAGAGGTGCCGGGCCGGCGCGGCTACCCCGGCTACATGTACACGGACCTGTCGACGATCTACGAGCGGGCGGGCCGCATCAAGGGCCGCAAGGGCTCGGTCACCCAGCTGCCGATCCTGTCGATGCCCGACGACGACATCACACACCCGATCCCTGACCTCACCGGCTACATCACCGAGGGCCAGATCGTCTTGTCCCGGCAGCTCCACCGGCGCGGCGTGTTCCCGCCCATCGACACGCTGCCGTGTCTCTCGCGCCTGATGAACCTCGGCATCGGTGAGGGCAAGACGCGCGAGGACCACCGGGCGGTCGCCAACCAGCTGTACGCCGCGTACGCGCAGGGGCGCGATCTGCGCAAGCTCGTGGCGATCGTAGGCGAGGAGGCGCTCTCCGAGGTCGACCGCAGCTACCTGCGCTTCGCCGACGAGTTCGAGGCGCGCGTCGTCGGCCAGGGCGACGAGGGACGCACGATCGAAGAGACGCTCGACATGGGCTGGGAGCTCATGGCGGGGCTGCCGATGGGTGAGCTCAAGCGAGTACGCGACTTCATCGACACGTATCACCCCGATTACGCCGGTAAGGCGAAAGACGCGGACGAGGCGCTCAGCGCCTAGCGCGTCCGAGAAGAGGCGAGCATGGAGGAAGTACGGCCCACCAGAGCCGAACTGCTCGAGCGCAAGCAGCAGATCGCCCTCGCTCAGCAGGGCATGGACCTGCTCAAGCAGAAGCGTGACGCGCTGCTCATCGAGTTCATGGGCGTCATGGACGAGACCCTGCGTCTGTCCGAGTCGCTGCAGAAGAACGTCTCGGAGGCGCAGTACTCGCTTGCGGTCGCCAAGGCGGTCGACGGCTCGGTGGCGCTGCGGTCCACGGCGCTCGCGACTAAGGGTGAGGTCACCGTCGAGATGTCGGGCACCAAGATCATGGGCGTGGCCGTGCCGGTCGTGACCAAGGGCGAGAGCCCGGTGCGCTCATCCTTCACCCGCGGCTACGCGATCACGGGCGTCACGTCGCGAGTCGATGAGGCCGCCGAGAAGTTCGAGCAGATCCTAGACGTCATCATCGAGTACGCGGACATCGAGACGCGGCTCAAGCGTCTCGGTGAGGAGATCAACAAGACGAACCGCCGGGTCAATGCCCTTGAGCAGGTGACGGTGCCCGCGCTGCAGGAGCAGGTGACCTACATCAGGCAGACACTCGACGAGCGCGCCCGAGAGGACCTGTTCCGCCTCAAGAAGGTCAAGGCCAAGATCGAGAAGAAGAAGGCGGCGCAGCGAGGCTGAGTCGCTGCCTTACCCGGCGGAGCGCACCACGTTCTCGACGTCTCGAAGGATGTCGATGCTTGAGCGTGCGTGGCGCCGCATCTGGTTCCCGTAGGTGAGTATGCGGATGATGTTGGACAGGTTGAGGTGTCCGAACTGAAGGTCATCCCAGTCGTGTCGGGCAACGTACGACCACAACTCGCCCAGAACCCACTCGAGCTCTTCGATCTCGTCTTCGTTGAGCTCGCTCCAGTCGGCGCCGATGCCGTGACGGATGCGCTCGACCGCGCGCTCGACCGCTTTCGCGCGCTTGATCTGGAACGCCCTGATTCCCAGGTCTTCGTCGGAGACGTCAGGGTGCCGATCGTACATGGGCCCACCTCCTCATCGGCTCTCCTTTCGACGAGCGGTCGGCGATACCTGCATGGGGGGCACTGCGCAGTGGCGCGAGGGTCGCGCTGGGGCGCATAATGCAGTCCGGACATTCGCCTGTGCGCTCCTGGTGCGCGCGGGCATCGCACTCGAGAGGGGACGGCTCGTGGAGTTCTCCGAGGTAATCGCGGCACGGCGCAGCGTGCGCCACTTCAACAGCAAGCTCGAGGTCTCCGAGGTGCACATCCGGACGCTGCTTGAAGCGGCCGTCGCGGCGCCGACGGCGGGCAACATCCAGCCCTGGCGCTTCACCGTCGTGCGCACGCTCGAGGCCCGTGAGAAGCTGGCGGCGGCGCTGCGCCAGCGCTGGGCGACCTCGGCGCCGGTAGTCATCGTGGTCTCGCTGGACCCCCGCCCGTGCGCGGCGCGCTACGGGGATCGCGGTGAGTACCTCTACGGGCTGCAGGACACAGCCGCCGCAGCCGAGAACATCCTGCTGACCGCCGTCGACCTGGGCCTCGCTTCGTGCTGGATCGGCGCGTTCGACGAGGATGCGGTGCGTGAGTCGCTGGGTATCGCCGCTCCCATCACGCCCGTCGCCATCCTGCCGGTCGGGTACTCGGCGGAGTCGGCCGGACGCCCCGCCCGGCGTCCGCTGGCAGAAGTGACCACGTGGATCTAGGGGCCGGCGCAGGATCGCTCGCCTGCACTGACCTCGAGGCGCTGCACGAGCACATCGGGGACTGTCACCGCTGCCCGCTCGGCGACACGCGGACGTGCCTGGTGTTCGGCGTCGGGGACCCTGACGCGCGGGTGATGCTGATCGGGGAGGCGCCGGGCCGCAACGAGGATCTCAAGGGCGAGCCGTTCGTCGGCGCCGCGGGGAAGCTGCTCGACGAGCTCTTGGCGCACGCCGGACTGCATCGCAGCGACGTCTACATCGCCAACGTGCTCAAGTGCCGCCCGCCCGGGAACCGCAACCCCGCGCCCGTCGAGATCGAGACGTGTACGCCGTTTCTCAGCGAGCAGATCCGCCTCATCGACCCCGACGTTCTCGTCACGCTCGGCAACTTCGCCACGCGGTTCGTGCTGCGGACCGAGGAGCCCATCACCGCCATTCGGGGGCGGGTGACGAGCGCGGGCGGCCGGACGGTGCTGCCCATCTACCACCCGGCGGCGGCGATCTACGACCGCACCAAGCGAGACGTCCTCTTCGCGGACTTCGAGATCCTTGGGTCGATGGTCGGCACCGGCGGCCCACTGGCTTCGGGCGCGGGCGTGCCGCCGGAGCAGACCGCTGACCAGGAGACGCTGTTCTAGATGGCGGCGACGATGCACACGAAGGGGTTCTCGGCGACGATGGGGTGCGGCCGCGCGCTCGCGCCGCTGCTGGCCGCGGGTGACGTGCTCCTGCTCTCGGGCGACCTGGGTGCGGGCAAGACGCAGCTCACCAAGGGTATCGCCGAGGGGCTCGGTGTGGTCGAGCCCATCACGAGTCCGACGTTCAACATCTTGCTGGTGCACGAGGGGCGCATCCCGCTGTACCACTTCGACCTGTACCGCCTCGACCACGCCGCGCAGCTCGAGGATCTCGACTACTGGGCCACCATTGAGGCGGACGGTGTCGCCGTGGTGGAGTGGGGAGACCGCTTCGCCGAGGCACGACCGCTAGATGGCATCGCCGTGACTCTGACGATCGAGGGCGACGACGAGCGGTGCATCTCGCTCGAGCCGCTCGGCGAGCGCGGCCGGGAGCTGGCCGAGGCGTGGGCGCTGGCATGCCGGGGACTGGAGGGCGTCGGATGAGCCGCCTGCTCGTAGCGCTCGACACCGCGACCGAGGCGATCGGGCTCGGTGTCGCCCGGCTCGATGCGCAGGTGCTGCGTGAGGTCGCCGGCGGCTACCGTGTCGCGCCCCGGCGCGCCAACGCTGAGGCGCTCACGGCACTCGCCGAGGCGCTCGCCGAGGCGGGTGAGCGCATCGAGGACGTCGCCGGCGTGGTCGTCGGGCGCGGACCGGGATCCTTCACCGGTGTGCGCATCGGCGTAGCGACCGCCAAGGGGCTCGCTCAGGGCCTCGGGGTGCCGCTCGTGGGTGTGGGCACCCTCGACGCGATCGCGTGGCGGCACGCGGGCCATGACGGGCTTCTCGGCGTGGTGGGTGACGCGATGCGCGGTGAGATCTACCCGGCGCTGTTCCGCTGCGAGGCGGGCCGCGTGACGCGGCTCGGTGAGGACCGGGTCGTGCGCCCGACCGATGCCGCCGCCGAGTGGGCGGGCGCGACCGACGAGCCGATACTGCTCGCGGGCAACGGGCTCGCGAAGTATAGCGGGGTGTTCTCGGCCGCGCTCGGCGAGCGGGTGACCGTCGCCGAACAGGAGCTGTGGTGGCCGACCGGAGCGGGGCTGTTCGCGGCGTTCATCGCGGCGGGCGGCCCGGCGCTGTTGGAGGATGGCGACCCGGGAGCGGTGCTGCCGGTCTACACACGCCTGTCCGATGCCGAGGAAGCCGAGCGGCAGCGCGCGGGACAGGATGCGGGTCAGACGCCGGAGTCGGGCGTGGCGGGAGGTGCGTCGTGACCGCCGCCGTGCGCAGGATGCAGCCCGGCGACGTCGAGGCGGTCGCAGCGATCGAGGCCGTGACGTTCCCGGTGCCGTGGTCTCAGACCGCGTTCGCCGAGGACCTCGAGGCGCCCGGCCGTGTCTGGCTCGTGGCCGAGGACGCGGGCGAGGTCGTCGGCTACGCCGGCGGCTGGCTGCTCGACGACGAGGCGCACGTGATGAACATCGCCGTGGCCGAGGAGTACCGCGGGAGGGGTCTGGGCCGGGCGTTGCTCGCTGCGCTTCGCGCGCGGCTCGCGGCGGCGGGAGCTCGGCGGATCACTCTCGAGGTGCGTCCCGACAACACCGAGGCGATCGCCCTGTATGAGTCGTTCGAGATGCACTCGGTGGGCGTGCGGGCCAACTACTACGCCGAGACGGGCGAGGACGCCATGATCATGTGGGGCGACGTCGCCGTGTCCGAGGCGGCGCTCGACGCGCCGACTCCTCCCGGTGACACGCTGCTGCTCGCCATCGAGACGAGCTGCGATGAGACCGCAGCCGCAGTCATGCGCGGCGGACGCGAGCTCGTGGCCAACGTGGTCGCGAGCCAGATCGACTTCCATGCGCGCTTCGGCGGCGTCGTACCCGAGATCGCGAGCCGCAAGCACACCGAGGCGATCGTCGGCGTCATCGCCGAGGCGATGGAGCGCGCGGGCGACGCCTTGCGCGAGCTCGGCGACGAGCGTGCGCCGGCCGAGGGACCGCTGGGTTTCTCGGCGCTTGACGCCATCGCGGTGACGTACGGTCCGGGCCTGGTGGGTGCGCTCGTGGTGGGGCTGGCCTACGCCAAGGGGCTGGCGCTTGCGACCGGGCGCCCGCTCGTGGGAGTGAACCACCTCGAGGGCCACATCTTCGCCAACGTGCTCGCCGACGAGGCGGTTCGGCCTCCGCTGGTGGCGCTCGTGGTGTCGGGCGGGCACACGTCGCTCGTGCACATGCCCGAGTGGGGTGTGTACCGTACGCTCGGCGAGACGCTCGACGACGCCGCCGGTGAGGCGTTCGATAAGGTCGCCAAGGTGCTCGGGCTGGGGTATCCGGGCGGTCCGGTGCTCTCGCGCATGGCCGCCGAGGGCGACCCGGCCGCCATCGACTTCCCGCGCGCGATGATGCGAAGCGGCGACTACGCGTTCTCGCTTTCGGGGCTCAAGACCGCCGTGATCAACCACATCCGGCACGAGCGTGAGGCCGGCCGCGATATCGACATCCCCGACCTGGCGGCGAGCTTCCAGGCCGCCATCGTCGACGTGCAGGTCGCCAAGGCGGTGCGTGCGGTCAAGGAGACCGGTGCGCGCGCGTTCTGCCTCGCGGGTGGTGTTGCGGCCAATCCGGCGCTGCGCGAGGCGCTGCGGGACGCCATCGAGCCGCTCGGCGTGCATGTGAGCGTCCCGCCGATGCACCTGTGCACGGACAACGCCGCCATGATCGCGGCCGCCGCGCACTACCGCTACCTGCGCGGGGAGCGGCTGGGGCTCGATGCGGAGGCTGACCCCAGTCTGCGCCTCGACACGCCGCAGACCTGAGTCGAGCGCACTCAGATTTCACCATTTCTGCACGCAGAGCCTCTTGATGGGGCTTCTCGGCGACGCTATAGTGCTCCCTGCTGGCACTCGCCATGTGAGAGTGCCAGCAGTCGCGAGCCGACAGCGCGCATGTCAGGGGTGGTGGGTATAACCCTGTGCGGGGCGCGGTCGAACCGCGAGGGGAGTCATGGAAACGCCCGGACGCGTGTCCGGTGGTCCGTACGAGCAGACATAGGAGGGACGCATGAATCTGAAGCCGTTGGGCGATCGCGTGATCGTCAAGCAGGCCGAGGCCGAGACGCAGACCAAGTCCGGCCTGATCCTGGCCGATACCGCCAAGGAGAAGCCTCAGAAGGGCACCGTCGTCGCGGTGGGCGAGGGCAAGTGGGACGAGGACGGCGAGAAGCGTATCGCGCTCGACGTGAAGGTCGGCGACACCGTCATCTACAGCAAGTACGGCGGCACCGAGGTCAAGGTCGAGGGCGAGGACTACCTCATCCTGCGCGCCGACGACATCTACGCGGTCGTCGAGGGCTAGATCCTCGGCACGTCCGTACCAGTTCGATTCCGTCTCTTACTTCAGGAGGTCGTGATACATGGCCAAGGAGATCCGCTTCGACGTCGAGGCCCGTCAGGGTCTCGCCGCCGGCGTCAACAAGCTCGCTGACGCCGTCAAGGTGACGCTTGGGCCCAAGGGCCGCTACGTCGTGCTCGACAAGAAGTTCGGTGCGCCGACCATCACCAACGACGGTGTGACCATCGCCAAGGAGATCGAGCTCGAGGACGCGCTCGAGAACATGGGCGCCCAGCTCGTCAAGGAAGTCGCCGTCAAGACCAACGACGTCGCCGGTGACGGCACCACCACCGCCACCCTGCTCGCCCAGGTCATCGTCAACGAGGGCCTGCGCAACGTCATGGCCGGCGCCAACCCGCTCGCCATCCGCCGCGGCATCGAGAAGGCCGTCGACACCGTCGTCGACGACATCAAGGCCAAGGCCAAGGACATCGAGGACAAGGACGAGATCGCGCACGTCGGCGCCATCTCGGCCGCCGATGCCGAGATCGGCAACAAGATCGCCGAGGCGATGGAGGTCGTGGGCAAGGACGGCGTCATCACCGTCGAGGAGTCGCAGACCTTCGGCATCGACATCGACACCGTCGAGGGCATGCAGTTCGACAAGGGCTACATCTCGCCGTACATGATCACGGACCCGGACCGCATGGAGGCCGTGCTCACCGATCCGCTGATCCTCATCGCGAACCAGAAGATCGGCAACATCCAGGACCTGCTGCCGGTGCTCGAGAAGGTCATGCAGGCCGGCAAGAACCTGCTCATCATCGCCGAGGACCTCGAGGGCGAGGCGCTCGCGACGCTGGTCGTCAACAAGCTGCGCGGCACGTTCACCTCGGTCGCCGTGAAGGCGCCGGGCTTCGGTGACCGCCGCAAGCGCATGCTCGAGGACATTGCCATCGTCACCGGCGGCGAGGTCGTCACCGAGGAGCTCGGCATGAAGCTCGACTCGGTCACCCTCGACCAGCTGGGCCGCGCCAAGACCGTCAAGATCACCAAGGAGAACACCACGATCATCGATGGTGCCGGCTCCGAGGATGCCATCAAGGCGCGCATCAACCAGATCAAGGCCGAGATTGAGAACTCCGACTCGGACTTCGACCGTGAGAAGCTCCAGGAGCGCCTCGCCAAGCTGTCCGGCGGCGTGGCCGTCATCAAGGTCGGCGCGGCCACCGAGGTCGAGCTCAAGGAGAAGAAGCACCGCATCGAGGACGCCCTGCAGGCGACCCGCGCCGCGGTCGAGGAGGGCATCGTTGCCGGCGGTGGCGTGGCGCTCGTCGACGCGCTTGCCGCGCTCGAGGGTGTCACTTGCGACGACGCTGACGAGATGGTCGGCGTCAACATCATCAAGAAGGCGCTCGTCGAGCCGCTTAAGACCATCGCCTCCAACGCCGGCTTCGAGGGCTCGGTCGTGGTCGAGAAGGTCCGCACCGAGAACAAGGTCGGCTACGGCCTGAACTCCGCCACCGGCGAGTACGGCGACCTCATGGGCATGGGCGTCATCGACCCGGTCAAGGTCACCCGCTCGGCGCTGCAGAACGCCGCGTCGATCGCCAAGAACATCCTCGTCACCGAGGCCGCCGTCAACGACGCGCCGGTCAAGGACGACGGCGGCGCTGCCGCCGCCGCGATGGCGGGTATGGGCGGCATGGGCGGGATGATGTAACCAGGCATCGCCCCGATATCGCTCCAAGGAAGAGGGCCCCGCATTCGGGGCCCTCTTCTGTTGCCGGTATGCAGACGCCATGGAGGGCGAAGCGGCGAGGCTAGTCGCCTGCCGCTTCCGGGGCGCTGTACGAGCCGTGGATGGGACACGGCGCAATCTTGCCGTCCTCGACCTGTAGCACCACGCCGTCGGGACAACCGATGCCCTCGAGACCCAGGGTGTCACTCAGGTAGGTCCAACCCGAGCCCTCGGGAATCTCGCGAGGACCCACCGGGTTCTTCGCCCAGTCCTGCAGCGCCAAGTCGATGGCAGCCTGACTCGCCCAGCACGCTTCGCGCTCGAGCCGGAAGATCTCCGCGGACTCCAGCTTCGCGCGCTGGGCCTCTTGCTCTTCGAGTCTCGCCACTGAACGAGAGACCATGACACCCGATGCGATGACGCCGCCTACTCCACACGCGACGATGAGCGCCGTGGTCGCCACGGCCGCCACGACCAACGTTCGCCTGCCGCGGCTGGCCGTTGGCTGCGCGTCGTAGACGTCCTTGATGTGCGCCGGGTCGTGACCCTGTTGGCAAGCACCATGTTCGTCGATCCAAACGAACGTGCCGCACACATCGCAGTAACCGGCCTTCGGCATGGCGTCCCTTCACGGGTGGGGGGGCGGGTCGTCCAGCATGATATCGCACCGTCCCGCCGGGACCGCGGCGCCGCTGGGGCAGGCCGTCCCAGACGCGGCGCATGGTAGAATCGGGGGACCACGGAGCCGTCGGTCGGCTCCAACGGATCACACTCATGAGACGACGCTCGGTGACATACACGGCGCTCATGAGCGCCCTGCTCGTCGCGGCGCTCATCGCGACTGCGACGATCGCGGGCGCGGCGCCTTCGCGCACCGAGCAGCTCCGCGCTCAGCTCAACGAGGTCAACGACGAGTTCCGCCGGGCCGGCGCCGCCTACGACAAGGCGTACTGGGCGCTCGACGAGACCGAGGTCAAGGTCGCGAAGTCCAACAAGCGGCTCAAGGTGCTCAAGAAGGAGCTCAAGTCCGAGCAGGCTCAGCTCTCAAGCCGCGTCGAGGCGTGGTACCGCGGCGATGACTTCGGGTTCATCGAGGTGCTGCTGACCTCCAGTTCGTGGAACGACTTCGTCAACCGGCTCGACTACGTCCAGCGCATCTCGGGCGCCGATGCCGAGGCGATCGACAAGATCGAGCGCACGGTCGCCAAGATCAAGAAGGAGCAGGCGCAGCTCAAGAAGGACCAGGCCGCCCAGAGCAAGCGCCTCGCGCAGTTCAAGAAGCAGCGCGACGCACTCCAGGCGCGCCTCAAGAAGTCGCGTGCAGAGTACAACGACCTGCAGGCCAAGCTCGCGGCAGCAGCCAAGGCCGAGAAGGGCAGCGGGTATGTGGCGGCTTCCGGCGGCGGCGTGCGTGCGGTCGCCGGCCCCAACGGGATGGTCTTCCCGGTAGCTGGTCCCAACTACTACTCGGACACCTGGGGCGCCTCGCGCGGAGGTGGGCGCCGCCGCCACAAGGGCACCGACATCATGGCCTCGACCGGCACGCCGTGCGTGGCCACACTGTCCGGTACCGTCACCGTCCGTCGCGGCAACACCGCCGGCCTGTGGATCATCCTGCGTGCCGACAACGGGTGGCAGTTCTGGTACATGCACCTGAACACGACCACGGTGCCGTCAGGAAGCAGGGTCTCGGCCGGTCAGCAGATAGGCACAGTCGGCTACTCCGGCAACGCCAATGCGAGCGCGCCGCACCTGCACTACGAGATCCACCCCGGCGGCGGCTCGGCGGTCAACCCGTACCCGTACCTGCGGCAGATGCAGGGCCGCTAGGCCAGCGCGCCGAGGATGAACGTGGCGCCCAGGTACAGCAGGAACACCGCGAGCACGCCGATCACCGTGCGGTAGACCCGCGGCCCGAGCAGGCCCCTGCCACTCGACACCGCCACGATCACGAAGCTGTACCACGCCAGGTCCGCGAGCTGGTGTCCGATGAAGAACGCCACCACGCCGATCGGCCCGATCGCCAGCCCGTCGGCGGCCAGCTTCACGCCGATCGTCGCCCACCAAAGCGTCCAGTAGGGGTTCGAGATGCTGACCAACGCGCCGTGGAGCACCGGGCCCACCGGTGAGGCGGGTTGCTCGGCGGCCTCGAGATCGGCCACGATCGTGCCGCGGATCGCGCCGGACAGCAGCCCGTAGCCCATCCAGAGCAGTACGCCGCCACCCACGAGTGCGAGTACCGTCATCACAGTGGGACGCTTGAGGAACTCCTGCAGCCCGAAGGCGAAGCCCACGAGCAGGGCGGCCTCGAGCAGCGCGTGCCCGACGAGCATCAGGAACGCCGCGAGGCGCCCGTCACGAAGCGTGCGGGTGATGGTGACGGTCAGGTAGGAGCCGGGCGACATCGCGCCCGAGAGCCCCACGACGAACGCGGAGAGCCCGAGCTGGAGCGCGGCGGTGAGGTCTGCCGATGACATGCGCCGAGTCTATCGGAAGTGGCACCGCGCGGGTTTCTCGGCTAGAGTGCCTTGCGCACGCGGGCGCGAGAGGTGTCCCGCGGACCATACGAAGCGAGGAGCATCACCAGTGGCACTCTCCATCGGAATCGTCGGACTGCCCAACGTCGGCAAGTCGACGCTGTTCACCGCCCTGACCAAGAACCAGGTCGAGGCCGCGAACTACCCGTTCGCCACCATCGAGCCCAACACCGGCATCGTCCCGGTCCCTGACGCGCGCCTCGACGCGCTCGCCGAGATCGTGAACCCGCAGCGGGTGCTGCCGGCCACCGTCGAGTTCGTCGACATCGCGGGCCTCGTGAAGGGCGCGAGTGAGGGCGCGGGGCTCGGCAACCAGTTCCTCGCCAACATCCGCGAGTGCGACGCCATCGCCGAGGTCGTGCGCTTCTTCTCCGACGAGAACGTGATCCACGTCGACGGCCGCGTCGACCCGCTCTCCGACGTCGAGACCATCAAGCTCGAGCTGATCTTCGCCGACATGGCCACGGTCGAGAAGGGCATCCAGCGCTTCGGCAAGGAGCTCAAGGCCGACAAGACCGCCGCGGCGCGCGTCGAGCTGTGTCAGCGTATGCTCGCGCACCTCGAGGCGGGCCATCGTGCGCGCAGCCTGACGATGACCGACGACGAGGTCGCGGTGATCAAGACGCTGCACCTGCTCACTATGAAGCCGATGCTCTACGTCGCCAACGTCGACGAGCAGCAGCTCGACTCCGAGCTTCCCGAGATCGACGGCATCCGCCCGATCCCGATCTGCGCCAAGGTCGAGGCCGACCTCGCCGAGCTCGACGCCGAGGAGGCCGCCGAGTACCTCGAGTCGATGGGGCTTGCCGAGCCGGGGCTCAACACGCTCATCCGCGAGGCGTACCGCCTTCTTGGACTGCAAAGCTACTTCACCGCCGGCGAGAAGGAGGTCCGCGCGTGGACCGTGCCGGTGGGGGCGAAGGCGCCGCAGGCCGCCGGCGTCATCCACACCGACTTCGAGCGCGGCTTCATCAAGGCCGAGGTCGTGGGCTTCGAGGACTACGTCGCGCTCGGCGGTGAGAAGGGCGCCCGCGAGGCCGGCAAGCTGCGGCTCGAGGGCAAGGAGTACGTCATGGCAGACGGCGACGTGGTGCACTTCAAGTTCAACGTGTAGCACTCCGCTTTCGAATCCGTTGCGAAATAGGCCGAGATTTCGGCTCTGTGCAGGTTCACGCAACGGTCCTTTGCGACTAGAATGTGCGCACCGGGGACACGGGCGTGGCTACCTCGCACCCGCGTTTCGATTCGGCGAGGCACGCAGCACTCAATCGGACCAGGCATCGCCAGCGCACGAGAATCACTGGCGACGTATGCCTGGTCTCGTCGTATCCGGCCCCGGTGACAGCAGGGACCAACGCCCGCATGAGGGCTTCACGAGCACGGCTACCTGAGGAGGAAGCGCACCGCATGGAGATCGAGATCGGACGAGGTAAGACCGCCCGCCGCGCCTACGGATTCGACGATATCGCCATCGTGCCCTCGCGCCGCACGCGCGACCCGCGCGACGTCGACATCACCTGGACCTTCCAGTTCAAGGGCCGTGACTACTCGTTCCCGCTGCCGGTGCTCGCGTCGGCCATGGACGGCGTCGTCGACCCGAACTTCGCCATCACCATGGGTAAGCTCGGCGGCCTGGCCGTCCTCAACCTCGAGGGCATCCAGACCAAGTACGCCGATCCCGCCCCCCAGCTGGACCTGATCGCCTCCTTCGACAAGGAGGAGGCCACGGCGAAGATGCAGGCGATGTACGCCGCCGAGGACGTCAAGCCGGAGCTGGTCAAGCAGCGTGTCGCCGAGATCAAGGCCGGCGGCGTGCTCGCGGCCGCCTCGCTCACGCCGCAGAACGTGGAGCGCTTCATCGGTCCGGCCATGGACGGCGGACTCGACATCCTCATCATCCAGGGCACGGTCGTCTCGGCCGAGCACGTCTCGAGCTACGACAAGCCGCTCGACCTCAACGCGTTCGTCGAGTCGCTCGACATCCCGTGCATCATCGGCGGCTGCTGCAGCTACCAGGGTGCCCTGCACCTGATGCGCGCCGGTGCCGTCGGCGTGCTCGTGGGCGTCGGCCCGGGCCACGCCTGCACCTCGCGTCGCGTGCTCGGCATCGGTGTGCCGCAGGCCACCGCCATCGCGGACGCCGCTGCCGCGCGTACCCGCTACCTCGAGGAGACCGGCAAGTACGCCCACGTCATCGCTGACGGCGGCATGCGCACCGGCGGCGACCTCGCCAAGGCGATCGCCGTGGGCGCCGACGCGTGCATGATCGGCTCGCCGCTCGCCGGCGCCGAGGAGGCACCGGGCCGCGGGTTCCACTGGGGCATGGCGACCTTCCACCCCGACCTGCCGCGCGGCACCCGCGTTCGCGCCGGCAAGCTCGGCACGCTGGAGGAGATCCTGCTCGGCCCGGCGCACCAGAACGACGGTACCCTGAACCTTCTCGGCGGGCTTCGCACCTCGATGTCGACGTGCGGCTACGAGAACCTCAAGAGCTTCCAGAAGGCCGAGGTCATGGTCGCGCCGGCGCTTCAGAGCGAGGGCAAGGTCCTGCAGAACACCCAGGGCGTCGGAATGGGCCGGTAGTCGCGTGAGTGGCTACCACGACGAGCAGGCCGTCGTCTTCGTACTGGACTTCGGCGCGCAGTACGCGCAGCTGATCGCTCGGCGCGTGCGTGAGGCGCGCGTCTACAGCGAGATCGTGCCGTTCGACATCACCGCCGAGGAGGTCGCCGCACGCAAGCCGGCGGCGATCATCCTGTCGGGCGGCCCTGCGAGCGTCTACGCCGAGGGTGCGCCGCACATGGATCCGGCCATCCTCGAGCTGGGCATCCCGGTGCTCGGCTTCTGCTACGGCATCCAGGAGATGGCGCTGCAGTTGGGCGGCGCGATCCCCAAGACCGACATCGGCGAGTACGGCTTCGCCGAGCTGACCGTCACCGCGGCCGAGTCGCGCCTGTTCGAGGGCGTCGCCGAGGTCTCGCAGTGCTGGATGAGCCACCGCGATAGCGTGGGTACCGTGCCCGAGGGCTTCTCGGTGACCGCCACGACCCCGACGACCGCGGTCGCGGCGATGGAGAACCCGGCGCGCAACCTGTATGCGACGCAGTTCCACCCCGAGGTCGCCCACACCGAGTTCGGCCAGAAGATCATCACGAACTTCCTGCACGAGATCGCCGACATCCCAGCCGACTGGACGATGCTCAACATCATCGAGGAGACGGTCGCGGCGGTGCGCGAGCAGGTCGGTGACGCGCGCGTCATCTGCGGCCTGTCGGGCGGCGTCGACTCGAGCGTGGTGGCGGCGCTGCTGCACCGCGCCATCGGCGATCAGCTCACCTGCATCTTCGTCGACCACGGCATGCTGCGCCTCGACGAGGCCGAGCAGGTCGTGCACACCTTCGGCGACAACTTCCACGTCAATCTCGTGCACGTCGACGCCGAGGAGCGCTACCTGTCGCTTCTGGCGGGCGTGAGCGACCCGGAGCTCAAGCGCCGCATCATCGGCGAGGAGTTCTGGAAGGTCTTCTTCGAGGAGGCCGAGAAGCTCGAGGGCGTGCGTTTCCTCGCCCAGGGCACGCTGTATCCGGACGTGATCGAGAGCGGCAACAAGCACGCCGCCAAGATCAAGAGCCACCACAACCTCATCCCGTTCCCGGAAGGCGTGCACTTCGACCTGATCGAGCCGCTCAAGGCGCTGTTCAAGGACGAGGTCCGCGCTGTCGGCTCCGAGCTCGGCTTGCCCGACGAGATTGTCCACCGGCAGCCGTTCCCGGGCCCCGGACTCGCCGTGCGCATCATCGGCGACATCACTCACGAGAAGCTCGAGAAGCTGCGCCGTGCCGACGCGATTGTTCGCGAGGAGATCGGCGCGTGGGACACCGGCCGCGAAGTGTGGCAGTACTTCGCTGTTTTGCCCGACATCAAGAGCGTCGGCGTCATGGGCGACGAGCGCACCTACGAGAACCCCATCATCATCCGCGCGGTAGCCTCGGCTGACGCCATGACCGCGGATTGGGCGCGGTTGCCGCACGACCTGCTCGCCAAGATGAGCAATCGCATCATCAATGAGGTCGACGGCATCAACCGCGTCGCCTACGACATCACGAGCAAGCCGCCCGGCACCATCGAGTGGGAGTAGGCCGATCGGCTGTCAAGCCATGGGATCTGCGACCGGCCCGGCGACACATCGCCGGGCCGGTCGCCTTCTCGGGGTACGCACGACCGTCCGCCCGGTACGGGAGCGCGGCGTGAACGGGCATACCAATAGGGCGGGCGGGGCACCGATCGGGGGCAAACCGTCTACAATGCATAGACCCACACCCGATATTCGGCTCAGAGCAACAAGGAGCGAGACGTCATGAGCGATCAAAGCCAAGAGGCACAGGAGCGAATCGCTGAGCTACGAGCGCAGCTCGACGACATCGACTGCAGACTCGTGAAGCTGCTCAACGAGCGTGCGGCCATCGCGCTCGAGATCCGCGGCCTCAAGCCGCAGGCCCACTGGGGCCTGTACGACCCCAAGCGCGAGGAGGAGATCTTCGCCAACCTCGCCAAGTGCAACGACGGTCCGCTGTTCGCCGAGAACCTCAAGGAGATCTACGAGGCGATCTTGCACGTGATGAAGGAGATGAGGGGCTGATGAGCGCGCAGACCGCCAAGGCGATCGGCGCGGTCAAGCGCGACGGCCCGTTCACGATCATCGCGGGCCCGTGCTCGGTGGAGAGCCGCGAGCAGATGCGCGAGGTCGCAGCGACGCTCAAGGAGCTCGGTATCTCCGTGATGCGCGGTGGCGCCTACAAGCCCCGGACCTCGCCGTTCTCGTTCCAGGGCCTCGAGGAGGAGGGCCTCAAGATCATGCGCGAGGCCGCTGACGAATACGGCCTCATGATCGTCACCGAGGTCACCGATTCGGCGCACGCCGAGACGGTCGACGCATACTCCGACATCCTGCAGATCGGCACGCGCAACATGGCCAACTTCAGCCTGCTGCGCAAGATCGGCGAGGTGACTGCCGAGTCCGGCAAGCCGGTCGTGTTCAAGCGAGGCATGGCGTCGACGATCGAGGAGTGGCTGCAGGCCAGCAACTACATCACGATGAACGGCAACGAGAACGTGATCTTGTGCGAGCGCGGCATCCGGACCTTCGAGACTGCGTACCGCTTCACGCTCGACATCACCGCGGTCCCTGTCGTGAAGTCGCTGTCCCTGATGCCCATCATCATCGACGTGTCGCATCCCGCCGGCCGTGCCGACCTCGTGCCGGCGATCAGCCGTGCCGCCGTCGCGATCGGCGCCGACGGCATCATGGTCGAGGCGCACCCGAACCCCCGCGAGGCCCTGTGTGACGGACCTCAGTCGCTCGACATGGCAGGACTTCGGGACTTGGTTGCCGAATTGGATAAGGTGGCTGCGGCTGTCGACAAGACGTTGGCGTAGCGACCCGGCCGCACGTCGAGTGCGGCCAGCGAACCAGATCGTCTCAACGGAAAGCCGGGCCGTGGCCACACGGACCGGCTTTCTTGTCTGCGAGGCGATGCGTGGACAGCCCGAGTGCGTATGCCCATCTGTGCCCTCACTGCGGCGCCACTGACACGCGGCGGCTGGGGGAGTGCTGCGTGTGCCGCCGCGCGGTGTGCGAGCGCTGCGGCGCCGCCAACTTCGCACGCGGGGAGCGCCGCGTGACTCATCATGAGTGCCTGAAGAAGGACGGCGGGTACAAGATGATCAAGTTTGTGCGCTAGCGCAGGCACGGACGGGTTTCTCGGCGGGCTGGAGTCGTCGCGGAAGGGGTGCGGGTGGCTCGATGGCGGTTCCCTGACGGTTTTCTGTGGGGCGCATCGACCTCGTCGTACCAGATCGAGGGCGGCAATTCGGCCGCGGACTGGGCGGTCTGGGAGGCCGAGGGACGCGTGCACGACAGTTGCGGCGCCGCCGCCGACTCGTGGAACCGCTATGCCGAGGACGTCGAGCTGGCGGTCTCTATGGGACTGGGCGTCTACCGCATCTCGATCGAGTGGTCGCGTGTCGAACCCGAGCCCGGTCACTTCGACGACGACGCCATCGCTCACTACGCCGAGTGGCTTGCGCACGCTCGGGCCCGGGGCCTGCAGACGATGGTCGTCTTGTGGCACTTCACCAACCCCACATGGCTGACCGAGAACGGGTCGTGGGAGTGGGACGAAGCGCCCGCGCGGTTCGAGGCGTTCGTCCGCCGCGTGGTGCCCCGGCTCGCCGGAAACGTGGACTGGTGGGCCACGATCAACGAGGCCAACACGTTCGCGCGTCACGGTTGGCTGACAGGTGAGTGGCCCCCGGGCAAGCGCCTCGACTACCCCGGCGGCTTCCGCGTCTACGCACGGCTGGCCGATGCCCATCGGCGGGCCCGCTCGGCGATCCGAGAGCTGCTCGGAGCGTCGACGCAGGTGGGGCTCACGCACGTCGTGCCATGGACGCATCCCGCCGAGCGCGGCGGGGGCTTCTCGGCGGGGTGTATCGCGTTTTGGGACTGGCTCACGACCTTCGCGTTCCTCGACAAGGTGCGTGGTGAGTTCGACTGGCTGGGCGTGCAGTACTACTACGACTCGCCGTGCAAGACGCTGCACTACGACATCGACGACGGGACGCCGCCGAGGACCGACATGGGCTGGCGGATCGCGCCCGAGGGCCTGTATGCGGCCGTGATGCTGTGTTGGCGGCGCTACGGAGTGCCGATGCTGGTCACCGAGAACGGCCTGGCCGACGCGGCCGACGCCCAGCGCTCGCGCTTCCTGCTCGACCATGTCGCATGGCTGCACCGGGCGATCGCCGAGGGCGCCGACGTGCGTGGTTACCTGCACTGGTCGCTTCTCGACAACTTCGAGTGGGCGTACGGTTTCGGTCCTCGCTTCGGGCTCGTGGAGGTCGACTACGAGACGTTCGAGCGCCGGTTGCGGCCCAGCGGTGAGCTGTTCGGAGAGATCGCGCGCGCCAACGAGCTGCCGGAGGGCTTGCGGCCCGATCTACGCTACGCGGATGGGCAGCCGAGCCTGGCGCCGAACCCGGATGCCGGCACCCCCTGACCGGTGACCGGCATGCTAGAATCGTCGCCCTATGACACTGGACCTCTCATCACTCAACCCTGCCCAGCGCGAGGCCGTCGAGACGACCGAAGGGCCGCTGCTGGTGCTCGCGGGAGCGGGCTCGGGCAAGACCCGGGTGCTCACGTATCGCATCGCACACCTCGTGGGCGACAAGCGCGTCAGTCCCGCCGAGATCCTGGCGATCACCTTCACGAACAAGGCCGCCGCCGAGATGCGCGAGCGCCTCTCGGGGTTGCTCGGCCACATCGGGGCGAGCTGGAACCCGCGATCGATGTGGGTGCTCACGTTCCACGCGATGTGCGTTCGGATGCTCAGGCTCGACGCGCAGCTGCTGGGCTACTCGGCGAACTTCACGATCTACGACGCCGACGACAGCAAGCGGCTGCTCAAGTCGGTCATGGCCGACCTCGAGATCAGCGACAAGGTCTACCCGGTCAACATGGTCGCGGGACGCATCTCGGCGGCCAAGAACGAGCTCGTGGGTGCGACCGCGTTCGCCGAGAAGGCCAAGATGCCGCCGGACAAGGCTGCTGCACGGGTGTTCGCTGCGTACCAGGAGCGGCTGCGCCTGGCCAACGCGATGGACTTCGACGACCTGCTGGTCAACGCATACCGCCTGCTCGCCGAGCATGAGGACGTGCGCCGGGCCTACCAGCAGCGGTTCCGCTACATCAGCGTCGACGAGTACCAGGACACCAACCACGCCCAGTACCGAATCACACAGCTGCTGGCCGAGGCTCACCGCAACCTGATGGTCGTGGGCGACGACGACCAGTCGATCTACTCGTGGCGCGGCGCCGACATCCGAAACATCCTCGAGTTCGAGCGCGACTATCCCGAGGCCAAGGTGGTCAAGCTCGAGGAGAACTACCGCTCCACGGCGCGCATCCTCATGGCCGCCAACGCGGTGGTCGCCAACAACGAGAACCGCAAGCCCAAGTCGCTGTTCACGAGCAACGCCGAGGGCGAGAAGATCGCGAGCTACCTCGCGGCCGATGAGCGCGACGAGGCCCGCTTCATCTCGGGCGAGATCGAGCGGCTCATGCGCGCCGAGGACCGTTCCTACTGCGACTTCGCGATCTTCTACCGCACCAACGCGCAGTCGCGCTCGATCGAGGACGCGATGCTGCGCTCCGGCGTGCCGTACCGCATCGTGGGCGGCACACGCTTCTTCGATCGCGCCGAGATCCGCGATGTCACGGCGTACCTGAAGGTCGTCGTGAACCCCGCGGACGAGGTGTCGCTGCGCCGCATCATCAACACGCCCAAGCGCGGCATCGGCAACACCACCATCGACAAGATCGTCTTCCACGCACGCGAGCACGGATTGAGCTTCGAGTCGGCGCTTCGCGAGGCGGTGGACGCCGACTGGCTCGACTCGCGTGCACGCGCGGCGCTGCTCGGCTTCGTAGAGGTCCTCGACGCCATGCGCTCGCTCGACGGGGACCTGCGTGACCTGGTCGAGATGATCATCGACAAGACCGGCCTGATCGCCGCCCTCGAGGCCGAGCGCACCGAGGAGGCTGCGGGCCGAGCGGACAACATCCGCGAGTTCTTCACCGTCGTATCCGAGTTCTCGGCCGGACACGACGAGCCCGATCTGCCTGCATTCATGGAGTGGCTCGCCCTGCGCACGGACCTCGACTCCATCGACGCCGATGAGGACGACGCGGGATACGTCACGCTCATGACGGTCCACACCGCCAAGGGCCTCGAGTACCCGGTGGTCTTCGTGGCCGGGCTCGAGGAGTCGATCTTCCCGCACTCCAACTCGAGCGGCGAGCCTGCCGGACTCGAGGAGGAGCGCCGGCTGGCCTACGTCGCCATCACGCGGGCGCGTGAGCGGCTCTACCTCACGCACGCCCACTCGCGCTCGATCTTCGGCTCCACACAGCACAACCCGCCGTCACGCTTCATCGGCGAGATCCCGTCCGAGCACGTCGAGGCCTCAGGCGTCGGGTCGAGCGGCTTCGCCGGCAGCGGCTACGAGAAGCGCGGCGACCGTCGCGGAACCTTCGGGCACGGCGGTGGCTTCGGTCGTGGCGAGGCCGGCGGCCGCGTGTTCGGCAGCGGTTCGCGGTCGGGCTCGGGCCGCAGCGCTGCGGGCTCGGGCGGGCGTCCGGGAGGCGTGATTGGCGGCGGCTACGGTAACGCCAAGAAGCCCGGGGCCGCGTCGGGTGGGGCGGGCGAGTCCTTCTCGGCGGGTGACGCGGTGGACCACAAGGTCTTCGGGCGCGGGGTCGTGAAATCCGTCGAGGGCGACGCAGTCCACATCCGCTTCGACCGGACCGGCGAGACGAAGAAGCTCCTGGTCGGGTACGCTCCTATCGTCAAGATCAAAGAGTAGTCGCGCACGCGCGCGGCGCGTACGAGAGGCAGCCATGGGACCGGTACTGGTCTTCGGCCACAGGAACCCCGACAACGACTCGATCTGCTCGGCGGTGGCCTACGCTCACCTCAAGAACCTCACCGACGCCGACAACGTCTACGTGCCCGCACGCCTCGGTGCGGTGCCGCGCGAGACCGCGTGGGCGTTCGAGCGCTGGGGCCTCGAGCTTCCCATCGAGATCGCACACGTCCACACCACGGTCCGCGACGCGATGACCGAGGGTGCTGTGACCATCTCGGCCGAGAAGCCCATGCTCGATGCCGGCCGTCTGCTGCGCGAGCATGACGTACGCGCGTTGCCGGTGACGAGCGACGACGGCACGGTTGTGGGCCTGATCAGCCAGCGCACGCTCGCCGAGCGCTACCTCGAGTCCACCGAGGTCGTCGGTTTCACGCGCACCCCTGTCAGCGTGCGGCGTCTCGTGCGCGTGCTCGAAGGCACGCTGCTGGCCGGTGACGAAGGGGCGACCCTGACCGGGCGCGTGCTCATCGGCGCGGCCGAGCCGGAGACGATGGTGGCGATGATCTCGCCGGGCGACACGCTCATCGTTGGTGACCGGCGCCGCACACAGCCGATGGCGCTCGAGGCCGGCGTCGCCTGTCTCGTGGTCACCACCGGCTCGGAGCCGGGTGCGGATGCCCTCGAGGCGGCGTGCGAGCGTGGAGCAGCGGTGATCGTCACACCACATGACACCTACTCCGCGGCCAGGCTTGTCTCGCTTGCGACCGCGGTCGGGGACACCATGGACACCGACGTGCTGTTCGTGGGGCCGGACACGCTGCTGTCCGAGGCGACCGAGGACCTGTTCGCGAGCGTGCATCGCGAGGCCGTCGTCGTCGACACCGAGAAGAACTGCCTGGGCGTACTGACCCGCACGGACCTGGCGCGCGGCATCCGCAAGCGGGTCGTGCTCGTCGACCACAATGAGAGTTCGCAGTCAGCGGCCGGCGTCGATGAGGCCAGCGTCGTCGAGATCGTCGATCACCACCGGGTCGGAGACATCCAGACCGCCGGGCCGATCCTGTTCCTCAACCTGCCGGTGGGCTCGACAGCCACGATCGTGGCGCTGCGTTACGAGCAGCTCGATGTCGATACGCCGCCGGCCATGGCGGGCATCCTGTTGGGCGCGCTGCTCACCGACACCGTGATCCTGAAGTCGCCCACGACCACGCGCTACGACCGCGAGGTCTGCGAGCGGCTCGCTGCGATCGCCGGCGTGGACCCGCTCGAGTACGGCATGGAGCTGTTCCGCTCGCGTTCGGCCGGCGAGGTCTTCTCGGCGGCGGCCGTGGTTGGGGCCGACGTGAAGGAGTACCGTGTCGGCGACATCTCGGCCGCCATCGCGCAGTACGAGACGGTCGACGCCGCGGCGACGCTTCAGCACGCCGATGAGATCGAGTCCGCGCTCGAGGCCATGCGCGCGGCCAAGGGCTGCGACGTGGCGGTGCTGATGCTGACCGACGTGGTCCGCGAGGGCTCGCAGATCTTCGCCTCGGGCAAGGTGCGCCTTGCCGAGCGGGCGCTGGGAATCTCGCTGGCCGCAGGGCCGGTGTGGATGGACGGGGTGCTGAGCCGCAAGAAGCAGGTAGCGGCACGCATCGTGTCCGGCAGCGGAGCCTAGGCGCTGTGAGCACGACGGGCGCGCAGGCATCGCGCGGGCGGTGGCGCCCGAAGCGCGTGCGCCCGCTCGTGGTCGGCGTGATCGTCGCGGCAGTGTGCCTAGCCGGCTGGTTCGAGCTTGCCGAGGACTTCTCGTACTCGGAGAACGTCGCCGCGTTCGATGCGGCCGTCGTCGCGGTCGTCTCGTCTCTCCGCGGTCCGGTGCTCACGGTACTCATGCGCGTCGTCACGGCGAGCGGCGGCATCGTGGCGGTGTCGCTGTTCACGGCGGGGCTCGTGGCCGCTCTCGCCAGCCGAGGGCGGCGCTGCGAGGCCACAGTCGTGGGCGTGACGGTTGCGATGGGCGTTGCGATCTCGACGGTGTTCAAGGGCGTCTTCGGTCGCGTGCGCCCGCCTGCCGAGCTCGCGCTCATCCCGCTGCCGTCGAGCGCCAGCTTCCCGTCTGGGCATGCCATGGGCTCGATGATGCTTGCCTTGTCGGCGGGTTGGGTCGCGTGGCGCACTGTGAAGCGGCCTGCGGCGCGCTGGGCGATGGTCGTCGCCCTCGGCGCCTGGGCGGTGCTGGTCGGCTTCTCGCGGGTCTATCTCGGCGTGCACTGGCCGAGCGATGTGCTGGCGTCGTGGCTTCTCGGCGGAGCGTGGTTCGCGTTGGTCATCGGCGTGACCGAGGCGTATCTGCCCTGCAGTCCTAGCGCGCCCTTGGAAGCCTGAGAGCGAAGGTCGTCCCGGCGCCCGGCTCGGAGGTGACGCTCACCGAGCCGCCCGCACGCTCCGCGACGTGCTTGACGAGCGCGAGCCCCAGCCCCGTTCCGCCCGCGTCCCGAGAACGCCCCCGGTCCACGCGGTAGAAGCGCTCGAAGATCCGGTCGAGATGCTCGGGCGCGATGCCGGGCCCCGTGTCCTTCACGGTGATCTTCAGGATCGGGCCGGTCCCGCTCACGCGCACGTTGACCGACCCGTCCTCCGTGTAGGCGATGGCGTTGTCGAGCAGGTTGTCGAGCGCGATCGCGAGGTCCGTGGCGTCGATGCGGGCGAACAGGTCCTCGCCGCGCACCTCGGACAGGTCGACGCCCAGCTCCAGACCGGCACGAGAGGCCGCCGAGCGGTGTGAGACGATCGCGCGGTCGATGGCTTCGCGCACGTCGGCGATGGTCCCCGGCGCGGGAGTCGATTCGACGCGCGAGAGGTCGAGCAGGTCGCCGACGAGTCGCTGCAGCCGCGCCGTCTCGTCCTCGATCTGCCGAGTGAACGACAGTGCCATCTCGGTGTCCCCATCACCGGCGGCGTTGCCGGCCGACTGGGCGAGCAGGTGGATGCCCGCCACGGGGGTCTTGAGCTCGTGGCTCGCATTCGCGACGAAGTCGCGGCGAACCTGCTCGACCCGCACGCGCTGCGTGATGTCGCTGATGACCACCACCGCGCGACGTGCCTGCGTGCCTTCCAGCGGCAGCACGCTCACGCGCAAGGCCCTGCCGGTCGGGTCGGCCTCGAGCTCGACGGTGGTGGCTGCGGCGCGTGCGAGCCCGGACGCGACCGCGTGCTCTGCGGGTGCGGGCAGGCCGAGGGACTCGAGCGCGGCGCCGCGCACCTGCCCGGCCGGGACCTTCGCGGCGGCGAGTGCGGCCCGATTGGCGAGACGCACGACTCCATCCTCGAAGACCAGCACGATGTCGGGCAGACCGTCGAGCGTGGAGGACAGGGTGCGCTTCTCGGCCTCGAGAGCCTCGATGCGCGCCTCGATCTCGTCGCGCAGCTCGGCGAGGGAACGCGCGAGCGCCTCGAGGTCCGCCGGGACCGCGGGGATCTCGGTGCGCAGGTCGCCCGCTGCCATGCGGCCGGCGGCCTCGGTGAGCTCGGCGATCGGGCGCGCGGCGGCCCGCGTGGTGCGATAGGCGATGTAGCCCGCGATCGCCAGCGCCAGCGCGAGCAGCAGTAGCCCCACCCGGCGCGAGTCGCCGGCGATGCGCTCGATCTCGGCGAGCGGCTGCGAGACACGGATCGCGACCCGCTGCCCATCGATCGAGCCGGGGACTGCGACGTAGAGCTGCTCGGTGCCCTCGGTCGCCGAGGACCGCCGTGCGTTTCCGGTGCGGCCCTGAAGCGCCGCGGCGATCTCGGGCCGGTCGGCGTGGTTCTCCATGGCGGCGGGATCGATGTCGGAGTCGGCAAGGACCGCGCCGTCGGAACCCACGATGGTGAGACGCAGGTCTGTTCGCGCGACGAGCTGTTCGGCGATGGCCCCGGCGTCCGCATCGGGCTGCGAGGCCACGAGCACAGCGGACTGCGCGACGGCGGTCAGGTTCGCTTGCTGCTGGCGCAAGACGGCGTCGGTGAGCGGACCGTACAGAGACCAGACCCATGCCGCGGCGAACACGACGGCCACGAGCACGTAGCCCGCCGCCAGGCGCGTCAGAAGCGATCCTCCGAATCGGCGGACTCGGGTCACTGACCGGCATCCTTCGGGAGGGGCTCGAAGCGGTAGCCCATGCCATGGACGGTGTGGATGTAGTCGAACGCAGAGCCCTCCTCGATGGCGAGGCGGACGCGGCGGATGTGGACGTCGATGGTCCGAGACGACGGCAGGTGCTCGTAGCCCCAGACCTCCTCGGCGAGCATCTGGCGGGTGCACAGAAGCCCCTCGCGCCGCGCGAGCGCGACGAGCAGCTGGAACTCCTTGGCGCGCAGCTTGGCGGGCGAGCCGGCCACGGTGACCTTGAACTTGGAGGGCTCGATCACCAGGTCGCCGATCTCCATGGTCGTGTCGTCGGCGATCGTCTCGCGGGCGCGCACGCGGCGCAGGTTCGCGCGAACGCGAGCGAGAAGCTCTTCCATCGAGAACGGCTTGGTGATGTAGTCGTCAGCGCCCGCGTCCAGGCCGCGGACCTTGTCGCGCTCCGCGTCGAGGGCGGTCACCATGACGATCGCCGTCTCCTTGTCGGCCGCACGCAGGCGAGCGGCGACCTCGTAGCCGTCCATGCCGCCGGGCAGCATGAGGTCCAGCAGCACGAGGTCCGGGACCGCTTTTTGCGCGCGGGAGAGAGCGCTCGGGCCGTCGGCGGCCGAGTCGACGTCGAAGCCGGCGCGACGCAGGGCGTACTCGACGGTCTGCCGGATGACGGGGTCGTCTTCGACCACAAGGATCCGTGACATCTCATCTCGCCTTCGGGTTCTCGCCCCATGGGGCGGTGTATCCATGACGCGCACATGATGTCACGCGTGAGTGGGGTACGCGACGCATTTCACAAGCGTTTTACAGATGTGTTTCCGAGTTTACAGCGCTGCAACCACTCGCGGGCGCCGGCTCCCTAGAGTTCCCTGCAGCGGACGACGTGTCCGCATCAGACGACTTTTCCACGATGGAGAAGGGGAGACACGACAGATGGCTAAGAAGTGGCTCGCACTCGCCCTGGCTGCCGTGCTGGCGTTCGCGCTGGTCGGCTGCGGCGGCGGCACCGAGGAGCAGGGCGGCAACGAGGAGCAGGCGACCGAGGAGCTCACCGGGTCGATCACGATCGAGGGTTCGGACACGATGGTCAACCTCGCACAGGCGTGGCAGGAGAAGTTCAACGAGACCAACCCCGGTGTCATGATCGCGGTCAAGGGTGGCGGTTCGGGTACGGGCATCGCCGCGCTGATCAACGGCACGGTCGACTTCGCCAACGCCTCGCGTGAGATCAAGGACGAGGAGAAGACCGAGGCGTCCGCCAAGGGCATCACCGCGGTCGAGACCAAGGTCGCCGTCGACGGCATCGCCGTCATCGTCAACCCGGCCAACGGTGTCGGCGAGCTGACCCTCGACCAGCTCGGCAAGATCTACCGTGGCGAGATCAAGAACTGGAAGGACGTCGGCGGTGCCGATAAGCCGATCGTCCTGCTCTCGCGCGACAGCTCCTCCGGTACGTATGAGTACTTCAAGGAGGAGGTCGTGGCCAAGGACGACGAGAACGCCGAGTACGCCAAGGAGGCCAAGCTCCTTCCTTCGACCCAGGCGATCGTCGACGAGACCAAGGCCAACCCCGACGCCATCGGCTACGTGGGTCTCGGCTACGTCGTCCCTGAGGTCAAGGTCGTCGCCATCGACGGCGTCGCCGCCTCCATCGACGCGGCCAAGGACGGCAGCTACGTGCTCTCTCGCGGCCTGTACATGTACAGCAACGGCGAGCCGGCCGATGTCATGAAGGCCTACATCGACTGGATCCTGGGCCCCGACGGTCAGGCGGTCGTCACCGACCAGGGCTTCGTGCCGGTCAACTAGGCGCAACCGATATGACAGACGTCTCTGAGAAGGGACGGCGCAACGGCCGCCCGGCGAAAGCTCGCCGGGCGGCCGAAGGCGTCGTCAGACGGATAATCGTAGCGAGCGGATACGCGGGCATCATCGTGCTCGCGCTCATCACCGTCTTCCTCGTGCTCAACTCGCTCAAGGCCATCGGCGAGGTGGGGCTGTGGCAGATGGTCACGGGTACCGACTGGTATCCCACCAGCAAGAACCCGCAGTTCGGCTTTCTCCCCGCCGAGGTGGGTTCGTTGTGGATCACCGGAGTCGCGCTCATCTTGTGCGTCCCCGTGGGCATCCTCGCGGCGATCTACATCTCCGAGTTCGCCGGTCGGCGCACCAAGGAGCTCGCCAAGTCGGTCATCGAGTTCATGGCGGCTGTCCCCTCCGTCGTGCTCGGCCTGATCGGCACGGCACTGCTCGTCCCGTGGGTGCGCGAGACCTTCGGGCTCGACACGGGGTTGACCGGATTCACCGCCGGCGTGGTCGTGGGTGTCATGGCGCTTCCGACGGTCATCTCGATCGCTGAAGACGCCATGCACGCGGTGCCCAAGGACCTGCGCACCGGCAGCTACGCGCTCGGCAACAACCGCTGGCAGACGACGTACAAGGTCGTGGTGCCCGCCGCGTCCTCCGGTATCTTCGCCGCCGTCATGCTGGGCTTGGGCCGCGCCATCGGCGAGACGATGGTCGTCCTGATGTTGGCGGGCAACTCCGGCATCATCCCCGACACGCCGTTTGTGTCGATGCGCGCGATGCCCTCCACCATCGCAGGCGAGACCGCCGAGGTCGTCCAAGGCGGACTGCATTACAGCGCCCTGTTCACCATGGCGCTCGTCCTGTTCGCGATCACCTTCACCGTCAACCTGGCGGCCGATGTCGTGCTCGAGCGGCAGCGCAGGAGGTGGCGCCGATGAGCCGCAGGTCCTCGGCCCGCATCCGACAGGCGCGCCTCGTCGAGGCGGCAGCCAAGTTCGTCACAGGAGCCGCCGCGTTCACGACCATCGCGCTCGTGGCGTTCGTGCTCGGCTACATCGTCTACCGTGGACTGCCGTCCATCTCGTGGGAGTTCCTCACCGAGATGCCCAAGAAGAACATGACCGCGGGCGGTATCTGGCCCGCCATCTACGGGTCGATGCTGCTCGTCTTCTGGACAGCGGTGTTCGCGCTGCCCATCGGCATCATGGCCGGCATCTACCTCTCGGAGTTCGCCGGCCGCGGCCGGGCGACCCGTGTGATCCGCCTGTCGATCGCGAACATGGCCGGCGTGCCCTCGATCGTCTACGGCCTGTTCGGCTTCGCGCTCTTCCGCATTCTGCTCGGTTTCGATGTGTCGGTGCTCTCCGGCGCGCTGACGCTGGCCTGCCTCACCCTGCCGGTCATCATCACCGCGACCGAGGAGGCGCTGCGTCAGGTGCCTCAGGAGCTGCGTCAGGCGTCGCTGGCGCTCGGCGCCACACGGCTGCGCACGATCTTTCGCGTGGTGTTGCCGGCAGCGGCTCCCGGCGTGGTGACCGGGTCGATCCTGGGCCTGTCGCGCGCGGCGGGAGAGACGGCGCCGATCCTGGTGACCGCGGTGGCGTTCGTGGCACCCGTGCCGCAGTCGATCCTCGATCCGACCATGGCGCTTCCGTACCACCTCTTCATCATGGCCACGCAGCCCACCAAGCCGGCGCCGCACATCGTGTGGGGCACTGCACTCGTGCTGGTGGCGGGCGTCAGCATCATCAATGTGATCGCCGCCGCATGGCGGTCTCGGCAAAGGAGCAAGATCAGATGGTAGAGACTCAGGCCCTGGGGTCGTTCGACCTGGAGGACGTCTCGGTCACCTACGGCAAGGAGACCGCTGTCGCCGGCGTGGACATGCACGTACCGCACCGCGCGGTCACGGCGCTCATCGGCCCGTCGGGGTGCGGTAAGTCGACGTTGCTGCGCTGCCTCAACCGCATGAACGACGAGCTTGGGGATGTGAAGGTCGGCGGGCGTATCCTGCTTGACCAGGTGGACATCTACGGCAAGGGCGTCGACCCGGTCGAGCTGCGCATGCGCGTCGGGCAGGTCTTCCAGAAGCCCAACCCGTTTCCCATGTCCATCTATGACAACATCTGCTACGGGCCTCGCACCCAAGGCATTCGGAAGAAGTCGGAGCTCGACGGCATCGTGGAGGCATCGCTCAAGCGCGCCGCGCTGTTCGACGAGGTCAAGAACTCGCTGTCCAAGCACGCCTTCGAGCTGTCCGGCGGACAGCAACAGCGCCTGTGCATCGCCCGCGCGCTGGCCACCGATCCCGAGGTTCTGCTGATGGACGAGCCGTGCTCCGCACTCGATCCCATCTCGACCCAGCAGATCGAGGACACCATCGCCGAGCTCAAGGACACCGTCACGATCGTCATCGTCACCCACAACATGCAGCAGGCCGCCCGCGTGAGCGACCAGACCGCCTTCATGCTGCGCGAGTCGATGGAGCGCCCGGCGGCGCTCATCGAGGTGGGCGACACCAAGACGATGTTCACCAACCCCGGCGACAAGCGTACCGAGGCCTACATCACGGGCCGTTTCGGCTAGGGCCCAGGGCCCTCGGACGGCGGGGTTTCTCGGCGGTCGTCCCATACAAAAAGGCAGGACGCGCCCGAGGGGGGAGGCGCGTCCTGTCACGTTCGGAGGGGCGGTCCCCGCCCGAGGGGGAGGGGGAAGGCGGGTCGCCCGGCTCACGGCGAAGTAAAAAGCAACGGGTGTGCCATCATTCTGGCCAAGAAGTATGATTTCGTGTGGATTCTGTATAGCCGAGGGGGTACTCCACGTATGGCCAGCGAGGTGCGTATCCGTGACGCGTCCGGCGACGACGCCGAAACGCTCGCGGAGATATACAACCACTACATCGTGACCTCGACGGTCACCTTCGATACCGAGCTCAAGACCGCCGACGAGCGGCGTGTGTGGCTGGACTCGCGCGAGGCTTTCCACCCGGTCATCGTGGCCGAGGAGAACGGCCGGGTGCTCGGGTACGCGGCGCTGTCCGGATGGGCGGTCAGGCCGGCGTGGCGCCACACTGCCGAGGCAGGCGTGTATCTGCGCCCGGAGGCGACCGGCAAGGGTGTCGGCGCGGCGTTGCTCGGCGAGCTGATCGAGCGGGCGCGCACAGGTGACATGCATGCGCTGATCGCGCAGATAGTCTCCGACAACTCGGCCAGCATCGCCGTGTTCGAGCGGGCGGGCTTCCGACGGGTAGGAACGCTGGAACAGGTGGGTCGCAAGTTCGACCGGTGGCTCGACGTCGATCTGCTCGAACTGATCGTCGAACCGTAGGCGAGAGGACAAGGCGGTGGCACAGGCGCACGCGGCTCCACGCTCCTTGAGCGACCAGTTCAAGGAGTTCATGCATCGCCAGACGTCCGGCGCACTAGTGCTCCTGGTAGCGACCGTGGCGGCGCTGATCATCGCGAACAGCCCGCTTGCGACCGCGTACGACCAGTTCCTCCACACGGAGCTCGGGGTGACGTTCGGCCCGCTGGAGTTCGAGCAGTCGGTCCTGCACTGGATCGATGACGCGCTGATGGCGGTGTTCTTCTTCGTGGTGGGCCTCGAGATCAAGCGCGAGTTCATCGTCGGTGAGCTGTCCACCCTTCGCGGCGCTCTGTTGCCGGTCATCGCGGCTGTGGGTGGCATGTTGGTGCCCGCAGCCATCTACATCGCGATCAATATGGGCACCGAGACGCAGCAGGGCTGGGGCGTTCCCATGGCCACAGACATCGCGTTCGCGCTCGGCGTGCTCGCGCTGCTCAGCTCGCGTGTCCCGGCGGGGCTCAAGGTCTTTCTGACGGCGCTCGCTATCGCCGACGACATCGGCGCGATCCTCGTCATCGCCGTCTTCTACACGTCGCAGGTCTACTGGGGCTGGTTGCTGTTCGCGCTTGTCCCCCTGGCCGTGCTCATCGTCCTCAACAAGCGCCATGTGGAGGCGCCCGCAGCGTATCTGCTCGTTGCGTCGGTGCTGTGGTTCGCGTTCTTCAAGTCCGGTATCCACGCGACGATCGCCGGCGTCATCGCGGCCTTCACCATCCCGGCGACCGCCCGCATCACGCCGCTCGACTTCACTGACACGTGCAAGCTCAAGGTCGACGAGATCGAGCAGCTCGACGTGCCGGGCGCGCACACCCTCGCAGACGACGAGCAACAGCATCTGGCGTTCGAGATCCAGGAGGCTGCGGAGCACAGCATCTCTCCGCTTCAGCGCCTCGAGCACGACCTGCACCCGGTATCGACCTTCGTGATCCTGCCGCTGTTCGCCCTCGCGAACGCAGGGGTGCCGCTGTCCGGCTCTGACCTCGCGTCGCCCGTGTCGATGGGTATCATCCTCGGTCTGGTCGTTGGCAAGCTGGTGGGCGTCTCCGGCGCCACGTTCCTCGCGGTCAAGACCGGTCTGACGGACCTGCCCGACGGCGTGGGCTGGAAGCACGTGGTCGGAGCCGGCGCCCTTGCCGGCATCGGCTTCACGATGTCGTTGTTCGTCGCGAATCTGGCGTTTCGGGATGTCGGCGTCCAAGCCGAGGCGAAGGTGGCTATCTTCGTCGCCTCGATCATCGCCGGCGTGCTGGGCTTCTGCTTGCTCCGCTTCTGGGCCCCGCGCGGCCTGGGGCGCGGATGATGGAGGGAGAACCGTGCCGCATCTGAAGTTCGACCCGACAAAGCTCGAACGTCTCAACGACAGGGGGCGCTTCGAGACGATGAAGCCTGATGTGATCGTGGACGCGCTGGATGTCTCGGCTGGTGCGACCATCGTGGATATCGGTGCTGGGACGGGTCTGTTCGCCGAGGAGTTCGCACGACGGCTCGGCGCGACCGTGTACGCAGTGGACACGGTGACGGAGATGATTGAATGGATGCGAGCGAATCGCGGGACTGTTGAAGGCGGCTTGCTGGTGCCGCTGCTGTCCAGCGAGACGGAGATCCCACTCGAGGACGGAGTTGCTGACGCGGTGACGATGCTGAACCTTCATCACGAGCTTGCGCAGCCTGCGGCGACCTACGCCGAGGCCTTCCGGCTGCTCAAGCCCGGCGGCCGGATCGTGGTTGTCGACTGGGCGCCGGTGGAGACCCCCAAGGGTCCTCCGCTGCATGTGCGTGCGACCGGCGCGGAGTTGGTCGGCTACCTGGCAGCAGCGGGGTTCGGGCGAGCGGTCGAGCACGACGGACTGCCGTGGCATTCGCTCGTCACGGCTGAGCGGCCCCAATGAGCGTGCCCTCGTCACTGCCGGCTCCAGGTGGCCCGATCGCGTTCGTCCGGGAGGGGGACGGACCTGTCGTGGCGTTCGCCCTGCACGCGGGCCACGCGCTGCGCCCGGGGCTTGAGGCTCACAGCGCGCTGAGTGATGCCGACCGGCTGCGCGAGGAGGATCCTCACACGGCGAGAATGGCGCCCGAAGGCCGTCCGCTCGTCGAGGTCGTGCGCTCGCGCTTCGAGGTCGACTTGAACCGCCCGCGCTTCCGGGCCGTCTACCAGGGACCCGGCGACGCGTGGGGCCTCAAGGTGTGGCGCGGGGAGCTGCCCGATGAGGCTGACCGCGTATCGCGCGCCGTCTACGACGCCTTCTACGCTGGCGCCTTCGAGCTGCTGTCCAAAGTCGCCGCACGCCATGGGCGCTTCGTCGTGCTCGACTTGCACAGCTATAACCATCGCCGAGAAGGAGCACAGGCCCCGCCCGCGGATCCGAAGGCGAACCCCGACATCAACCTCGGCACCAAGCGGATCGATCGTCAGCGCTGGGCCCCGGTCGTCGATGCGTTCACGGGGTGCGTGGGTGACGCGGGTGTCGATGTGGGCGAGAACGTGAAGTTCGGGGGCGGGCACTTCGCGCACTGGGTAGCCGACACGTTCGGGGACCAGGGAGCCACCCTCGCCATCGAGTTCAAGAAGACGTACATGGACGAGTGGAGCGGCGAGGTCGACGAGCGGGCCGTCGCCCGCAATCGGGCAGTTATGGCCGAGGCCGCCGATGCGGTGGAGGCGGCGCTTCAGCGCATCGGGTAAGACAGTCGTAAGTTCTGCGTGAAATGGTCTTTCCCGACAGCCCCTCGGCGCGCATACTGATTCGGCTTCGCTCAAAGGCGCTCCGGGATCGCGCACCGCGCCTCCCGGGTGCAGTGGAAAGGACCTCAGCTCGATGAAGATCGGGTTCCTCGTCAACGACATCGAAACCGAGACCGCCGGCTACACCACCACGCGGTTGGCGATGGCCGCCATAAACCGCGGCCATGAAGCGTGGGTGATGACGCCCGGCGACTTCGCCTACGACGTGGACGAGAAGGTGCGCGCCCGAGCGAAGCATGCGCCCAAGAGCAAGTACACCACGGGCGCCAGCTATCTGGCGGGACTGCGCGGCAAGAGCGCGCGCACCCGGCGCATCACAGTCGATGATCTCGACGTGCTCATGTTGCGCAACGACCCGTCGCAAGACGTGGACGTCCCGTGGCGCCAGAACGCCGGTATCGACTTCGGCCGGCTCGCGATGCGCAACGGCGTCATCGTCCTCAACGACCCGAACGGCCTTGGCAAGGCGATGACCAAGATGTACTTCCAGCAGTTCCCCGAGGAGGTTCGTCCGCGCACCCTCATCACGCGTGACCGCGATGAGATCAAGGAGTTCGTGAAGGAGGAGGGCGGCCGCGCCGTCCTCAAGCCGCTCCAAGGCTCGGGCGGGAAAGGCGTGTTCCTCGTCGATCACGCCTCGAACAAGAACCTCAACCAGATGATCGACGCCCTCACGCGTGACGGGTACATCATCGTCCAGGAGTACCTCGAGGACGCCGAGCACGGCGACACGAGGCTGTTCATGATGAACGGGCGCCCGCTTGTCTACAAAGGCAAGTACGCCGCATTCCGGCGTGTTCGCCAGGGTGACGACATCCGCAGCAACGTCCACGCGGGCGGGACCATCGCGCAGGCAAAGATCGGCGAGCGCGAGCTCCGCATCGCCGAGATCGTGCGGCCCAAGCTCGTCGCGGACGGCATGTTCCTCGTCGGGCTCGACATCGTGGGCGACAAGCTCATGGAGGTCAACGTCTTCAGCCCCGGCGGGTTGGGAAGCGCGCAGAAGTTCGAGAAGGTCAATTTCTCGCACGCGGTCATCGGCTCGCTCGAGCGCAAGGTCGACTACATGAGCTTCTATCGGCGCCGCTTCTCCAACGTGCAGATGAACACGCTGTAGGTCGCGAGCCCGCTCAGTCGACGGTCCGGAACCGTTCGGTCCAGCAGTGACCGATGAGCGCAGAGTTGAGCTGGTCGCACAGCGCCTGCCGGTGGTAGGTCCCCGGCGGCAGCAGCTCGATGATCTCCATCAGGTCCGGCTCGAGGTCGAATGCTTCGGCGCGCAGTACCACGTCGAGGCGCGAGACGAAGTGCGTCGTCGCAAACACCGAGTCCACGAAACGTTGCAGGATGAGTCTGTCGTCGTCAGGCATTGTGACCTCGGACACCATAGGCGGCTGAAATGGCAGTGTAGCGCAGCGAATCGGGTATGCATGCGCTACGCTTGTCTGTGGGGATGCTTTTCGTGGGGGAGCGGATAAGTGGCTGACGAAGGTTACGAGTTCAGGGTCATAGCCGCGCGGGTCGCAGCGGTGCTCGTGAGCATTCCGGCGGCGCTGTTCGGGGTCATGCTGTCGCTGTTCGTCGACACCTCGACCGTGCTCGATCTCGCCTACATGGCGGCCTACGTGGCCGTTA